>Ga0315277_10008110_pt1 | contig 13555 bp, 17 predicted proteins | sample YL17G05_15_MG_FD_203695 | JGI IMG/M metagenome (GOLD analysis project Ga0315277, IMG submission 203695) | Sediment microbial communities from Yellowstone Lake, YNP, Wyoming, USA - YL17G05_15 | ecosystem: Environmental > Aquatic > Freshwater > Lake > Sediment | place: USA: Wyoming | collected...
GGTCTATACGCTACCAAGTTTCGTGGAGTTGGTTGGACTCCTCTACGCTACGGCGGCCATCGCGGCACCGTGCCTTGGTTTGCTCATATCAACCTTTCCAAGAAACGCCCGAACGAATTTTCCAACATCTCACGTGGCAATCGAACGATTTTTCTAACCAGTCACTCCTCTTTCGGGCGTTCACTTGCTCAGTTGGCTGAAGTCCTTGGTCAGATTAGGAGTCCATGTGTCGATTACAGGCACCATTGATCAAGCAGTTGATAGAGCTCAGGAGATAGGTTGCAACACATTTCAGATTTTCACTCGTAATCCGCGTGGGTGGAAGTTTAGGAAGCTCAACGATGAGGAGGTGAAGGAGTTCAAACGCAAGGTCGAATTATCCGGACTCAATCCGGTCGTGACGCACATGCCATACCTTCCTAACCTCTCGAGCCCGAGGAAGCTGATCTACAACAAGTCAATGAAATCGTTGATTGCAGAACTTGATCGGTGTGCCTCTCTTGGCATACCTTACGTGGTGACGCATCTGGGGAGCCATCTCGGAAAGGGGGCGGAAGTAGGATTGGAGCAAATTGTGAACGCTGTCAATGAGGCCCTTTCACAGGACGAGAGCGATGTGATGCTTCTCTTGGAGAACACGGCGGGAACGAAGAACAGCATGGGCTCTTCATTCGAGGAGATCAAGAGAATTGTCGGCGGAGTTGAGAAGAAAAACAGAGTAGGCGTTTGCTTTGATACCGCCCATGCGTTCGCTGCTGGTTACGACTTGAGGACTGCTCAGGGCGTGGAGGAAACTATGCGAAAGTTTGATTCGGTTCTGGGACTTGGATTACTGAGGGTAGTTCATCTTAACGACTCGAAGGGAGAGTTGGGCTGTGGTCGGGACAGGCATGAGCACGTGGGATTGGGATTCATAGGTAGAGATGGATTCAGAGCGCTTTTCAGAAACGCCGCCGTTAGCGATCTGCCATTCATTATGGAGACACCAGAAAGCAGAGATGATTCGGCGGAAATCAAGAGAGTAAGGGACCTTTGGGCCTGAATCACACTCCCATTACCTCCCAAGAACCCCTGTCAACACCACTTCCATCCTAGCTACAAACGCTCCACGAGAAAGCACAATTTCTATCCCAACACCTTCTGCCTCCTCTGCCAAGTGAGCTTTGACATGGGAATAGTACCCAATCACCCGAGGTCTTCCGGTCATATGATTCTTGAGAGCCGATAGCTTGCCTTCCAATGCATCCCAGCTAATGACGAATACTCGAGAGGCGCTCCCCGCAAATTCACGCGACAGCTCAGCAAGGTCTGTGATGACTCTGAGTTCGACATTGACCCTCTTCGCGGCACCTTCGATCTTTGATGAAAAGAGCAGATCAGGTTCGAACAGTACAATTTCGGTCCCTGTGGTCATCCTTGGTTCCAGCTCAGCTAGCGCCTGCGTTCCTGCTGAACATGGAATGGAACGAAACTGATTAAAGTTCGCTACACCTCCTAGCCGCCGACAATGATCTTTAGACAAGTCGCGGTCGGAACCTTCCAAAATTTCGCGTACATTATCGGAGATGAGAAAACTATGACGGCGGCGATTATTGATCCCGCTTGGGAAGTTGACAGGCTGCTGAAGATCTGCACGGACCTAGGTCTCAAGGTCTCTTACATGATCAATACGCATTCCCATCACGACCATGTTCAGGGAAATGATTCGGTTGCTCGACAAACTAATGCCAAGGTTGTAATGCACGAGAAATCTCTCGCCAAGAAGGATATTGCGGTGAAAGACGGTGACACAATAGATGTCGGCTCGCTGAAAGCCAAGGTGATTCATACTCCGGGACATTGTCCGGATCACATTTGCATTTTGATTGATGGGAAGTTGCTGACTGGTGACCTGCTTTTCGTGGGCGAATGTGGCAGAACGGATCTTGCTGGGGGTAATCCAGGTGACATGTACGATAGCCTCTTCCAGAAAATCCTGCCTCTTCAAGACTCCCTTGAGGTCTATCCAGGCCACGATTATGGGAAGAAACCATCATCCACGATAGGATACGAGCGTGAGAACAACCACACATTGAAGCCTCGTAGCCGTGAGGAATTCATCGAGTTCATGGCAGAACCTTGACGCCCAAAAACGGTGCAAGAGAAATAATACTTGCATGAATCGTCTCATCCTACTGACAGTGCAATTGTCACGAGGCTTCTGCGAGCAGTAGCAGGTTCACCGCCAGAGGTCTACTCGCCTAGCGATGATACTTTCCTGATGCTTGATGTCCTGTCGAAAATGGCCGTCGAAGAGAAGGAGGTTCTGGATGTTGGAACCGGCTCGGGGATATTGGCGCTATACTGTGCCATGCGCGGGGCCCACGTGACGGCAACAGACATCGATGAGAAGGCCTTGCATCACACCGCGCAGGCCGCCCAAGACCTCCAAGTAAGCCTTCACGTCGCCTTGTCTGATATCTTCTCAAACGTTACCGGACATTTTGATCTGATCATATTCAACCCACCATACCTCCCAAGCGCAACGACCAAGGACCGGACAGTTGATGGAGGCAAGCGGGGTGAGATGGTGGCTGCGAAATTCCTGGATGGTTTGACTGATCACCTGAGAAAGGATGGATCGGCCTTACTGCTTCTAGGCACTTCAAGCGATTTGGAGTCTCTGGCCAAGCTGCATTCTACGTTCGAATTCTCGACTGTCGCGAGCCGCCGTCTGTTCTTCGAGGAATTGCGAGTATTACAGTTGAGGTTTCGAGGAGACGCTGCCAGTTAGCGACTTTATTGCTAGATCGTCTTCGTAGAATTCCTTCTCGTTCACGGGTTTTCTTCCGTTGAAGCCTTCGTGCAGACCATGCCAGAAAGTTACTCTTTCCTCCTCTAGTTTCCAGCATAGCCAAACACGCATCCCAAGCCTAACAGCGGGAAAGTCAACCAGTCCGGTGTTCATGTCTTTGAGAACGCAGCCAAGGTCTTCAAGCTTCTGAATCTCCTTCTCAAGCGCCCCCATCGTCTTAGTCATTGCATCGTCATCTGTCTTGGTGTCCGCGTCCTTTTTGATAGCTATGATCGTTTCTGTAATCTGTCTTACTTCGGGAAGAAATTCGTTAGCCTGCTTAGGAGTGAAAAAGATAGGCAATTCTGTTCGCTCTGAATCCTTTCCCATGGATAGAATAAGAGCTTTGCAGCTCTGGAAAGGGGACCACGGATGAGAGCTCAACAATGGACGGTTAAGCTGCTGCACGAGTCACGCATTGGCCACATGGCAACCTCAACAAAGGATGGAAGACCACACACAGTTCCGATCAGCTACGTATTCAACGGGAAGACCATCTACAGCTCAATCGACGAAAAACCAAAACGAGTCAGCTCAGAACGATTGCGACGCGCGCGCAACATCACTCAAAATCCCAGAGTCTGCCTAGTCGTGGACACCTACTCAGAAGACTGGAAGAAGCTACGGTACGTGATCGTACATGGATTGGCCACGATCATCAGTGGAGGCAACGAGCACAAACGCGCAATCGCGCTTCTCAGACGAAAGTACCGACAATATCGCAAGATGCACATCGAAGAACACCCTGTCATCCGGATATGCCCGGTTAGGATCATCGGGTGGAGATCAGACCTCGAAACCTAAAACCAAAAACATATTTACAGTAAGCAGTCGGTTTCGTGGAAGCCTCTCTTCGAACGCGAGATGATACAAACGGCATCCGAACCGAAGAGCCTCCAGTCTAGAGACCTTGCGGTTATGGGGAACTTCTTCTTTTGTGAGGCCTGCAATTCGGTTTGCGAGTATGGAGACCCGGTTTGGCAAGAGCACCAGAAGGAACTGAAATCCCACAAGATCAAACGCATGCTCTTACTTCGATGTGCTAACTGCGGGACTGTTGTAGTCGATACTTACGCCGAATATTCACCTGAAAGAAACCAATTTTGGTGCAGGAACTGCATCGGAGACGTCGGCTATTTGAAATTCAGATCGGTCGACTAGCCGATCCGATGGCTGGAATTCACTTCCACCCTTTCTTTGTAGCCTGCCAATATGCCTTCCAATATGGATCGGCGTCTGGATACTTTAGTCGAAATGAGCGATTGCGAGCAACTCCGCGATGTCCGAAGGCTCTGGATTTCATGCCTCCCACCGCTCGTGCTCGAATGCCCGCGGCATTCAATGCTCTGAGAACAGCATCTGTCTTGTAGGGCTTGCTTGTGAGAATGAGACTTCCTTCGCTCAGCGAAGTCAGCGGGTCTATTCGAAATAGTCGGCAGAGCGCTTGGGTCTCCTCCGACACGGGAACCTCGTCCAGCCACAATTCCATTCCCAGGCCGGACGCGTTAGCGAGTTCTAGACTTGCAGCGATGATTCCGCCTTCGGTGGCATCGTGCATTGCAGTCACTCCCCTGCCGTGAATCCCAACCGACGCGGATACAATAGCATCTTTGACCGTCGTGACCTTCGTCAGGTATCTCTGAGCGCGTGCGAAAAGCTCAGAGCCTAGAGCCTCTCGAACAGTTCGGGGGAAGGCTCTCGTTAGCACGGCGGTAGTCTCTACGGCTGCACCTTTGGTGAGAACGATATCATCTCCCACCTCGGCCATTGTTGAGAGCAGGTATCGCTTGCCATCGCCCACCGCACACAGCACTCCTCCGCCGACGACGGTGTAGTTACACCCTTGATACCGACCCGTGTGCCCGGCTACGACAGAGATTCCGAGCTTTCGACATTCTCCGTCGAATGCATGCCAATACTCAGCGAAGGCTCCAGGTTCCATTTCTGGAGGGAGATTGAAGTCGAATATCCCATATTGGGGAGGTAGGCCGCTGGTTGTGAGGTCAGATGCAAGGAGGTTCACAGACAGCCACGCTGATGCTTCAGGTCCTAGCTGCGGAATGTACGAAAGTGGGTCGGTCGTTGTGACCAGCACTTTTCCGTTCCCGATGTCGAGTACTGCGTTGTCGACTCCGAACTTAGGTCCGACAAGGACTTGTGAACGTTTAGCGCCGAGCCTAGGGAAGATCACCTTCTGAAAGAAAGTTCGAGAAGGTTTTCCGAACGTGCGCATCTGTCTTCTGTTCCTTTTGGGGTTACTTGTAGAGGTCGATCAGCTTTCGTTTCACTAGTACCAGAACAAGTACGAGGCTTATGATGAGCTCAGGCACCAAGTATGATGCGTTGTAGAGGGCGGAGTACAGGTAGGCATTGGCGCCAATGTTCAGTCCCAAGTAAACTTGTGGAGCGTAGATGGCGAAGAAGATTACACCAGACACGAAGTGAGCTAAGAACCGGCCGGCGATACCTACTGAAACACCAAGCGCCTGACGATCTCGGAATAGTCCTGAGAGCCCAAGTGCTCCGAACGCTAGAGGATAGTCGAGTAGGAGCTGCGCGGGATGAACAATGAATGGTTCCAGAACCAGTTGAACCATCCCATAGATCACTCCTCCTGCTATTCCCATCTTTGTTCCGCGTCTTAGAGAGAACCATAAGATCGGGACCATGCTACCCGCAGTCACTGCTCCACCCTGGGCCCAGATTGAGAATTTGAGGAAGCTCAGCACTGTGCCAAGGGCAATGGCGACTGCCATTTCTGCAAGTATCTTTGTTTTTGGTCGAGATGCTTTGGATGATTGCGTTTCCATCGGTCACCTTTCACCTCCATGTCATCACTTGAAGGTGACCGAGGTCCGAATCGTGAGATTCTCCTAGTGTGAAATGTGAAAAGATCGTTCTCGTAATTGCCATTGTGCACACTCCCTACGCCGGCATTACCCGGATCAGGTTCACGGGGTCGACGACCTTCGAGCCGTCCTCTCAGCCGGGACTTCCCAGCTCCCCCGGTACCTTCACTATCAAACGACAGACATGCGGAATTTAGCTTTAGCGACACATGTTGTTGCAGTCAAGTCAGACATCGGTGCGCCCTTTTCCAGAGTATTTTGATGGTATTGTGACTCTGTGGACCTCAACGCTGGCCGCCGAGTATAACGCGATGAAAGGTTCTGGTTTCGAGGTCTCCCCGGCCAATATGGAACCTGAAGAACTTCCGAGGTCAGTGAACACGACTTCGCCGCTGTCCAAAGCTAGAATCGCGGCGTGAATTCTCGACGGGATGATCCTGACCCTGCTGTCGTAGTGCTCGACTTCACTTTCCTCTTTCGAGGACCATACAATCAGTTTGGAATCAGGGGGCTCGCGTCGACCTAGCATGTATACGTGCCTGTTCTCGATCGAAACGGTGCCCTGACTGCCAGTGAGAGTTCTTTTCGAGTCGTGATAGAACAGCGGCGTGGTCCGGCCCAGGATTATTATGACTGGGTCTATTGTTTCGCTGATCTTGAAAGGCTCGCTTACGCTTACTGATGACTCACCATATTGAGCTGTATATGTGCTGAATGCTTCATCAAATGACGGATACTTCTTTCTGAATTCCATTATGCCCGCAAGGACTTTCGTCTTCAGATCTTCGGTTTCCTGCAAAGCACGGTCAACTACAATTACCGGAATTCCACGTAGTTAAAGACAGATGGACTTCTTATAGTTGGACGCCTGCGAGCTTCTCGTAACTCTGACCATTAGCCTTCCAGTTCGGGTTCGGAATCAATGTTGAGGCATATTTCCAAGCTTTGTAAGATTGATTCGGGTTTCGAAAGGGAGCGAATATCATTAACCCCAGAACTTTGTCTGAATCATGACCGAAGATTCTGCTTGCAAAGGAACGAGCGATCGCAATCTTATTGATCGCCTTCCTACGGTCAGGTGACGCTGAGGTCGCCAACACCATGAGTGAAGACTTTTTCCTAGGCAGCTGCTTGAGCGAGTGAGCTCTAAGGCGCAATATTTCTCGAAGAAAATCCTGCCGAAGCGACGGTCTGCGTCTGCCGTTCAGCGTACCATTGGACCTCGTCTTGACCTCGATGTATGTCCAGTTGTTGTCCATCACGACAGCAAGGTCAGCTCGCTTACCACCAGGCAGTGTGGGTTCAGACCTAACCGCAATACCACGTTGAGAATACGTTCGAGCGATACCCCCGACTACCGCGTCATGATCGAATTCAGCGGCGTACTTCAAGCTCGAGACGTAGATTCCATTGCTCACTCTTTGGTCTCACGCTTCTATGGCTTTGGTCGCATCGCCACTATTACTTACTTTCTCTTGAGCGCAACCTAATCATCCCGATCTGACTTGATGACGATATGTGTGCAGAACGGCGCCCCATCAACCATGCATTCATGTAGCTCCACTCTCCCGCGTTTAAGGGCTGCGCGAATTAGCTCTGAATGGAATTTGTGGCACAGTAGGTCATGGTTTGCTTCTGCCGTCCGCAAGAGTATGCAATTCTTGCTGATTATGGAGCTTTTCCCATCTTTCTCTTCCAGTTTTGCGGCGAACCCAAGGTCATCAAGCGCGTCGGTCACCTTTCTGAGGCGTTCTCGATACAGCAAATCATCAGATACGACTCCGAGTGTTATGCTCAGTCCGCGTGCGGTGGAGAGGAGGATTGATCGCAAGGCTGGCGGTCCGTAGGTCTCACTGATTTTTCGGATAACCAAGTCCAATAGCACATCGTACTTGCGCGTGAAAAGTTCTGCCCCGGATGGCGAGAGTGCGAATATTTTTTTGGGTCGACCGAGGCCTCTCTGCTCAAAAGTCGCGGTCACCAAGCCCGCGTTCTCTAGCATCTGTAGGTGTTGTCGCACTGCGCTCTCGAAGATCTCGAGTTTTTGGGCGATCTCGACAGCGGTTTGAGGCTCTTCGAGCAACAGGCTCATGATGCGCTTTTTCTGATCTGGTAGAAGAGTAACTGGGCCATCAGCTGCCTTTGTCAGTTATCTACACCCGCCAAAAATACTTTAAACAGTATGAAGTAATTAAAAGCAAACATAAATACGGTGAGAACGCGTAAACCGAATCAACTTCTGCCTGCAATTCGAAAATTCGGAGGATAATGACCTTGCTCCCTGACTTAGTGAAGAAATTCATCGAAGAACGGTACGACAAGGAGTACAACGGCGCCGTCGGCGTATTGTCGTCGCTCCGAGGTGACGGCACACCTAATGCCTCGCCAAAGCACTTCCGCATTAGAGATGACGGACACTTAGAGTTCACAGACGTGTTTTCTCAAACCTTGAGTGACGTTCTCAAGACCCATCCTGACGTCACGGTTGTCTTCTTCGATCCAAAAGCCGTAATCGGTTACAGGATGAGAGGTAGGGCAGTGCTCGAAACTTTCGGCCCTCTCTTCCAACAGGCCGCGAGTCAACTGGAGAACATGGGATTCAAACCGAAAGCAATTGTCAGCATCGCGCTTGAAGAGGTCCAGTCGCTGACCTACGGCCCTGGGACGGGCAAAAAGATTGGCTGACAGCATTCCTCGGCCACCCCAATCCAGCACTGTGCCAATCGCATCATTCTGAAAGAGCAGTTGAAGACACTACACTGACGGAGGGCTGGAAAGGTCTCAGTTGTCCTGAGCGAGAGGAGAGCGTTTCAGCTTCTGCTCCAAATCAGCCTTTTGAGAACGAGCCACACATAACTCCTCCTCGGTAAAGGCCTCCTCGTGGGTCGTCAGGTAGTGCACATTCATCTCCTGCCTCTCTTTGAACCGGCGCTCGCAATAGAGACATCGAAGATCAGCTTGTATCGTTCGCCTCAGATCGCCAACGAAATAGACCGCCAACGTCTGTACCCAGCAAAGAGGCTCTCGCGAGATGTATTTAACGCGGATTGGAAGAGAAGCAAAATTTGGAGAAGGTTCCACTTTTCTACCTCCGACCAAGAAACGCGACCAATTAGTATGCTTCGAGTGATGGTGATACTTCAGCCATGAGAGCGATTGTCTGCGTCAAGCAAGTTCCTGCGGTCTCTGAACTCAAGTTCGACAATGAGAAGAAAACGCTCATTCGCGAGGGAGTGCACAATGAGATCAACCCCTTCGACAGACGTGCCATAACCTTCGCCGTGGAGACCAAGAAGAGGTACGGTGGGGAGGTCGTTGTGATGACAATGGGACCACCGCAAGCCAAGGAGGCCCTAGTGGAAGCACTGGCGATGGGTGCCGATAGAGCATTGCACCTTCTTGATCGAGCCTTCGCTGGATCTGATACCCTCGCAACCTCGCGGGCCCTGTCCCTTGCGACCGCCCGCGAGAAACCTTTCGACATGGTGTTATGTGGAAAATACAGCGTCGATGCCGAGACTGGCCATATCGGACCAGAGCTGGCGCAAATGCTCAGCCTTCCGCACGTGACTGGAGCGACTAAGGTGGATTTCTCTGATCCGTTTGATAGCGCTTTGATTGAAGCTGAAACTGATTATGGTTTTCAGCGAGTTGAAGTTCCGATGCCTTTCCTCCTCACGACTGCTGAGAGACTCATCAGACCAGGCCGTCCCATTCCTGACGAATTGGAAGCAGCAAAGACGAAACCATACAGAGTGATAACCGCATCTGAGCTGAGTAACGACCCGTCGATCTTCGGTTCCGCAGGATCCCCAACTTCTGTCAGTCAGATCTACTCAATCGAAGCCAAGAGAAGAAACGAGATCATTGAGGGTTCGACCAGTGAGGATAGAGTCTCACGCCTTGTCGAGAAGCTTCTCGCTGAAGGACTCTTCTCTGGTCGGAGGGACCGGGTAGAGGCAAGAATCAAGCCTCCGGACTCCCGCCGAATGAAGAGTGAGAAAGCGTTTTGGGTTGTAGCAGAACGCGTTCAAGGTGGATTGAGGGGCGTAACCTACGAACTTCTGGGACGCGGCCTCGAACTTGCAGCCAACGTTGCGAGCGAGCTCTGCACTGTCATATTCGGAAAGACCTCCAACGACCAAGTCCACAATCTGATCGAGCACGGTTCCGATAAGGTGTACGTCATAAATCATGAGGAGCTGTCAGCGTACTCAAGCGATGCCTACTCTGAAGCGCTAACGCAAGCGATCCAGAAATTCAAACCTTTCACAGTGATGGCAGCTGCCACTTCTCTTGGAAGGGATTTCATGCCTCGAGTCGCAGCGGAGCTAGGGTTGGGGATGACTAGCGATTGCATCGGCTTGGAGATAAACGAGCAGGGACAGCTTGTTCAGCTGAAGCCCGCGTTCGGCGGAAATATCGTAGCACCCATACTGAGCAGAACGATCCCACAGCTGGCCACAGTGCGCCCTGGGATGCTCACTCCGTCTGAATCGAACCCTTTCCGAAGGGGTTCTGTGATCGACTTCACCCCGATCAACATCAAGCCGCTATCGCGCGTGATCGAAGAAAGGTTCGAAGCTGATCATGAGGCTGTGAGGCTGGACGACGCGGATGTCATAGTCGCAGCGGGGGCAGGAGTCGGCGAGCCCGAGAACCTGAATGTCATCAGAGAACTGGCTGAAATCCTGGATGCTCCCCTGGCCACGACGAGGAAGGTCGTTGACCTGGGTTGGCTTTCTAGACAACTCCAAGTCGGACTAACCGGACGATCTGTTGGTCCCCGACTCTACGTTGCGGTGGCGGTGAGAGGGGCTTTCAATCACATGGTCGGCGTCGGACGCGCCAAGACCATAGTAGCCATAAACAATGACCCGAACGCACCTATCTTCAAGAACTGCGACTACGGGATAGTCGGAGACTTTGCAGAAATAGTCCCGCTGCTCACAAGCAAGTTGCGTGAGGCTAAACGGATGGCTTCGACACAGGACTTAAAACCATAAAGACCCTGCGCCTTGTGTAAAGTGCCGGTGTGTCTGCGACGTTAGTTCGCGCCTGCGCCACATCTGAGGTTCCCGTTGGCAGCTTGAAGTGGGTTCGCGTTGGTGGCAACGACTTAGTGATCGCGAATGTGGACGGAAAATTCCATGCGTTGCACAATTGGTGTACCCACGAGCAAGGAAACCTCTCAGAAGGCGAGTTGAAGAAAACCGTTCTCATCTGTCCTGAACATGGCGCCCAGTTCGACGTGACGACAGGCAGGGTCCTGTTAGGTCCTGATGGAGAGAGCGCGGACAGCATTCAGCCTGAGAAATCATACAAGGTCGTGGTCCAAGGAGACGACCTCATGGTTGGAATCCCCTAGCCAAGCTCTTTGCGGGTGAAGGTAACGCGCCAAGAATTATATTTTCTATAGACCAAAACCATTAAGAAAACGGCAGAACTTCTGGGCTTAGGTAGCACTGTAAATGCCATCCCACTCAAAATCTACCAGCAAACAACGGAAGAAAGGGTTCAGTCGCGGTGAGAAAATCATCGGGCTAGTGATTCTCGTCGTCGCGATCTGGGCAGTGTATTCCTTTACCCAGCCTCCTTCTCCTTCAACTACTACCACGAGCACTGGAACCACGGCGACGGGAGTTCCTGTTGCACCTGATTTCACTCTGCCAGTAGTGACCCAAGACGGATTGACTGGTCAGAGGATTTCGCTGTCCTCGTTCCGAGGAAAAGTTGTGTTGCTGGAGTTCATGGAGCCTTGGTGCCATGTGTGCCAAGATATGGCTCCGATGTTGGACAGGCTATATGCGCAGTATGGAGCTCAGAACGTTGTATTCCTAGCGGTCGCGGGCCCATGGAACAGTGCAACAGCAGACGACGCTGCGAAGTTCATTCGCGACTATGGAACCGCCTGGACCTTTGTGTATGATTCATCAGGCACGACTTTCACTACATATGGGGTGTCGGCGACTCCAACATTCTTTTTGATAGCCAAGAACGGCTCCATCGATACGAGATACGAGGGCACAAACGCAACCTTCGAGATACTTGTCGCAGATCTGACCAGACTAAACGGCTGACCATGTTTGCAGCAAAAGACACTCGCTTGGACCGTTGGCGCCCTAGCCCTGATCGGGCTAGGGGTTTCGGCCTTCCTTACATGGTATGACATCGTCACCCCTAGAGGATTCTGTTCTCTTACTGGTTTCTTCGGGTGCTCAGAAATTCTTGCAAGTCAATATTCTAGGATCGGTGGCGTCCCAACAGCCTTCCTCGGTGCTCTCTGGTTCATCGTAGTCCTGTGGCTTGCGATTGTTGTCACTCGAAATGAAGCTCACCTGATCTACCTTCTCACCTGGTCGTTATTGGCGATCCCAGGAGTCGGCGTCCTAGCCTACATTGAACTTGTCGTCATTGGGGCGATTTGCCCATTCTGCACATCCGCGCACGTGCTGGGACTCGTAATTCTAGTCCTCGCTGTGATCATGTGGCGGAACAGAAACCATTAGCTGCGCACACACGAAGAATTCCACAGGTCTTGATTATGTTCCATCCCATAATCCAAGTCTGAACTTTCCCAATTCCACACCATACAATGCCTTCAGTTTTCTTACGTCTGTCTTTTCATTCAAGGATTTGACAATAGCTCTGCCGTATGCTTCAATCGGCACCTGGTAGTCTGCATCCTTAAGCCATCCAATCTCCAAGCTTGTGAAGCCATCGCACCATACGAATATGCCTGCGCCAGGGTTCCGTTGCTCAGCGTCGGCTAGGAGCGCTTGAAAAGATTGACTGTCGAGGGCGATTATTTCGTAAGCTTCTGAGATGCGCGGATTTGAATCCCAGTAGGCGTATCCCACAGCTGTGTCTCCACGTTGGGCGATCCGCAGGTTCTCTTTGGGTTTCATCTCGCCGGTTGCATACTTACGTGCTTTCAGGAAGTCGCTTGGTCTATAGATGAATCCATAACTTCCACGGACCGCTTCTGTGTAGACCTTGTTAACAATGGGAATATCCTCGTCTGAGAAGGAGCGAACGAGAACTTCAGACGGTACAGGTGTGCGTGGCTGCTTAGGGTACTTCACTGCAATGTGTGAGCGACTGAGCTCGGCATAGTCAAGCCGTTCGTACATTACCATTGCTCCGAGACGCCCAGAAGTCGTTAGGACGCTGTGGTCCAGGCACTTTTCTTTGAAGTACTGATGAGTAGCGTTCATGATAGAGGTCATGAAACCACGCCTGGCAAAGTCCGGACGAGTCGCCACCGCATTCACCCCTCCCACATCCAGCCTTCCCCTTATGGTTTCCGTGGGAATTCGCATGAGCAAGTGGCCGGCAGCAACGGCTCCGTCCCCGGTTACCGCGAAGATCCCAAACTCGGACGTGTATCTATCATCATTCGCTCTCATCTCTTCGAGAACATTTGGCATGGCCGGGAAGAACAGGCTGAGCTGAAAAAGTAGTGTTACCTTGTAGGGATCGTCGACGTCGTCGAAGTACACTATTCGAAAGTCGGCCAATGGTATTCTCGATTTGTTACTGTTTCTACTTGATAACTTTGGTTTTCGGCTTGTGGCTACATTACTTCTACGTCGTGCGGGTAGCTCTCTTTGAGACCAGCTTGAGAGATTTTGATGAAGTTCGCTTTCCCACGGAGTTGGGAAATATTCTTCGCGCCACAATAGCTCATACCGGATTTCAGGCCACCAGCCAGTTGGCTGATCAACTCCGAGGCACTGCCCTTGTAAGCCACAAAAGCCTCAACGCCTTCAGGAACGTAGTCAAGTAGACCGATGGCGCTATCCTCTCCGTTTTGCTCTGACTCTCGTGCCGACCGATCATATGAAGCGGCGACAGAGGCCATACCTCTCAC
>Ga0315277_10008111_pt1 | contig 13555 bp, 13 predicted proteins | sample YL17G05_15_MG_FD_203695 | JGI IMG/M metagenome (GOLD analysis project Ga0315277, IMG submission 203695) | Sediment microbial communities from Yellowstone Lake, YNP, Wyoming, USA - YL17G05_15 | ecosystem: Environmental > Aquatic > Freshwater > Lake > Sediment | place: USA: Wyoming | collected...
CTGGACGAGGCCAAACTCAACATGGCCCTGCGCCTGGTGTGGGAGAAGTCGAGCGGCCAGGTGGACCTGATCGTGGTCAACGGGTACCAGAAGCGTGTGATCAGCCAGTTCGGGGCGAACACCCGCGCGTACTCGCCCACGGACCCGCGGTTCACGAGCCAGGTCGCCGTCTACGAGAGCGACTTCGGCGTGCAGCGGGTGGTCCTGTCGCGCTGGGTGCCCCGCGACGCGGTGGTGCTGCTCGATTCCAGCCGCGTGCAGGTGCTGCCGCTGGCCGGTCGGAGTTTCCAGTACCGGCCGCTGGCCGCCACCGGCGACTTCGAGAAGGGCCAGGTGCTGGGTGAGTACACCCTGGAACTGAGGAACGAGGCCGCCCACGGCATCATCCGCGGCCTGGCAACGTCGTAATCCTTCCCCCCGTGCCGGGGCCGGTCCCACCCCTGGGGACCGGCCCTCCCCTCGCCCTCCCGCACCCCGGGAGGGCGGCGGGAGATGAGAGGCAAGAGGGCCGGAACTCAGGACCAGGCAGGAGAGATCCCATGCCGAACTTTTCGACCGACGCTGACCTGCTGAAATGGGAGCCCGCCCTGCTGCGGGAGATCGCCCTGGACCACCAGTGCCTCGCCCGCGGCTCGGGCGCATCGAGCGAGACGTTCTCGGTCGTGGCGGAGACCGCCGGGTTCAAGACGGGCAAGGTCGGTCCCGGCCACGTCATCCATCTGAAGAACGACGACCAGGGGATCAACGGGTACTACGAGGTCCTGTCGGTCGAGAGCGAGACGGAGTTGCTGGCGGGCCTCGTGGGCGGCCACGGCGACGAGTGGGTCCCCTTGCCGGCGGGCACCGACCTGGAGTTCGACATCCACACGTTCGATCCGCAGCACGAGGAGGCGCGGTTCGCCCTGCTCGCGCGGTTCGGCCTCGAGACCGACGCCGCCGATACTGCGGCGGACCTCGAACGCTGGATCCTCCAGCGCCGCGCCTTCCGGCGCGCGAGCGTGGCCCTGGTGCTCGCGATGCTCTACCGCGGGCAGTCCACCGGCGGCCCTGATGCGGCCGGCCTGGCGCGCAAGGCCGACCACTACGCCCGCCTGTACGAAGACGAGGTGACAAAGGCCCGCGTCATCCTGGACCGCGACGGCGACGGCCGCCCCGACGACCTCCGCACCCTTGCGAGCCACCGCCTGCGGCGCGATTAGCAGCCTCTGTTCGAGCCCGACGCGTAAGCGTCGGGCTATCACCGACCGCTGAAAGACTCGCCGATGACGAGGAGCACGCGATGAACCTCGACGACATCGAAATCCTGGAAGCCCTCCGCCGGTTGCTCGCGCCCGTGCCCGGGCTGCGGACGGTCCGCCTGGTGCGTAGCGGCGAGCCGGTCGAAATCCCGCTGAGCCGTCTGCCTGCGGCCCTCCTCGAACCGACCGCCGCGCAGGACCTGACGTGGCCCGACGTGCCCGTGGGCCGCTACCACCTGGTGGAGTGGCGCCTGAGCGTGCAGGATCGCGCCGTGCCCGGGACGCGCGCCTTCGAGTCGCTCGTCTCGCTGGCGGAGAACTGCCAGGCCGCCATCGCCGCAGCACCCACGCTGGGCGGGCTGGCAGCAGACGGGCCGCCCTGTCAGCGGGGCAGCGTCCTGGCGCCGCCGGTTGGCGCAACGCGCACCGGGCCGCTCTGCCTGGAAAAGGCGGCCGCCGGCCATCCCACCGCCCTGGTCTTCCCGGGCGCCTCAGGCTACTGGGCAGCACAGATGACGGGCCAGGCCGAGTTCGACGGCGAGCCGCTCTACGCCTCCGGCCCGCACATTGTGAGCGCCGGAAGCCCCCAGCGCCGCGTGAAGGACCAGGCGTTCAACGGCCTGGCCGGGGGCCTCGCACTCGACCTGGGCGACGGCCCGCGCGAGATCCTCCAGACGGGCATCCTCTCGGCGTCGTCCGCCGGCAACCTGGCCCTTGTGGAGGCCGCCATCGAGGCGTTCATCGACGCACGCACGTATACCCTGACCACCCCCGAGGGGGCGAATTATCCGAACACGCGCCTCGAGCGGTACGAGCGGCTCGGCCCGCACCAGGTCGGCACGGCCTGGCACCAGACGTATCGCCTGACGTACAGGCAACTGGTGAGATAGACATGCCTCCATCGACTGACGGAATCACGCGCGTTCGTGTCCGCCCGCTGGCGTTCGACCTCGGCAGCGGCGCACCCGCGGGGTCTCCCGGTGCGTACGAAGTCACCTGGGACTCCACACAGGCGGGACGCTGCCACCAGGTCTACGTGAATGGGCAACTGGCGGGCGTAACGGCCCGGCCCCAGGATCGCCGCCTGGCGGTCCTCGGTCCCGTCGGGCGCGGCGGCGGTTTGAGCCTCGTGTGCGTCGAGGTGGTTGCCGTGGACGCCGCCGACCGACGGACAGACTTCTCGGCCGACCTGACGGGCTTCAGCCCGGCGTGCGGCCCAAGGGTGCTCCTGGCATGGGAAGCGGGGCTTTACCTCGGCGAAGACCTGGAGTCGTTCGACATCTTCGCCGACGGCCGCACGGGCACAGTCGACTATTCGCAGCCGATCAACGAGGCGCCGCTGCCGGCGGCCATGCCAGGCGCACCGCCGTGGGGCTTCGGCTGCGGCGGCTACGGCGTGGGCGGTTACGGCCTGAGCGCGGCAATCTACGAGTGGATCATCGACGGCCTCGAGCCGGGCACGTGGCGGCTGGCGGTCGTGGCAAGAGACGCCGCAGGCAACCGCCTGGCGACGGCGGCGGAGGTCACCGCCGACGTGGCGCCCGTGCCGCGGCCCGTCGGGAACTTCCGAGTCGCGTCTTACAGCGCGGCGTCCCGCATGGCAACGCTTGCATGGGAGCCGAGCCCGGACGTGTAAGAAGGGCCGGCCCACGCCGGCCAGAGAAAGGACACAGGAAAATGCCTTCGACCTATACGCCGAACCTGAACCTCGAGAAGCCAGCCCACGGCGAGCACGTCAACGACTGGGACGCCGTGCTGAACGCCAACCTCGACGCCATCGACGCCGCTGCCTGGCGGGTCCCCGTGCGAACCGCGGACCCTGAGTCGCCGGCCGACGGCGAAGAGTGGGTCCGGTCGGACCTCGCGCAACTGCGCATCCGCATCGGCTCAACAACGTACAAGGTGGACCTCGCAGCGGTATAGCGCACCGGAGCATGCCATGCTCACGTACCGGATGGACTTGACGAATTTCGTGCAGGGCGCCCGGGCCGGCGCGCGCATCACCACCGGCGAGGGGCTCAAGACTGACTTCACGGAGTTCTCGCCGGACGCCGATACCCTCGGCCTCTGGCACCTGCACGATGGCGCCTGCCAGGGGGAGGGAACCGGGTTGGAGGACGCCTCCGGCGGCGGCCGTCCCCTGGTCAACCACGGCGCCGCGGCCCAGGAGGACGGCTACCGGTTCGTCCGCGGCGAATCCGACTACATGGCGGCGTCTTTCGCCGGGCAGCCGGAACGCTCGAAGATGACGATCGAGACATGGGTGCGCGGCTGGGCGGTGCCGGTCGGGTCCGGCGGGTTTGTTTTGTACTTCAACGGACCCAGATTTCTGTGCATATGGGCACAGCGCGCCACCTCGCCTTCGGCCTCTATGATCCGGGCTTGGTCGTGGCCCTATGCGGCCACGTGGACAGGGACGGAGGTCGATGCGCTGCTGGCCGGGGCGGAGCCGTGGCACGTGGCCGCCGTCCTGGATGCCCCCAGTTCCCTCCGGCTTTTCGTCAACGGCCTGCAGCGCGCCCAGGGCATCTGCCCTCCGGAGGCGCTCCCCGCCGGCGACTATGCTCTCTACCTCGGCACCTATTGGGGCTATACGGGCTACGAACTGGACGCCGTGCTGGATGAGGTGCGGCTTTCGGGCAGCGCGCGCTACACCGCAACATTCCCGGTCCCTCGTCTGCTCACGGCCGGCATGTACACGGGGCTGACGTTCGACAGCGGCCGGCCGGGGGCCGTCTGGGCCGGCCTCCCATCCGATCACGTGCTGCCCCAGGGCACCGCCCTGACGTGGGAGACCCGCGCGGCCGACGCAACCGACGGCGCCGGCGAACCCCAGGCGCCGTGGCAGGCTTACGACGGCACCCCGTCGGCGCTCCCGCGCGGCCGCTACTTCCAGTGGCGCGCAACGCTCGCCTCGTCGCCCGACAGGTTGCTGTCACCGACGCTGGAGAGCGTCGACGCCCTTGCAAGCGACGCCGGCTACACCATCTATCACGCCACCGGCGCCAGCCCGGACCTGCTGGACCATGGCGAGCCCTGGGGGTGCACCGGCCCCGGCGTCACGCAACTCGCGGCCGGTCCGCTCGAGGCCCCCGCGGTGCACTGGTTCTCAATCCGTCCCGTCGATAGCCGCGAGGTCGAGAGCCCGATCGCGCAGGGCGAAGTGCGCCTGGAGTTGGACAGCCAGGGCCAGCCAGCCCCGGATCGTCCGGCCGGCGTCCTGGCGGTGAGCGCTCATCCCCTGCCTGGCGGGCGCGCCCAGGTCACGTGGAGTTACCGCGTCGGCCTGAGCGGCGTCCTGCCACAGGTGTTCCGCATCTTCGGCGACGGCGGCAGCGGAAACATCAACTACGCAACACCGCTCGGCGAGACGCCCTACCGTGCGTCCGAGGCCTCTTACGGCTGGACAAGCGACCCGCTGACCGGCAGCGGCGAGCATCAACTGGCCGTCCGCGCGATAACGGCAGACGGCGTGTGGGACGAGCAGCCGGCGGTCGCCCGCGTCACCCCTGACCTCGCAGCACCCGGCGAGGTGGACAACCTGAAAGCAGAGGTGATCCTGTGACCGCTCGAGCCAACGTAGCCGCGTGGTTCTCCAACGGCTCGGTCGTTCCCGGGACAACGCCGCCGCAAACCGAAGTGCTCCTCGACGGCGTCGCCCAGCCGCGCCTGCGGCTGGACGCCGTGGAACTGCGCGAGGGCGCCGCCCCGCGGGCGTGGTTCTCGGCCGGCTTGGGCCGAAACGCCGAGACCGGTGAGGATATGCGCGTGGAGCACCTCGCGCCGCAGGTGCGGCCGGGCGCGCTGGTTACTGCGCGGCTCCTGCGGGGCGGTGTGCTGCCCGGGGCCGATCGCCGGGACCTCGTGATCTTTGAAGGCCGCGTCTCGCGTGCCGATATGGGCCTAAGCCCCGAGGGCGAGGCCCTGCCTTTTGAAGCCGAAGATCTCGCCGCGGAGATCCTTCGCCGGCGAGTCGGAGGCCAGCGCATCCGAACGTCCGCCGGAGAAGCAGAGTTGCTGAAGGGCCTGGTGCTCGGTTTCAATCAGGACGACCGGCCCAATGCCTCCGGCAGCCCCTACGACCCCGGCAGCGGAGAAACCTACACCATCTTCGCGGCCCCCGACGGAAACGCTGTGGCGTGGACGCTGGCCGAGGCCGTTGCACACTTACTGGCGGAGTACGGCCAGTCCGACGTCGTTGGCGCGCCGCCGCCAACCGAAATTCGGTCGGGGCTCGGTGCCACCGTCCTTCGCAACGTCCGGCTGGAAGGCCGGACGCTCGGCCAAGCGCTCGATGCCCTCCTGGAACTGGCAGGCGGCATGATGACCATTGCCGTTGAGCCGCACGAAACCGGCGTCAGCCGCCGGCTTGAGATTCTCATGCCGGACGGCGCGCCTGCCTGCTGGCTCGCGCACCAGGGCGTTGGCCGCCGCTTCGACCCTGCGGCCACACATTTTTCGGACATGGCCGTCACGATGCGTTTCGAGACCGCGCCCCGGCGGCACGTGGCCCGGGGAGATCGCAAAGTCTACGAGTCCACGTTTGAACTCATGAGGGGCTGGGCGGAGGGGCTCGGGTCCTACAACCCGGACGAACTCAACCCGAGCCAGAACCCCAACTTCGACGCCGTGCGCGACGTGTTTCGCAAGTGGGTCTTGAACGAAAGCGGCCCGTACACCGGAAGTCCGTATAACAGCGGTTCCGCGGCAGACCTTGCGACGGTCTTCGAAGGCGCGGCCTACGTCCGTCGCCGCCGGCGGTTCCTGGAGTGCCTGTCGTGCGACGACCTGGGCCGTAGTTTCGGCGTTTACATCGAGATCTCCCTCGACGGAGGCTCCACGTGGCGGCGAATGGCGATGGCCGCGCGGGTCCTGCCGGACGAGTGCGGCATCTACCTGACCGATGATCCGTTGCCCGCGCCTTTCATCATGGCGGCCATGCGAGGCCTCGTGAGGATTCGCGTCACGGCCGCCATCGAGAGCGATTCCTGCCTCATGGCCGAGTGTGTCGCGTCGGGCGCACCGGATCTTCCTGGGCGCACGCGCTACCTGAACGTGCCCGCCAATTACCGCTACCGGAAGCGCGCCCCGACAAGCCGCTTCCACGGCCAGGCGCCCGCCGACGAGACCGACGACACCCAGCGGCTCCAGGAGTTCGTCAATACCGTCCACGAGGCGAACCGGAGGTGCCCGGCCCCGGCGCACATCGAAGTGCCCTACCTGGCGCTGGGACACCGTGTCGGCCAGCGGGTACTCGGCGTCCGGGGGCGGCGCCTGGACTTCGCCCGCCGGGAGAGCGGCTACGAATCGGCCCCCATCGTAAGGAAGGTCCGCTGGCACTTTGCACCGGCGCCGCGAACGGAGTTGGAACTCGAGTAGCCCCGGCTTGCGAGGATACGAACATGGCAGAGGACCGACTGAAGATTCTCGGGCTGGATGCAGCGCTCCTCAGAGAGGAGGAGCGTGAAGCGGTGCTGCCGCGCTCGGTGGAAGGGCGCAACGAGGTCAGCCCGGCCGCGCCGACATACCGGCTCCTGTGGTGCCAGATCGCCTCGGGCGCGCCGGGCGATCCGCCCGACGAGCGTTACTACGCCGACGAGGTCCGCCCGCAGGGAGCCGACAGCGGCGGCCACGTCGAGTGGGAGCCGCAGCCCGGCGGGGTGCAGGGCGTTGTGGTCCACAACATTGCCGAGGGGGGCACGGGCAGCCACCTCTTGCCGGAGGGCCTGATTATCCGCGTCGAGGAGCGACTGGACCGCAGCGAACCGCCCGAGATGGTTTACCTGGCCTGCGTCGAAGTCCAGCAAAGACGCCTGGCCCGGATCGTCTCCTATGACACCGGTTCTTACACTGTCCAGCCGGTCCGCCCGGAAACGGGCGGCTACATCGATGACGGGCCGCCCCTGGCGGGAGTGCCGAACCTGGGCGAACTCTGGCCGGACGAAGCGGGGTACATGGGCGGGCCGGCCGCCTACGACCGCTACATCGAACTCTTCCGGACGCACGGCGGGTGGGCGTTCATCCTGCACCCGCCACGCATGGTGTAAGACCACAGCAGCCCCGAACCGCGAGGATGTGCCCAATGCCCTGGACCGCTGACCGCTGGCCGCCCGCAAAGGCCGATGCGATTGACACCGACACGGTCATGAACGAACTGCGCGCGGCCCTGGCCGAGCGGGACAGCCTCGTTCCTGCCGAATGCGTGCCGGCCGTGTTCAGCCGCTGGGATCCCCTGCTCGGGACGCCCGCGGGAGGCGGGTCGCCGCCCTGGCCGACCGTCGCCAACTTCCAGTACGAGATTCAGGAGATGCTGCTCCTGGCCTGGCCTCTGCGATGGTGGGACCCCGGGCGCGATGACCTGTACGCATTCGAGAACCTCTGCCAAGACGCCTTCGGCAAGAACGCCTGGACGTACGACCTGACAGCGACGGACGAACAAGGTGCCCCGATCAACCGGTGGACGCCCGCGGCCGCCGGCCTGTTCGGCGAACTGTACAGCGCGATCAACACGCTGCGTCGCCTTCGGGTAGCGCCGGCGATCTCCGAGAGCGCCCGCCGCGACAGCGTGTACAACCTGACGTTCGGCATCAACTCGTGGCCGGACGACCGGGCCGCCACGCTGGCCCTGTTCGACGGCGAGGACGACGGGCAGACGGTGAATCTTGCGTTCCACGTGGGCCTGGGCGGCGAAGTGTTCGACGACGGGTCCACCCAGCAGTGGGTGCTGGAGTCCCGTGAATTCCGGATCACGTTTGCGACGGGGGCGCTCGCGGGATACGAGATCGCCCGTGCCTGGCTGGACTTCGCTACCGAGGCGCCGGAGGGCTCGGCAGACTTCTCCGACACCTTCACGGCAGAGGCCGCGGTGGACGGCGGAGGCGCCCTCGGCACCTTCTCGTCGGACGACCACGGCCCGAAGCGGTTTGAGGTCCCGGCCGGCTCGATTCGCACCGACGGCGACACGGTCTTCGTCCTCCGGTCGACGCGCGGCGACGACGAGGACCGGCCCGCCTGGACCCCGAGCGGGCCGAACTACACATCCACCTATCGCGAAGGGCTGGCCGTAACCGGCCCGATCCGCCTCATCGTGGAGGTGAACTTTGAGTACCACGGCTAAGCCCCCGAAGACCCCGGTGCCTTTCGTGACGCGGGAAGTCTGCAACACGCTGCACAGCGAGCAGCGAAGCGCGAACGAGCGCACGTGGGAGGAGATCCGCACGCTCCGGCGGTTGGTGATCCTCCTGGTCGTCGGCGGCCAACTGTTCTCGAGCGGGCTGAACGTGGCCGGCCTCGCCTACTGGCTGGAGCAGCACACGGCCCAGCCGCATCCGGCAACGATCCAGATGCTGGCCGCCGCACGAACTGAAGTCCGCGAGGACCTGCGAGACCTGAGGCGCGAGGTGCGCGAGTTGGCGGCGGCCGCCTTGAACCGGCCGCAGCCCGGTCCCTCAACCGACCCAAGCAGGAAAGGAGACCCATCGTGACTCACGCGACGAGAAGTCACTGGACGGGCCTGGTGCTGGCGGCGGCCACCCTTGCGGGCTGCTCCGCCCCGGCGGCCCTGGAGCGCAGCCAGCGCCTCCAACTGTCCGCCATGACCCAGTACCGGGACGAAATGGCTTCCTACCACGAGAAAGTCAAGGCGCAACTGGAGGCGGACAAGCGCCGCGAGTTGGACGCGGCGCTGGCGGCCTCCCTGGCGCAGGCGGCCGACGCCAACGGCCGCGTCGACGCTGCGGCGGCCCTGGAGAAGGTCCGCAAGCGCCTCGATCTTGAGGAGGAGTTCCGCACGAACCTCGCCCGGCTGGACGGCGAGTTCCGCCAGCGCCAGGTGGCCATCGAGCGAGCCATCGAACTGGCGCGGGACACCGTGGACCTGGTAGCCGACTACAACCGCCTTGGCGTACTGATCCGGAGCCTCTTTGTGCGCGAAATCGACGCCGCAGAGAAGGTTCAGAACTACGAAACCGAAAGGAGCCCCGCCAATGCAGGAAGCCCAAGCGAACCTGAAGCAGGCAGCCGTTGATTTCCTGGATGCGGCCCAGGCAGTCGCAGCCCGTGCTGCTAAGGGGTCCGCCGACCCCCTGGACCAGGTCGATACCAGCGTCTTCGCCCTGGGCGACCTGAAGCCGGCCATCAGCGAAGAGGAGTTGGCCGTGCTGAAGAGCAGCCTGGCCGGCGAGCGGCTCCTCCCCGGGACCATCGTGGAACTGGTTGCGCTCGCGCGGCAGGTGGCCGCGGTGCTAACGGCCGTCTGAACCGAACAAGTCTCGCCCACGGCGAGAACAGATGAAGGAGTGGCGTCATGACAGATCTCATCCGCAGCAAGAAGATGGTCCTGAGCCTGGTGGGCATTGCCGCCGTGGTGGCGCTGGTCCTCGTGGGCCGCGACCTGGAGACCGTGAAATGGGTTGGCGGCTTCATTGCGGGAATCGTTGCCAGCCTCAACCTCGGCCAGGGCCTTGCCGACGGGCTTTCCGAGGGGCGCACCAGCGCCGGCGGCGGGGCCCAGTAAGAACGTAAGAACGCCCGGCTTGACAGAACGGGCCGCATGCGGTAGAGTTACCCGTGACGCATGTCATTGTGGGGGCTTTCTGCGGACGGCAGTGACGACCCGCGGGGGTTGTTTTCTCGCAATATGCGCTGTAGCGGTGCGTATATTCCGTGGGGAGGTTGACTAGGCAGGTCCTTTCGACACTTCGCGAACAGGGCAGCGGGAAACACCATGCCCACGCTGGCGGTTGTTCAAGGGCCGGATCACGGCAAGGCGTTTGACGTCAACGGGAGTACGCTCGTCATCGGGCGAGACCCGTCGTGCGACGTTCCGTTGCACGATCCCGGTATCAGCCGCCAGCACGCCCGCATGGAACTCCGGGGCGACCATTATGTCCTGAAGGACCTCGGCTCGGCCAACGGCTCCTACGTCAACGGGATGCGCGTCACGGAGTCGAGCCTTCAGCCGGGAGACCAGATCCGCGTCGGCAACACCATCCTGGCCCTGGGCGGCCCAGAAAGCACCCTCCTCGAGCACGGCGGCCTTCCCATCCGCGTCGATACGGAAGGGAAGGTGGACAGTTCCATCATGGCGACCGCCGCCGCCAGCGGCGACCCTCACCTGGCCTTCGCGGGCGGCGAGAACCTGGCCGAGATGCGCACCAGCCTCGTCGGCCTGGCCGCCCTTTACCGCATCGCCGAGATGCTGGCCCACGATTATGACACTGACCGGCTCCTGGCGGGCGTCATGGACATGATTTTTGACGTGGTCGACGCCGACCGCGGCTTCATCCTCCTGAAGGACGAGCACAGCGGCGCCATGGTGCCCAAGGCGATCCGCTACCGCGAGGACCTCATCGAGCAGATCCGCCGCGAGCAGGCCGCCGAGCAGACCCAGCCGGTCGCGCCTGAGGCGGCAGGCCCGGAAAAGTCCCGCATCACCGTCAGCCGGACGATCATCAACTACGTGCTGAAGCGCGGCGAAGGCGTGCTTTCGACCAACGCCATGCAGGACCAGCGGTTTGAGGAGGGCGAGAGCGTCCAGGACTTCGGCATCCGCAGTGCCATCGCCGTGCCCATCAAGAGCCGCAACGAGATCCTCGGCATCATTCACGTCGACACGCACGTCAGCCAGGGGCAGTTTTCGCCGGAAGACCTGAAGTTGATGGCGGCCATCGGGTACCAGACGGGGCTGGCGGTCGAGAACGCGCGGCTGATGGCCAACCAGGTCCAGCAGGAGCGCCTGGCGGCCGTCGGCCAGGCGATCGCCAGCCTCTCGCACTACATCAAGAACATCCTCCAGGGCATCCATGGCGGTTCCCACGCCGTCGAGAGCGGCCTGACGCGCGCCAACATGGACGCGGTCAACCAGGGCTGGGACATCGTCCGCCGCAACCTCCACCGCATCAACAACCTCGTCCTCAACATGCTCTCTTACAGCCGCCAGGCGCCGCCGAACCTCGTGAAGACCTCCGTCAATACGGTTATCTGCGAGGTCGCCGAGTTGGCCCAGCCGGCCGCCAGGGAGAAGAAGGTGGCGCTCACGACCAAACTGGACGCCACGCTGCCCGAGATCGCCATCGACCCCGACGGCCTGCACCACGCATGCCTGAACATCGTCAACAACGCCATCGAGGCGGCCCCGGCCCTGACGGGCAAGGTTGAGGTCAGCACCCGCCTCTCGTCCGCCTCCGACGAGGTCACCATCACGGTGGCCGATAACGGCCCGGGAATCTCGCCGGAAGAAGAGCCGAAGATCTTCCAGGCCTTCTATTCGACCAAGGGCCAGAAAGGGACCGGCCTGGGCCTGGCCGCCGCCAAGAAGATCATCGAGGAACACCACGGGCGAATCGTCGTCAAGTCGAAGCCCGGCGAGGGCGCCGCCTTCGTCATCCGCCTGCCCAGGAAGTAGGACCCGCCGTAGAAGGCCCGCCGCGATGGCTCGCATTTCGCCTTTCCTCATGGTAAAGTGCCGGCCCGCGGTGCGCAAGTGACGCCTGCGCCGCGTAGGGAAGGCACGGCCATGAGAAGCCGGATCGTCACGCTGGCGGGCGTGCTGACGGGATGCGTCGCGTTCGTCCTGCCGGCCCTCGCGGCGCCGACCGCTGAGCCGACGGCGGCAAAGGCCGCCGGTGACCGCCCGTCATTCAGCGGGGTCTACCCACACCTGGCCGTCACGAACGGCGGCACAAGCGAGTCCGGCATCGGCGCCGTCGTGCCCTGGGCAGGCAAACTGTGGTTCCTCACGTACCCGGCCCACCAGTTCAAGGGCAGCAACGACAATCTCTACGAACTCGACGCCGCGCTGGACCTCGTCGCCCGGCCCGAGAGCGTCGGCGGCACGCACGCCAACCGGATGATCCACCGCGAGTCCAACCAACTCATCATCGGCTGCTATTTCATCGACGCCAAGGGCAACGTGCGGGCCATCTCGCCGGCCGTCATGCCCGGACGCCTGACGTCCGTCACCCGGCACCTGACGGACCCCGCCAACAAGGTCTACTTCGCCACCATGGAGGAGGGTTTCTACGAGGTCGACGTCAAGACCCTCGCCGTCAAGGAACTCCACAAGGACCGCAACGTCGGCGGCAAGAACATGCTGCCCGGCGTCCACGGCAAGGGCTGCTACACGGGCCAGGGCCAACTCATCTACTCCAACAACGGCAACGGCGGCCTGCTGGCCGAGTGGGACGGCAAGAAAGACATCGGCTCGCTCGACTCGTGGACCATCATCGACCGCAACAAGTACACCGACATCACCGGTCCCGGCGGCATCTACGGCGCGCCCGACGACGCCGCGCCCATCTGGGCCATCGGATGGGACGCTAAGAGCGTCCTCCTGAGCGTCCGCGACGGCGGCAAGTGGACCCGCTTCCGCCTCCCGAAGGCCAGTTACACGCAGGACGCCGACCACGGCTGGTACACGGAGTGGCCGCGCATCCGCGAAGTGACCGGCGGCCACCTGCTGATGAACATGCACGACATGTTCTACGACTTCCCGAAGACCTTCCGGCCGGGCAAAGCGGCCGGCCTACGGCCGATCTCAACGTTCCTGAAGATGGTCGTCGACTACGCCGATTGGGACGGCCGCCTCGTGATGGTCGACAACGACGCCTCGCGCCAGGGAAACCCAATCCTGGGGCGCCCCGAGTCGAACCTCTGGTTCGGCAAATGGGATGACCTGCGCGGCTTCGGCCGGCCTGCCGGCTGGGGCGGACCGTGGATCAAAGACGCCGTGAAGGCCGGCGAGCCGTCGGAGCCCTTCCTTCTGGCGGGCTTTGAGCGGCGCATGGTCCACCTGTTGCACGACGCCGGCGAACCGCTCGTGTTCACGCTCGAAACCGACGCCGGCGGCCCCGGCACATGGACGGAACTCGCGACAGTCACCGTGCCGGCCGCCGGCTACGCGTACTACATCATTCCCCCCGGCGCCAAAGGCGAGTGGGTGCGCCTGAAGACCAACCGCGACGTGAAGGCGGCTACCGCGTACTTCCACTACTCCGCCGCCGGGCAGACCGCCGAGCCCGCGATGTTCCAGAGCCTGGCCGCAGCCGACTCGGCCGCGCGGCGGTCCGAGGGCATCCTCCGCCCCGCCGAGGGCGAAGACATGCCGCTCCAGTTCGCCGCAACAGTCGTCGACGATTCCGGCAAGGCCGCCGAGACGGGCTACTACGTGATGGGTGCCGACCTGAGACTCCGCCGCACCGACGATGCCGCCGCCGAGAAGACGCTGCGCGAAAAGTGGGCGCCGAAGCACGACGTCGAGGTCGACGCTGCGTCGGTCATCGTAAAGGACAAGAAGGGCAACCGCTACCGCCTCCCGA
>Ga0315277_10008113_pt1 | contig 13553 bp, 4 predicted proteins | sample YL17G05_15_MG_FD_203695 | JGI IMG/M metagenome (GOLD analysis project Ga0315277, IMG submission 203695) | Sediment microbial communities from Yellowstone Lake, YNP, Wyoming, USA - YL17G05_15 | ecosystem: Environmental > Aquatic > Freshwater > Lake > Sediment | place: USA: Wyoming | collected...
CCATCAAACATCCATGCTCCTCCATATTTTCCAGAAGCAGTATAGCCAGAATCTGCATCGGCTGAAACAGAAAATGTTCCATTGTTGCTATACTGGCTTAAATCAACAATCTTGCTGGCATTTTCCCCTAAAGCACTTAAATTCTCAAAGTTATACATCAAAATAACAGAATCATTAAACAGAGTATAATTAGTCCCGTTCCAGTTCCACTTTACTTCTTCCAGGACTTCTTCGATTATTGAAGCATTAAATTCTATGCTTGTATTTGCTGTTGTCGTATCATTATCGGGGGTTGGAGCAACAAAATTTATAAAAGGAGTTTTTACTACAACTGCGCCTGAAGAATTTTTCTCAACGCCCCATACAGTCCCGTCATAAGGAGTAACTCCGCAAATCCAAGATTCTCCAATACTGGTGTTTCCAGCTTTAAGAACTGTCGAGTTAGAAACGCCAGTTTTTGCGCTTGTAGCGATTCTGATATGAGTTTTGGTGTTATTGTACCAGGTTATGTTGGCAGTCAATGTATCGCCGGCATTAGAGTCTGTTACAGTATAAGAGCAGTTAATGTCATTATCTGTATTTGGATATGCAGGAGATAATTGAGGGGTAGAAGCTACTGGAGCTGAATTAGATTGGATAGTTATGCTTCTCAAATCAGTCCTATTCTCATTTCCAAAAGCATCTTTTGCAGAAGCAGAATAAGTATAGGTTCCATCTCCTAATCCTGTTGTCGAATTTCTGCTCTGATTAACATACAAATACCACAAAGTCATATTGAATTTCTGCAAATTAGAAACATAAAGCTGATATATTTCATCTGCAGACAAGCTTCTATTGTAGAATATTGCCTCATCTATTGAACCATTAAAATAACCACCAGGCGTACTATCACCAGTCCTTCCAATACTCCATCTATCTATAGTAGTAGAATAAGTTATTGAATTAGTCAAATTCACTTTATAAATTCCATCTACATATAATCTTTTGTCTGTGTTTTCATTAAATACCCCTACAACATGATGCCAGCCAGTATTATTAGCTACAACATCAGAGGAAAGAATAATCATGCCCGTGTTTCTTCCAAATATAGAAATATTGCCATTATTGGAAATTGAAAGACCGTAATGAATATTAGTATGGGTCTTATTAGCTATTGTAAATAAAGAACTGCTCTCATTAGTTTCTGTTTTTATCCATATAGACATAGTAAAAGGATAGCCTGAAACTAACTGAACATTTTCTTCAATATAATCCCCATCTCCATCAAACATCCATGCTCCCCCATACTTTCCTGATGATGTCCATCCAGAATCAGCATCAGCAGAAACAGAAAACGTCCCATTATTGCTATACTTGCTTAAATCAACAATCTTGCTTGCATTTTCTCCCAATGCACTTAAATTCTCAAAATTATACATTAATACAACAGAATCATTAAGCAAAGTATAGTTGGTAGTGTTCCAGTTCCATTTAACTTCTGATGATCTAGGTCCTACAATGCTTACATTAAATTCTATGCTCGTATTTGCTGTTGTCGTATCATTATTTGGAGTAGGAGGTTTAAATCTAGCATCTGGGAGAGTGGCATCAACAGCAAAAGCTGTAGTCTCTGTATTATTAACATTATTAGCAGTATCATTGCACCAAAATCTAGCAATAAACGAGCCATCTTTCATAGAACTATTTGTAAAATTAAAATAGGTATCATTATATCTAGTCATTGTATAATTATACGTCCAGTCATTTATAGTGAATTTGCAGAAAGATAAGTTTTCGTTAGATGAAACATTGAATGTAACTGTTGATGTAGGATAAGTTGTATTTGTTGGGCTTCTTACTAAAATTTTTGGTGCAGTTGTATCAGAACCAATAGTTATGTCTCTCGACTCAGTCATATTTCCACTCCCTGCGCCGTCTTTTACATAAGCATAATAGGTATAAGTTCCATTAGCAAGACCTGTTGTTGAATTCTGGCTCTGGTTAACATACAGATACCAGAGCGTACTATTGAATTTCTGCAAGTTAGAAACGTACAATTGATAAACTTCATCTGCTGATAAAGTCCTGTTGATAAACATCAATTCATCAGCAGTCCCATTAAACTCTCCTGTATGAGCCCATCCACTGCGAGTCCTGCCAAAAGACGCTTCTACTCCGGTCCCTGCAGCTATGCTAAAGGTGCCTGCTGAAGCGCCATTTACATAAACAATTCCAGTGGCGCCATTAGCACCAGTTGTAAACGCAATATGATACCACGTTTTTTCAGAGAAAGTATACGGTGTATGAGTGTAAGAGGTACCAAAATAGGTGGTTACTCCAGTTCGGTTAACAGTAGAATGTATCCATGGGTCGCTTCCGCTATATCCTGATATAAACAAATTATTAAGCCCGCTTAAATTGTTAAACCTTACCCACATTGCAATAGATATTCTAGTGTTCTGATAAAAATCACCGGAGGTTAAATTAATGAAGTCTCCAGCTCCATCAAACATTATAGCGCACCCGTATTTAGAAGTAGTGCAATTCCAACCGCTATCTGCATCCTGCCCACCAACCCAAGTGCCATTATTCCCTCTCCTGCTTGCATCAGCCACGTTTGTTGGAGAGTCTCCAACATTTGTATTGTTGTCCATATTTATTAATAAAAGAACAGAATCATTAAACAAAGTATAATTTGTCCCATTCCAGTTCCATTTGACCTCGTTCAAATTTATTTCTGAGATACTAATATTTATAGGGATTGAAGTATTCATCGTCAGCGTATCATTATTTGGAGTAGGCACCTTAAATTTTATGTCTGGAATAACAATGTCCTGAAGAGAATAGTTAGTCCAGTAGCTTACATTAAATTTGACTGTTGCAGCTTTTAGAGAAGTGAAATTATAACAGATACTTGCAGGGCATACCTGGTTGTCGCGCAAGAGGCTGACTGTCATTCCCTGGCTTGGATTTCCGTAAAGGGTTATATTGGCGCTTTTATTTAATCCTAGATTGGCAGATGAATTTACCATAACCGAATTATTTCTTATCTGAATATCTGCGGTCAGATTATTTTCCCCGCTTCCATTAATTCCCTGTAAAAACTCAATCATCCCATAGGCGCTATCCTTAAAATTAACAATACATCCCCCCCCGCTCTCATTGAACCGATATTTATCAATATTTGGCATGTCTATTAAATAGGTGCCATTAGTGCTTCCGTTGTATATAACAAAATCATAAACGCTTGTATTTGTATTTTCTACGCTTATATTGGTGAAATTATTATAGCGAGAGGTAGTGCCTAATATGAGAATTGCAGTGCTTCTCGAGCCATTAACTGATCCCCCTACAAATTGGTTCATCGTAGAGTAGTCAATCTGAATACCTATATTTTCGCTATGTTCTATAGTATTATTTGCAAATTCACTTCCATTGGCATCGAGAAGATAGAGGCCATACCCACTCTCTCTTATTGTGTTGTTGGTGACAGTATCATTTTCACTTGAGGATAAAAAAATTCCGCTATATTCAGAACCATTGATATTATTATCTTTGATGGTGGTATTTCTTCCATCTAAAACTGCGATTCCGTAAAAACTAGTATTTATAATTCTATTGCCCGTAATCTGGCTATGGCTCGAATTATACGAAACATATATTGCATTACTAGAGTTTGTAAGCGTGTTGTTTATAAATTTACTCCCGTTACTAGTTAAAACCCAGGTACCTGTCCCGCTATTAGTCAATGTGTTATTAATAATTGTAGCATTATCACTTTCTAATATAACTATCGCGCATACGTAAGAAAAATTAAAAGTATTATCTTTTACAGTATTGTTTATTGAATTTGCAAGATAGATTCCATATGTCTCTTTTGTAATTCTATTGTTTGTAATCTGGTTATGGCTTGCATTTGCACTCATCATAACTCCTGCAACTACATCTGAACTTAGGGTATTGTTGATTATTTGGTTATTTACAGACCAGGTGTTAAGATAGATTGAAGAATAGTTGGATGAATAAACGGTATTATTAAAAATAATGGAATTATTTGTCCCATCGTCGTAGAATACTCCAGCGTAAAAATTACTTACATTTAGGTTTTTAACAGTTATATTAGTTCTCCCTTCTGCATAAACTCCATGTTTATACCATATATCACTGCCATTTATATTATATCCTCTTCCATCTAAAGTTATGTTGTCTGCAGCAATAGTAAAGCAAGTATCTGAGCTCTGAAGATTAGTAGTTAGGTTATAAACTGTGTTTGGTTGGCTAAGTGTACCGCATGCAGTGAGCAGTGGAGAGAAACAACTTCCTAGGCTTACAGAGCCATTAGGGTAATAGACCTCTCCCATAAAGAGAGTGGTGTTTCTCGGCCATACAGCCATGATGTTATCGTTACAAAATTCTAGGCTGTTGGCAGCTAATCTCGAAGCAACGCTAATCCAGCTGGTTGAAGTACCCATGTCTATCCAATCTGTTAGATTGCTGCCATTCCAATAAAACCTTTTAAACTTAGGGTCGGCATACTCCCACCCAATAACAAAATCTGTCGAATTTACAGATGAAGCAGAAAGATCCGTCACCCAGTTGTCAGTAATTATAATTGAATTGCTTAGAGGAGTTCCATTAGATAAATACGAACGGATAGTTAAATTAGGAGGAGTGTCAGCTATTCCATCATCGTTAGTATCTCTGTCCTGCCACGCAATAACAAAATTACTGCTGTTTAAAGTAGCAACTGCAATCCCATTATCCCATCCAGCATAAGCATCTGCGTCAGTAACTGAAGTAATGTTTCCGCCCCAAAAGTCATGGATTCTAAAGTGAGTGTCTTCACTCACGCTGTCTGCCCAGGTAACAACAAATCCTGTTTCATTAAAAGTTGCAACAGCGCAGTTCACTGTCAGTCCAACATTTGCTGTGTTTGAATAGCCTGTGCGAATCAAAGTTCCCTTATTGTCATAAATTTTATAATATACATCTTGGTCATTTTTTTCGAAAAATGCAATTACAAAATTAGTTGAATTAAATGGTGCAAGAGAAGCAGAAAAGCGGCTTCCGACAGAGGCGTAGACGCTTATAGTGTTAGTTAGATTATTTCCTGTTGTATCATAGACTTTAAGAGAGAGATTGTTGTAAGTGCCTTCAAGTGTATCATCTTCGTACCATGCAATTACAAAAGTAGTTGTGTTTAAGGCAGTTACTGCAACCTGGTCAGGCCCACTACACTGTCCTATATCTGTATCAACATCTGTTGCAGCAAGGATATTTGTGCCGTTTAGATAATAAACTGCAAAAGTCATATCATCTTGAGTTTCATCACACCATCCAACAACATATTTATCTGTATCAAGCGGAGCCACAGAAACATCTTCAACTGTAGAGTCAAAAGAATAATTGGGGTCAACAACATAATCATATTCTATATCTCTAATGCTTCTCAAGTCAAAGGTCTCATAGGATTCATTTTCACTCAGATTAGTTAAATAAATCTTATATTCCTTAAATGTCCCGTTTTCGTCGGTTGTTATGTTTTCAAAAGCAGCTATTGTTTTATTACTGTCTTGCCTGTAAACTCCAACAGCTGCTGATTGGTTGGGGTTGGAGTTCCCGCTCCAGATTGCAGAACCATTGCCTCTTCTTACCAGCACAATATCATTCTCAACATCAACATCATAAATCTTGCCAGTGTAGTTTTCCTTTATTATGCTTTTTACTTTAACTGGCTTGTTCTTTGAATCTAAGAAATAAATCTCTTTTCCATTATTTATTTCTTCATAAGTTTCTGTTACTGGTTGAAGAGCGAAAGGTTTAAATATAAGTGTATTCTGTGTTATCTGTGTATCCTTATTAGGATACAAGGAGGAATTAAGAATGTCCAATATAACTGTATCGGTTCCAGAAGAACTTAAGCGTAAAATGGAGTCATTTAGGATAATGAACTGGTCTGAAGTAGCTAGAGAAGCGTTCATGCAGAAAATTGCAGACTTAGAGTTTTTAAGAGAGTTCAAATCTAAATCGGAAATGACACAGGAAGATGCATTAAGATTAGGGAAGAAAGTTAATAAGTCTCTAGCTGAAAAATTTGGGCTTAAGGGAGGCAAGTAAATGATTGTTGTAGTTGATGCAAATGAATTATTCTCGTTGCTAATAAGAGGGACAGAAGACTCTGAAGAAATATTGGTTTCTAATAAACTGCAGCTTATAGCTCCAGAACTTTTATTAATTGAATTTTCCAACAATAAAGAAGAAGTTTTATCAAAGACGCATAGGACCTCAGAAGAATTCAGCAAGTTACTTTCCATATTTGGAAGAAGAATAAAATTCATCCCGGAAGAAGAGTTTAAAGAATTTATTCTGGGTGCTTGTGAGATGTTCCCAGAACATACCAAAGATGCCCCATATTTAGCATTGGCCTCGAAGTTTAACTGTATTTTATGGTCTGAAGAAAAATTATTAAAAAGACAGGATAAAATAAAAGTATTTAATACTAAGGAATTAATCTCAATTATTTCAGAAGAGCTATAAACTTTATGTTTCTCGCTTACTAGTAGCCTGCTTCCATCTGCAAGTTCTATCTTGTACATCTTTCCATCATTCTCAAATTCCTGTTTTTTATAAGGTATCTGCCATTCTTTTTCCCTAGTTTCAGGATTCAAAGTCATAGTCATCTCACTCTCACTCAAATCATAGAAGTATTTCCATCCATTTTCAGTAAGTATCTGTGTTTCATTATCATAACATCCCGTTTCATTAACCGCTCTTGCATAAATTGTAATGTCTTTAGTATTATCTAATGCCTGCTCAAAAGTCACTCTTAAATAATCTCCACCAGGAATTAAAGTATAATTATTATCCTGTTCTTTTACTTGTTCATAAACATCTTGTATAAATGTATAATTCTCATCCAAGTGCTCTGCCTTGGTGATATAAATTATCTCGTAAGTCTGGTTGCTTAAATGCGGAACTATCCATTCAATGTAATCTATTCTGCCGTCATTATCCAAGTCATAAGCATCAAATTCAACTTCTTCTCTAATTATTTTTTTGGTTATAATTTGTTGAGGATTGTTTATCGGATTTGTTGTAACGATTTCTTCTTCTATTGCTGATCCGGTTAGTGGAGAAGTATAACTTTCGTTTGTTTCATTTATTTCTACTGCTTCAGAAATATTTGTTTCTGTAAAATTAGTTTCATTAAATATAATGTTTTCAGCTAATTCTGGTTGCACTACATTTAAAGTTTCATTATCCTGATTATTTTCTATAGTTTCGTTTGTTTCTCTTATCCAGTATAGTTTTATTCTTTCTTTGTTGTTAATTGGAATTTTATTATCAAGCGAACTGTATGCTAGAACATCTTGGTATCCAAGCTCGTCTGCTGCGCTTATTGTAACTCTCTTGCCTCTTTGTATTTCTTGTTCTTCTGACTGCGGAGCAGGAGTTTCATATTCTATAGCAACTTCTTCTTTTGCCTCCTTGACAATATTTGTTACATCCAAAATCTTGCTATCTGAAGTTTCAACTATCTCATTTTGGATATCCTGCTCTTCAATTACTCTGGCAGTAATAGATGGGCTGAATAACATTTCCCATAGTCTTGTTAATAGCCCTTTCTTTTCTTTTTCCTCTAATTCTAAGGAAACTTCTCCAGTTAATTTTCCTGCTGCGCCTTTTCTATATTCAAGTTCTTCTATTTCTAAATCTTTTAAAGAAGCTCTTGCCTCAGCACCTGTCTTAATTGTTATATTTTTTGCTTCTTTTGGAAGCTCTAATTTCAAATCCTGAATGCTTCCGGGATTTTCAACTTCAACCAACTTCACCCATTTAACCGGCTGGCCAATAACTGCCATGTAGTGTTTTGTTGTTATATTTATTCCTGTTTGGTTAAATTCAGTTAGATTAGTTTCATTAAGTGTCAAATTTTCAGCTAATTCTGGTTGCACTACATTAATATTTTTGCTAAGCTCATTTATTGTAGTGTTTTCATAAACGAGACTTATTTTTAGTGTTCCATCTTCAGCTTTAATTCCCAGGCTTTCAAGATTTATTTCAATAAACTCTTCTTCTTGGCTAAGATATTCTTTGCCAAATCCAGATTCAATTAGGGAGTACTCTGTAGACACTTCTGCTTTTCCTTCTGAAATAGCTAGGCTAATCTCGTTTTCATCAATTTTTTCTTTTTTCACCTTTCCATTTTCATCAGTTAGTTCAACCTCAACACTATTTTTTGCTATTTGCGCTGTTTGTCCATCTTTTAAATTATAAATAAAAGGCTCTTCTTTCTTGCAGCTTCCTTCAACCATCTGTTCATTTTCTTCAACTACTGCTCCAGTTAATAAGCTTGTTTCAGGAGTTTCCTGCGTATTTTCTGATTCGGTGCTTTCTGTTGGAATGTTTTCTGCAGGAAGATTTTCTGTTGTTGTTTCAGAAGGCGTTTCTGTGGGTTCAACAGCTGCAGGCTCTGCTGTTTCAGTCGTTTCTGTTTCTTGGATAGTTTCATTCTCTTTTGTTTCTTCTATTGCTTCTGTTTTATTTTCAGGCTCTTGTATTTCTGTTTTGTTTTCTTCCGCACTTACCCCCCCTCCAACTTCCCCTCCTTCATAAACTTTCAACTTAAAGAAAACAGAGGGGTATGAAATTTTTTCTCCAGCAAATCCATACCCCACCCCTTTACCTTCTAGCTCTACGTTTTCCACATAGAAAGTTCCATTAGAATTAGAACTGACAAACCTGCCTAAAGAATATTCAGCAACAGAGCCCTGCTGCTCTATAATTATTTTAGAATCAATTGGAAGAAGCTCCCCTCTTTTCAATCCCAGTCTTAAGATTCCAGATAAATTTTCTCCAGCAATGTAAGAGTCCTGTATGTCTAAGCTGACTTTTCCAGTTATTGGAGCATAGAAAAATACCAGCATAAATACAGCCAAAAGAAAAATTAAAGCAACAGCAATATAAGTAAAATTATTAGTTTTCAAAAAAGAAAAATTAAATTTATTAGTTGTTCTACGCTCTTTGTTATAATGAGAGGAATTTTGTTTTTTCAGCCATGCCTTATATTCCTCTTTTCCTCCAATATAAACTTTTTTAACAGAATCGCCTTCTCTATAAGAATGATAGTAATAAGGTCCATGCCTCTTGCCTCTTTTATATACATACTTCTTGTACACCATTCTTTTTTAACAAGACTTAGTTAGGTGAAGTCTAACACACTCTTTTGCTGGAATTTACTAATATAATGTAGAACAACCACTTTAAATACCTTTTTATGTCAGAAATGCTTAGCATTTCTGAGCACTTGAAAATGCAGAGCATTTTCTGTGCAGAAAATCTTTTCAGGAAGATTTTCATGCATCCTAAAAACCCAACGAACAAACAAGAGGGTTTTTTTGATGGGCTAAAATAACAAAAAAGCCTTAGGCAGGATTTGCTGTAACGAATCTATCACAAATATTTGTCAATCTTATCTAAATGCCTTTTATTGGAAAAACCGATTTTTGAGATAAACCTTCTAACATTTTCTGGTCCATTGATTTGGACCATAAAGGAATTTCCTTTCCTATGTACAGAATGGGGGATAGAATATGCATCTAGAATTTTGCTTAATTGATTTATTAAGTCCTTACTTGCAGAAGTATAGTTTATCCTTATGTAGGGTCTCTTGTACTTTTTACTTTTGTCTATTCCAATGCCTCCATTAGTATTAAACATTCCTTTAAGCGTAGAGTTTAATAATATTTCTTCGGAACCCAGCATCTCTGCAGGAATTTTAATGCTATAACATTTTATGCCCGCAGGGAACTGGAATCTTTTTGTTAGCATCTCAAAAAGCCTCTTGGAATACAAATTCAATCTTATAGTGTTATCTTTTTCGGTTATTTTTGGAGAGATTTTAAAGAGACTTTCGCATATGGGTTTTAAAATATTGTAATAATAATCTGAATCTAAGCTTCTATCTCCAGTTATTTGAGTCTGATATAAATTGCCATATTTATTTGTAAATCCATCGCCAATCAATGCTCCAATAAATTCGCACAGATCTTCTGAAAGAGGCATATTTACATTAAATTCATATTTTGCCCTTTTTTTTATGCTCTCTTTGGCAATTGCTCTGCCTTTATTAAATTCTTTTTTATTAATCTCATAAGCTTTTTTGCCGCCAATTACTCGTCCCCAATTTTCATCTTTTTTTCTAGTTATTTTTAAAAAATATGCTCTCCTTTCTTCACCCATAGAATTTAATAAAATCAAAAATCGGGACTCGGGAATACATAAGTTTCCTTTTCGATAGTTATCTACCATTGATCTGCTAGTGCCAAGAATTTTTCCTAATTTTCCCCAGCTCTTAACTCCAAAACTATTTTTAGCTTCTTCAAAAAATAATGCACATGAACCCTTATTTGTAAATAGCACTCTCATAGTATTAAAGAAAAAATGCTATTATTTATACTTTATGTTATTGCACTGGTAGGTCAGCAATCTAAAAGCCTCTGCTGAGGATTGAACTCAGGACCTTTGTCTTACGAGGACAACGCTCTACCAACTGAGCTACAGAGGCATTTATAACTATTTAGTGATTGTGGACTAGGATTATGCACTTTTTATCTTTGCTTTTTCTATCCAGTCTTTTTGTTTCTGGCAAATAGAACAAACATAAATAAGCTGGTTTTTGTTATTTTCATCTTTAACTTTAATAACTGTTCCTTGCAGTTTTCCATACTCTTCTTCAATATTCTCCTTGCAGTTTGCACACTTTTTTGCCATGGCAAAAATAGTCTAGTAAGTTTTATAAACTTATCTTTGCCCATTTTATAATGTTCAAAGAGGAAATTATAAAAATACTTTCTAAGGAAGTTAAAATAAGCAAAAAAGAAATAGAAAGCCTAATCGAAGTCCCGCCTGATTCTAAACTAGGAGATTATGCTTTTCCTTGTTTTGCTCTTGCCAGAATTTATAAAAAAAGCCCAGTAGAAATAGCTGAGGAAATAACAGGAAAGTTAGAAACAAATGCCAAAATTGAAAAAATATATTCTGCTGGTCCCTATATTAATTTTTTAATAAATAAGAAAAAATTAGCAGAACAAATAATTAAAATAAATGAAAGCTATGGTAGGAAAAAAGGAAAAGGCTGGGTGCTCCTTGAGCATACGAGTGTGAATCCAAATGCTTCTCCTCATGTGGGAAGAACAAGAAATTCTATAATCGGAGACTCTATCAAAAGGCTTCTTGAATTTACGGGCAACAAAGTAGAAACTCATTATTATGTCAATGATGTAAGCAAGCAAATAGCAATTCTTGCTCTTGTGTTTACGCCAAAAGATAAGTTTGAAGACTTGCTAAAGAAATATGTGGAGATTAGCAATAAAATAAAAGAAAATCCCGAATTAGAGAAGAATGTTTTTGAATTGCTCCATAAATTTGAGCATAAAGATAAAAAAACCACAGAATTATTTAAAAAAATAGTAGATACTGCAATAAAAGGCCAGAAAAGCATATTTTCAGATATGGGAATAGAGTTTGACTATTTCGATTATGAATCGCGTTATATCGAATCTTCAAAAAACATTTTAAAAGAGCTGGAAAAAACAGGGAAACTTTTTAAAGATGATGATGGAAGGTTGGTTTTAAACCAGGAAAATACAGGATTAGAGAGAAGCATGAAATCTCCTGTTCTTGTTTTGACAAGAAGCGATGGCACAGGATTATATCCTTTAAGAGATTTGGCATATACAATTGACAAATGCAAGAAAGGAAGAAATATCCTTGTTTTGGGAGAAGACCAGAAGCTTTATTTTGAGCAGTTAAAACAGGCGCTTATTTTACTGGGAAAACCTTATCCTGAAGTAGTCCATTACTCTTTTGTCTTGTTAAAGGGAATAGGAAAGATGGCTTCAAGAAGGGGGGATGTGGTTCTTTTGTCTGATTTTTTAGCTGAAGCAATTGAAAAAGCCAAGCAGGAAATTTCCAAAAGAAAAACTAAGGGGGATGCCAAGAAAATAGCAGTAGGGGCAGTAAAATATGCCAATTTAAGGAATGAAAACAATAAAAACATCACTTTTGACTGGCAGCAGGCTTTAAGTTTTGAAGGAGATTCTGGCCCCTACCTTCAATATTCTTATGCGCGCGCCTCTTCTATCTTAAGAAAAGCGAAAAAGCCAAGAAAAACCAAAAGGCATAGCAAAATCACAATTAAAAGCTTGGAAGAGCAGGAAATTAAGCTGGTTAAAAAGATAGCTGAATTTCCAGAAAATGTAGAACGCGCAGCAAGGCAATTAAATCCAAGTTTAATAGCCAATTACTCCCTGCAGCTTGCCCAGGCTTTTAATGAATTTTATCATTCCTGCCCTGTAATTGGAAATAAGCAGGAGCAATTTAGGCTGGGCTTAGTCCAGGCATTTACGTTCTCAATGAAAAATTCTCTTTACCTTTTGGGAATAGATGTTATGGAAGAGATGTAATTCAATAGTTTGAAAAAAAACAGAAAAAGGAAAAAAGTGATTTATCTTTTACTTCTTGACAATTTTGCTTGCAGAAGGCATTTCAGTCCATGCCAATTCGAAAAGCTGCTCTAAAGCCGGAGCGAAAAAGTCTGTGTTTAACCATACTCCCAAATCGTAGTTAGGATGGACTTTTTCATCATCCATCAACATAAACAATAGCTGTTGCCCATCTATTATCATAAATCGGGCTTTCATCTTGTCTTCTGAACTCCTTATTTCTGCAATCCTGCTGAAATCTTTGGCAACCTTTGCATTTTGGGGGGTTATTGGTGCAGCTATCCTTATCTTTACTCCTCTTTTTCTCGCTTTTTCAAGAGAGGGCATCAATGCTTCTAGTTTCCTGTTCAACCCATCTGATGTAGTAACAATTGTTATTGTCTTCTGCGCTTCTCTCACCATCATGTCTAAATGGTTGTAAAGATTCTGCCTTCCTCTTAAACTCCCACTTAGGTCTGCTGGCTGTACAAACTTAACTCCTTGCGTAAACAACAAGCTAAGCTCTTTCAAAACGTCGTCTCCTTTTAGGTTCTCAAGTCTTTTGCTTTTGCTTTGTGCGTCAACAAGTAAATTCTTTTTGACCCTTTCAATAACCTCTTCTGGCTTAAGCGCGATAAACTTTATCGGCTTTCCGAGTTTCATAATTATAAATCCCTTCTTCTCCAAAGATTCAAGAATGTCGTAGGTCCTGCTTCTTGGTACGTCGCTTATATTGCTCAATTCCCCTGCAGTAGAAACTCCTCGAGAAAGCAAAGCTGTCCACACTTTAACCTCGTAGAGGTTCAGGTCAAAAATTTTTCTGAGCCTGCTTAAAAACTCTTCTTTTACGATCATTTTATTTTAACTCTTTTTTAATTACTATCAAAATGATAGTACTCAGGAATTAAGAATTTCCCCTTAGTTCCGAAAAAAATAAGAAGTTGCACTATTTAAATGTTTTCTTTTTGTTAAGTCAAGTTCATAACTTAACAAATAGCCTGCTCGGATAATCCTTTACCCCTCTGTGATACCGCTTCTCATTAAACCAACGCCTCCATTTTTCAATGCAAGTTGTATTAAACCACTTGC
>Ga0315277_10008117_pt1 | contig 13551 bp, 11 predicted proteins | sample YL17G05_15_MG_FD_203695 | JGI IMG/M metagenome (GOLD analysis project Ga0315277, IMG submission 203695) | Sediment microbial communities from Yellowstone Lake, YNP, Wyoming, USA - YL17G05_15 | ecosystem: Environmental > Aquatic > Freshwater > Lake > Sediment | place: USA: Wyoming | collected...
CCTGGCCCCGGGGCATGCGCATCATCGTCCAAGAGCGGCGCCCGTGGGGATTCTGGGAGGCCAGGGGCCAGCGCTACGTCATCGATGAGGACGGCGTCGTACTGGAGCGCATCCTCCCCGACGAGGGAGCGCCCGTCATTCGCCACCTGGACGCCACCCACAGCCTGGAGGCCGGCGACCGCGTGGACTCTGACGCGGTGGCCCTGGCCCGTCAGCTAGTCGAGGCAGCGCCCCAGGCCCTGGGGCTGGCAGTGGTAGCCGTGGAGTACCGCGATCGGGATGGGCTGACGGCGGTCTTCGAAGGGGACCTGAGGGTCACCTTCGGCGACGGCCGCGACTTCGACTACAAGATGGCGGCGCTGAAGGCGCTGCTGGAACGGACTCAGCAGCAGGGAGTGGAGGTCCGCACCGTGGACCTTCGCTTCGGCGAGCGGATCGCCTTTCAGTAGGGGACCCGCCGTGAGGAAGGAGGGACCGAGGTGGCAGCCAAAGGCGGCACCTTTGCCTCCATAGATGTAGGCACCACCAAGATCTGCACCTTAGTGGCGGAGATCGCCGGCGAGGGCGAGATGCGCATCCTCGGTGTGGGAGTCGCCCCCGCCGCCGGCCTCAGCCGGGGCATGGTCGACAACATCCGGGATGCCAGCGAATCCATACGGGCCTCCGTGGAGAAGGCGGAACGCTCCAGCGCCACCCGCATTCTCTCCGCCCACGTCGGCATCGCTGGCAGCCACATCCAGTCGCTGAACAACCGGGGCATCGTGGCCATCCCCGAACGTCAGCGCCCCATCACACCCGACGACGTCTCCCGCGCCCTCGACGGCGCCCGCGTCGTCAGCCTGCCCGCCAACCGCGAGATCCTGCACGTCATCCCCCGCTACTACGTGGTGGACGGCCAGGACAACGTCAGCGACCCCTTGGGCATGTACGGCCAGCGCCTGGACGTGGAGACACACATCATCACGGGCACGGTGAGCGCCATCCAGAACCTCACTCGCTGCGTCGAAGGCATTGGGGTGCAGGTGGACAGCCTCATTCTCCAGCCCCTGGCCAGCGCCGAGGCTGTTCTGGAGGAGGAGGAGAAGCGCCAGGGCGTGGTGGTGGCGGACATCGGCGGCGGCACCACCGATATCGCCCTCTTCCTGGACGGCGCCATCTACCACACCGCCGTTCTGGCGCTGGGCGGCCACCACCTGACGCGAGACCTGGTCATCGGCCTGCGCTGCCCCTACCACACCGCCGAGGAAGCCAAGGCCAGCCTCGGCCATGCCATCCCCAGCAGCGTCGACCCGGACGAAACGGTGGAGCTGGACGCCTTCGGCAGCGAGAGGCGCAAGACAATTCACCGCCGCCAACTCTGCGAGATCCTCCAGGCGCGGATGGAGGAGATCCTGGAGTTGGTGGTCATGGAGGTAAAGCGCTCCGTCCAGGGCGACATCGTATCGGCGGGGCTGGTTCTCACCGGCGGCACCGCCAAGCTGAGCGGTATCGACGTCCTGGCCGAGCAGGTGACGGGGCTGCCGGCCCGCGTCGGGCGGCCGCGCAACCTCCAGGGCCTCTCCGATACCCTGGCAGACCCCGCCTACTCCGCCAGCGTGGGCCTCCTGCAATGGGCCGTCCGCGAGAGCGAGCACGGCTACCGATCCATGAAACTGCGGCCGCCAGCGCCCTTCGGCGGCTGGCTAAAGCGGTTCACCAACTGGGCCAAGGTCCTGCTGCCCGAGTAGAGGCGGCCTGTCCGCCAACGGGCGGACCGAGGGGAGGTGAAGCGGCAGCAGGCTTGTGTAAGACAGCAACAATGAGGGGGAAAGGAGGACACATTGACGACTAAGTCAGACCGGGAGGGACTCCCTCCCATCAAGGTGGTCGGCGTCGGTGGCGGCGGCTGCAACGCCGTCAGTCGCATGATGGGCGAGCGCATACCAGGCGTCCAGCTAGTGGCGGTGAACACCGACGGTCAGGCTCTGGCCGGAACGGAGGCGCACCTGCGCATCCGCATCGGTGAGAAGCTGACCAAGGGCCTGGGCGTCGGCGGCGACCCCGGCAAGGGACAGCGGGCCGCTGAGGAGAGCCGCGACGAGATCCACGACGCCATCCGCGGCGCCGAAATGGTCTTCGTCACGGCCGGAATGGGTGGCGGCACGGGCACCGGCGCCTCCTCCATCGTGGCCGAGGTGGCCCGGGAGACCGGCGCCCTCACCATCGGCGTCGTCACCAAACCGTTTGGCTTCGAGGGTTCGAAGCGCCGCCAGCAGGCTGACGAGGGCATCAACCAGCTCCGCAGCAAGGTGGATACCCTCATCGTCATCCCTAACGACCGCCTCCTCGCTGTCTGCGACGTGAAGACGACCCTGGACGAGGCCTTCCGCGTCGCCGACGACGTCCTCCGTCAGGGCATCCAGGGAATCTCCGAGATCATCCTTCTGCCCGGCGAGATCAACCTGGACTTCGCCGACGTGCGCAAGATCATGGGCGAGGCGGGGCAGGCCCTGCTGGCCATCGGTCGGGGCAGCGGTGAGAACCGGGCCGTGGAGGCCACCAAGGCGGCCATCAGCAGCCCACTGCTGGACGTGAGCATCAACGGCGCCCGCGGCGTCCTCTTCAACATCACCGGGGCCCGCAACCTGGGACTCCACGAGCTGAACATGGCCGCCCAGATCATCGCCGAGGTTGTGGACCCGGAGGCGGAGATCATCTTCGGCACCGCCACCGACCCCAACCTGGGCGACGAGGTGAAGGTGACCATCATCGCCACCGGCTTCGTCACGCCGGAGATGCGAGGGATGCAGGAGGAACGCTACCGCGTCCTCCGGCCCGAGGCGATGAGCGCCGTGTCCGACACAGAGCTGCCCACCTTCCTGCGCCGCACGGTGGCGGCGCGCTGAGGGAGGTGTGCCATGAGAAGAAAGAGAGGAGGTGTCTGTCTAGCCGAGCAGCTATAGCGACCCCGGATGGACCGGAATAGCACCCTTCCACGAGAAGGGTCGCTCAGGCCCGCCCCCGGCGAGCGGTTGGGGAGATGACGTTCGCCGTGGGCGGGTCGCCCTTTCCGGCAGACACCTCCGCAGCCCATTGTGTCACGCAGGACGGCACCTGTCGAACGGAGTCGCTAGCTGGGAGGTGAGCGCCCCGAAAGGTCGCGACCGGTCTTGGGTCGCTAGGGCCAGGGTGGCACGAAGTCCTGGGGACCGAGTACAACCTCAGCGTCGTCGACGACCAGCCAGCCACCGCCCTGGTCGGCCAGCAGCAACCAGGTATCGGCCTCCGAGAACACGAGGCCAGCGAGGTAGATGAGCTCGTTACCGCGGTCCTCCCACATCACGGAGCAGTACGAGCCAACGTCCGTCTCCAGGTCAGCCAAGCTGCAATCACCCGCGTAGGGCACTTCATACTGCTCGAGATAGGCACCAATGGCCTCCTCCGGGGTGGCATAGCCCGGGGCAGGCGGGACGGGGGTTGGCTCCTCATAAGCGGTCGGCGCCGGGGGCATCGTGGGCTGGGGGGCCGCCGTGGGGGCGCGGGTCGCAGTGGGCTCGGGAAGCGCCGGCGCCGTGGGGGATGGCGCGACCGCAGTGGGTGCGAGGGCCGCCGGCACGGTGGGAGACGCTCCTGCCGCGACCCTCTGTTCTTCCTCGCTGCCGAACAGGCGCTCCCGCCACTCCCCATCTCGGCTCACCTCGTCGTAGAGGGCGACTCCGCCCACCGCCAGCGCTATCAATGCGATGAGCCCCCCAAGGATAGCCCAGCGCGGTCCTTGACGTGCCGGAGGGCGAGACAGCGGTGGCGGCGGTTCACTCTCCAGGCTTGTGCCGCAGGAGCCGCAGAAGGTGGCATCGGCTTCGGTCTCCGACCCGCAGTTCGGACAGTAGGGCATAGCCGTTCTCCTGTAAGGCTCTCACCCGCATGATGGGCGAGGCGCTCGCAACGTGCAACACAGTGCTTACCGATGCCCGCGACCTTCTCGATCGACAAGTACAGACTCTAGTCCCTTGTACATGCCGGTGGTATGCTCTCGGCGCCATGCTGCGAAAACTGCTGGTGGGCGCATTCGTCGTAGGTGTGAGCTTCACCCTGGCGTCCTTCCTCTGCTTGGCCGCGGGAAGCCCGGCATGGGCGCAGGTGGAGAGGAAGAACTGCCCGGGGGACTTCCACTGGGAGCGCATGTCAGGCCAGTGTTGTGTCCAAGACTACGAGACCATTCCTGAGCATGGCAGGATCGGCTACACCGGCAACAGCATCTGCGACGATGGCTACGTAGGGGTCTACCAGCGCCGGCCGACGACGGGCGGGGGGGGCCCTCCGGGCTGTCCCGGCTACACATCCTTTGCCTTCCTCACCTCGTGTGTCAGGTCCGGCAGCGGCACCGGGGCGACAGCCGGCGGTGGTTTGGACAGCGGCGGGGCCATCCGGGACCTCAGCGACGCGCTCTACGACCGCGGCTCCGGGCCCTCGCCGGGGGACCTTGCGGCCGTGGGAGGATTGAGCATCGGAGTCCTCGTCCTGTCGGGTGGGACCGTTGTCGTGCTGCGTCGACGGCCCATCTCGCCAGAGGAGGCCAGCCAGCGGTTCTTGGCACGGCAGCATAGGGACGATCTCCGTGGGGAGATTCAGGCGGCGCGGCGAGAAGAGCAAGCCGCGCTGGAGGAACTCGAGAGGGTTCGGGACAGAGAGTGGAGACTCAAGAGACAGAAATGGGACATCCAGGACGAGCTGAAACGGTTGATTGACGACCTGCAACGGCTTGAGGGCGAACTGTCGATAGGCGGCAAGGCCGTAAGCCTTACGGGTGTGATCTCGATTCTGGCGAGCCTGCTAGGCCCCGAAGGCACGGCGGCTAGCATTTTCGCGAGCGCCGTGGGGATCGTCGGCGGCGAGGACCTGGCTGCGAGTGACTGCAGGGCGGCGATTGCCCAAAGAATCGCGGAGGTAGAAGCGAGGCTCCGCGAGGCGGACGAAAACATAAGGAAGTATGACCGGGCTGTCCAGATCGCCGAAGACCGAGTCAAGGACAATCGCGGACGGGTGGATGGCCTCGAAGGCCAATATGGGAGGGACTACGGTGACCTGAATTTGCCGCCACGGCAGCGGCCTCTGGTGGGTAAGGAGTACACCTTCGACGACTGGCTTTCGGGCCGTCGTCGATGGTAGACGGAGAAGGAGCCTGATGCAATGACGGTTCCTGGGGACACCATCAAGCGCTGGTGCCAGGAGGAATCCTTGCCTGTGGTCGCCGAACAGGACGGCGGGGCGGCCTTAGCCTACGCCGTAACCCTTCCCGGCGATCCTCCCCTGGCCGTCAGCGTACGCGCCTCCGCAGCCCAGACGGGCCGGGTTCTCCTGGCGCACACCGCTCAGATGCCGCTGCCTGAAGAGGTTGCCAACCACGCGGAGGCACAGCAGCGGCTCGCGGCGCTACTGGAGCGGGTGGCCGCCAGCCGCTCGACCCTCGTGGAGTGCCGCCTCATCCAGTGGAAGGGGGAACTGACAACCGAGATTGTGGCAACCCTGTATGAGGAGGGGGCCACCAAGCAGGGCTTCTTGGTCGCGCTGGAAGAGATCAGCAAGGTGAGACGTGTCCTTGCCTGGGAGCTGGAGGCAATGGCGCTGACGGTAGGGCTGCTGTCCGAGGTGCGTTCGCGCGTCGGGGCCATCGTTGAGCGCACAGAGGCGCTTGCCTCCGAGGCGGCGGAGGCCGTCGCGGCTGCTGAGGCCCCCGCTGCTCCCACGGAGCCCTTATCACCGACCCCTGCGCCGGCACCTCCACCGGCTCCAGCGCCGCCCGCAGCGGCACCTCCGCCGGCTCCGGCCGCGCCCGCGACCGTCTTCTGCCCGAACTGCGGCCGGCAGGCGAAGCCGCAGCAACGTTTCTGCACCGGCTGCGGCGCCCCGCTGAAAGGCTGAGGACATGGACGATTTCTACCGGGTCGTCGCCATTGCAGGGGCCGCCCTGGTCGTGGTCGGCGCCCTGTGGACCGTGGTGAGGCTTCAGCGAGAGCACCCCTTCTCCTCCCTCGGCACCCTCGTGGCCGGGGCCGGCGCCGCGCTCAGCCTGGTCATCTACATCCTCATCATTGACTTCGACTTGAAGAAGGAGGCAACCTGGGGCCTTCTCGCCGGTGGCGCGCTGGCGGGAGCCTTCCTCGGCACTAAGATCCCCCTCTACCGGCGAGGGAACGGCGTATTCTCCAGAGCAGCAGGCTGGCACCTGGCGCTGCCCGCGGCAGCCATCGCCGCCTTCCAGGTCATGGGCGTTCGAGAATCGGTCGACGGCATCATCCTCAGCTTTGCGGCTCTCCACGCGGCCACCGCCTTCGCCGTGGCCGCCTGCGCCCTGCTGCTCGTCCGCGGATTGGCCGCCAACCCGACACCGGCCCCAGCCCAAGGCCAGCCGGCGCCCGCGACCGTAGCCCCGAGGCAGCAGTGCCCTCACTGCGGCTCCCCCATCCGCCCCAACTGGCGCCACTGCATGGCGTGCGGAGCGTCGCTGTAGGGCTCCTCCGGCGCGAAGGCGCGCGAGCTCTCGACCCGCCAAGACACACCACCCACCCAGGCAGTACGCCTCCTCTGACCTCCGCCTAGCCCGCCCATTATTGCCCACCGCTCACGCGAATTGACCACAAAATATAGGGGCGCGCCTATTGACAGGCACTAGATGTTGTGCTAACTTGTGGCCCCAGCCCCCAGATGTGGGGCTGGCCCAGGCAGGTAAGGCCGTGCACTGCCCCTACTGCGGATTTGAGGACACCAAGGTCATCGACTCCCGCGACAGCGAGGAGGGCATCCGGCGCCGCCGCGAGTGCCTCGCCTGCGGCGAGCGCTTCACCACCTTCGAGCGCGTCCAAACCGTCGGCCTCCAGGTGGTGAAGAAGGACGGCCGCCGCGAGGACTTCTCCCGCGAGAAGCTCCTCCTGGGCATCCGCCGCGCCTGCGAGAAGCGCCCCCTCCCTGTCGGCGCCATCGAGGCCGTGGTGGACGACATCGAGGCCACCCTCCAGGCCCAGGGCAAGGCCGAGATCCCCAGCAGCCTCATCGGCGAGCTGGTCATGGACCACCTGCGGGACCTGGACCACATCGCCTACATCCGCTTCGCCAGCGTTTACCGCGCCTTCGCCGACATCGAATCGCTACAGGAGGAACTGGAGAGCCTCTCCGGGGCCAGCCCCCGGGAGGCGACCCGGCTGGCCGGGCAGCTCACCCTGATCCCGGAGGAGGTCCTCGCCCAACTAGAGCCATCCCTACGCCCCGCCCCTAGGCGCGGCCGGCCAGGGCGAAAGCCCCTGGCCCGGCCGCGCCCTGGCCTCGCCTCCCCAAGGGGGGTGCCGGCCGCTGAACAGAAGGGCCGCCGGGCGTCATCGTAAGGAGACGGCTAGAAGGGAGGGCACGTTGCGCCAGCAGTGCAAGCTCTACAACAGGGAGGGCGAGATCATCGCCGAGGGCCTCTGCGAACTCAGCGAGGAAGGCTCGCAGGTCAGCATGTGGCCCGCCCTGGAGAAGGGCCTCTTCGAGCGGGAGAGCGGGGTCATGACCCTGGAACTGGAGGGCGGCAGCGCCCTCCGCATCTCCGAGCGGCGCCTGAGGCTCAGGATCAACCCGACCCACGGCCCCCGCACCTTTATCTACCGAATGCAGGTGGAGCACCTGCCTGTCGAGGAGGCCAGCCGACCCCCTGACGAAGAGCCCGCGGGCGTGCCCGCCCACCTCCGTCGCGCCGACCTGCCTGCCGGACAGGCAGGCCCGCCGGGAGGCTTATCGACAGCCCCCTAGCAACTGGAGAAACGCTGGGACGCCGCCCGCCGGGGGGGCGGGCGGTGTCCCTTGTTCTTGAGGGACGGTAGTCACATGGCAGTCAAGCGAGGAAGAGTCTGGAAGCTGGAGAGAGCCAGCGTGACCTTGCCAGGCAAAGCACGGCCGCGGAGTAACAAGTATCGACCGCCGCCATCGGATACGAGCCGCCGACCACCCCCTGGTGCGCGACAGCGCATATGGGTTGGAGGACACATGCGCGGCGGCACGTATGTTAGGGGACACTACCGGCACACCTAAGAACGGGACCAAAATGTCACAGCAAGAACACGCAGACGATCTCCTACAGAGCAAGAACAACCTGCACCGCTTTGCTCAGAAAGAGAGCCTCGACGAGGTGGAAGAGGACGACCTCTGGGAGTACGGGAGGGAAGCGAACCGTAGGTACCGGGGAGCCATTCCGTACGAGGAATGGTCACGCCTGTGGTCTCAACGCATGGGCGCCGCCAGGCACAAATCGCGCCGGCAGCCGCGGCTCCCGGGCTTCTGACCGCGATGGACGAAGCAACAATCCGGTCGCGGATCCGGCGCTTGCTGGAAGGCGCTGGAGTCGCGGGCCCACCCGTGGACCTACACGCTCTAAGGGAGCACTTGGGCAATGTCGACGTTGAGTACGCCCACATGGGGGAACTCCTGGGCTCCGTCGAGAGAAAAGCGGGGAGATTCAGGATCAGGCTGAATCTCTCTGAATCGCGCCGTCAGCGGTTCACCCTGGCCCATGAGATTGCGCACACGCTGCTCATGAGAGCCGTCGTACGCCCGACTGTTGTTCAACTGCGAGTCCGCGAACCGGCCAGACATGACGAGCAGGAAGCACTGTGCGACGCGATTGCAGCTGAGATACTGATGCCATATCACCTCTTCCGGCCGCGCGTCCTCCGTTTGCCAGTCAGCATTGAAGCGATACGACGGCTCGCGGATGAGTTCGACACATCAGTTCAGGCGACGGCCATTCGGTACGCCCACCTTACCGAGCAGGAGATGGCTACGATCATCTGGAGGCACAGCCAACACAGCTTGGTCGCACGGGTCACGCCGTCACAGCCTGGGGTGCATCTCGGTGGGCAGTGGGCAGCCCGGCCTGTGGATGAGCTTCGCAACGGTCCGGCTCACGCGCTTCACTGCAACCATATCGTTGTGACCTGGGAGACAAAGTGCCGGGCCCGAAAGGCTGACCAACTCTACTGCGAGTCTTTGGGCCTTCTTTCCGGAAAGGACCGCTTTGTTCTTTCGCTTGTGAAGACCGGCGTCACTCCAGAGGCATTCGACTTCAGGCAACACCAGGCGCACCGTTCGTGCACCATGGCGGCGCGGCGGGACCCTAGTCAAGGAGGCACACAGTGGTCATAGCGGCTGACAAGACCCGAGAGCCTCAACTGCCCGGCGCCCCCGCACCGACCCAGCATGCTGCGCCCCTACGCGACCCGTCCGCCCGGCTGCCCATCGAGCGCTTCTTCACCAGGCCCGACGTCCACCCCTACGACGAAGTGGAGTGGGACGTCCGCAGCGCCTCCATAGTCGGCGAAGACGGCAGCCTCATCTTCGAGCAGAAGGACGTGGAGGTGCCCGCCTTCTGGTCGCAGACGGCCACCAACGTCGTCGTCTCCAAGTACTTTCGGGGGCCCCTGGGCGGCCGCGTCGTCCACCACGAGAAGGGCGAGATCCGCCGCGAGACCTCCGTTCGCCAGCTCATCGACCGCGTGGTGGGAACCCTGAAGAACTGGGGCCTTGGGGACGGCTACTTCGCCGACGAGGAGGAGGCCCACGTCTTCGCCGACGAGCTCACGCACCTCCTCCTCTACCAGAAGGTCTCCTTCAACAGCCCGGTCTGGTTCAACGTGGGGGTGGAGGAGAGGCCCCAGTGCTCTGCCTGCTTCATCCTCTCCGTCGAGGACGCGATGGAGTCCATCCTGGACTGGTGCCGCACCGAGGGGATGATCTTCAAGGGGGGCTCCGGCTCCGGCGTCAACCTCTCCCGGCTGCGCTCCTCGCAGGAGCCCCTCTCCTCGGGGGGGCTGGCGTCAGGCCCCGTCTCCTTCATGCGCGGCGCCGACGCCATCGCCGGCTCCATCAAGTCGGGCGGCAAGACGCGCCGCGCCGCCAAGATGGTCATCCTCAACGCCGACCACCCCGACATCCTCGAGTTCATCGAGTGCAAGGCGAAAGAAGAGCGCAAGGCCCACGCCCTGGGCGAGGCCGGCTGGGATATGTCCCTCAACGGCGAGGCCTGGACCTCCGTCCAGTTTCAGAACGCCAACAACTCGGTGCGGGCCACAGACGAGTTCATGCGCGCCGCCAGCGAGGACGTCGACTGGCCCCTGCGCGCCGTCACCACCGGCCAGGTGCTGGAGACGGTGCGCGCCCGCGACCTCCTAGGTCGTATCGCCCAGGCCACCTGGGAGTGCGGCGACCCCGGCATGCAGTTCGATACCACCGTCAACCGCTGGCACACCTGCCCTAACAGCGGCCGCATCAACGCCTCCAACCCCTGCTCCGAGTACATGCACGTGGACGACTCGGCCTGCAACCTGGCCTCGCTCAACCTGATGAAGTTCATGGACGACGAGAGCAAGTTCGACGTGGAGGCATTCCGGCGCGCCGTGGCTGTGGTCATCCTGGCCCAGGAGATCATCGTCGGTAACTCCACCTACCCGACGCCGCGCATCACGGAGAACGCCCGCGACTTCCGCCAGCTCGGCCTCGGCTACGCCAACCTGGGCGCCCTACTCATGTCCCTGGGCATCCCCTACGACTCCGACGCCGGCCGTGCCTACGCCGCCGCCCTCACCGCCCTCATGACCGGCCATGCTTATGCCACCTCGGCCCGTATCGCCGCCCGCATGAGGCCCTTCGCCGGCTACGAGCAGAACCGGGAGCCCATGCTCCGCGTCATCCGGCAGCACCGCGACGCGGCGCGCCAGTTGGCGCGGCAAGCAGCAGGCAACAAGCAACAAGGGGAGAAGACGGGCCCACTTCCCAGTTCCCAGTTCCCAGTTCCCGGAGCCGGGGAGCTGCTGGAGGCAGCCCGGTCGGCCTGGGAAGAGGCCCTTTCCCTGGGGGAAACCCACGGCTACCGCAACGCCCAGACCACCGTCCTCGCTCCCACCGGCACCATCGCCTTCATGATGGACTGCGACACCACCGGCGTGGAGCCGGACATCGCCCTCGTCAAGTACAAGAAGCTGGTCGGCGGCGGCGTCCTGAGGATGGTCAACCAGACGGTGCCGCGCGCCCTCCGCACCATGGGCTACGCCCCAGAGGAGGTCGAGGCCATCATCGCCCACCTGGACGCCACGGGGACCATCGAGGGGGCGCCCGGACTGCGGGAGGAGCACCTGCCCGTCTTCGACTGCGCCTTTCGGGCAGAGAACGGCTCCCGTTCCATTACCTCCCTGGGCCACATCCGCATGATGGGCGCCATCCAGCCCTTCATCTCCGGCGCCATCTCCAAGACGGTGAACCTGCCCAGCGACGCCACCGTCGAGGACGTGATGGAGACGTTTGCCCAGGCGTGGCAGCACGGCCTCAAGGCCATCGCCATCTATCGCGATGGCTCCAAGCGCACGCAGCCCCTATCGACTTCGGCCGGGGAGGGCAGGCCGAGCCTGCCTACCGGTCAGGCAGGCACGAAGCCGGAGCCGGTGCGACGGCGCCTGCCCGAGACGCGCGACTCCATCACCCACAAGTTCTCCATCGAGGGGCACGAGGGCTACATCACCGTCGGCATGTATGAGGACGGCTCGCCAGGGGAGATCTTCGTCACCATGGCCAAGGAGGGGAGCGCCATCTCCGGCATGATGGACGCCTTCGCCACCTCCATCTCCCTCACGCTCCAGTACGGCGTGCCCCTGATCGACCTGGTGCACAAGTTCAGCCACATGCGCTTCGAACCGGCGGGCCGCACCGAGAACCGCGAGATCCCGGTGGCGCAGTCGGTGGTGGACTACATCTTCCGCTGGCTGGCCTCACGGTTCCTGAGCGAGGAGGAGAAGGCGGAGCTGGGCGTCCTCTCGGAGGAGGTGCGGGCACGCCTGGCGGCCGACTACGGCACTCAGGGCCAGTTCCACATTGAGGTGGACAAGGGCAACAGCGGCACGTCGCGCAACGGCGAGAGCGACGCCCCGCCCTGCATGAACTGCGGCTGGATCATGACCCGCTGCGGCTCGTGCTATCGATGCGAGAACTGCGGGAGCACGAGCGGGTGCTCATAGGCAGCGAGAACAAACCCCGTAGGGACAGAGCTTCAGCTCTGTCCTGGGCGGAGCTTCCGCCTGAGGCGGACCCGCCTGCGGCGGGAAAGCTCCGCCCCTACGGGGAGGAAGGCGAGAACTGCGGGAGCACCAGCGGGTGCTCATGACTTTGGCTTTCCGCGACGGGTCTACCCCGCCCCGCCGGCCGATACCTAGTTCCCCGCCACCAGCCATCGGCCGGCAACGACCTGTCGTGAGAGCGGTGGCGGCGGACTCCCCTTCGGAGTCCGCCGCCACAACACCTGCGCACCTCTAGCACCCACTCCTCGGACAGACGTGCTAAAATAGGGTGCCATGACCGCTACGAGGCGCACCCCGTCCCGCTCACCAAGAAGGCTACGCCGCTCCAGGCTACCCCTCTCGGCCAACGCCCGCGTCGTCCTCGAGCGGCGCTACCTGGCCAGGGACGAGAGCGGCCGCCTGATCGAGAAGCCGGAGGACCTCTTCCGGCGCGTGGCCCACAACATTGCCCTGGCCGAGAAGGGCTACGGCGCCTCTGCGGAGCAGGTCGCGGCCTGGGAGGAGCACTTCTACTCCCTCCTCACCTCTCTGCGCTTCCTGCCCAACTCCCCCACCCTCGGCAACGCCGGCCGACCCCTCCAGCAGCTATCGGCCTGCTTCGTCCTCCCCGTGGAGGACTCCATGACCGGCATCTTCGACGCCATCAAGCACACGGCCCTCATCCACCAGAGCGGCGGCGGCACCGGCTTCGCCTTCAGCCTCCTGCGCCCCGCCGGCGACCGCGTCCAGTCGACGGGCGGCATCGCCAGCGGACCCGTCTCCTTCATGCGCGTCTTCGATGCCGCCACCGAGGCGATCAAGCAGGGCGGCACCCGCCGCGGTGCCAACATGGCCATCCTCGCCGTCGAGCACCCCGACATCGAGGAGTTCATCAACCTCAAGTCGGACATGGTCACCCTCACCAACTTCAACATCTCGGTGGCGGCCAGCGACAGCTTCATGGGCGCCGTGGAGCGCAACGAGGAGTATGAGCTGATCAACCCCCGCAACGGCCAGGTGGCGCGCCGCCTGAACGCCCGCCACGTCTTCCGCCAGATCGTGGAGAACGCCTGGAAGAACGGCGACCCCGGCCTGGTATTCCTAGACCGCGTGAACCGGGACAACCCGACGCCGCAGTTGGGCCGCATCGAGGCCACCAACCCCTGCGGCGAGCAGCCCCTCCTGCCCTACGAGTCCTGCAACCTGGGCTCCCTGGACGTGTCGAAGTTCGTGCGGCAGGAACCAGCAACACCCGCCAAGCAACGGGCGGGGCGGCGGCGCCCGGTTCCCAGTTCCCAGTTCCCAGTTCCTGGCGCGGATGTGGACTGGGAGGGGCTCGCTAGCATCATCCCCCTCTCCGTGCGCTTCCTGGACGACGTCATCGACATGAACCTCTACCCCATGCCGGAGATCGAGCACACGACGAAGCTCACACGCAAGATCGGCCTCGGGGTCATGGGCTGGGCCGACCTCCTCTTCCGGCTGGCCATCCCCTACG
>Ga0315277_10008118_pt1 | contig 13550 bp, 16 predicted proteins | sample YL17G05_15_MG_FD_203695 | JGI IMG/M metagenome (GOLD analysis project Ga0315277, IMG submission 203695) | Sediment microbial communities from Yellowstone Lake, YNP, Wyoming, USA - YL17G05_15 | ecosystem: Environmental > Aquatic > Freshwater > Lake > Sediment | place: USA: Wyoming | collected...
ACAGCCACGACTGTCCAATTCTATCTGTCCTTAATGCCATATCTCTCCTGTCCTGCTCCTGATATCATGTATCATTTGATAAATGCTTCTCCTGTTGGGACAGGAGAACAATTGTTAGACAGCCTCTGTAATGATAAAATTTCATTGTGGTAATTAGCCGAGATATCTTTATATACAAATATTGTTAAAATGTAACATGCTAAAATGTATCAAAGAATAGGTAATGGAGGAAAACTATGCCAAAAATAAATGTAATATATGAATTAGAACCAAACTATCTAAACGATAACGCCCCTGAAAATAAAATAAAAATGACATATGATAAAGAAAAAAATATCAAAATCTCCGATAAAGTCTTTGACCTTATGCTGGATGAAGGATTATTACGTAAGACAGACGATGGATACGTCTTCGTTGGAAAATATGAGGACTTTCACAGAAAAAAAAGAAAAACCTAGATTAAATGGATAGCACTGTAAGAGAGGGTCTGCGTCCCTTTTCGATTATCACCTCTTCTTTATATCTCAGATCCTCTCTTATATAATTTTTTTCCAAAAAACCAGAAACTCTTATATCACAGCACTATAATCCATACCTGAGCCAATACACAAAAAATACAAATTATATCAATTTTTAAGGAAAATTTTTAAGGAAAAGAGATATAAGATAACGCAAAAAATGATTCAGAAAACAAAGAAAGAAAAAAGTGAAAATAATGGCAACAAAAAAAATAAAATCAAATATTGACATATGGCAGCCCTCTGAAATCTCTGAAAAACAGTACAAAAATCTAAGTAAAATCGAAACAGAATATGATACAAGAACATATGAAAAAACGTATAACATCATCTATAGAGTTTCATGTCTTACTGTGAACATGTTCCAAGTTAGTAAGAAAAACGAACTCATGAAAGAACTTCAAAATACAATAAACAAACTCAACGAACTTCTAATCGAGTTGAAAAATGAAAATAAAGGAAAATAATCTTCTCAATATTTTTTTGTTACTATCCAATATTAAGAACGTAGATGCATTATTTCCACTTGTTAACATTTTTTTATCTTTAATTTCAGCTTATGCGTGTTCAATGGTATCGTTTAAAATATTTTATTTTGGTAATAATGATTTTTTAAATATTCAATATAATTTTGACTTTTATCATTAATTATAAACCGATTTATGGTTTAATTAAAACTTCTGATGGGAGGAAAGGAAAAATGAAGATAAATTAGGGGATTATACGAAGAACGTTAAACGTCCTTTCCTCCTTCCTACGTTATAACATAGCAGAGATGCATATAAATAATTTACTGAAATTTAAATAACATTTGTAACATAACTTGTCTATTTTTCTAATTTTATGTCTTACGATGTTTTTTCTTTTTTTTATATATCAATCGATTCGAACAAAAACCCTGAGTCTTTAAACCGTGTCAATACTTGACCGTTAATGATATATAAAACTATTTTTTTTTCAGGTTTTTTCTCCACTCCTTATTGTTTTAAATATTTTAAATTAAAATCTGAATATGGATTAAGCATTGTAAATAGAATGTCAATAAAAAAAAGACGATGTGATGGAATTAGTTGTTTCTGATATATATCCTTTTTTTAGTGAACCAACAATTTGATACATACCAAATATAATAAGGACAACACCACCAAGGATACCGACAATATTTTAGATAAAAATTTCATTTCTCACTGCGAGAAAACCAAGATCAAGTAACATTATCAACGAAAACTCGAAAACAGTAAGTGCTATAGCAAAAATCAAGCCACTATAGACACCTATTTTTGTTCCTTGAGAAATTGTCTGAAAAAACAAGGGTCCTGGTGCCAAAGCACCAGAAGTAATAATAAGATCAATGCTAACAGCAAAATGTATAGTATCCATAAACGAAATGTAACCCAAATTAGCCTATATGAAACTGTGTTCTCATCTCATAAGAGGAAATCACAAATAACCACACTAGAACTAGCATTACATATTTTCAACACAATTTCTATATATTTTTAACATGTTCTTCAGTGAACACGCAATCGTTACCGGACCTACCCCACCGGGAACCGGAGTGATTAAACTTGCTTTTTCCTTAACAGCACTAAAATCGACATCGCCACAGATACCATCTTTTGTTTCAACGATTCCAACATCGAGAACTATAGCGTTTTCTTTTATATGATTTGTTGTGATGAGTTTTGGAACACCTGTGCCCGTGATAAGAATATCCGCTTTTAAAGTATATTGTATCAGATTTTTAGTAAATACATGACAGATAGCAACCGTCGCATTTCTATTGAGAAGGATCGCAGCTAGCGGTTTTCCAACAACATTACTATGGTTAATGATCACGATATCTTTTCCTTTTAAAACAACATGTTCATGTTCTAATATCGTAAGAACAGAAAGAGGGGTGCATGGAATAAGATATTCATCACCTATAAGGGTTCGTCCAAGATTCACAGGATTAAGGCCCTCGACATCTTTTCTGTTATCGATTACCTGTATTAATTTTTCTTGAGAAAGTCTGTTCGGGACCGGATATTGAATGAAAATACCATGTACTGTGCTATCCTCATTTAGTTTCTGAATCGCCTTAAGAATCTTCTGTTCAGATACGTTCACGTCAAATTTATAATGTTTTGAGATAATCCCTACTTCGCTGCAAGCGTTATCCCTCAATTTAAGATAAAGTTTTGAAGATAAATCGTTTCCAACAATAACTGTCGCGATTACAGGAGTACTATTGTATTTTTTATTTAATTGAACAATCTCTTCAGAAATTTTTTTTCGGATTTCTTTTGCAATCGCTCTACCATTTACTATCTTTGCAGTCATTCCAATCACTATGTATGAAATTTACTCATATTCTTAAGCCTTAGGTTTTATCCCAATAGCGTAGAACTGCGGGAAGAAATTAAGTTGAATTCCGTCATCCAAAGATTTAAGAAAATCATATTCCCATTTGTCAATTTCTGTTGCTGAAAGCCCTGCTTCTTTTAATACCTTAATATAATAATCTCGTGAATGAAGATAATATTTTTTATCTTCTTCGCAGGACCAAATTCTACTGTTACCAATTCCAATATTTGTTTCAAGTCCAGCGGTAACAAATAGTGTTCGAAGTTTTCGTCCGATATGTGGATCACCACCTTTTTTTCGTATTGCCTCACCAGCGAATAATGCATCAACTTTTTGGTTTTCTGGCCAATGTATCTTCCCACCGTAATCAGGCTCGAGCGAGGCTAGTATTTTTCCTTTTGGTTTACAGACACGAGTCATTTCATTAACTACTGTCTGAGGATCATCCGCCCACATTAATAGTAGATTACATGTTATAAGGTCAAAAGTATTATCGTCAAATGGCAAGTATTGTGCATCTCCTTTACAGATCGTGGTGTTTGTGTAATCGTATAATATCTTTTTTGCAACATCGAGGAGATGAGAAGATCCATCTATTGCCACTATAGTAGCTTTAGTAAAAATTGCAATATCGCGAGTAACAAACCCAGAACCACAACCAACATCTAAAACAATGTGTGTATTTTTTAATCCAACTTTTTTGTAGAGCGGTAATCGTTCTTCAGTGGTTTCTAAAGCTTGTAGTTCGAGTTTTTTTATAAAAGCGTCTAATTGACTTTCAGATATAACAGGTTTGAATGACATCTAATTAAAAAACCAATCTGTTTATATAAGCGTGTTGGACAAATATTGTCACGGTAAGAGCATAAATAGAACATTGTGCTGGTTTGCGACGAGCTAATCAAAGCAACAGACCGATTGAATATAAAAATTAACGAGTAAAAAGTGCCACAAAGACATATTCATCGGACGTTCTGCAAAAGGACGTTAGACTTTAATAATCATCTTGTTTTTCAGAACAAGAATGAAAATAAATTTATCAATAATTCTAATGGTATTATTCATTTTATTAATTGTTCTGATTATTATTTTAGTAGTTATTCTTTTTTATTTAATGATTATCAATATCAATACTTCTGTGACGAGTAATAACGTTGATACCGTTTCAATTGCATCCTGGAACCTCCAAAATTTCGGTCCCATAAAAGCAGCTAATGTAACTCTCCTTAGTTATTATGTAAATAAACTAGACGACTATGATGTATTTGTAATCCAAGAAATAAGAGATTCCACCACAGACGTAATAGAATCCTTCGCTACAAAACTACCTAATTATCATTATTTAATCAGTAAACCAGCGGGACAAGGTACCAGCAAGGAGCAATGCGCTATCTTTTACAATAACGAAGTAGTATTGTTGAGTACCACTGACTGGACAGAAAAAGAACAGAACAACTTTGAGAGACCACCTTTAGAAGCAACATTCAAAGTCAAGAACTGGACTTTTACTCTGTATACAATTCATATTAAACTAGACAACGCACCAGAAGAGCTTATCAATCTCGAAAACCTAATAGATACACCAACTCAAAATACAATAATCCTTGGTGATTTGAATGCTGATGGAGATAACTACTATAATGGTGTTATCCATAATTTTCTTGGGTGGCACTGGTTAATCACCAGTAGTATGGATACTACAGTAGCTAAAAGCAGTAACGCCTACGACCGTATCATTATTAATGATGCTACTGAGAATAACTTTATCAGTGTCGGAATCATGAATGATGTATTTGTCAGTCAGAGCGACCATTATCTTATATATGCAATGTTTAACCCAAATGAAAATTAATCAATTTTTTTACAGAAAAAAATAGGTTTTCTAAAAATATTTTTTTATAGAAGAAGATTCAATTAAATAGTAGAGTGGAGGAAAAGTATATGAAAAAAAGATACTTGGTTTATTTAAGTGTTTACTATTTGTTGCCACTATTATTTCCATAGTAGAGTTTTTAAGAAATGATGTGATAAATTCAACAGTTCCAAGTGCTTATCTGACAAGTATTGAAACGAGTTGAACTGAAATGCAAAAGCTCCTCACAGTATATGATACAATAGAGGATTTTTTTGGTCATTCACTTGCTCTTTTTACATAATTGAAAATAATTCAATGTAAGTAAAAAAAAAATATGATTTTTTACTCTATTTTTCTTCGATAAATTATCTTTTTTCGACCACTGCAAAATAATTATCAGGAAGGTATTTTGAATGGATTTTCACACTTTGAAGGTTCTGAATATCAAAACGTGCTTCACGTAATTCTCGTTTAAATTCTTCTTTGGTATAGAGATGATAGAATCGAGGGACGTTAAGATTATGTTGCCTCCAGAATATTTCAATATCACCAAACTCTCTTGTACGCACAATTAATTGTTTCATAAAATATTTCATATATTTTCTTTGCCAACGAGACCAGACACTGATTAAAGCAACACCCTTTGGTTTTAGAACGCGAGCAATCTGTTTTAATGCACGACGACGATTTTCTTTTCCTTTTATATTATGCAATGACGCGATAAACAAAACCCTATCAAGACTATTATCTATAAATGGAAGTTCAACAACATCCGCATGAACTAACGATACATTAACGATGTTTTTCTTAGCGAGTTTATTTTTAACAATTTTGAGTAACTGCTGTGAAATATCTATTCCGATAACATGATAACAGTATTCCGTGCAAGCTAAAAGATGACGGCCGTTCCCACATCCGATATCGGCCACAATGTCATGGTTTTTTATAGAATAGATAAAATCTAGGCAGAATTTCCAGGGTTTTTGTCGTGTAGTATCGAAACTTTCCGCTATCGTATCCCAAGTTTCTTCTGCATTGACTCGATATTTCGACTGCATTGTTTCCTCAATGTAATTCTTTCAAAGTAGGAGATCTGCTGCGAGTTCAAATGCAATCATTGGGTGTTCAAGATGAAACGCCTGAATCGTCTTTGGATGCAACTCTCCAAATACCCCAATCTCTGTATCATTTTTTAATACGCAAGCGCATCGTCCTTCAATAAATGAAGCATGTGATTTTTCCTTAATTACTAATCTAGATCCACACTCTCGAAGCACTGTTTCGACAAGTGATTTGCATTCTGTGAAGTTTGCTTTTGCGTCAATTTTTATGCTGGCTAAATTATATCTGTTCTTCGCCTGGTTATTGACTACGACTCCGACCTCGAAAATTTGTTGCGGTAATGGATGATGTCTATTCTCTCGAAGAAGTTTCAATAAAGAGGGCAAAAGACTCATTCGTAATCCATTATACTCTTCGCCAATAGGATTTTCAATCTTGACCATTTCTCCGTTTATGAGTCCCATACGCTGAAATTCATCTTCTTCGTTTGAGATAACGAAAGTAGTAACCTCATTGAATCCAACACCAATCATAATATCTCGTAAATTTTCTAGGAGATTATGACGCTGGATTGTTTTTCCAAACGTCAATGCTTTTGGGAAATCGGTCTCAAACAAATCAAATCCAAATCCAACCGCGACATCTTCAACCAGATCAACTTCATGAAGGATATCAGATCGCCACGCAGCTATTTCTACCGCGATTTGACCATCCCCAGAATCAACCGCATTGTGACCCATTTTTTTTAAAAAAGTCACGATGTCTTTTTCCCTAAATTTTGTCCCAAGAATTGTATTGATATAAGCAACCGATACGTTTTTCTTCATCGTAGTAAAATCAGGAGAAATAATTTTATTTCCATCTTCTAGTACCATGGTTTGATAGATTGTCCCTCCCCGTTCTGCAAGCGCAGTCGTTACGATATTAAGCGCATAATTAATCGCTTTTTTATCCGTCCCAGTCACGTCGATAAAAACCTCTTTTGTGTGCGGAGTAACCTCAGTTAAACTACCATTAATAATTGGGGGAAATGACAGTACATTGCTATTAACATCGATAATCAAAGGATATTTGTCAAAACCATCTAGGAGATGAGCATAATCAACTCCTTTCTCATGTTTTTTAAGGATTTCGCGCAGAGTCATCTCTTCATTCTTTGCCAGAGGAACAAATGAGACATCATCTGGGTCAACAGCTTTATAGAGAAAAGGCGGTGTGACTGCCTCTGCGTTATGGATACCAATAGCGATCTTCTTTCTGTTTCGGCCTAATCCAACGTGAAGTTTTTCTTGTAACCCCATAAGTGAAGTTATCAATTCATCAGTTATGGTAATATTTTTTACTAAAGCAGTGGTGACAAATGGTCTGATTTTTTTTACAGATGGATCAACGGTTAATATAATATTAGAAGTCGCAGATTCATATGATTCTAATCCTGTCTTAAATTCGAAGAACGCCCGTGATGCACGTGCAATACCTTCAACTGAGGTAAGATCTGGTCTGTTCGGGAAGAATTCAATATTTATTTCATCACCCGTAACATGGCTGAAATCACCCCCTATCATCGGAAGTTTTTCAATGAGTTTTTCCTTTGTGATATTATAACCAAGTAACTTGATAAAATCGCTATATTTGAAGGTCACAAGTGGCATATAACCATGTGAATAGGATGGAGGTATATTTGATTTTGGTGAGCCAATAGAGTACGATTTATGTGTTAGGACAGGACATATGTCCCTTCTGGAGTTTATCATTCACAAACATGATAAACACAAAAGGTCGGACATATGTACATCTTCAAAGGAGAACTCTACCTCAAGAAAGAACACGTTCAACTTCTCAGTAATGAGCCAGAATACGTCAAACAGAGATATCATGCTATTGCCAGAGCTGTGACCTCAAAGGATAACACCATTCGAGAGCATGCAGCTCATGATCTCGGAATTGGCATTCGGCAATTCCGACGTCTTCTAAAGCGATACGACGATGAAGGGATACCTGGATTACAAACCAAATCAAAAAAACCACATCGAAGTCCCAATAGAACCTCGCAATGGCTTGAGGATCTCGTTGTAAAAGTAAGAGAGAAAACAGGGTTCGGTTCCTTCCACATTTCTGAGATTGTCAATATCAGCCTGGAGAATCAAGGTAGAATGGAACGAGTTGTCCCTCGAACGGTCTCCAGGATCCTGGTACGGAGAGGCATTATTGAATCGGAAAAACGTGTGAAGAATGAATGGAAACATTTCGAATGGGGACGCCCCAATCGTCTTGTCCAGACTGATCTGACGAGTTTTAACGGTGTTCCTCTCCTGACCATGGAAGATGATTATTCTCGTCGAGGATGGGCGATCAGGCTGGTGAATCAGCATGATACGACCGTTGTAAAAGGGATGAAAAAACTTCTGAAGATCAGATATGACAACTTACTGACAGACAACGGGTCTCAATTTCATAGAAAAAACCATGTTATTCGCAAGTACTGCGAAGATCACATCAATGAAAAACATATCTGGACGAGCGTCCATCATCCACAAACAATGGGCAAACTCAGTGCATTTCAGAAAGGACTCAAACGATTCCTGCATCATAACCTTGGGATCTCAAGAGATATTCACGAAATTGATCATTATATCGATGTGTATGTTCATTGGTATAACAATGGAAAATACCATTCTGCGATAGCTACCTATCCAGAGGAACGATACTCTGGACAGCGGGATGTTGAATGGTATAATCATCTTGTCAAAAGCCTTAAATTAGAAGAAATCCTTGTCATGAAATAGAAGGGACATATGTCATGTCCCTACACAAAATTTTTATTAGAGTTGGATTAGAATAATATATATACACCTTCAGCAGATTCCTGGCTCAGAGGGATTTCTGTGACTCAAAAAACAAATGTAATCATCATGGGTGCAGCAGGAAGAGATTTTCATAATTTTAATGTATATTTCCGTAACAATACTGCATATAATGTGGCTGCGTTTACAGCGACGCAGATTCCTGATATCGCGGGGCGTAAGTATCCAGTAAAACTCGCAGGAAAATATTACCCAAAGGGGATTCCGATTTATCCAGAGGATCAAATCACTGAACTTATTAAAAAATATAAAGTTGATCTTATTGTGTTTGCATATAGTGACCTGCCGTATTCTTACGTCATGAGTAAATCCGCGGTGGTAAATGCCGCGGGCGCTGATTTTATGTTATTAGGCTCTAAGAGTACGATGCTTGTTTCAAAAAAACCAGTCATTGCAGTCTGCGCAGTGAGAACCGGTTGTGGAAAATCACAAGTCTCGAGGAAGATTTTTGAAATTTTACGAAAAAAAGGATTAAAGGTCGCATCAATCCGTCACCCTATGCCCTATGATAAAGATCTGACGACTCAGATATGTCAACGATTCGGGAGTTATACTGATCTTGATAAATATAATTGTACGATTGAGGAACGAGAAGAATACGAACCATATATTGATATGAAAGGAGTTATCTATGCTGGTGTTGATTACGAGAAAATTCTTCGAACAGCGGAAAAAGAAGCGGATGTTATAATCTGGGATGGAGGGAATAACGATTTCTCATTTATTAAACCTGATTTACTGATCACGATAGCTGATCCTCACCGTGCAGGGCATGAGCTCTCGTACTACCCTGGAGAGATGAATGCACGAAGTGCAAATGTTGTTATTATCAACAAGGTAAACACCGCACGGAAAGAAAATATTGAAATGGTTCGTAATAATATAAAAACCATAAATTCGACTGCACAGATTATCGATGGGGTTTCAGCGGTTCAGGTTGAAGATAAAAAAATGATTACGGGAAAACGTGTCCTCGTCATAGAGGACGGACCAACCGTTACCCATGGGGGGATGCCATACGGTGCCGGGACTGTAGCAGCAAAAGAATACGGTGCAAAGAAGATAATAGACCCACGTCCGTTTGCAGTCGGCTCGATTAACGACACGTTTGAAAAATACCCGCATCTCATCAACGTTCTTCCTGCAATGGGATACGGAAAAAAACAGATAAAAGAGCTTGAACAGACAATAAACAACATAGATTGCGATGTCGTCATTAGTGGAACACCGATCGATCTAACTAGGATTCTAAAAACCAACAAACCAATTGTACGAATTAGATATAACGTGGGGGATAAAACCGCTCGTGAAATCGAATTACTCCTTATGAAGTTCTTGAAAAAAATGAAATTACTTTAGTTTCTTCCCAAAGAGAACGAACTGAGCTAAAAGGGATTCCAACTGAATATGGTCATTGCTTCCTTCAACAAGTCTAAATTCGACCTCACCAATTTTTTCGATAAGTTGGATTTTATGCTCATCAGGTATCGTAAGATCAAAAATATTACGATGAATTTGTTTAATGATATCTTCACCATTTAACCCGTAAGTTATCAGCAGATCATACAGTTGATTACGGGCAGCCATGAAGTTTCCACCTAACGCGGTGTTAATGAGTAATTTGACGTCCTCTGGTCGAGCAGTGGCAGAGGTTTCATAGAGGAGTTCTGCAGTTATTTTTTTATCCATTGATGCGCCGACTTGCAAAACATTGATTGCTTTTCGCATATCTCCTCTTGCAATAAAAATAAGTGATTCAAGACCATCAGGGGTGATTTCCAGTTGTTCTTTGGTAGCTATTTTTCTGATGTATTTTTTCATGTCATCTGCAGTGAGTGGTTTGAACCGAAAGACCGCGCATCGTGATTGAATTGGTTCAATGACTTTGGATGAGTAGTTGACAGAGAGGATGAATCGACAGATATGAGTGTATTTCTCAATGGTTCTTCGAAGGGCTGCTTGTGCTTCTTGTGTGAGGGAGTCTGCTTCGTCAAGGAATATGATTTTAAAGATTGCTCCTATGGGTGCGGTGCGGGCGAAATCCTTGATTTTACCTCGGACTATACCGATTCCCCGTTCGTCGCTGGCGTTGAGTTCATGGAAGTTTTGCGACCAATGATGCTCTCCAAAGACCTCGTGTGCAAGAGCGAGCGCTGCTGTTGTTTTCCCTGTCCCAGGAGGTCCGGCAAAGATAAGATGTGGGACGTTCTTCGTAGTCGCGTAGGCTTTGAGCCGTTCAATGATGTTTTCTTGGCCGACGAGATCGGAAAGAGTTTTTGGCCGGTATTTCTCTGTCCAAATGCTTTCAGATGCAGGATATTTGGTCATCTCTCTATGTTCAGTCATAGTTTGCATTATGAAATAGGTTAACCCTTTATAATACCTTTATTTTTTGAATTATTTCTCTAAAAACATATCCTTTGAAACGAATGTTTTTGTGCGAATGAAATGATAATCTTATTAAAAAGATCCACAGATCCGAATCCCTTCCCGGGCACTATTTATTTTTCATCTTTTTTCGGTTTTATCTCATTGTTTTTCGGTTTTATCTCGTTGATATTTTTCCACGCCTTTTTAACACGTTGTCCAAAAGTTGGCATTCCTTCACCCCTCACGTACAATCCCCTAAACGGTAATCGCTTTATAATACATGTCCTTAAAACTCATTTGTAGGTCAAGCATTAACACGGTTTAGAAGTATTCTTTCAGCTTTGATTTTTTGGGATTCGGGACATACTGTTTTTTAACAAACATCATCGTTTGTAGAAGCGTTGATTTCTCGATAAAACCAGGGTGTATTTCACTAAATTTATCAACCAACTTTTTTGCAAGTCTAATGTCTTCAGCAATAAACGTTATGATTCAGTCATACTCTCCATGAACAAAAATACTGTTTTCAATCTCTATACCTATTTCTTTGACGTATTTTTCAAATTTTCTTGAAAGGATTCATCAAATATTTCTTCCGTGACTTGTTTTGTGCTTCTTTTTGCCATGTATATAAAATGTTTTTGTCCTATTTTTTATTCATCAAAAACTGCGGTATACCCCCAAATCAGTTTTTTTGCTTCTAATTGTTTAATCATTCTCCATGTTTTCTGTCTTGAGAATCCACAGTGTTTCGCAATTGTATCTATGTTTTTTTTTTTTTGAGTTTTTAGCAAGTTCAAAAAGCAAGTTTTTTTCGTCCTGTTCTATCTGATCTCTGCTACTTTTTGCCATAGTTCACATCCACTACAACAGATACAAAACAATTCTTTCTTTAAAACATATTCTTCGAATAAACGCCAGATATTTTAAATCCAAATTTCTTGCATTGCGATTCCGTAATATATTTCCATTCATAATGATTTTTTGTTGCAGTGATTCTTTTTCCAATCTATATTTTTTAACATAGCTCATTTTTAAAAATTTTAATAATAATAATTTTTTTCATTATGGGATTGGTTTTTTAAAGAAAGAGATGTTATCATTATTTAGGTCTCCTGAAGGAATGCTTTATGTTAAAACAAAAAATTAAAGTAGGGCATTATTATGAATTTATAGTGGGAGATGAGCATACAATTGCATTTGCCGTGTTGTATGGTTTTGAAAGAGGAAAAAATAAGGATGTATATACTCTGAGGATGTACACTCGCAAAGGGGATTTTGAATTTCCTATTGAAGAATCCACATTTGATAGATGGGTTAAAGAAGGGCGAATTAGAGAAATAACTCCTGAGGAAACATTGGTTTACACGATGTAAATACGTGATTGTTTTTCAAAGAATGAAATGTCATTCGATAGGTTGATGATTTATTATTTTTTCATTTCTTTAGCGGTTTCGCTTTTTCAATCATAATTATTTTTATTACTATCTTTAGATGATATTGAACACTTGTTACCCGTTTTAGATAGGTAACTTTTTTATTCTAACGACAAGCTAGATAATAAGTTTCTTTAAGGTCTGTATCTTCGAATAATTAAACGCTCCATTTTTCAATAAAAAATACGAGAGAGTGTGGTTGTATGTATTCAGCTCGTGGATGGTTCTCTCAAAGTTTTCCCATGCCTCGTCTACTATCTTATCTAGTAGTGCGGATTGTTTCTTATTCATTCCTTCACCTTCCGGATGATTAGCTCTATCGGAGTCCCATTCTTTACTGTCCGAGTTAACCGAGTAAATACTTTCCTTGCATCCGATGAGTCTCTTAGGGTCTGGAGTTCCGAGCAAAACTCGTTCTCTATTCTGGCGACACCTGCCTGTATTTTCTCTAAATCCTTTTTCACATCACTGAGCGTATAGGATTTCCGCTCCATTAGAACCACCCTTTTACGTGTGCCTCTACGAGGATTGTTTTCATATCTACTGCGGGAACGAACGCAGTAAATCTTTGGAACCGCCAGACTGAACTCGTGTTTTTCCGCATATAATAACACAAACGGTATTCTATGCGTTTATCAGACTTGAACTGCATTTTTTGCAGATGGATCCGTTTATTTGGAAGTCCAGTCTGTTCTCGTACGATCTCGTCGACTAGGCGTAATTCTTCTTTCCTAATTTTCCGCCAGTGTATCTTCTCGTCTGCCTTTTTCTTCTGTTTTTCGACTTTCTTTTTCTCCATATTCATACCTAAGTAAAAAATTGCAATCGAGATATATCTGTTTAGTAAAATTTATATCTCGGAACACCAGAGGAGGGGCAACAGTGGTGGTGAAAAAGAACGACTGGGACTTAATAGGTTAAAATTAAGGTTTATACTATCCGTAATTTTTTGTTTGTCACTCGAACAACAGAAACTCCCTTTAGAAATCTATCTTCATCAGATGCTATTTCAGAAGGTATCTATTCATCTCAAAGGAATATCATAAGGTTCTTGAACAGGTGTTCGATCATAATCAAAGGAAGGCAATGGTATGCC
>Ga0315277_10008119_pt1 | contig 13550 bp, 4 predicted proteins | sample YL17G05_15_MG_FD_203695 | JGI IMG/M metagenome (GOLD analysis project Ga0315277, IMG submission 203695) | Sediment microbial communities from Yellowstone Lake, YNP, Wyoming, USA - YL17G05_15 | ecosystem: Environmental > Aquatic > Freshwater > Lake > Sediment | place: USA: Wyoming | collected...
GGCCGGCTTCGTGCCCGAGCGCGGCCCGGCGTGGGGGCAATCGTCCCGTCCCTCGGCCGCCGAGGCGAAGCGGGGCGAGGCGTGGCCCTGCTACCGGGCCGACATGTGGAGGAGCGCTTCCTCCGCATCGACGCTCCCGGCGGAGTTGGAGGTTCTGTGGACCGCTGAGCTTGGCGACTGGCCGGCGGTGGCGCTCCTGGAGGACTGGAAAGACGACCTGTTCGTTCGCGGCCCTATCACTCCGCCGGTCGTGGCCGAGGGAATGGTATTCGTCGCGCAGCCGGACCGTCACCGCCTCGTCGCGCTCGACGCCCGCACCGGCAAACCGCGGTGGGACTTCGTCGCTAATGGGCGCGTCGATACCCCGCCGACCATCGCGAGCGGGCAGTGCCTCTTCGGCACGCGGAGCGGGTGGGTTTACTCCCTCCGGGCGGATGACGGAAGGCTCTGCTGGCGCCTCCGGGCGGCGCCGGAGGAGGAGCGGATCATCTCGTACGGGCAGCTCGAATCGCCTTGGCCGGTGCCGGGCAGCGTCCTGGTCGCGGAGGGGACGGCGTACTTGGCGGCGGGGCTGCATCCGCTGGCCGACGGGGGCATCCGCGTGTTCGCGGTCGATCCGGCCAGCGGTGCGGTCAAGTGGGTCAAGACGATCACCTCCCTGCCCATGAAGACCTTCTACGGCGGGGCGGCGCTGGAATTCGACTGCTTCGACCTGCTCGTCGCCGAGGCCAGGAGGCCCGCTGCCGTTCCCGCGGGGCCCGCCGCGCCAACGGAAGGCCCGGACTGCATCGCGATGTCCCGGTGGCAGATCGACCTTGCCTCCGGTGAAGCCAACGTCGTCTGGCAAAGCGGCTTCGGATACTACCGGACGAGCCTGTCCGGTGTGATGGCCCCGCGCGGGTTGTGGACCTACGGGCCGCGAATGGACTACATGAGCTCGGGGCCCAACCCGGGCAGGCCGGACTTTGTCGCGTCGAAGCCCCGACCGCTCGCCGCCTTCCGCGGGGCGACCCTCGTGGCCAGCAGTGAGGATAAGCGGCGGCTTTTCCGCAGGGATTTCACGCCTCAGGACGTGGCGGCGTTTGACGACGTGTGGTTCTGCCAGCGGAACCTGCCCAAGAAGGACAAGCCGGGCGACCGGGATCGCGGGGAGCGGTTGGCCCACGGGGCAACGTGGACGCGAGAGCTCTTCGACGCCTCGGAGGCGGGGCAGGGGATCGCCGCCGTGGTCCTCGCGGGCGACATCGTGTTCGTGGCCGGCACGCGCGGGCAGTTGTTCGCCTTCTCTGCCGCCGACGGCAAGACGCTGGCCCGCCGGGACCTGCCCGCCCCGCTTTGGGACGGGATGGCCGCGGCGTATGGGTGTCTCTACGTATCGACGCAGAACGGGAACCTGATCTGCCTTGGGAAGAAGTAGCGGCTGGAGGAGTAGGGCGGGCCCGTACTGGCGGGCAAGCCCCTGCCTGCCCACCTGCGGTAGGCAGGTAGGCAGGTGCCCGCCCTACGTTGCTGCGGCTGGAGGGGTGACAGTGACGCCCGTTTACAGTATCCTTGTGATCGCTATGGCCGTGCGCGAGCAGTAGGCATCGCGCGGCGCCTGGTTGCGCACGGTCATCTTGTGTCCGGCCGCCAAGAGCGGCCGGTTCTTCGACGCACAGGAGCACGCCATGGGATACTCGATGATTCTTGCGTCGGTCGTCTTCCTTGCCTGCTTCGCGGCGACGGCGAAGGAGACGGACATCGTCTTTGCGGACTTCGAAGGCAAGGATTACGGGGACTGGAAAGTCACCGGCGACGCCTTCGGCACGGGTCCCGCCCAGGGCACGCTTCCGGGCCAGATGAAGGTCACGGGTTTCCTGGGCAAGGGGCTGGCGAACAGCTATCGCGGCGGGGACAAGTCCACCGGAACGCTCACCTCGCCGGAGTTCAAGATCAGCCGCAAGTACGTCTCCTTCCTCATCGGCGGCGGCGGATGGGAGGGCAAGACGTGCATGAATCTGCTGGTGGACGGGAACGTCGTCCGCACCGCCACGGGGACGAACACCCAGCCGGGGGGCAGCGAAGCGCTGGAGGTCCGTTTCTGGGACGTGAGCGACCTGGCGGGCAAGACCGCGAGGATCCAGATCGTGGACGACGCCACGGGCGGCTGGGGCCACATAAACGTGGACCATGTCGTTCTGACAGACCGCAGACCACCGCTGCTTCTGGAGCAGAAGCGAGAGATGACGTTCGAGAAGCGCTACCTCAACTTCCCGGTGAAGAACGGCGCGCCCAAGCGCCGAGTGGCCGTGGCGATCGACGGCAATGCCGTGAGGGAGTTCGACATCGAGCTTGCCGACGCCGAGCCTGATTTCTGGGTGTTTCTCGACGTCAGCGCGTTCAACGGCAAGCAGGGGGTGCTGCGCGTGGGCAAGCTGCCGGAGGACTCGGCCGCGCTGAAATCCGTCGAACAGGGCGACTCCATCAAGGGGGCCGAGGACCTATACCGCGAGAAGCTTCGCCCGCAGTTCCACTTCACCTCCCGGCGCGGATGGAACAACGACACCAACGGCATGGTGTGCTACAAGGGCGAGTACCACATGTTCTACCAGCACAATCCCTACGGGTGGCACTGGGGCAACATGCACTGGGGCCACGCCGTCAGCACCGACCTGGTGCACTGGGAGGAGCTGCCCATCGCGATCTACCCGTACAAGTTCGGCGACTGGGTGTTCTCCGGCAGCGCGGTGGTCGATTGGAAGAACACCTCCGGCTTCAAGAGCGGCCCTGATGAGGTCCTCGTGGCCGCCTTCACGAGCACCGGCCGGGGCGAGGCCATCGCCTACAGCAACGACCGCGGGCGGACGTGGACCGACTACGGCGGCAACCCGGTGGTGAAGCACAGCGGGCGCGACCCACGACTGCTTTGGCATGAACCGGCCAAGCACTGGGTGATGGCCGTCTATGACGAGGACCCCAACGAGCCGGACAAGGACAAGAGGCGCTGCATCGCGTTTTACACCTCCGCTAACCTGAAGACCTGGCAGTTCCAGAGCCGCGTCCCTGGGTTCTTCGAGTGTCCCGACATGTTCGAGCTGCCGGTGGATGGCAAGGCGGACAACCGCAAGTGGGTCCTGACGGCCGCCAGCAGCGAGTACATGATCGGCCAGTTCGACGGCAGGAAGTTCACGCCCGAGACGCCCAAGCTGCCCGGTCACCGCGGCAACGCCTTCTACGCCGCTCAGACCTTCAGCGACATCCCCGCGGCCGACGGGCGACGCATCCAGATGGGTTGGGGTCGCATGGCCACGCCGGGCATGCCCTTCAACCAGATGGTGTGCTTCCCCTGCGAGCTGACGCTGCGTAACACGGCCGACGGCGTCCGCATGTTCTGGCAGCCGGTCAAGGAGATCGAAAAGCTCCGCGCCAAGTCGCACTCGCTGAAGGCCCAGGAGCTCAAGCCGGGCGAGAACCCGCTGTCGGGGATCACCGGCGAGGTGTTGGACATCCGTGCGGAATTCGATGTCGGGCAGGCCGAGGAAGTCGGCCTGAACATCCGCGGCACGCCCGTCGCCTACAATGCGAAGGACCGGACGATCGCCTGCAAGGACCACAAGGTTCCCCTCAAGCTCCCCGACGGCAAGCTCCGCGTGCAGGTCCTGGTGGACCGCACTTCCTTCGAGATCTTCGCCGGTGACGGCCTGGTGTACATGCCGATGGCAGTGACCTCGAAGGAGGAAGACAAGTCGCTGGAGGCCTTCAGCCGCGGCGGAACCGCCAGGATCGCCCTGCTGGAGGTGCATGAACTCCGCTCGATCTGGCCGGCGCCGAAGGAACGCGGCAAGTAAGACTCGCCGTTCGACTTGAGGGACGCGGCTCCGCTCCAGGCTTCTCGGAACACAACACCCCCGGTGGGCGGCTCGTCCGGCCAGGCCGCACATTCGAGGTTGCATAGGTCCGCAATGGGTATAGAATCACCCGATGACTGCCCGCGATGGGCGTGGGCCAAAGGTCAAGTGTGATTGTCGCAGGAGACTGGCGATGAGGCGACGGGCGTGGATTCTGACGGCGTGCGTTGGCGTTTTCGTGCAGGGATGCGGGACCTCGAACCAGCCGGCAGGGACTTCGACTGCTTCAGCGCCGGATGCGGGTAGGCCTCTTCGGTTCATCTTCATCTCCCCGCTGGTCCATGAGGAGTTCTTCAACCCGGTCAAGAAGGGCATGCAGGACGCCGCGAAGCTGATGGGCGTTCAGGCCGTCTTCACAGGCACTGAAGGGGTTGACGCGAAAGCCCAGGCTGCAATGGTCGCCAAGGCCGTCGCCGACGGCTACGACGGGATCGCCGTGGACATCATCGCCCCCGTCGCCTTCGACGACGTGGTCAAGGCGGCCCTCGACAAAGGCGTGCCGGTCGTGGCGTTCAACACCGACGACACGACGCCCAACGCGCGCCTATCCAGCGTGAACCAGAACCTGTACGAGGCCGGCAAGGTCCTGGGGCGCAAGGCGCTGGAGTTCATCCCGTCCGGCAGCAAGGTCTTGATCGCCATGCACGATGAGGGCATCTCGGCCCTTGAGGACCGCTTCCGCGGCATGACTGAGGAACTCGCGAAGAAGAACGTCGCATGGAAACGGATCATCACGGGTTCCGACCCGGCGGTCGGGGAGCAGCGGGTCGTCCAGGCGCTCAAGGACAACCCCGACATCAAGGTGGTCCTGGGGACCGGCCAGGCGGACACCGAACCGGCGGCGCTGGCCGTTGAGAAGAACTTCAAGGGCAAGGGGTACGTGGTCGCGGGCTTCGACCTGTCGAACGAAATCCTCCGGCTGATGCAGGCGGACATCATCAAGTTCACCATCGACCAGCAGCCGTACGTCCAGGGCTTCTACCCGGTGATCCAACTGACGTTGTACTGCCGGTACGGGATAAAGCCTTCCAGCATGGATGCCGGGGCATTTGTCATTACCAGGGAACAGGCCGCCAAGGTGATGGAGCTGAAGAAGGCCAACTATCGCTGAGGCCCTTGCCTGCGATGAACCAGCGTTGCGTCCTGAGGGAAAACCAGCTTCCAGCGAGGAGGCCGAATCATGGGCGTTCGGTGCACGGTGGCTGCGATTCTCGTTGCGGCGTGTCTTGTGTCCCCGGCAAGAGGTCAACCGTATGGATCGCCCGACCAAGCCGAGCCCGGGGACAAGATGATCCAGGAGTACCTGGGTCGCGAAACGCAGAAGATCCACGATCTGTTCGCGCAGGACATCAAGTCGCTCGCAGACTGGCAGAAGACGCGGGCTGAGTACCGGAAAGAGTACCTGTACATGCTCGGCCTCTCGCCGCTGCCGCCCGAGACGCCGCTCAATGCAACGATCACGGGAACGCTTCGCGGCGACGGGTACGTGGTGGACATGCTCCACTACCAGAGCCGGCCCAGGCTGTACGTCACGGGCAACCTCTACCGGCCGGCGGAAACGAAGGAAGGCGAGCGCCTTCCGGCCGTGCTCTACGTCTGCGGGCACTCCGGCCAAGGCCGCAACGGGAACAAGACGGCCTATCAATCCCACGGGATCTGGTTCGCCCGCCACGGGTACATCTGCCTGGTGCTCGACTCGCTCCAGCTCGGCGAGATCGCGGCCATCCACCACGGCACCTATCGTGAAGGCCGCTGGTGGTGGCACTCGCGCGGGTACACGCCCGCGGGCGTGGAGTGTCTCAACGGCGTGCGGGGCATCGACTACCTGGTCGGCCGGAAGGACGTGGACCCCGCACGGATCGCGGTCACCGGGATCAGCGGGGGCGGGGCAGCCACTTTCTGGATCGCCGCGGCTGACGAGCGCGTGAAGGTGGCTGTGCCCGTCAGCGGGATGGCGGACCTGATGTCCTACGTTCCGAACCGGGTGATCAACGGGCACTGCGATTGCATGTTCCTGCACAACGCGTTCGGCTGGCCCTGGACGAGGATTGCGGCCCTCGTGGCGCCGCGGCCGCTGCTGTTCGTCAACAGCGACAAGGACGGCATCTTCCCGATGGACGCCGACGAGCGCGTCATCAACTCGCTGAAGCGGGTCTATAGCCTGTACGGGGCCAGCGACATGGTCGATGCGTTCGTCAGCATCGGCGGGCACGCCTACCGGGAGGACATCCGGCGCGGCGTGTATCGCTTCATCAACATCCACTTCAAGAACGACCCGCGCATCGTGACGGACGGCGAAGTGGATCTTGTGACCGGGTCGGGCGACAAGCGTCAATACCCGATCGCGCCGGAGAAACTCCGGGTCTTCCCCGCGGATTCCGACATTCCTGGCGACCAACTGAATACCACGATCGACGAGCATTTCGTCCCGATGGCCAAGGTCGCGCCGCCGGGTAAAGGCGAATTCGAGCAGTGGAAGCAGTCACTCCAGACGGAGCTCCGCCGCGTCACGTTCCGCTGTTTCCCCCAGAGGATCCCGCCGGCCAAGCTGCTCAAGCAGGTCGATCCCGAGAATGCTCGGCTGGAAACCGAGCCGGGAATCGAGGTACCCCTGCGACACCTGGGGGGACCCCAGGACGCCAAGGAGGCCAAGCGCATCCTGCTGATCGTTCAAGGCCCCGATTCGGGCGAAGGCGTTCCCGAGTGGGTGCGCGGCATTCGAGAAGCCGGCGACGACGTGTACCTGTGCGCCCCCCGCGGCGTGGGCCAGACCCGTTGGACTCGTAAGAACCCCCCGAACTACGTCGAGCGATCCCATGTTCTGCTCGGACGAACCGTCGATACCGGACGCGCATGGGATGTCGCCGCGGCGGCACGTTACCTGCACGCCAAGTATGACCGGAAGGTTCCCGTCTATGGGCTCGGCCAGGGCGCGGCTGGGATACTGGCCGCGTATGCGGCAGTGTGGGAACCGGAGGTCGCCGGTGTCATCCTGAGCGACCCTCCCGCGGGCCACATGGCCCCGGAGGCGCCCCAGTTCCTCAATGTCTTGAGGGTCTGCGATATTCCCGACATCCTGGGGATGATCGCCCCGCGCCCGCTCGCCATTCATGGCGGCGCTGACGAACCGCTGAAGAAAGTCGCCGGAATATACGCGGCCGCGGGAGACGCGGCGAAATTCATCCGGAAGCCGGGCCCTTGACGGCAGCCAAGGTCACGAGTTCCCGCTGACGCGGCGGGGCCTTTCCTTGCGCAGACATCCCGGTCCGCGGCTTCCGGTCCGCGGCGAACGGGATTGACATTCCGCACCGTCATGGGTAGATAGAGTCCGCATGTCGCGGTTCGACTGAGCCCATTCCAGCTTTCAGGGCGACCGGACTCTTGGAGGCGAACCGGACCTTCGCCTATCTCCGAATGGACACCGAAGGCAAGAACGTTCCAGTCGAAGGCAGCAGCCGGGGCGGGCAATCGGCCGGCACCGTGGCGCTGGCGGCGACGCTCGCCGGGCTTGCCGTCGCGGTATGGCTGGCCGTCGTCAGCGACGGGGTCTATCAGGACGACGACATCTGCCACTATCTCTACGCCCGCGACGCCTGGGGCAACGTGGGCTCCATGTGGCACTCCTGGGCTCGCCCGGGGTACACCATCCCGGCGATGTTCGTCGCCCACTACTTCGGCTTGTTCGGCTGCCGGATTTTCAGCGCGCTCCAGACGGCGGCGATCGCGTACCTGGCGTATCTCATCGCGCGCAGGATCGTCCCGCGGGGGGGCGTGGCGATCGCCCTGGCGCCCGCCCTCGTGTGGGTCCAGCCGTTGGCGATGACGCTGGCCCTTACCACCCTCACGGAGACAACGGCGGCGCTATACATGGGGGCGGCGGTCTGGCTGTACATGCGGGGCAGCCGCGTCTGGGCGTGCCTTGCCGCGGGGATGTTGTGCATCACGCGCTACGAGGCCCTCGGCCTGTCGCCCATCCTCGCGGCGGCCGTGTTTCGCGATGCCTTCAAGGCCGCGCAGAGGAACTGGGCAAGGGCGCTGAAAACCTGGTGGGTGTGGGCCTGCGCGCTGGTGATGATCGCCCCGATGGCGATCTACATGGCGGTCGTGGTCCTGGCCGAACTGCCTCCGGACGCCTCGCCGCTCCAGTTCACGCGCAACGACGTCGCGGAGTACGGGTGGGGCGATTGGGACCACCATCTGGTCAACTGGCTGGTGGCGAGCGGGTGCGGGGTGCTGGCGCTCTGCGTGGCGGGCGCGGTCAGCGTCCCTCGTCGGGCCTGGTTGCCTCTGGCGATGGCGGGGGGATACGTCGGCCTGCACACGCTGATCTATCACTATGGGATCGTGGCCTCCGGGGGTTATCCGCGTTTCCTGGTGCCGATTTGCGGACCGGTGGCGGCCCTGGCGGCTTGCGGGCTCTGGGCGGCCTGGCGCGGGCGCGGGAGTCTGGCCTCGGCGGCCGTCTTCGCAACCGTGGGGGCCATCCTCCTCATGCTCAACAACAAGTTCCCGGAGATCGTCCGGAGACAGTACGTGACGTTCCCCATCCTGGTGCTGGCGTTCTGGGCCGCAGTGGGCCTGATGACGACGGGGATGGATCGCCCCGGTCCGCGAGCGTGGTTCGGGCGGTTCGCGGCCGTCGGGGCGGCGCTGCTCGCCGTCGCGCAGGTCGTCGTGGATGTCCGGCCGCTGTCTCTGGCGAGGGAGCCGCTTCACTCCGTCGTCGTGGATGCGGTCCACACCACGCAGCAACCGGACCTTGCAACCCGGCCGGTCATCACGCAGCACATCCTGGCGCGCTTCCTGCGGGACAACACGGACGGGGCCTTCGGGAACGTGGAGGCCATCCGCATGTGGCAGGCCGCTGTTCCGGGCACGCTGTTCCTTTGGGAGAACAAGTACTGCTTCAAGCCGCACGAGATGGACTCCACCTACCGGCTTCACGAGGAGATGTTCCGGCTGGGGCGGCTCATCAGCCGGAAACAGTCGGCCAGGGCAATCGCCGAGGTCTTTGAGCGGCTTCCGGACGCCCATACCCAGCCCGGCGGGACGTACCACGTCACGACCATCTGTTCTCCGTACGATTGACCCGCTGGGCACGGGGCGGAATCTGCGCCAGCCGGCGCTGGGTTTCTGCGCCTTCGACGCCGGGATTCAGGAGAACTTTGGTTGCGTTCCGTGCGTCTATCCATTACGAGGTAACGCAGGGGGGCGAGCCACGGTCGCTCATTGGACTGAACGAAAGGTTTACCATGAAACGCTCCAGACTGGTTGTGGGCAGCTTGCTGGTGGTTGCAATCGTCTCCTCCGTGGTCCTTGTGCGGGCGGCGGGCACGAAGAACGCCGATAAGCCGCAGCGGGACAAGGCCGTCAAGAAGATGCAGGAGGGCAACTGGAAGGAGGCCTACGACATGTTCTCCAAGCTCGCCCTGGACTCCACCGACGAGCCGAAGGAGGTCAGCGGGGACCTGACCAACGCAATCCAGTGCCTGCATAACCTTGGCCGGCTTAACGAGATAGACGATTTCCGCGAGAAGGTCATCGCCGCGCACGCTGGCAACTGGCGGCTGCTGCTTGCGGCCGCCCAAAGCTACCTCAGCGGGGAGCACTACGGGTACATCGTGGCGGGCAAGTTCAACCGCGGGTATCAGCGCGGCGGGGCGGCGAGGTACGTCAACTCGTACGAGCGGGACCGCGTCCGCGCCTTGCAGCTCATGCAGCAGGCGATGGACAAGACCAGGGGCGAGGAGGACCGCGCCGCAATCGGTGAGTTCTACCTCCAGTTCGCCAACGTGCTCCTGGGCAACCGGGGATGGTACGAGGCCTGGCGCCTCCAATACCTCAGCGACCTGTCCGTGCTGCCGGACTACGAGGAAGGCTACTACTACGGCGGCGGGAGCGGGCGCGGGGCCCCGGTCAACCCCGACGGCACGCCGGTCTATCACTACACGCCCAAGAGCTGGAAGGAGGCCAAGAGCGACGGCGAGCGGTGGCGCTGGTGCCTGCTCCAGGCGATGGAGTACGCCCCGGCCCGGGCGAACGAGGTGCGATACCTCTTCGCCGACTTCCTCTGCCACCAGTTCGGCGTGCAGACGATGATGGAGTACCGCTGGTACTTCGGGCGCACCGACAGCGACGACGACACCAGGAAAAACGAGGCGGGCACGTTCGAGCTGCACACGCTGAGCGAGGAAGAGACCATCGCGAAGCTCGCGACCGGCATCAAGCGGTTCAAGCTGCCCGACGAGTTCAACTTCATCAAGATCCTCCAGCAGGTCGGCGCGGAGGCCAAGGACCACTGGGGTCATGACTCCCTCTGCCGGTTGGGCCAGGTCTTCGAGGACCGCAGGCAGTACGACAAGGCGGCCGACTACTGGAAGAAGGCGGGCGAGAAGGAACGGGTCAATCAGATCCTGAACAACTGGGGGCAGTTCGAGCCGATCATGACCCAGCCCGCGGGGCAAGGCGCCAGCGTCGAGTACCGCTTCCGCAACGGGACGAAGGTCAGCTTCGAGGCCCACGAGATCGACATCAAGAAGCTCCTGGACGACGTGAAGGCGTACATCAAGTCCGGCCCAAAGCAGCTCGACTGGGAGAAGATGGACATCTCCAACATCGGCTACCGCCTGGTGGAGAAGAACCAGAGGCAGTACCTGGTCAAACAGGTGGCGGCCTGGGACCTGGACCTCAAGCCCCGCCCGATGCACTTCGACAAGCGGATCACGGTCGCCACGCCGCTCCAGAAGGCGGGGGCTTACCTGCTGGTCGCCAAGATGGACAACGGGAACGTCAGCCGGATCGTCATCTGGGTCGCCGACACGGCCATCGTCAAGAAGATGCTGGACAAGCAGGCGTACTACTACGTCGCCGACGCGGTGAGCGGCCAGCCGGTCGCCAAGGCGAACCTGGAGTTCTTCGGCTACCGGCAGGAGTGGGTGGAGGACAAGCCCAACCGCGGCGGGAAATACGTGGTGCACACGCGGAACTTCGCGGAGTTCACCGACGCGGACGGGCAGTGCATGCCCAAGCCCTCCGACCAGGAGCAGAACCACCAATGGATCGTGACGGCCACCACGCCGGAGGGCCGACTGGCCTACCTGGGGTTCACCAACGTGTGGTACGGCAACTGGTACGACGCGGAGTACAACGCGGTCAAGACGTTCGTCATCACGGACCGGCCGGTGTATCGGCCCAAGCAGCCCGTGAAGTTCAAATTCTGGGTCAACAACGCCAAGTACGACCAGGAGGGCAAGAGCGCCTTTGCGGGCAAGACCTTCAACGTGCGGATCAACGACCCCAAGGGCGAGAAGGTGTTCGAGAAGGCCGGGTTCAAGGCCGACGACTACGGCGGGTTCGACGGTGAGTGGGAAATCCCGAAGGACGCCACCCTGGGCGTCTATCACGTGTTCATCACGAACCAACCGGGCGGGGGCGGGAATTTCCGCGTCGAGGAGTACAAGAAGCCCGAGTTCGAGGTGAAGGTCGAGGCCCCCAAGGAACCGGTGATGCTGGGGGAGAAGATCGCCGCCAAGATCACGGCCAAGTACTACTTCGGCGCACCGGTCACCGAGGCGAAGGTCAAGTATAAGGTGCTGCGGACCAGCTATAGCGCCCACTGGTATCCGGTGTGCTACTGGGACTGGTTCTACGGACCGGGCTACTGGTGGTACGCGTATGACTACAACTGGTATCCCGGCTGGAAGGAATGGGGCTGCCTGCGGCCGATTCCCTGGTGGTGGTGGAACTGGCATCCGCGCGAACAGCCTGAGATAGTCGCCGAGGCCGAGGTGCCCATCGGCAAGGACGGCGAGTTCAGCGTGGAGATCGACACGTCCGTTGCCAAGACGATCCACGGTGACACGGACCACAAGTACGAGATCACCGCGGAGGTGACGGACCAGTCGCGGCGGACCATCGTCGGTCAGGGCAGCGTGCTGGTCGCCCGCAAGCCGTTCAAGGTCTATGCGTGGGTGGACCGCGGGCATTACCGCGTGGGGGACGTGATCCACTCCTACTTCAACGCCCACACGCTGGACAACAAGCCGATCATCAAGGGCAAGGGCGAGCTGCGCCTGCTCAAGATCACCTACGACAAGGACTACAAGCCCGTCGAGAACGAGGTCCAGAAGTGGGCCTTGGACACCAACGAGGAAGGCTGCTCGCAGCAGCAGATCAAGGCGTCGGAGGCGGGCCAGTATCGCCTGAGCTACAAGCTCACGGACTCCAAGAACCACACCCTCGAGGGCGGATACGTCTTCTGCATCATCGGCGAGGGGTTCGACGGCAGCCAGTTCCGGTTCAACGACGTGGAATTGGTCGCCGACAAGCAGCAGTACCAGCCGGGCGAGAAGGTCAAGCTGATGGTCAACACCAACCGCGCCGGTGCGGCGGTGCTTCTGTTCCTCCGGCCGACCAACGGGATTTACCTGGCGCCGAAGGTCCTGCGCCTCAAGGGCAAGAGCGCCGTGGAAGAGATCGAGGTGGTCAAGAGGGACATGCCGAACTTCTTCGTCGAGGCCCTGACGGTCAGCGGCGGGAAGGTCTATAGCGAGATGCGGGAGATCGTCGTCCCGCCGGAAAAGCGCGTGCTGAACGTGGAGGTCAAGCCCGTGCCGGGCCAGGCCGGCGCTCCGGCGGCGGGCGAGACGCCCGTGCCGCGCTACAAACCCGGCGAGAAGGCCAAGGTGAAGGTGAAGCTGACCGACCCCACCGGCGAGCCCTACAGCGGCTCGACCGTGGTGGCGATCTACGACAAGGCCGTCGAGTACATCTCCGGCGGGTCGAACGTGCCGGAGATCAAGGAGTTCTTCTGGAAGTGGCGGCGGCACCATCAGCCGCGCACCGAGACCAGCCTGGACAAGGGCGGGTGGAACATCATCCGCTCCAACGAGATCGCGATGGCGTTCCTGGGCGTCTTCGGTCACCTGGTGGCGAATGAGCCGCACGAGGCGCTCCAGACCGGCGACAGGGGTGGTGGTGGGACTTTCGGCGCCGAAGGCCTGGCCAATGGGGCGGCCCTGCCGACGGCGGCCCCCGGTGCCCTCCGGCAATCGAAGTCGGCGGAGAAGGGCGAGGCGCAGGCCGGGGGGAAGGACGAGGCCGGGTCCGACAAAGCCCCCGGAGGGGCCGAGCCCCCTCCGCTCGTCCAGCCGACGGTGCGCACGAAGTTCGCCGACACGGCCCTGTGGGTCGCCTCCCTGACCACCGGCAAGGACGGGACGGCCGAGGTGGACCTGACCATGCCGGAGAACCTGACCACCTGGAAGTGCCGCGTCTGGGCGATGGGGGAGGGCACGAAGGTCGGCGAAGGCACTGCCGACATGATCACGACCAAGAACCTGCTGATCCGCCTCCAGGCCCCGCGGTTCTTCGTCCAGAAGGACGAGGTGGTCCTCTCGGCCAACGTCCACAACTACCTCAAGGGCAACAAGAAGGTCCAGGTGTCCCTTGAACTCGATGGCCCCTGCCTCTTGCCCGACGGCAAAGTCAACGTCGGCGACACGCCCAAGGGGCCGATCTTTGCCGCGAACCAGCAGATCGAGGTACCCGCCAACGGCGAGAAACGCGTTGATTGGCGGGTGAAAGTCCTTCAGCCGGGCGAGGCGACCATCCGCATGAAGGCGCTCACGGACGAGGAATCCGACGCGATGGAGATGACGTTCC
>Ga0315277_10008121_pt1 | contig 13548 bp, 5 predicted proteins | sample YL17G05_15_MG_FD_203695 | JGI IMG/M metagenome (GOLD analysis project Ga0315277, IMG submission 203695) | Sediment microbial communities from Yellowstone Lake, YNP, Wyoming, USA - YL17G05_15 | ecosystem: Environmental > Aquatic > Freshwater > Lake > Sediment | place: USA: Wyoming | collected...
TTTCGCGCGCCAGACGGATTGCCTCGATGATTGAGTCGGCGGGACTGACCGGCAGATAGCAAAGCCGGTTCTCGCCGGTCTGCTCGCGATAGCAAACTGCGGCGATCTGCGGGAGATAGTCCACGGCGGCAAGAACCGCATCGCGCAAGCCCGGCGGCAACTCGACCGCGATGCACGCGGGGCGCACTTCGGCGAAAACGCGGCGCACCTGGCCGGCAAACAGAATTCGCCCGTGAACCGAAGGAACCACGCGGACGTGATCGAATTCCAGCAGGCTGCCGAACATCATTTCGCTCCGAGTGCCGTGTCGGGCCGTGCGACGTTAGGATCGGTCGCCCATGACCGCGATGTCAAGTTCGGCCGTGCCACGCTCGTGTGGCAATCCGCAATCCGCAATCCGAAATCGAACTGGGCCATTGACGAGGCGCAACGAGATTCCATAGGTTCTTGTGTCGAACAAAGCCGATCGAGTGACGCAAGGAGTTTGCCTCCAATGAGTGAACAGAGAACCGAAAAGACCGCTTCGGGCCAGTCGCATGTTCCACCGCCTGATCCCAGTTTCTTCCGCATTATCGAGAGCCTCGCGGTGCCGGCGCTGATTTGGACCGGCCATTTGCGCAATCCATTGGACGAGAAGGCGAAACCCGATCTGGAATTGGCCAAGTATCAAATCGGCCTGCTCGAAGTGCTGGAGAAGAAGACCAAAGGCAATCTCGACAAGGACGAGGAGGAATTCTTCGCGAACATGCTTCATACTACTCGCCTGGCGTTCCTCCGCGCAACCCAGGCGCAGGCCGACCAGCCGCCGGTCGCCGAAGGCGCGGGCGAAGAACAGCCGAAGAGCAACGATGAACGATGAACGATGAACTCTGAACGCTGAATCAGGAATATTATAAATGATCGCGGTGCTGCAAAGGGTGAAATGGGCCAAGGTGGAAGTGGATGGCCGGACGGTCGGTGAAATCGGACCGGGACTCTTGGCTCTTGTCGGTATCGCTGACACGGACGACGAGAACCACGCCCGCACACTCGCCGACAAAACCGCCTATTTGCGGATTTTTCCCGACGACCAACACAACATGAACCGATCGGTTCTCGACGTGGCCGGCTCGATCCTCGTTGTCTCGCAGTTCACACTTTTGGCCGACTGCCGCAAAGGCCGCCGGCCTAGTTTCATCGAGGCAGCCCCGCCCGAACGCGCCAACGCCTTATTGGGGAACTACGTTGTTCGCTTGCGCGAGTATGGCATTCGGATCGAAACCGGCCAGTTCCAGGCGATGATGGATGTATCGCTTTGCAACGACGGCCCCGTGACGATCGTTCTCGATACCCGCCAATTGGCGAAGTGAAAAGGGCGCCGCAGCAATCGCGGCAAGAGAGTCCGACCGGGAGGCCGCATTGTCGGCATTCCCACTACACGCGATAGGGAAATCTCCGCACAAAAGAAATCGTCAAGAGACGGCAGACAGGGATTCCAGAAACCGTTCAAAGTTGCAGCGGCGTAATTGCAATTTGCTGGTTTCGTGCGTCGCAAAATGAATACCGTGCGACAATCGGAAATGCACGTCGGCGTCCGCCAAACGCCGAAGACTTGGAGGTTTTGCCATGGAAAAGCCGCTGATCCCGCGCCATGCAATCGGCAACGACACAGGCAAAATGGCTTGGATTCTTGCGGTGCTGTTGGCCGTTTTCCTATTCTCTGAGAAAACAACCAGCGCAGAACCTGGGGCAAAGTCAGCCGCGACTGAGACTGCGGCGGCGCCGGAAGGACAGGCATTTGCCGGCAGCATCGAGCCATGCACAATGGTTTTGCCTGCCAGTCTTCGCGCCTCTTTGCGCCCCGAAATGGCCGCCGGAACGATCAATCTATCCGAGCAGCTTGCCATATCCACAATATTCACCGAGGATTTCGAAGGCGGTTGGCCCGGCGTATGGACGGTTTCGGGCGATCCGACATGGGGCGCCGATGATTTCAAACCTTGCGGCGGAGCGATGAGCCTGTGGTGCGCGAAAGGCGGCAGTCTGGGCCGCGACCCGGCCACCAGCGACTACGCCGATAGTATGGAAGCTTGGGCGATCTATGGACCCTTCGACCTGACCGATACAACCTCGGGGGGTGTGACCTTCAACTACTGGTCCGATACGGCGTTCGGATATGACTATTTTGAATATGGGCTGTCGGACAATGGAACTACGTTCGCGTCCTTGCATCAGACCGGACAGACGGGCAGTTCGTATGGTTGGGTTCAGGCCGAGTTGGATTATGACAATATACCGGGGCAGCCCACGTTCTGCGGCAAGCCGCAAGTCTGGCTCGGATTTCGGTTCCACAGCGATTCTTCCGGCGCCGACCAGGGCACTTTCATAGACAATCTTCGCATCCGAAACTCGAGCATGGATCTGGTGGCTTTGGATGTTTATCCCGGCGATGCTTCGGGAAATGAATTCCCCACCTCGCATACCATCAATCCCGGCGATACGATTTATCTTTGTTTCAAGTATTGGTGCGATGGGGAAGGTTGGGCGCCGGAGTTTTGGAACGAGATCTGGTTGGACGGGCAGCGAAAGGCCTATTTGGGCCAGGTCACGTCGGGCGGAGTGACGCGTGTCATCCGATGTTCCTGGACGGCAGAGCTCGGCGATCACACTGTGGAAGGGCGATTGGACGTCGGCGACACGTATGGCCGGAGACTAAACGAAGCGAACGAGACAAACAACATTCGCACGGAGTCGCCTTGTTTCACGGTGAGCCTGCCGGGCCCCAATATTCGTGTCACGCCAACCGCGCTGAATTTCACCGTCGCCAGCGTACAGACAACGCCTTCGTTCGACAACGTTGGAACCAAGGTCGTTGCGGTTTCCAATAGAGATTTCGCCTCCGCCGAACGCCTACCCGACGGGCGAATCCTGGTGTGGGTCGCGCCGACCCTGAAAGCCGATCTGACGGCGCTGGAAACGGCGATCAGCGTCGCCGGCGGCAAGGTCTTGAGCCTGGCGCCCGAAGGGAAGCTCCTGGTTGCCCTGGCTGCCGGCCAAGCGCAGTCTCTCGCAGCCGACGGCGGCGTGGCTTCCATCCAGCCCTATGTGGTCCAGGACCTCGGGGGCGATCCCAACGCGGGGCATCCGCCCGGCATGGGCGAACGGCCTCCGACGCCGGAAGAAGAAGAGTATATCCGGAATGTCTATACCCAGGTGCATCGCGTGGGGGCCAACACCCTGTCGGTCCAAAGGGCGAAGTTGCAGGGAATGGATGCAGCGCCCGCGGCAGCCGACAACACACTTTCCCAGTATTTTCCTCCGGTCCGAAGCCAGGGGAATCAGAATTCCTGCACATGTTGGTCCTCTGGTTACTACTACAACACTTACGCACAGGCCCGCGACGAAAACCTGTTGGTCTCCACGGGCGACAATAACAATATTTGCAGCCCCGCTTTCATGTATCCTCTGGTCAATGGAGGAACCAACACCGGCGTTAACACGGCTGTTGTGGTCGCGCGGTTGACCAATGTCGGCTGTTGCAGCTGGGCTTTGAAGCCATACGTCGAGGGCGACTGGACCTCGTGGCCGTCCGAAGCCGCCTGGATTGATGCTCTGAAGCGACGCACCGTCAGCGCTCACAATTTCGACCTCACGACCGACACGGGTCTGGCCGCTCTCAAGCAACACCTCGCCAACGGCAATATCGCCGTGACCCGAACAACCATTTATGGCAACTGGTGGCCGACGTTTCACAACAATGAGGGGCGCGGTATCCAAAACGGGGTGCTTTTCTCGCATACGGGCGAGACCTCGGAGGGCGGCCACGCGATGACAGTGGTCGGCTATAATGACAACCGGTCGTATTTCGACGGCACAACCACCCGCACCGGCGCGCTCCTGATCGCCAATTCGTGGGGGACCGCTTGGGGAACCTACAACAGCACCGGAGGCGGCAGCAAAGGGTTCATGTGGGTAAGCTACGACTACGTTAAGGCCGTCAACGACTGCTTCGATGTCGCCTACTACAACGATGACCGCGACAACTATCGGCCTCGGCTCTATGCCGCCGCCGGCCTCAATCATGCCAAACGCGGTTTTGTCGCCCACTGGGGCGGCGTTGGCTCCGTCTCCGCTCCCGCCTGGAGCTCCTATATGGCCATTAATCAGGACGGCGGCACGACCCTGCCCATCCAGGACGCCAAACGGGTCGTCGTGGATCTCACGGAGGGAATTCCCTCGATCACGAACTTCACGAGCATCTCGCTGTTCGTGAATTATTGGGTTGCCGCCGCGGCCGGCGCGAACGGCACAATCACCAGCGCCCAGTTCTATCACGATTTCGACGGCGACGGCACCTTTGTGGACATTTCTTCGACCAATCCCACCGTGACGGTGACTCCCGGCCATACCGGCTCCGCGCGCGTGCATTTCTCCGCCTTCTCCAATTCGAAAACCTTCTTCATCTGCAACGACGGCAATATGGACCTGAACGTCACCGATGTTACTGCCCGCGATGGCGATCCCTGGCTCAACTGGTCGCCCCGCGCACCGATGACCATTGGACCCGGTTCGTCCAGAGCCATAACGGTGACCGTGGACCTCGGCAAGGCCGCTCCCGGGCTAAACGACGAGCGACTGATCGTCTTCTCCAACGACCCGGACGAAAACCCATATCCGGACGCGCTCTTCGTTACCCTTCAAAGCTCCCAAATCTCCTATACGCTAACGGTGACCAGCGCCGGCAATGGACGAGCGAAAGTCAACGGAATGCTGCGCACATTGCCTTGGTCGGCCCAACTCGCCTCCAGCGCAACCATTCACCTCGAGGCGGTCCCCACCACGGGATGGACCTTCCACCATTGGTCGGGCGATTTGACCGGCACTTCCAACCCCGCGTACATCCGGATGACGGGTAACAAGACCGTTACGGCCAATTTCACCGACCTAGTCGCGCCATCGGCGCCCGGCATCCCAAGAGACGCGGGCGACTGGACCTCGACCACGGTGAGATTCGACTGGGTGGCGGCCACCGACACCGGATCGGGAATCGCATCGTATGATTTGCAGGTCGGAACGGCGCCGGGCGGCTCCAACGTCTTCAATGCCAATGTGGGCAATGTTCCGACCAAAACAGTGCTTGGGACGCACGGCCAGAGGTTGTATGCGCGGGTGCGCGCCCGCGACAGGGCCGGGAATATGGGTCCGTGGTCCGGCAATTCGAACGGGATCACCGTGGATGGAATTGCTCCGCGCCTGACCTACGCCAAGTCGCTGGATCGCTCGACACTGCTCGTCACCTTCAGCGAGGATATGAAGAATGGCGACCAGGCGGCCAACTACCTGTGCACGGGCGGTGTGCGCGTTTTCGCGGCCACGCGCCTGAGCAACAGGCAATTTCGCCTGACCACGACTGACCAGGGCACGAGCGGCACGTGCACGTTGATGATCTCCGAAAATCTCAAGGACCGCGCGGGCAACTCGGTGGATGCCGCTTTTTCGATGCGCATGTTCGGCCGCGGCGGAACAACGGACGCTACCTCGTGGCCGCACTACCGGTGATTCGATTGCGGATTGCGGATTGTGGAACAGGGGACATTCTGGGTCGCTTGCCGGTGCATCGCTCCCAAAGCTGACGCCCACGAACGGTTAACCCGCATTTCTCACCGTCGCTGTAGCCGCCGAAGTGATGAGGCGGACAGGTTGCGGGTGGGAAAGCGTCCGCCTCATCACTTCGGCGGCTACAGCGTGTCGCCTCTATTATTGATTGGTGAGAAATGCGGGTTAAGCCACCGGGTTCCGTTCATTCATCGTTCAGCATTCAGCGTTCATTGTTCCGCTTCTTTCGTTCCGCGTTCGGGCTTGACAGTCGTCTCGGTCGCGGATAGCGCACACGTTCAGCGCCGAGTCGTTCGAACGACATTTGCCGCTTTTCAATTACTTTAGCGCCGTGAGGGAGTTTCTATGCCGAGACGCTCCGACGTCAAAAAGGTCATGATTATCGGTTCGGGACCCATCATCATTGGCCAGGCCTGCGAGTTCGACTACTCAGGAACACAGGCGTGCAAAGCCCTTCGCAAACTGGGTTATGAGATCTGTCTGGTCAATTCCAACCCTGCAACGATCATGACCGACCCCGGCATGGCCGATGTGACCTATATCGAACCGCTCAATCTGCACACGATGATCGAGATTATTGAAAACGAGCGGCCCGACGCGCTCCTGCCCAATCTCGGCGGCCAGTCGGGATTGAACCTCACCACCGAGATCCATCGCGCCGGTGCTCTCGAAAAATACGGCGTCAAAGTGATCGGCGTCAACGTGGACGCCATCGAGCGCGGCGAGGACCGCATTGCGTTCAAAGAAACCATGAACAAGCTGGGCATTGATATGCCCCGTAGCGCGCCGGCTTTTAGCGTCGAAGGAGCCGAAAAGATCGCCGCCGAACTCGGCTATCCCGTCGTCATCCGCCCGGCCTACACGCTGGGCGGCTGGGGCGGTGGCCACGTCTATAATGTCGAGGAGTTGCGCATTATAGCCGACCGCGGCATCTCGGCCAGCCTCGTCGGCCAAATTCTGGTCGAGCAGTCCGTGTATGGCTGGGAAGAACTGGAGCTCGAGGTCGTGCGCGACGCCAAGAACCAGATGATCACTGTCTGTTTCATCGAAAATGTGGACGCGATGGGCGTCCATACGGGGGATTCCTATTGCGTCGCTCCCATGCTGACGATTGACCCCGAGCTCCAAAAGCGTCTTCAGAAACACTCCTATGACATCGTCGAGGCCATCGAGGTGATTGGTGGGACAAACATCCAATTTGCCCACGACCCCAAGACTGGCCGCGTCGTGGTCATCGAGATCAATCCGCGCACGTCGCGTTCGTCGGCGCTGGCCTCGAAAGCCACCGGTTTTCCGATTGCTTTTGTTTCGTCCTTGCTGGCCGGCGGCCTCACGCTCGACGAGATTCCTTACTGGCGCGAGGGAACCTTGGATAAGTACACGCCGTGGGGCGAATACGTGGTGGTCAAATTCTCGCGCTGGGCGTTCGAGAAGTTCAAAGGCGCCGAGGATAGGCTCGGCACCCAGATGCGCGCCGTCGGCGAGGTCATGAGCATTGGCAAGAATTATAAGGAAGCGTTCCAAAAGTCCGTTCGGTCCTTGGAAATCGGCCGCCACGGACTGGGATTTGCGAAAGACTTCAATCGGCGCCCGCTCGACGAACTGATGAACCTTTTGAACGAGCCGTCGTCCGAACGGCAGTTTATCATGTATGAAGCGCTGCGCAAGGGCGCAACCGTGGACGCGCTCTACAATAAGACTTACATTAAGCCCTGGTTCATTCAGCAGATGAAGGAACTCGTCGAGCTGGAAGAGACGATTCTCAAATACAAGGGCCGGGAGCTGCCCGACGAGATGTTGATCCGCGCCAAGAAGGACGGTTTCGCCGACGCCTATCTGTCGAAACTCCTCGGCATTCCTGAACCAAAGATTCGAGACCGCCGCACCGCATTGGGCGTGACCGAAGCCTATGAACCCGTGCCCGTCAGCGGCGTGGAAAACGCCGCCTATTACTTCTCCACCTACAACGCCCCCGACAAGGTCAAGACCAGCAACCGGCGCAAGGTGATGGTGCTGGGCGGCGGTCCCAACCGCATCGGCCAGGGGATTGAATTCGACTATTGCTGCGTTCACGCGGCCTTTGCGTTGCGCGACGAAGGCTTCGAGTCCATCATGGTCAACTGCAACCCCGAGACCGTCTCGACCGACTACGATACGTCGGACAAACTCTATTTCGAGCCGCTCACGGTCGAGGACGTCTTGAGCATCTATCGGAAGGAAAAGCCGGAGGGCGTGATCTGTCAGTTCGGCGGCCAGACGCCGCTCAACATTGCCAACGAATTGCATCAAGCCGGCGTCAGAATCCTGGGGACAACACCGGAAACCATAGACCTGGCCGAGGACCGCGATCGCTTCCGCCAGGTGATGAAGAAGATGGGCATCCCCATGCCGGAATCGGGCATGGCCAGCAATTTGGACGAGGCCATTAGGATCGCCGGGCAAATCGGCTATCCGTTGATGGTTCGGCCGTCGTATGTGCTTGGCGGGCGCGGCATGGAAGTGGTCTATGACGAGGAGATGCTGCGCCACTACGTCGCCGCGGCCGTGGACGTGACGCCGGAGCGGCCGATCCTGATTGACAAGTTCCTCGAAAACGCCATCGAGACCGAGGCCGACGCCATCGCCGACGGCACGGATGCTTTTGTTCCGGCGGTGATGGAGCACATCGAACTGGCGGGCATCCATTCGGGAGACTCGGCCTGCGTCATTCCGCCGATCAGCATTCCTGCGCGGCACCTTGACACCATCTGCGAGTACACGCGAAAGATCGCCATGGAACTCAACGTGGTCGGCCTGATGAACATTCAATACGCCATTTGCAACGACATCGTCTATGTGCTCGAGGCCAACCCGCGCGCCTCGCGGACCGTGCCGTTGGTTTCCAAGGTCTGCGGCATTCCCATGGCACGAGTGGCCACCCAGATCATGCTCGGCAAGACGATCGCCGAACTTGGGCTGAAGCACAAACACATCGCGCACTTCGGCGTCAAAGAGGCCGTCTTTCCCTTCAATATGTTCCCCGAGGTGGACCCGCTTCTGGGGCCCGAGATGCGTTCCACGGGCGAGGTTCTGGGAATGGCCGACTCATTTGGCTTGGCCTTCTACAAAGCCCAGGAGGCCGCCAACCAGGTGCTTCCCATGCAGGGAACCGTCCTAATCACCGTTGCCGAGCGAGACCGGTCCGCCGTCGTCGAAGTTGCCCGACAATTTGTCGGCCTCGGGTTCAAGATCAAGGCCACCCAGGGGACCCACAAATTCCTGGCGGAGCAGGGCATCGAGACCGAGCGCATCCTCAAGATGCACGAGGGGCGGCCCAACATTGTGGACGCGATCAAGAACCGCGAAATCCACCTGGTGATCAATACGCCCAGCGGCAGGCTGAGCAAGTATGACGATTCCTACATCCGCAAGGCCGCGATCAAATACAAGGTGCCTTACATCACGACGACGGCGGCCGCCATTGCCGCGGCGAAAGGCATCGCGGCCCGCCGGAAACAATCCAGCCGCGCCCGGTCGCTCCAGAGCTACCACGCGGACATCAAGTAGGGCGGGTTGGCAACCTGTCCCACGTGGGCAAGATGCCCATGCCAGAACCGGCGAGCTCCGTGCGCTTCACATAATTGCTTCCTTCTAAAATCAACCGGAGGTGGGAAACGATGAGCAAGAAGTGCTTGTTGCCGGCGATAGTGTGTCTGGCTGTCTGCTTCGATGGTCCGCTACTGGCAGCACAGAATGAAGGATCGTCGGTCCGGGTGTGGGAAGAATCGCTGACCATTCCCACTTACCAGTCCGCTGCGCCCGATCGCACGCCGCTGTTTTACGACGGCAGGACCTATCAAGGGGCCAAGGGACCTTTTTACCCGTATCCCATCACGGATAAGCTGCTTAATGTCCGTGAGGATAAAGCCTATAAGGCGGTCTATCTGGAGAACAAGTATCTAAAGATTTGCGTTCTTCCCGAATTGGGCGGCCGCATTTTTGAGGCCGTGGACAAGACCAACAACTATGATTTCTTCTATCGCCAGCACGTCATCAAACCCGCTCTCATCGGAATGCTTGGCGCGTGGATTTCCGGCGGCGTCGAGTGGAACATTCCTCATCATCACCGCGCATCGAGTTTTTCGCCGGTCAGCTGCAAGACGGAAGAGAATCCCGACGGGAGCAAGACCATCTGGGTCGGCGAAATGGAATTGCGCCATCGCATGAGGTGGCTCGTCGGCCTGACGCTTTATCCCGACAAATCCTATCTCGAAGGCACGGTGAGACTGATCAATCGCACGCCGGTCTCCCATTCGTTCCTCTACTTCGCCAATGTTGCCGTTCACACCAATCCCGACTATCAGGTGATCTTTCCGCCCGATGCCCAGTTTGCCACGCAGCATTCCAAGAACGAGTTTTCGCGCTGGCCAATCAGCGATGGTGTTTATGCCGGAGTGGACTACAAGGGCGTGAACGTCTCGTGGTGGAAAAATCACCCCAAGCCGGTCTCGATGTTCTGCTTCGGCAGCACGATGGATTTCCTTGCCGGCTACGATCATGGCAAGAAGGCCGGGACTCTCCACGTCGCCGACCACGCCATCATGCCCGGCAAGAAATTCTTCACGTGGGGAACCGGCGATGAAGGCAAAGTATGGGACAAACTCCTGACCGACACCGACGGCCCGTATCTCGAATTGATGGTCGGCGGCTATTCGGACAACCAACCGGACTACAGTTGGATTCAGCCTTACGAGGTCAAAGAGGTCAAACACTGCTGGTATCCGTTTCAGCAAATCGGCGGCGTGAAGAATGCGACGTGCGAAGCGGCGGTGAATCTGGAAGTTAATCCCGGCAAAGCGAAAGTGGGGTTTTGCACGACGGCAGAATACCGCGAGGCGAAAGTGCTCGTCGAGGCCGGCGAGAAAACCCTGCTTGACGAAACAATCACAATCCGTCCCGGAAAGCCGTATCTTAAGGAGATCAATCTCCCTGAAGGTGTGAAAGAAGAAGATCTGAGACTCTCTTTGAATCTTGGGGACAAAGAGCTCGTCGCCTACAAACCTGCTCGCCGCAAGCGGCTGCCCATGCCGTCGCCGGTGTCGCCGCCTCCGGCGCCCAAAGAGATGAAGACAAACGAAGAATTGCTCTTGGCCGGTCAGAGGCTCCAGCAATTCTATAGTCCCGCCAAGGAACCCGATCCCTACTATGAAGAAGCGCTGAAATGCGATCCATCGGACTATCGGGCAAACGTGGCAATGGGAATTCTCCTTCTCAATCGCGGCTTGTTCGAAGAAGCCGAAGAGAAGTTGCGGACTGCCGTTGCGCGTGTGACCAAGAACTACACAGCGCCGCGAGACGGCGAAGCGCTCTATTACCTCGGACTGGCGTTGAAGTTCCAGGAAAAGTATGACGCCGCCTATGATGCCTTCTACAAAGCGACGTGGAGTTCCGCCTGGCACACGGCTGGTTGCCATGCTTTGGCGGAATTGGCCTGCCTGAAAGGCGATTTCCAAGGGGCGCTTGAATTTCTCAACCGCTCACTCTCCACAAACATGAGAGACACCAAGGCCTTGAATCTGAAATCCGCCGTGTTGAGGCAAATGAAGCGCTTTGAGGAAGCCGAAAAAGCGGCCTCGGCGGTGGCTGCGCTCGACCCGCTTGATCCTTGGGCAAAAAGAGAAATCCGCCTGGCGAAGTCGGGGATGGGCATGAAGGGAACGACGCAGCCGCAGATTGCGATCACGGGGAATCTCTTCGACGATGTTCAGCCCTACCTCGAAACGGCGACCGATTTGGCTAACGCCGGTTTGTGGAACGACGGCATTGCGGCTCTCGCTGAGTTGATCGAAGCCTATGGGGACAGATCCCGCGTCCATCCGCTGGTCCACTACTGTCTTGGCTACTTGATTCAGAAACAAGGCCAGCAGGGGGAAGCCTATCGAATCTTTCAAGCGGCGAGCCAGATGCCCGCCGACTACTGTTTTCCCTTCCGTCTGGAGGAGATCGCTATCCTCAGCCGTGCCATGGAGGAAAATCCCAAAGACGCCCGTGCATCTTACTACTTGGGCAACCTGCTTTATGACCTTCAGCCAAAGGAAGCGATTAAGGCATGGGAGGAAGCCAGGGGTCGCGATGGTTCATTCGCTCTGGCCCATCGCAATCTCGGTTTTGCTTATGCGAGGATCGAGAACGATACGACCAAGGCCGTTGCGAGTATGGAAGCCGCGCTGGCCCGAAGAGAGGACCCGCGATTTCTCGGTGAGCTGGACCAGCTGTACGAGGCGGGTGGAGTGGCCGCGAGCAAGCGGCTGGCGAATTTGGAGAAACATCATCCAACGGCCCTCGAGCGGGACGACGTTCTTTCCCGTGAAATCCGGCTCGATCTTCTAATGGGAAAGTATGACACCGCTCTTGCGTTGCTCACGAATCGGCATTGGAACGTTTGGGAAGGCGGCGCATCGGTTCATGACCTTTACGTGGACGCGCTTCTGCTCCGGGGACAGCAGTCTAAGAAAGACAAGAAATATGCCGAGGCGCTCAAAGACTATGAAGCGGCGCTGGAGTATCCCGACAACTTCTCGGTCGGAAAACCCTATCGCGGCGATCGCTCTCCACAAATCTACTACTTCATCGGGACCGCTCAGGAGGCTCTGGGCGATGCCGGAAAGGCCAACGCTGCCTATCAGAAATCCGTGGCCGATGTGGGGGAAGGGGGCAAGACTCGGCGCTCGGCGGCCGGCGATGGAGCCGGCATTCTCTATTGTCAAGCGCGCGCTTTGGAGAAGCTGGAACGGAAAGACGATGCCGTGCGACTGTTCGACAGTCTGATCAAGTTTGGCCAACAAGCGTTGGAGAGCGGCGATACCGTGGACTACTTTGCCAAGTTCGGTGAACGGCAATCCAAGAATATTCGCATGGCCCACGCCCACTATGCGTTGGGATTGGGCCATCTGGGAACCGGCAAACTGGCGGAGGCAAAAGCCGAATTCGAAAAGGCTCTCCAGCTCAATCCGAACCACTTGGGCGCCACCGTTCAGCTTGCGGCTCTGGCCAAGTGAGCGGATGGGGTGTCGCCCTTACAAATGCCACGGCGGGCGCATGGGGCGCGAGAGAAGCTTGTCGGCTTCGGGATCGGCGATGAACTGCTCCTTTTCGGGGTCCCACTTGAGTCGGCGGCCCACCAGGATGGCGATATGGCCGAGATAGCCGATCGTCGTCGAGCGGTGGGCGGCCTCGATCGGCGAGCAGGTCTCTTTGCGCGATTTGACGCACTCGAGGAAACAATGGTCGTCGCTGTCTTCGGCCTCTTCGTAGAGATGAACCTCGTTCGGACCGATGACCGACTTCAGAAGCGATTCGGGCTGCGCCTTCGCCTCCTGGCGATAGGCTTTGGAAATCCAGCCGTCCGTTCCCTCAAACTTGATCCCTTCCGGATTCTGCGAAGCGTCGGTAAAGACCATTTTCACTCCGTTGGCGTACAGATACTCGATCCGCCAGGTCAGGGGCGTGTCCGAGAGACTGCCCGGTTTGGGGAACGTGGCGCGCCCTGCGATCTCGACGGGGCCGGTGGAGTCGGCGCCCATCGCCCACTGGGCAATGTCGAGGTGATGGACGCCCCAGCTGCAAACAAATCCGCTCGGTGTATAATCGGAGATGAAGAAGAAAAAAGGCTCCTGGCAGCGCTGGAAGGTGTAGGGCGCCTTGCGCGCCGGTCCCAGCCACATATCGTAGTCGAATCCCGGCGGGACCGGCATCTCGGGCTGAAGGCCGAGGTCCTGGCCACCCGGACAGGCCACCGTGATCGTGTGCAATTTGCCAAGCCGCCCGTTGCGAACCAGCTCGCACATATGGCGCACGTCCGACATGCCGCGCTGTTCGGTGCCGTGCATGAACACGCGATTGCTTTCCTTGACGACCTTTCGGATGGCCTTGCCTTCTTCGATGGTGATGCCCAGAGGTTTTTCGAGATAGACG
>Ga0315277_10008122_pt1 | contig 13548 bp, 29 predicted proteins | sample YL17G05_15_MG_FD_203695 | JGI IMG/M metagenome (GOLD analysis project Ga0315277, IMG submission 203695) | Sediment microbial communities from Yellowstone Lake, YNP, Wyoming, USA - YL17G05_15 | ecosystem: Environmental > Aquatic > Freshwater > Lake > Sediment | place: USA: Wyoming | collected...
CAAGGTGAAACAGAATCAGAAGATGCTGGAACACAAACAAGTTCAGGATAGCAGAGCAATAGATCGAAACGAAGGTTTCCAATCAGAGCGCGCGATGTGAATATTAGCCTAAAACAATGGTAAAACTTACCGAAGCATGTAAGGTAGTCGTAAGCTTCTCGTAGTTTTGAAAAACGTATTGCTCCTTTTCTCTGAGATTTAGCTCTCTTTCTCGATTCTAGCGTAGCTTTGGACAGCATTCACTACCGTATTGTCGCTGGAAGAAAAACGTATTGCTGCATGGGAAAAATTACAACATGCGACAATACCATTGCCAACGCTGGAAATATCATGTAATACGAGGGGAACGCAAATCTTATAAACAGTGTGCCACCATACCACTAGCAATTAGTGGTAGTACATCATGGGAAGGACACACTTGACGTTCAGGCTAACCGAGGAAGCAATAGCCGTCATACGAACACACCAAGCAGCACTCTCAGCCGTCAACGGCAAGGAAGCTGACCGTACAGAGGCACTTGAAGACCTCATTCTAAACCCCCCTCAGAAATTGAGTCTCAGCCATATCTTCCGCAGAAAACAGGAGAGGCGTGAGAACGACGCGCAAGGAATGAAACCCCTGGAGGCTTTCACAAGTGCCTAAGATAGCCAGAACCTTCAAACAAACAGAAGAAGTTTGGGCGATTCTCGACAAATACGCTCTCGATCACAAGCTCGACAAGACAGAGGCCCTAGAGCAAATACTAAACCATCTCCTTTCCCCGCAAAATTCCTCAGAAGGAAATGCTGCCTCTGGGGCCTCTGACCTCTTACCCTGCAAACAACGATTCGTAATGATACGCGGGGAGAACATAGGAAGTTGGGAATGCATCAATCCTCCAACACTCTTTCGGAAGCTAAAACGAACAGATGTTGACGCTGAAATCTGTAGCCTCTGCCAAAAAATTATGAAAGCCCGCCAATACAACTTTCCTGAAAGAACCGAGATTGCATCTCCACCGACAGAAGAGACTTTCGATAGGGGCCGCCAGCCAGTCACCGACCCAACACGCACGGACATGAAGACCGCGGGGATGGTTTGGTGTCCTGAGGGCATGTGGGTTTTCCCCGCCAAATGCGACAGATGCCGAGCTAAGAATAGCGGGTACTGGCTCAACTGTCAAAAACAGAAATTACGCGAAAAAGGCGAAGAGCTACGGTCGAGTACAACGAGCAAGCCGTCTTAGAAGGCTTCAACGCCATGAGCAACTGCCACACCCACCTAAAAGAAGGAATCAAAACGACCGATTTGAAAGACTTTAAAATAGACGTGACCGCGGGCCCCTTCATAACAATCAACATCAGAACCCGCGATCCGTGTGATGCCCTCGCTATTAGCGGGGCCATCGTCAAGACTCTAAGAAACATGAACATGGAACCGAAGGCAAAGGTGCTTCCATGACAGAAAACAAAGTGCAATGCATAGCTATTCTGAAAGTCGCAAACGGCTACATCACAATACCGATGAAGCTGAGTGTAACAGGCAACATGGAACAACCATTAAAGATAGACCAAATATGCGTTTTCAGAGACTTCCTTGATTTAATGAACTATGTAAAGGCCGACCTAACATGATCCAAGAAGAAGAGGAAGACGAATGGAAAGAGTACGACGACTGGGAAGATAGCGAAGACGGGGAAGAAGAATGACCTACGAGATCGAACTCAACGGCTACGGCAGATACGTCCTCTTCAGAACCAAACCCTTCATCATCATTGACAGCAGCACGAAGAAGAAGCCCATAGAAGCCCTCAGAAAAGACATCATGCGACGCTTGGAGCGGCGCAAAAATGTCAACGTGTCCCGTCTGCCACGAAGCCATGACCCGCGTCAAAAGCCTGAGAAGAACGTGGAAATGCCTTCAATGCGGTCTTAAACTGACTAAGGAATGGAGGCGAACAAGATTTGAAGGAAGAAACCGAAAAGACTATTGTTGTGAAAGCAGATTTTGACGGTAGAGCAGTTACTTTCGAGTATCCTAAGGATGCCTTTGGTCATGCAACCGATGAGAAACCACACATCCATAATTCGAAACCGCACCCGTCAAATAACGAGAAGCAATGCGACCTCTGCGGGCAAAGAATGGTTAAACATTACCACGTTTGCGAAGAATGTTGGAAGTACATGAAAGAGAGCCTGCTTCTCACAGTCAGAGATTTAGAAAAACGTGTCCAAGAGCTAGAGAAACCATGAGTAACGGCAAGACGACAACTATCGAAATTTCCATAGAAACAGCCGACAAACTCCATGACATAGGCAGAAGGCTATGCCTTATTACCCATAAGAACCATCTGAGCTTCGACCAAACCTTGAAAGTCATGTTGACCGTTGAGCCCCTAGACATCATATTGGAAAAGCTGATGCTGGAGAAATTCTAACTTGCCCGATCCTGAAGTCTTGCCGCCGCCGCCAAGCCCAGAGAAGACTCAGGGCCAGCTTCCCCCCGCCATCGCCTTGCCCCTCGAAGCCGTCAAAACACTAGCCAAATACTACAAAGATTTCCATTGGCTCATCGCGCTGTCAGGTCAGAAGATTCCCCGCCAGTTAGACATAGCATTAAGAAAAATCGCTGAGAGTGACAATCCCGAAGCTATGCAAGACCTCCAGCAGATGGCAATGGGCGAAGCAGCCGACCCGTACAACGTGGGGCCTATGGAAATCCCCGCACCCAGAATAGGCGAGCGCGTCTTAACTCAGGACATAGCGCAGCAGGCATGGGGATTGCATTATCAGCATCATTGGACGTTCAGGCAGATAGCTGAATACCTCACGGGAGAGGGCTATCCCGTCAGTCACACGACGGTTTCAAACTACATCAGCGAGATAGACGAAGACATTGCGGAAGAACAAAACAGCAAAAGCGCAAGAGTGAAGCATGCCGTCTTGACTGCCGCCATCATCATAGTTCCCTCCCTAGTCACGTTTCTAATTGTCCACTTCTTGAGGCTCTAAGTGAAGAAGATAGAGATTTGGCTCAACGAAGCCCAGTACCTCGAATTCAAGGAGAAGGCTAGACGGTTGAAAAAGAGCCCTTACTCAATTCTCAAAAAGTTGACGTTGGACTTTCTCCGTGAAACGTAGCACCATGACGATATGTCGCTATACTTCTCTTAAGCATACGCAAGCATAGTAGGTATAACCAAAATGGAGAAAAGAAAATGTCTCAAACTTCATTAATGCGAAAACTGACATACGCAGCAATCACAGGCTTCATCCTATTTGCACTCTGCTTCGTCTTCGTCACTGGCCTAGTCACCGCAACCAACGGCATAGCGACGGCTGAAGGCTCTCCCAAAGCGATTTTCCCGCAGCCCTACTTTGAAATCCTGATCAGCCTAGCCATCGGCTTCATTCCTCTTGCAGATGTGATCTGGCAGCACACAAAAGACAGCGAAACACAGGCACAAGCCCAACAGTCAAGTCAAAACGTAGCGGCTTTTTCGAGCATGATCTCAAATGTTATGTCGAATGTCGTTGAAACTTTGAAAGAATTGAAGAAGGACAAAACAGCTACGGCAAGACTGCCACATGGAAGATACGACCCCGACCCAAGACGCAGAAGCCACAGACACAAAGGACACCGCAAGGGCGTTGAACCCGCAGGACTCAGAAGATGGCGGCTAGTACACAGACGAACACACGACCCAGGCTATAGACGCTCGTTATCAATGGGCCCGCGTGGAGGCCACTATTTTAGAGGCCCCAAAAAGCGCAGATACGACCCCGCACCCAGACGATCCCGCGCTCGCGCATACTTCGCTCGGCATCCCAGATACCACAGGGCAGGCAGCAAGGTCGGCGGACTCTTCAACAGGTGGGGAACAGCACTCGGAGCCCTCATCGGAGGAGCAATAGGAATAGGCATCGGCTACAACGACTACAATACAGCCTTCGGCCCAAATGCAGCTCAAGACTACCTTAACACCATCATAGGCGGCCCAATCAAAAACTCAACTGGCACACTCGTAGAAACCAAAATCCCCGAAATCGCGCATCTATGGACAACAGCTGGAGGATGGGACCCGCTTAGCTACGTGAAATTCAAGTTTCTCGGCCTCAAAAACGACACGTACCAGGGCAGCGCATGGGTCTATCCCTTCTGGATAGGCTTAATCGCGACCCTAGCAGCACCCGTCGCTAGACTCTTCACAAGCAAAGGCCAACGCTTCCTCAGACCCCTCAGCAAAGTCGGTCATGGCATGCTCGCAGTCAGCACAGTCGGAGCCCTCGCACTTCCAGGTTGCCCCAAGACCGTTGACATGGTTAAGACCCCTAACGGGTCTTACGCCCAAACCCCCCAAACAAATCAGAAAATTGGAGGAGCATTCTAACAATGCCAAACCAGTATAGACCAAGCGACAAAGTCCTAGAAATGATTGAGCAGTTAGGCGGCAGCGTCTTCCCAAGCTGCACCGACATGGCAGCAGGCGGCGCAGCACTAGCCCGCGCAGTCATTGAACTGCACGTCGTTCCTGACAAGGCAAGAACCCTTCTCGGATGGCGGCCCATAGACCACGCCATGATAGCAGCGGTAGCAGAAAGCACCCTAGCAGTCTTTGACATTCAAGGCCAAAACTACAATTTCCAGCCTCAAGAAGTCCTCTGCGGAAACGTAGCAGGCAGCTTACTAGCCTCTGGCTCGTCACTTCACGCATGCAGCGAATACTACGACGTGTTCGCGCCCGTAAAAGGCGGCGAAGTCATCAACGTCGGCGTTGAACCATGTGACGCTCTCGGTGCAGGCAGGCGCAGCGGCGTAGAGTTCCTGTGGACAGACGTGAGGCTGCCCTTGCCAGTTATCCGTAGCCAATGCAGCAGAGAAATCGCCATCGCCATCGCGGCAGTCGGAGAAGTTCCAGGTCTCGCAATGCCCATCACGGACGCGCATCAGCTAGTCGAGGTCGGTGGATGCGCTACTGAATCAGTCAACACCGCTGGAGAAGAACTGAACGTCACCCTGATTCTCAGGTGCACCGCCATGCCAATGAACGAAATCAGAGTCATGTTTGAGCCTTACGGAAGCACAGACATCACGCCAGGCAGCAGCGTTTGCTATGTGAGCAGACGAATGATAAGACAGAAGTTCAGTCAACCATCCGTAACCTTAACCTCAGCCTTCGACGTTGACATAGCACTAGCAGCAGCAGGCCAAGCCGTCCACTACATACGCTGGATTTAAACCCATAAAGGAGGATTGCGTGTGTGTCCTTTCCCTTTTTCTCGTAAAAAAGCCAAAGTAGACGCTTTGATGATGGTCGAGAAAGCCATAGCATTAGAGCTTAGAACCTTTACGAATCAGCTTCAAACGGTGCAGCTCAGCTATAACGTGTTGGAAAAACAATACGCCCAAATCTTGGAATTATTGAAGGAGAACAAAACAACATGAGCCATTTAGGCCCTGAAACAAAAGCCATAATCGAAGCCATCAACGCGCTTAAACCTGACAAAGAAAAACTGAACTATCAAATCTTGACCATCGACCTTGGCATAGCTCGAAGCGCTGCTCTCGACAACGATGAGATTGCCTTACCAGGATGGTTTGACACTCTAACCGTTGGCGTGCTTACGGGTGCAGCAACATTAAGAATTAACGAGCGCACCAAGGACGCTATCGACCTTGCGTGGACTAAAAGCATCACCAGTCCCATAAAGAGACTGTTTCTAACCAATGTTGCGCAGCCAGGAGCAACGCTTATCATGGCCCTTGGCGGCGACGCAAGTTTCAGCGCAGACCCCGTCAGACTAGGGCGCAAACTATTCACGTATTCGGTACTGGATGAAGATGGAGCGCTCAACATTTTTGAAACGAGCCAAATCAAAACCGTTCTTCCCACATTCATGTTCAACCAAGTCGTTGACCCAGCCGACTTGAAAGAAGGCATACTGACGAAGATTAAGGTTCGGTTGAACCCTACAAACGCCGTCACATACACGCTGAGACTGTGGAGCGCTGCCATAAACGGTGCAGTAACACCGTACCTTCAAGAACTTGCCTGCATCTACGAGATGGATTTTGTCGGCGCAGACGACATAGCATACACAATCGTGTTAAACAGGCCCTTTTCGCTTCTAGTGCCAGCGCAAATATGGTATAGTATCGAATGGTCAGCAGCACCAGGAAACACGCCAGGAACCATTAGCCTTCAAGGAGATGCAGTAAGATGAGCCAAACAGTCTATGGAGATATGAGACCCGCAGTTTTCCCCCCATTCCACACTGATTTCGGATACATGGCAAGCCAGGTCACAACCGCCGCCTACGTGATTTATGGCATGGCGCACGGATGGGTAGGAAAGGACAAAGCAACAATTATGCTGATTGAAACAGGCGGTGTAAACGGAGCTTTGTATCAAATACAAGGTTCACTTGACGGAATAAACTGGACAACATTGAAGACCGACGCGCCTTTAGTGGCAAGCGGGGTAGTCTACGAAACGATAAGCAACCTATGGACTCAGTTGAGAATCAACATCATAGACGCTATCGCCCCCAACCACGCGACCGTAGCCATTCAAGCCATGTTTAAATCGTTGTTGTAAGGAGGTTAAACAACAAATGAGCCTAGACATGCCCACAACCACAAAAGACCTTAAGCATGTCGCGATTGCGCAAGCCGCCGCAGTACAGAACACTTGGTACGTTCTAATGAACGACCAAGACAACAAAGAGAAGGAAATATACATAGTAGGCGTGAACATGGCGACAAACATCGAAACCCTAGAATTAGAGCTAACGATAGACGATGCACTCACAGCAATCAAGTTCACTCAAGCAGCCGCCATAGTCGGAGTCACTTACGTTGCAGTTCTTCAACATGACGGCACAATCACCGCTGACCAAACAGCTCCAAGACTTCTTCTGTGCTTTGGGAAAGCACCATTAAAATGCAGACGGTTTCTTGCGCGGGTACGGAAAACAACTGTTGTCGGTGCTGGCACGTTAGGCGGTCACGTGTGGTATTCTAAGAAGGCTTGATTAGAAGGAGGAAAAACGAAAAATGACGTATTTCGGATTTAGCGGCTACGGCGTTTCAGTTGCCGACCTACAAAACCTAGTTCCCATCATGCAAGGCTACCACATGAACACTATTCGCATCTCAGGAACCCCGCCCTGGCTGGCTCAAGGCGCACACGCCCTCAAATACGAGTACGTGGATTACATCTTGGCAAACACCGACTTCAACGTGATAGTTGACCCTAACCACCTTTTTGGGTCAACCCCAGGATACACATCAGCCGACTTCAAAACAAACCTTGCGATGGCAAGGGCGAAACTCTTAGAAATCGCGCAGAGGTACAAGGACAATCCACGGGTGTTCATCGAAATCGTCAACGAATTCTACGACCCAACAGACAGTTACCCAAGCGGCACAAAGACATATGCACTCATTCAAGGATTAATCAACGACGTAAGGGCAGTATGCAGTAACCCGACTGTGTGGGATAAGCAGCCTCCACCCGTACCCTACCAACCCTTGACGGGCGACCCAGTGTTTCAAGGCGACCACGCCTATTTTGGGCCTAACCAGTACAGCGCACCATCAATATTTAACGCCATGAAAGCGGCTGCGGCATCATACGGGCTTCGCTTCATTTGTACAGAAGTAGGTGCAGATTGGAACGAAGGCCCCAATTTCACGGCAACGTCAGTCGGAACGCTTAACGGATTCTTGAGTGACTGTAACGATAACAATTTTGGAGTCTGCATTTGGCTAAGAGAACTCACAGGAGAAGCCACAAACCCCGACTTGATAGCGTACAGAAAGTTTGGCCTAAAAATCCCGACAAACATCATACCACCGCCTCCCTCTATCCTCTACGTTCTCGACGTGTGGACAGTTCTCGGCGGCACAACAACCCCGACAGGACTAACCAATTACCCATCTGGAACAGAGGTACAAGTCACGGCTAGGGCTGCTGAGGGCTACGTTTTCGCAGGATGGCTAGCGAACAATCAAGCACGCACCGAGAACCCGCTGACGTTGACCATGACGGAAAACTTGACGGTTATGCCCATATTCAACCTTGGGCCGACACCACCGCCGCCTTCTCAGAATAACATCATAGCCGCAGCAGCAGTTCTAACAGTCATCTCGGTAGGCTTTTTGTACACGGTGACTAGGAAGGGGTGATAAGAGAATGTCTGGAGAAAAGAATTTGGCAGAAGCTCAAGCAGACTTCGATGATCTAGTTGCAAGGGTGACGGCGCTTGAAGCCTTGCCTCAAGCTAAGGTCATGCCTGACGACGTGAAAGCAGCGTTGAAAACGGTTCTGGAATGGATGGATGCCAATGTCTAAAGAAGAAGACTGCCCCAAATTCGTATCTGATGATGTCTGCAAGGCCCGCATGGACGCTTTAGACACGAAAATGAAGTACCTGTTTGCTAGCAGCATTCTTACCATAGCCCTAATCATCGTTCAACTGTTGAAGGGATAGACTATGAGCGTACAAACCTACCCGTATGAAGCTCATTTCACGTGGAAATGGCATCGGAGCGTTGACATCTGGGCAATCGAAAACAACGATGTAGTCACCGCTAAATTGATTGCAGACATGAAAACGGCTTTCTTGTCTCAATTCGCTGAGAAGCTGGCTGCTGAAGGTCATTGGTTCAGGCTGGACGATGTTAAAACCAACATCACGAAGCTTACGGCAGGCTACACGGTTGGCATTCCTATTCCTGGCTACGCTTATGACGTGGAAGGCGAAACGGTCATCTACTTCCAGAGCGACATAAAAGACGCGACGGCACACAGCAGCCCTCAACTGTGGCAGATGATTAAGGAGAGCATTTTGCAGATAATAGCTTGGCTAGGTGATCATCCTCAAGTCGTAGTTGCGCTTGTAGCGGTTGGAATCCTCACAATCCTAGCTGTTTGGCTCATAAACACTATTACGGGTGCGATTCAGAATCTCGGCTCTAATCTGGGTAGTGCAGTTATTACGCTCGGAATCCTGGCCGTCGTTGGACTCGGAATCTATGCCTTGTTCTTCACTAAAAGCGGGGGCAGGGCAGGAACCAAAACCTATCAACTTGGAAGGCATGCGTATCGGAAGCTTAGAAGGTGAAAGCAACGCGGAAGAAAACCAAGAAAAAGACCATTAGAATTCGAAGAAAGCTGATAAGCAAACCCGCAGTCAAGAGCTTCAAGGACTTTCCCGCAAGCGGCCTGATTCGCGTTCTTGACAGGGAGAAGGACAAGTTTCCAGAGTTCGCATTGTATCCCCGCGCTAGGAACATGGCTAAGGTTGAGAAGTCACTTAAGCACGCTGGCTTGAAGGAAGAGGAAGCTGCCAAGTGGGTTCTTCGGACGGACAGGTTCAACATATTCGTGTACGTGTAGGTGCTGATGATTGAGCGTAACGGTAAACGCTGATTTTCGTCAGCACAGATTTGTTCCTTTCAACGCTAAGATAGCGGATATTACGCATGCGGACACGAATCTGCATCTGTTGACTTTGGCGAATGCTGCGGGTACGGGTGCGATTGCGGGTGAAACCAGAAAAATCATTGCTCTAATACTTAACGCTGTTCGGATGGCTGGAACAGGAAACCTTAAGGTTTACCCAAACGAAGGAGCAAGTGCTCGTTGGACAACATCAGATTATAGCACCACAGATTGCGTTATCGCTAACGGCACTCAAAGACTTCAATATAACTGTTCAGTTGCAGGCGATGACTATGACCTCTACTGTTACGGGTATGTGGTGGAAGCATGAAGTTTTACAAGTATGGAAAAGACGCGGAATCGTTGCCTTGCGTTGAACTTGACGACGGCACATTGATTGCTGAACCTGCAATCTTGCTCGCGTTGATTAAGGCTCTCATCGTCAAAGGCGCGATATCGCAGGCAGACATCAAGGGGCAACTATCATGAGCCAGCCTAACGCTGCAACTTATGTGACTTCTATCCCGTTGGGAGGCGCAATCTACCCGAGCCTTTCATCAGTCCAGGTAACAATCAAGACGAACACTTCGGGGACGCTCCTGGGGGGCGTGTGGTTCAGCGCGCACAAAACGATGTCAGAGGGCGACTGGACTTACTTCCAGCTACCAATGAGCTTTTCAGAAGTGGGGCCAGCCGACGCGACAGGATCGCGTAATGAAACCTTCACTTTGAGTCTTCCATCAGCATTGACTGAGCCAGGCAACTATTTCGCGTACTTCCAGTGGCAAGATTTGAACGGTGTGAACGGAGTGCAGTTCATCAGCAACTTCACCATTCAGCCAGCAGGCGCGCCGCCACCTACGCCGCCTCAAGAGAACCCGCTGCAAAAATACGCTCCCTACATTATCGTAGGGGTCATCCTTCTCATCATCATTTTGGCTTATGCAGCTAGTAGGAAGAAGAAGAGGGGACGGCCTAGACGTGGTTCCGACTGACTTTCTGTCTGACGTTTTGAGGACGGCTTTAGGAGTCATTCTCGGAACGACTGTGAGCATGGTTGTTACGGGTTTCATGTTCAAGTATTTCGTCCTTGACAAGGCGATGGAGAACAAGAAGGTTAAGAAACTTCAGAAAAGCCTTGACCGCCTCATAAACGACCTTGACCGTGGGATAGATAAGCTAGAGGAGATTCTTCAGAATGGCAAAAAAGAACGGTAGCACTCTGGGGAATGGTATCATCGCGCTAGGAACACCTGTTTTCGTGCATGGAGTCCTTGTTTCAGGCGGTTTGCCATTGAATAGGTTTCATCATTGGCAAGTTGGCGCGGCATTAATCGTTCTGGGATTAGTTCTTAGGTGAAGAAGAGCACTACCAACCATGGTTTGCTTGCGACACAAAAACAGAGTTGACAGTGCCCTTCCTCAAGTATAAGGTCTCCAACCCTTCTTTTTAAGTATTTCTTGGACTACGGGAAGGCTGAGGGCGTATTTGATGTGCTTGCAGTCTGAGCTTTCATCGTATTCGCACCATGCCTTCTTACCTTTGAAATAAACGTCTATGATTCTTCCATGTGGACTATATTCTGTTGCCAGGCTCTTATCATTGATTTTTACCCCGTTTTCATCGAGGTTGAAGTGTTCCATATCCAGAGCGTTTTGTGCCTCTTCATCGGTTATTGTGTTCTCTGCTGCATTCACTTTGTAGTAGCATGAAGGGCACGTTACCTTTCTCAACGTGCTATTAGTGGGCCAAACGTGACCATCCCGAGGACAGCGAAGCCATTTTGCCATTGCTATCAAGTAGTACTAGTAAGAAAGTAAGATTTAAACATAGTTGGTGATGGCAAAGCTTATAACACTAGTAATTGCTAGTGGTAGTAAGGAAGTAAGATTGTGAAGTATCAACCAAGTCGTGATATTCCCTTAGCCGTAAGGGAATTGAAGGATTTGAGTCCTTCAAAAATCGTCCTATGGATTCTCAATAAGAGAAACGACGAAAGGACATCTCAATCCGTAACGATGTGGTTCAAAGAGCACCCTGAAATCTATGATGAACTTGCGAAAGAGATCATACAAGGGGCCCCAACGGAACGCCAAGCGGTTGACGTTGGACTGTTTGAGAATGGAGCTTTCAGAGAGATTCCAAGCGTCAAGTTATGGGTTCGTGACCTAACAAATAGCAACGCGAAGGAAGCCACGATAGACCACTTCACCAGGACTCTCAAACGAGTATGCAAGGGAGAAGTTCAGAAGGACGTAGTGATTGAGAATTGGAGCTGGAAGCACCCCGACCGTTTGACCTTGGAAGATGCTAAGGACTTCATATTTCAAGTGAAGAGTCGAAAGCTCAGAAGCAGAGAATGGAGACTTGTTCTTAGGAATTTTCTAAGGTCTAAGGGGCTCGTACTCAAGAAGTCCGACATAAGTGGAGAGCTGGAAGAGGACGCTGGAAAATACGCGACCTTAAGGGTCACTCCTGAAAAGCGTGATGCGATATTTAGATTCTTGGAAGCTCGAAACCATGAAGCATATCTGATAAGCTATTTTGGTTACACGACCGCAGCGAGACTAACGGCAGCACTCACGGCAGAGAGTCAGAATCTTGACCATCTGGATCGCGTTCTCTATGTTTTCGAGAAGGCCGTAACTGGTAAGGCGAAAAAGAGAGTCAAGAAATACCTAACAAACACTCTGTACGAACAAATCAAGGATAGACAAGGAAGAATATTCAACATCGAAGCTGACGAGCTTAATGGACTTCTGAGAGAAGCATACAAGGAGATAATCCCAGAGATCGCAGATATGATCCCGATGCCCTTCCACTTTTGGAGACACCTTTTCGCTCAGGACATGCTTCGTGCTAGTCATTGGAACTATGCGCTAGTGGCTGAGATTGGGAATTGGAGCGTTGAAGCCTTGCGCAAATACTATGGGGCTCCGACTGAGGAAGACAGAGTGCAATTTGTTAAGGAGACTTTGCCGAAGCTGGAAGCTCAGATCGCTCTGCCTTTGGAAGTGGAAGCATGACCACCGCTTTTCGAGTTGAAGTTTTGAAGGCTGCCATCAAGGACGATGAGACACGTAGGAAGCTGAATCTTGCGTTGACATGGAAGGAGATCGAGGATATTCTCGTGGAGTTTGCGAAGAGTAACGGCTGGAAGGTTGTTCAGCTATGAGGATGCTTTCTAAAATCGAAATTGCCGTAGCGGGTCTAAATGTCTTCGCGGGAATACTTGGACTATTGGGGAAGTCTCCTATCCTTGCTCTATGTAATTTCGTACAGGTTCCCGCCATGTTGTGCCTAGCTTGGAGCGGAAGAAACCTATGATTCACGTTAGCATAAGCCTAGAGTACAAGGGCATCCCTTTCACCATCGAGCTTGACTCGCAGAATCCCCTCAATTTTGACCTTGAAGGTTTGGGGGTTCTGCTCGTCAGAATCAAAGCGTTCATTGGTAAGATGCTGGAAGAGAAGGCGAAACAATGAGAGAATACAAACAAAGAATCGCCGCTGTGTATGTTTTCAAGAATGGTTTAGTCGGTGTCTTCGATCAGTATGGTCAACAGATGCCTTTCTTTCAAGGACGTAGAAATTTCAAAGTAATGAAACGAATCAAAGACCGAATCAACAGGCAAAAGCCCTGTGGTGTCGAATGGAAGATACAGGAAGGAGCAAACTTCGAAGGAAAAGACGGCGTAGTAATCTATTAGCAAAAATTTTGCGCGACGATCTTCTTTTCTCTGTAAAGCGGGAAGGGTTGACAGCCCAAAAATAGCTTACGACTCTCTTGTAAGATTCCCCATGATTAGCTTACAATTCGACATCGCGCGCTTCAAACAATAACATGGTTGAAAGACTACATGGAACGATCAGGCGGAGGAACAAGGTTATGCGTGGGCTCGATGACATGGAAACGGCACAGACAATGATGGATGGGCTGAGAATCTACTACAACGTTCTGAGACCTCATACAGCACTAGACGGAAAAACACCCGCGCAAAAAGCAAACATCGAAACTGATGAAGCAAAATGGATGTCTCTAATCAAGAAGGCAAGACAACATCAGAGGTTTGAGACAAGGTCTTAGTTGCAAAGCTCTTGTTCAAGTATGACGCGTGCG
>Ga0315277_10008123_pt1 | contig 13547 bp, 9 predicted proteins | sample YL17G05_15_MG_FD_203695 | JGI IMG/M metagenome (GOLD analysis project Ga0315277, IMG submission 203695) | Sediment microbial communities from Yellowstone Lake, YNP, Wyoming, USA - YL17G05_15 | ecosystem: Environmental > Aquatic > Freshwater > Lake > Sediment | place: USA: Wyoming | collected...
CGTACTCGAACCCATGCCCGCCCGCCCGGTTCGCCCGGAGCATCGCTTACTCCCTCAGGGGCGCGGCGTTATGGGCCCGGAAGACGGCCGGGCCTTCCTTCGTCAGGAACTCATAGAACCGGCGGACCGGTTCTCCGTCCCCCGCCATGCTGAGAATCCCGACGCTGATCTTGATGTTCCGCAGGTTGCTCGGCTGGTCGGGCGCCGAGGAGACCTCGTCGATGTACTGCTCCGGCAGGGCAAAGACGTTCAGCCGGTCCGCATAGAGATGCGCCACCAGGTTCCAGGTCAGCGCAGCGTCGAGATTGCCCATGACGACGGCCTCCACCAGTTCGCGGTGGCTCCGGGTCTCAAAGCGGATGTTCTTGCGGATCGCCTCACCGTCGGGATGGTTCCTCAACATGCTCTTCACGATGAACCCCGAGGTCGAGTAGGTCATGTCCCCCACGCCGATCCGCAGCCCGCCCTTGGCGAGGTCCGCGACGCCCTGGATGCCCTTGGTGCCGTCCTTGGGCGCCACCAGCACCACGGCCAGCCTCCCGACGGGCTTCGACTCGCGGATGCGCCCCTGCTTGGCCGCCCAGTCCATGAAGGGGTCGTGGCAGACGAAGATGTCGCCCTTGCCGCCGCTCTGGACCTGCGAGCACAGGTCGGCCGAATCACCGTAACTCACCCGCACCAGGTCGCCGCACACCGCGCCGTACTTCTCGACCAGCTCCTCGATGGGCGCTCGCATCGACCCGCCGCACAACACCAGGACCTCCGCGCGATGCTGCCCCTGCTGGGTCGTGGGCGCGCCTGTGCCCCCGCGTCGGCACCCGGGAACGAGCATCAGGACGATCCCCACGACGAGGATTGCCCCCCGCGCGACCAGGGCAATGGACCTATTCATGGCTGGCATTGAACTCCGAGCCAAGGGTGACGGTATAGCCCATCTCCGAAAGGATGCGTTTGCCTTGCTGGGAGGCCGCGAAGTCGATGAAGCGTCTCGCCGCCTCCGGTGCGGTGGAGCTCTTCAGCAGCACCACGGGGATGGCCGCCGGGACGTTCTTCGCAGGCGGGATGGGCACGACATCCCCGCCGTCGGCGAACTGGTCCGCCGTCGCGTCCCAGACAATGGCCGCGTCGATGCTCCCCAGCCTCACGGCCTCTCCCAGTTCGGTGACGGTTCCGGCCTTGAGGACCACGTTCCGCTCGATCGTCTCGTACGCGATGCCGTTCTTCCGCAGGACCTCCAGCGTCTGCTGGCCCACGGCAGTGACTCGCTCGTCGCCAATCCCCACGCGAAGCCCCCGCCCGGCAAGACCGTTCAGAGACTGAACTGCCTTGGGATTGCCCTTCCGAACGAAGATGACCGGCACGAAGTACGCCACGACCCGCTGCGATCCCTGCTCCGCCAGCCCCAGCTCGATTGCCTTGTTCACGTAGAACTCCGAGCCGGGCATGAAGAGGTCGCCCCTGCCCGAGGCGGAGATCTGCCCCATAAGCCGGTCGCTCCCGGCGTAGGTGGTCTCGACGACGATTCCGGTCTCCCGGCGGAAGGCGTCGGTCAGCGCGTCCGCCGCGACGCGGACGCCGGCGCCGCAGAAGAGCATGAGCCTGGTCGATTTCCCCGTCGGGGTGGGCGTCCCGCTACGGTCCGTGCACGCGACGCTGCGCGTCAGCAGGAAACCGGCGGCTCCGACACCAATCGCGGCAACCACTCCCAGCAGGTTCCGTCGCCTCTGAAGCTTTGGCGGCACGTCAGTCATTTGCCCTCAGCGTAGCAGACGACCCGCCCGTCCTGCAAGGAAACGATGATGCGGCCTGTCCGGTCCACGGCCAATCCCCACCGCACCGGCTCGCCGGGCAGCTTCAGCGTCCACATCTCCTTGCCGCCGCTGGGGTCCTTGGCCGTCAGGACCCACGGCTGGCCCTCTCCGGTTTTGTCCTGTGCGTACGTCACGTTGGCGTTCTTCGTCACCACGACCGGGGCGTCCCAGAGAACGGACTTGTCGAATACGGGGTTGCGTGCGTTGGAGTACAAGGGCTGTCCGGAGACGGTCACGCGGCCTTTGGATAGCTGGAGTTCCCGCCCGCGAGGTGCGTTGCACGCCCCGCCGGAGGGCGCCTGGTTGAGACACTTTCCGTCGGAGGCGTCGTACATCGCCGGGGAGACGGCCGTCCCGCCCGCAAGGTGCAGCTTCCCATCGTACAGCAGCAGGTCGCCCTGGGCCGCGACGCCCCGGCTGGAGAAGCCGTCCAAGTGCCCGGAGTCGTTGTTCTGCCACTTGATCCGCCCGGTCGCCGCGTCCAACGCATAGACGCAAGTGCCGTCGAAGTTGTTGATGCCCGCGGCCAGGTACGCCACGCCGTTCTCGACCAGCACCCCGCTGGAGACCGGCCAGGTGGACAGCAGCGTGCCATAGACGGAGATCCTTCTCTCAACCGGGGCGGCGCGGAACCGCCACAGGCGCCTGCCCGTGGCGGCCTCGAAGGCGTAGGCCCAGCCGTCGCCCGAGCCCACCAGCGCCCTGCCGGCGGAGACGGTCGGAGGATACCGGACCGGTCCGCCTGTGTATGCCGTCCATTTCGACTGCCCGGTCGCCGCGTCCAGGGCGCGGACGATCCCGTCGGACCCGCTCAGGAATACCATGCCTCCGGCCGCAACGGGCGCGGTCGGTTCGAACTGCGCCTTGGGCGTGAACTGCCACAGCAGGCCGACCTTGCCGGGGATCGCGACCTCCGTCTGCGCGCCGCGGGCGCTGCCGGCCCGGTACGTGGGCCAGTCGGCCGGGGACTGCTCGAACTGGGCGATCCGCCCCGGGTCCGCGCCGGTTTCGAGCCGCTCCTCGTCCCTGGCCTGCTGGTCGAACTTGAAGTCGCCCGAAGGACCGCAGCATATCACGCCGTACATCTGGAGGTTGCAGTCGCAGGTCCACGGCAGCCAGTACAGGTGGCCGCCCGCGATGACCACGCCGACGTGGCACGACGGTCGCATGGGTGATATCCACTGCGGCTTCCCGCTCGCCAGGTCCAGGCGGACGGACCCCCCGGGCGCCCGGAAGAGAAGCCCATCCGGGCCGCCCGTCACTCGGGTGCAGGCGCGGCGGAACACTTCGTAGGTCGCCAGGACCTTGCCGCTCAGCGGGTCGAGCTTGTGCGTGTCGCCCGGGGTGCCCTCCGGGCCGATGGTGTACAGCGCGTCATCACGCACGACAACCTGAACGTCTTTCCTGGGGTAGGTCCAGAGGAGCTTGCCTTCATCCGCGGACACGGCAGTGAGCCAGTTGACCTGCGGGCCGACGAAGTACAGCGCCTTGCCGCCGCACTTCAGGTACACGGTGCTCTTCCAGCCCCCGACATACCCGTGCCCCGGCCGGTATGGGCCGATGGACTTGAACAGGTCCGCGTCCTTCTCCGCCGTCCTCCGCCATATCTCCTTGCCGTTCTTCGCGTCCAGGCAGACCAGGTACTGGCCGAAGTTGCACAGGTACGCCCGCCCGCCCTTCACGCACATCGCCCGGGCGTCGATGGGCTGCTCCTCCTTGTGATGCCACAGGACCTTCTTGGTCTTCGGGTCGATGGCCAGCAGCGTTTGGGCGAATCCCCAGGCGTATTCCTGTTGGTTATAACCTTTCGATATCCCCCCCCACGGCCACCCGTGATTGGTGCTTCTCCACTTCGCGTCGGGGTCGGCAGGCTCTTCCTTTCCCACCAGCGCGTAGAGTACGCCGCCGTCCAGGGCCATCCATTTCCAGAAGGTTCCGCCGGTCAGGTCGGTCGGCGCTACGATCTCGTCCTTGACCTGGCCTGTCGCGGCGTCGATGAGCTTGCAGGAGGCGTCATCGGCCAGGTAAAGCGTCGTGGGCGTCGCGATCATCGTGCTGCGATCGACCATGATCCCCGGCTTCAGCGCCCGCTTCCAGAGGACCGTCCCGTTGAAGCCGTTCATCGCGATGAGCGTGTTCAGGCAGGGCTCTTCCCGCTCGTGCCACGCGACGTGGCCGAAGGCCATGAATATCCGCCCGCCCGACGCCACCGCCGTCTGGGGCGCAGGCCCGTATCGCGGCTCGGCGACGAACTGGGTCAGGTACGGTGCGCGGGCCAGGCGGTCGGCGGACTGCGTGTTGTTGTCCGGGCTGTGGTAGTGATGGCTCCAGTCATCCACCCCTTCGGGCACGGGCTTGACCAGTTCGGTCTGGCCCAGGATGGCCTTGCCTTCGGGCCTCAGCACTCGCAGGACTTCTTCCTTGGCGGCGCCGGGCGAATCGCCCAGCGCCACAACCGCGTCGGCGGCGTTGTCGGCAAGGTGAATCCGCGTCGGTTTGCCCTCGTCCACATAGACGCGCGTGCCGAGGACCCCGGCGGCCTCCGCCGCCCGGCGGGCGGACTCGGCGTCCTCGGACCTCGCCAGTTGGACGAACACCGTCAGGTCGCTGCCCCGAACGATCTCAAGGGCCAACCGGCATTCCTTGTCCTCCAGCAGGACGCAGATCCCGCGCGTGACGCCGAGCCTGTCCAGCAGCGCCGCCTTGCCCCTCTCCGCGGCGGGGGCAGCCGCGGATGCTGACGCGGACACCAAGCACAGCACGGCGATGGAGAGCGATTTGTTCATCATCTTCCTTCTCCTTCGTTTGTGGCACGGGCGCCGGGCGTTGGGCGCGGGCGGCGCCGTCGGACTTGGGCCGTCGGATCGAACGACAGGTCTCGGGATGGCCGCGCCGCCGTTCCGCGCCACCGTTCCGCGCCGCCGTTCCGCGCCACCCCGTTGCCGGGGCAATCATACCGCGGTTAGACTGACGCTTCAACCGCGGCGAAGCGGCGATTCTCTGACAGGAGCTGAGCGACAATGGGAAACCGTCTGCATGGCAAGATCGCGGTCGTGACCGGATCGACCAGCGGGATCGGCGAGGGCATCGCCAGGGCGTTCGCCGCGGAGGGCGCGCGGGTCGTCGTCAGCGGGCGGCGGGAGGATCGCGGGCAGAACGTGGCCGCCGCCATCCGCGACAGCGGGGGCCAAGCGGTGTTTCAGGCGGCGGACGTGGCCCGGCCGGAGGATTGCGAGCGCCTCTGCCGGCGCGCCGCCGAGGAGTTCGGCGGGCTGGACATCCTCGTGAACAACGCGGGCATCTTTCCGCGGATGCCGCCGGACCAGACGACGGTCGAGTTCTGGGACGCGATTTTCGACACGAACGTCCGCGGGGCGTTCCTGTGCAGCAAGGCCGCCGTTCCGCTCATGCGGGGGCGAGGCGGCGGGGCGATCATCAACATCGGGTCGGGGCACGCCTTCGGGGGGACCGGGGGCGGGCTCTTCGCGTACGGCGCGAGCAAGGGCGCCCTGTACGTGATGACGGTGAAGCTGGCGTCCGTGCTGGCGCGGGACAGAATCCGCGTGAACTGGGTGACCGTCGGCTGGGTGCTCACGGAGATGGAATTCCAGACCCAGGCCAGGGAGGGGCGCGACCGCCAGACGCTTCTGGCAAACGAGTCCAGGCTCCCGATGGGCCAGTACAACACGGTGGAGGACATCGCCGAAGGGTGCATCTATCTCGCAAGCGACGCCGCGGCGCGGGTGACCGGCTCCGACCTGAACATCTCCGCGGGAATGTGCCTGCACACGTGAACGCTCGCCGTGCTCCCCGCTTGGCCGAACGGAGCGTCCGCAGCCCGCCACCCCATTCGGTACGTTCAGGCGTGAACCGCTCTACGGCGCTTTGCGAACGCACCGGAATCCGTAGGCCTCGTATCCGAAGCACACGTCGGCGAATCCCGGCGTCTCGCCCGCCCGGGCGGCGGACCGGCACCGTTCCTCGGTGCTCCGCCAACTCCCGCCACGCAGGACGCGCTTGTCCCCGGATGCCGGCCCTCGCGGGTCATTGCCCTCTCGTTTCCGGTAGCAGCCCTCGTCGTAGAGATCGTTGCACCATTCGGCCACATTCCCGTGCATGTCGCAGAGGCCCCACGGGTTGGGCTTATTCTGCCCGACGGGGTGCGTGGCCTGGTTGGAGTTGCCCTTGAACCAGGCGTGCTCGCGGAGCAGGGCCGGATCGCGGCCGAAGGAGTACGCATCCTTCGTCCCCGCGCGGCAGGCGTACTCCCACTCGGCCTCCGTGGGCAGCCTGTACCCGTCGGCGCCGAAGTCGCAGGCCAGGGTCTCAGGGTCGTAGCACGGCCGCAGGTCCTCGCGCAGCGACCGCGTGTTGCAGTACTTCGCGGCGGCCGCCCAACTGACCCGCTCGACGGGCTTGTCGGGCGCTTTGAACTTGGAGGGGTTCATCCCCATCAGGCTTTCGTAGGACTTCTGCGTCACCTCGTACTTGTCCATGCAGAAGGCGCTGACGTGCACCGGGTGGGCGGGCTTCTCGTCGTCATCTCCGCCGTCGTCCCCCATGATGAAATCCCCCGCCGGGATCACCACCATCTCGATCCCCGTCTTGGTCGTGATGGTCCTGGGGCGCTCCTGCTGCGCCTTTTTCTGACAGCCCACGAGCAGCGCCCCCAGGGCCAAGAGCATCCCCACCGTGGACACTCGGGCGCCGGTGAAAGGCCAGGACCATCGCTTTGCGGCTGCGGGTGTAGTCATCGAATCAGTGCCTCGCGCCTTCGTGGCCGGCGGGCGTGCGCAGGACCTCCTGGCTGCGGCGCCGGATCTCCTTCGCGACCTCCGCCATGCGCGGGTCCACGGCCATCAGGATCCCCGCCCGCTGCCGAACGACCTTCACCGCCCAGCGGCACTCCCCCACCAGTTCGTCCTGGCTGCCGCCGATCTCCACGATGGAAGCCGTGAACTCCTTGCACTTCTTGAAGGCGTCGGAGCCTTCGTAGTCCAGGTAGTTCTTGCGGAACGCTTCGACCATGGCTGCCGCCTCGTCGGGCGTCTTGATCTCATCCTTCCTCCTGGCGTACCTGCCGTCGATGGCCCTGGTCAGCGTCTCCAGTTCGCCCAGCGGCTCGGTGAGTTCCGGGTGGGCCTTCTTCTGCTCGCCCAGGTACTTGAGGACCTCATGCCCGAACGAGACGTAGCCTTCGACCCTGGCGCGGATGTGCCGGATGAAGAGCATGACCTCCACGAGCGATTTCTCGATCTCCGCCCTCTTCTGCTTCTGCTGGCCCTTCTCGTAGATCGGGTTGAGCGTGTCCCGGTTGGCGCAGGTCGCCCGGCCCTTGTACTGCTGCTGCTGGCCCTCGACGTCCAGGATGAACTCGCAGGGCCCGACGCCCAGCGTCGCCCGCACCAGGTCCACAACCGTGTACGCATCCAGCGGCGTCCCGTTCACGCGGTTGATGGGATAGATGAGGACCGGACCTTCGAACCGCACGACCTTCTTGAACGGCTGGAGGAAGCCCTGCCCGCCCTTGTCGATCCAGCAGGGGTACTGGAAACTGCCGATCACGGTGGTCCACCTCTTCCTGTCGGGCGGGATCGTGCCGGGCGAGCCGAACCACCCGTGCTTGACGAACCTCCCGTCGGCCTGCTCCGCGATCATCTCCCAACTGTCCGTCAGGCGATCCTCCCGGCGCCAATCGACCCGCCACTGCGCGGGGAACGGCGTTCTCCAGTCCAGCGAGACCACCTTGTCCGCGTCCTTCCTGGCCACCTCGCGCGTGTGCCATATCCTCTGGCCGCTCAACACGGCGACCCAGACCTTGCCCTTCTTACCGTAGGGGATCTCCGACCCGTCGATCACCTTCCCGGCGCCCTCTCCCGAAAGCGTCACGCCGACGTCCTCCTCGCGGCCGGTCCAGACGGCCATCACTATCGCGTCCCCGCCGTCCACCATGTGGAGCAGGAAGCTCTCGCTCGGCAGTTCCGCCTTGGACACAGGCAGCTCGGCCGCATCGACGACGATGTCATCGGCGAAGAAGTCCGGCATCACCGCGAACCGGCACGGCGACTCGACCCGCAGGTGAGTTACGCCCTCGCGGGGCTCCGTCTTGACGAACACCTGGCCCATCTTCAACTCGTAGCCCAGCGTCACGCTCTTGCCGTCGGCCTTGAACGTCGCGTCGAGCGACACCGCGCTGGGACTGTTCTCCACGATCCTCACCGCCGATAGCTCCGCCGGGCCGCTCGCGGTCGCGGGGCGAAGCACCGACCTCATCTTCGCGCCGCCGGCGCCAAGCGAATAGACCTCCGCCCCGCGGCCCTTCTTGCGGAGGGCAACGGCGAGCTGGTTGTTCAGGACAACGACGTCTCCCTTGAACTCGTGCGAGACCTTGTCCTCCGGAACCTGCACCCAGCCTGTTTTCTTAGCGAACGCATCCGGGGCGAGCGGGTCCGCCGACGCCGCTGCGGTATCGAAGAGCCGAACCCCCGCCTCCGCCGCCTTCTCCTGCGCCTGCTGCTTGTGGGGCACGTATTGGCCCTCGTACAGCCGGAACCCGTCCACGCGGAACTGGGCCTTCGGCTGGTTGCAGGAGATGTACGCGAACCATCCTTCCGGGAAGGCCTTCTCGACCTTGAACGTGACGTGGATCTCGGTCCACTCGTCCTTCCTGAGCGTGACCGCGTCGCTCTTGGCCGCCCGGTCGTAGGGCTTGCCGTGGCGCTCGATCTCCAGGGCCACCTTGACGGGGTCTTTCACGGCTCTGGCCAGGACGGCGAAGGTGTACGTCTTGCTGTTCTGCCCGCCCGGGACCACCTGCCCGAACTGCACGCCCCACTCGGCCACGGTGTCGATGGTAATCAGGGCGCTGAGTTCCCCGTCGCCGGCGGCGTCCTTGTTCACGGTGAACTCGGCGGCCGTGGCCCCGCCCTTGTCCAACTGCCAGCCGTCCCTGCCCAGCTCGAAGCTCGGATTGCCGAACAGGTTCTTGCCCGCGGGTCTCTCCGGCTTCTCCGCCTTGGACTGGCAGAACGAAACGCCCGCCAGTGCCAGTAACACCGCCACGGTGGAGATCACCGAGGTCCTGAAAACCCTGAACATATCGAATCTCCTTGTTCGTGGGCCCCACTGCCAGCTTGCCCGTATGGGCGGCGTTTGCGGCAGTGCATGACCGGCACGGCCGCACAAACCGCCCAAGCGGGAAGGTTGCCGTGGCAGCCGACACGTTCTCTTATCAGCGACAGAACACTATTGCCCGCTGCCAGGCGCCTGCTTCTTCCGCAACATTTCCTCGGCCTGCTTCTGGATCTTCCTCACCTCCGCCACATTCGGTTCGGCCTGCGAGGCCCTTCTGCACTCCTGCTTCAGAAGCCGAACTCCGAGCCGGCACCTGGCGAGCCGGGCGTTTTGGGATTCGCCGATGGACCGGATCTCCTCGCACAGCTTGCGGCATTTCTCACCGGCGCCTTCCTTCCCGATCAGTGCGACGATCTCCCCTGCCAGCCGCTGGGCCGATTGGACAGGATCGGAAGGCCCGCCCGTGGAGCGTTCTCGCTTGACGCCCTCGCAAGTCTGGTAGATGAGGGTCATGTGCGGAGCGCTCCGCAGATCGCCGGTTGCAGACGCCAGGATCTGATCGGCGAGCTTGCCGTATTGCCCGATGCGCCCCTCCGCAAGCTTCATAAGCTCAGTCATCTGAGCAAGCCTCTGCCGAATCGCGTCGGCCTGGGGCTCTGCCTTTTTCTTCTCGAAGAGCTGCTCGACCCATCGCGTCACCTGATCCGGCGTGGGCGGGGAATCCGAGCCCAGGCCTTCGGCGTCGAGGATGTACTGGCAAGGCCCGATTCCCAGCGTGGTCCTCATCACGTCCATCGGGCAGAAGGTCGTCAGGGGGGTGGAAAGGCTTCGGTCCAGGGGATAGGACAGGAGTGTCAACCGGGTGTTCAAGAAAGCCTCGTTATGCCTCGGTGAAGGAAGAACAAAGGCGCGGTTGGCGTCGAGCCAGCAGTTCATCTCGGCTTGCGCGGCTGGGCCTTCCGGTTTTCCGGCTGTCTTTCCTTGCGCGAAATCACCCGTAACCGTTTGGTGAAGGCCCACGGCCAGGTCTGCCCGCCATTTTGCCGGAAAGGCGGGGCTCCAATTCAGGGCGATGCCCTTGGAGGGATCGTCCGCGCCGATTTTCTCCTCGTGCCAGATGCCCGGGGCATCCAGGACCGCAATCCAAATGCCGTCGCCCTTCACGCACTCGATCCGGGCCCCGAGGATCGACCAGTCTTGCTGCCGCAATCCCATCAGGAGGTCCGCATTTCGCTCGCTCCGCTGCCAGACGCACGCCAGGATCGCCTCGCCTTTGCCTAGCATGCTCAGGTAGCAGTTCTCGGTCGGGAGACCTGCCTCCCTCATGCGAACAAACTCCGGGCCAAAGACCATGTCGCCGGCGAAGAAGTCCGGGACGACCACGTACCGGGCCTTGTCCTCCACCAGAAGCCTGCCCGCCCCGTCGCCGGTGGCGACCTCCACGATCATCATCCCCGTCGTGATGCGATACCGGGCCGACGCGCTCTTGCCGGACTTGGTCTTGAACGTCGCCTCCAACGCCACGGCCGCCTGTGTGTTCTCCACGATCTTGATGGCGCTCAAGCTCATGGCCGGGTCGTTCGCCTCGGCCAGGAGGGAAAGCGCCGCCCGCTCCTTCATCCCGTCGGGCGTCCTGGAATACACCTCCGCACCGGAGCCGTTCTTGCGAAGGATGATCGCCAGCTTGTCGTTAAGGAAGATCGCGTCGCCGGCGAATGTGTGCGAGAGCGTATCTTCGGGGACCTGGCCCCATCCCGTCTTCGCCGCCAGCGATTGGGCGGGAAGCGTGGCAGCCGACGGTGTGCCTGCATCGAACAGGCAGGTGAACGGCTTGGGTGCCTCACGCGGGGGTTTGGCGGGGGCTTCCTGCGCGGAAGACGGCAGCGCTGACACGCCGCAGAGGCACAGGATCGCCGGAACACACCCCACGGCCTTGCCGCCAATGCGCACAGGAAAGCCTTCCTTTCTGCTCATGCAGACTACCCGGACGCGCTGGCTACTTCCAGTCCGGGTGCATGTCCGAGCCGCCCTCAGTGAGCCGGGTCGGCTCGCCCCCGGTCGAAGGAACGACGTACAACTCCCACGGGCCTGTGGGCGAGGCGGCCTGGCAGAACACCAGCCGCTTGCCGTCCGGGCTGAAACGTCCGTAGCGCTGCACGCCGCCGTAGTACGTGACCATCCGATTCTTCGTTCCGTCGGGATTGACGGTGCAGATGTTCGTCTCCGTCTCATAGACGATCCGCGTGCCGTCAGGGGACCAGTGCGGCTCACATGCCCCCTGCTTGTCATAGACCTTGACGGGCCTGCCGCCGCCGGCGGAGACAAGGAAGATGCCGTTGCCCTCCTCCCACCTGCACGCGAATGCGATGGTGTTCCCGTCGGGGCTCCAGGACGGCCCCGAGCAGTGGGGCAAGTCGTCGGGCGTGATGACGGTCTCCTTTCCTGAGCCAAGATCGCGGGTGACGATCCTCTCGTTACGCCGGAAGACGATCCTCCTGGTATCGGGCGACCATTCCGCCTGATCGCCGTCGCAGATACGCTCGGGCCTGCCCGCATCGGCTGCCATTCGCCAGATTCCGGCCTTTCCACCGCGCGTGGAAGTGAACAGGATGCTCCGCCCGTCCGGAGCGAATGCCGGGTCCACGTCCTGCTCTTCTTCAGTTCCTTCGGTCAACTGCTTCATCCGCGAGCCGTCCGGGTCGATGGTCCATATCCGCCACGCACCCGACCGGTCGCTTGAGAACGCGATCCGTTCGGGCTTGCCTTGCGGCTGGGTCTCTGTCCACCCCCCTCCGGCAGGCATGGTCGAGGGCGTTGCAGGGGTGTTCGGGGGCGGGCATCCCACCAGGAGTGCCGCTCCCATAAGAAGCGCCGTTCGCACGGTAAGGTTAACACGCTTCACTTGGAGACTCCTGTCGTTGTGCCGACCCGCGGTCCGCCGTCGAATCTGCGGAACGCCTCGTCGGCGAACAGTTGCCTTGCGAGTTCGGCATAGCCTTCACTGAGCGGATGGCTGGCGTCGGCGTAGAGCTCGCTCCGCAGCGCGTCAGGGGCGAAGTACGCGATCCCGTTAGCCCGAAGCCAGGCTTCCATCTCGCCCTTTCTCAGCCTGTACGCATCCCGGCTCCGGGGCTCCAGCATGTGCTTATTGAACGGGCCGACGAGGACGAACACCGTGTTGCCCCGGCTGCGGAGGATCTCGACCGACCGCCGGAACGACCGCCACTGGAGCGAGTCGGACAGCTCAACCCAGTGGTAGTCCTGTAGAGTTGGGTCCCGGCGAGTCCAAGTCGCAGGCTCATGCCGGGGGCGCTCGCCCTGCCCCGGAGGGCTGTCGGCGGGGATTCGCACGGGGGTTCCGTATGGATGGTCGATCGTCCACGTCGGCAGGTCCAGGTTGCCCAGATAGGCCACCTGCAAATGCCGAACCCACGTCCGCAGGGGGATATAGTGCTGGACCAGGTTCCCGAGCCTGTCGGAGTACGACGCGCTATAGACCGGGATGTCCGGAACGAACTGCGGGATCAGTTCGGGGTGGTTCAGGCGGAACTCCTTTCCGGCCTGAAGGTCGTGCTCCCTGGATGCCAGCCACAGCGGGTTGAAGTGCAGCAGGACGCGGCTGTCCGCAATACCATCACCGTAGTAGTCCAGCAGGCCCGCCATCGCCACCGGGTACATCCCGTCCACCCCGAGGTTGGCGAACCGATCCTGCCCTGCAAGCGCATTGAGGTAATGCACGAGCGTCTGTCGGCTGGTGACGTACTCGCCCCATACGACCGAATCCCCGATGACCAGCGTCTTGGATTGCCCCGCGGCCAGTCGCCCATAGCGCTGGAACAACCAGTAGTCGCCGCTCAGGTCATAGGGAATCCGGTAGTCCTCGCCCGGCTGGAACGGTTCGACCCGTTCCCAGAGGACCGGGGCAAGCCAGAGCACCAGCGCGGCGACGACCACCGCCCCGATCCATTCCCGAAGCGACAGCCGCACCTCCACCTCGCCGTATTCGGTGGCCGGGTCCCGGCGCGCATGGGGCATGTTCTGCTTTGTCGTGTCTTCGCTGTTCATCTCGGCTCACACGTCCACGCAAGGCTCTCCAGAAGCATCGCGGCTGGTCAGAACTGGAAGTAATAGAACGGCTGGCCCTTGGAGCCGGGCACAACGGCAAGATACAGGATCATCAGCACTGCGAGCCCCACACGGACAGGGGCGAGCCTGAGGGTCCCGGCGGCCTTGGATTCATAGATGAACTGGTACGCCCAGACCAGCAGGACCAGCCCAAGGGCGAGCACCGGGAAGGCCGGGTCGGTCCACGAGGACGAGAAGATGCCCGTCACGATCAGCCAGGCGTCATCCAGGCTGCGCGCCCGGAAGAAAATCCAGGCGAACGTGACGAACGCGAAGACCAGCGCCTGCTTGACCATCCTGGGAATCCTCTCTCTGTAGAAGGCCGTCGCCTCCAGTTCTCGCGTCAGGACCCGCCCCAGGGCGTGGAGCGTGCCCCAGATGACGAACCTCCAGGCCGCCCCGTGCCAGACCCCCGAGATCACCATCGTCAGGAACATGTTCTTGTACGTGTTGAACTTGCCGTGGCGGTTGCCCCCAAGCGGGACGTACACGTAGTCCTTGAACCAGGTGGACAGGCTGATGTGCCAGCGGTTCCAG
>Ga0315277_10008124_pt1 | contig 13545 bp, 11 predicted proteins | sample YL17G05_15_MG_FD_203695 | JGI IMG/M metagenome (GOLD analysis project Ga0315277, IMG submission 203695) | Sediment microbial communities from Yellowstone Lake, YNP, Wyoming, USA - YL17G05_15 | ecosystem: Environmental > Aquatic > Freshwater > Lake > Sediment | place: USA: Wyoming | collected...
AGTTTCTTTATTTTTTCTTCCTCTTCATATAGAAATGATTGAACTTTTTCCAAAATATCAAGGCATTGTCGATGTATCTCTTTGGTTTCTTTGATTCGTGAATCATAAAGGAATTTAAATAATTTAATCGCCAAATTCAATATCTGGTCTCTTGGTACTTCGTGATTTTTTGAAAGATCTTTCAAAATCCGCAAGGTCTCCTTCGTTAAAACCATCGTTTGCCTTTTGCCAGATTTTATATCTGTCGTAACTATAATTCCTTTTAGAACATTCCTCTCAAGAATTCTCGGATATTTTTTTTCAATTATCTCAAAAGTATGCATTATCTCCTCGATCAATTCTTTAGATGTCCTCCCAAAATGTTCTTTCATCCAATTGAGATCATCCTTTACCTCCCTGGTCATACGAAAAGTCGTTCGTTTGGATTGCCTGTCAGATAGCGTGGGCATATGCTTTTGAAAATTTTTAATTTGTTTGTTCATCTTATTCTCCCGAAATAATATGTATTAACATAATCAGGTTACTTTTATTATGTCAAGAGAAAAATAGTAATCATAAAGGACCAAAAACACTTTCTTCCAATTGTGGGTAAATACATGGCGACATACCTTCTTAAGAAAAATCTTGGGCAGACCCCTACTTGAGTATCATTAACATTATGGCTGTAGGATATTCATTTTATACAGAGATTACAAACGATTTTTCAGGGGCATTATAAAAGGGTTCGAGGGCGAAGGAATATTATTGAAATGATCCATCCTGTCAATCGTGTTGATCCCGTCAAAAATATTCCCCATATTAAAAAATCGCCGTCCACCTTCGTTACGCCCGGGGCGTAACTATGGTGGACAAGTCCACCTTCATTCCATCTTTGGCGGGACAAGTCCACCTTCGGCGGATAAACTTGAGATTTATCCAGATAAGGGAGGGACGATTTGAATTTTTATCCGCCTTGGGCGGACCGCCGTTGGCGGGATTTCGTTCCTTCGACAAGCTCAGGACAGGCTACTGTCGCTCCTCAACAAAAAAAGCCCCGGAAGATCTTTCCAGGGCATCGAATACTTTTTGGCGCGTCCACTGCCATCCAAACGCGTATTCCGTGCGGGTGGTTGTTGGCCAGGCTGCATGACCACACCCGCAGCCTCGAGCTCAATAAGAGCATGATGGGTCTGGTCTTGAGCCATGGGAACATAAACCACAAGACGGGGAGGCTGCTCTCCGTCCATGAGATGCTTCTGGTCTATCTCTCCCCGGAGTTTGATGAAGCTGCCTTCATAACGAAGAATGGTCGTGTCGGAAAGGTTCAGCGCACCCAATATTTCCGAATATGCACCGTCCGGGTCGTACCAGACAACAAGGCCATTATCATTGACCTGTTTGTAGATTAAGGTGCAAACGTAATCTGAGACAATACCCATTAGTCGGTTTCTCTCCTGATCTGTTTTATACCTGGGTGTGGGAATAATTCCTGCAAAGTTGACATGAAAACATCAATCTGCAATTCGGGGCGATAATACCGGCTTTCCATCAATCGGATTATTCCCCATTGTTTATAAGCGGAAAAGTATTCTTTTATCAACCTCCCGGCTTCTATTACATAGCGCTCTCCTGAGTGTAGATCACGGAATTCGAGGGACTGTTTCCACTCCATCTCCGTTGTTGTCGCAAGGATGGTATACATATCCAGGGCATGATAACGTCCGAATTCTTTGTTTTCATCTTCGAACCTATCCTTGAATGCGAAAATCTTCATCATTAGAAATGTATAAGGATGCGGTAGACAAACTTCAGATTCCCATGGTTCGCCAGAGCTAAGGGTTCCATTGAACATTATTTGCAACAGGCCTTTTTCCAATGTCAGCGCTTCATTGGTGGGATGGGCGTGGAGACCGATGGCGGGACTTGGCTTGGCACGGCATTCATCCACCTTCACCTTCGTGCCGTGAAAGCAACTTTCCGGGCCGGTAAGGATATCTATTTTGATACTGCCCGCCCCCGTACCTTTCGGTCCAGGTTTCCAAAACTGGTAGTTCTCCGCTCCAGAAACAGGATGATAGCCCAATCTTGCAATGGCTTCTGATAGCGGTTTCAATTTTTCTGAGTCAATAAGCAATTCCGGTCTTAGATACAGATCGAGATCGTTGGTAGAACGCGCCTCAGGCCATTCTTCAAAAAGTGTTCTCACGCCCAACCGGCGCACGTGCTCGGTCCTGAGATATATGCCATACCCTCCGCCAATGATGAGATTGACATCCGTGCCTTTCACTTCATGAAGCAGATCAAGCAATGCTGTTTGCAGATCGGGCAACACGATTACTGCAGCTCCTTTGAAAGATTGTTCAGGATGTATGACTTAACCTGTTCCGCTGTTTCCCGGTCCCGCTTGTCTCCTGCCATTAATTCCAGGTAAACCTGAACAGGAGAAGCCCACCAGAAATTCTGCTGCTCTCTGGCATCAAAAAATACTGTTTCGTCTTCTGTTTCAATAATTTCCAGATTCGGGAAACGATCCGACTGGTTTCCGGGTATCGCTTCTATTATTTTTTCAATACGTGGACAATACACGGATAACATATCACCCCGCTGCATTACCGCATACTGAGAAACGGATGATTTACCCGTGGCTATAAGGGGCAATCCGGTTTCCTTAGATAGTTTCCAAAGTGTCTGTTTTATTGATTCTTCTTCATCTGCAAGTTTTATACATACTTTTTTCCCGGAAATCACAGGGGAATAATTTTTACTCAGATTATCCAAGAGCTTATCAATTTGTAAAAGGCGAATAGTATTTTTACGTTCAATCATTAAGTCTTCTTCCAATGTTTTCAGTGCCTTTGATACAGTCGAAAGGCTCATGGGTTTTCTATCCAATTGGTTTACCAGCATATTCAGCCTATTTATCTGCTCATAAATATCATTAACGGTATTATATCCAGAACGGGCCAGGAAAACTCTTCCTACCATCGAACTGTTTTTCCGATAGATATTCTTTATCGGAGCAGAGGAAGGGAAGCGGTTCCTCTCGCCTGTGCGGTATACGGCGAACATATCAGGCACAATAACCACTCCGTTGCCGCATAAATCAATGCCGCTGATCCCTTCACGCTCTAACTCTATCAATTGATTATCGTTAAGGAAAGGCATAATGAGCATCAGTCCGAAGTTTTTCTTGGGCGACAGGGATTTCAGTTGGTTGATGGCAGATTGGAATGCCTTTGGGGTTGAAATTGATTTAATTTCAACAAGAAACCTTGCCTTTTTCTTTCCCCATAAGACTTCAATAATTGCATCAGCCTGACAACTTTTATTGATGACAGGCTCAATTTGCAGCAAGCAAATAGACAAAGGAGGAAATGGAACTTTTCCTCTTCTTATCAGCTCAATGATTTCTTTTTCAGTTGTCATTTTCCCATATCCTTTAACTTTCTTGAATAGGAAAATGGGCGCTTTTGGGAAACAGTGCAAGTAAAATTTTATATTTTTTCTTTATCCAACCCCTTTTCCCGTAGTCTTGACGATGCGACCTCCCCAAAATTCTGTTATTGAGGAAGGCCCCAGTTTAATGACTCCTCCACAGACCCAGGATTATTGCAAAAATCTTCAAATGAAAGATGTGTCCAGTGGACTTTCGACTTATCCCGGAAAAATCTCACGTAGCGATCCCTCTCTGCATTTCTGGCCACTTCAGTTTTGCCCTCATGCTCGGGTAACTTGTAACTTGGGGTCAAACCCCTATTTGAGTATCATCAATATTCTGGGGATTGAAATGATCCTTCCTGTCAATCGTGTTGATCCCGCCAGAGGTTTACGCGCCGTAGGCGTGCGGGCAAGCCCGCCAGGGGCGGGTAAACCCACCAAAGGCAGGAAAGTCCTCCCTGGGCGGGTAAACCCACCAAAGGCGGGCAAGCCTGTCAAAAATATTCCGGTCTGTTACAGGGCTGGCCTCCCGATGAAGCCTTTGAGCCATTTATGAGCCGTTTCTTGGTCGCCATTTTCGAGGATATGATCCTTATGAGACATCTCCCTATGCCCCTTTTGCCCCTTTGTTGCCCCTTCCAGAAAATGATTCCTTGATTAATCATCTCTTCCCCTTGTCCTGTTTGTCGGGTTTATGTCGGGTTTCTACAGCAAAGAAAGATTTGTCGGGTTTGTCGGGTTTATGTCGGGTTTTTCTCTTAAGGACATAAAAGGTTCCACGCCCCGTATCCCCTATTTTTTCAAAGATACCTTTGTCTAGAAGCTCCCTGAGCTCTCGAAGAACCGTTCTATCTGTAAGACCTGTAAGCCCCTGGTAATCCTTGTTTGTAATCCTCCCATGAACTTTCACATGTGATACAGCTTTCATCTGACGGTCATTCAATCCAATCTGGACTAGTCTTTCCTCCGTCACCCAGTCCCGCCAGAGAGTGGTAACGAATTGACCACCTCTCTGTTCAAAGGTTGGTTCCGGGAGACCCGCCTTACCGCACCGTGCGATCATATCAAGGGTTCCACTTCCAGCCTTCTCTATATAACGCGCAAGATAAAGCGGTTCGGCAATCAGGGGATTGTGCGGGATGGAAGGATGGGGTTGCCGTAGCAATTCCATCGAATTTTTAGAAGATTTCAATATCATCGTTAACGTAAGTCCATTGTTTTGAATATTTGACATATCATAATTTCCAAACCAATATTTTTCATTTTACATTCTATTCCCCGTTACTCCCCACCATGGGCGGGCAATCCCGTGTTCCCCGTGGTTGATATATTTCTCTCTCTAATATGAAAAGGATTTATTGTATTGTTAATATTTTCGCGTATTTCGTGTCTTTCGTAGTAAAAAATTCTTCTCTTTTCTTCAACGCCTCCCCTATGGTTGATGAACTGTATTAAAGAAAGAGTATTTAGCCACATACTTGTCCACCCTTGGCGGAAACACGAAAACACAAAAAAGAAATAAGAGAAAGATATAAACCACGGGGAACACTGGGCACACGGGGAAGTTGAAATCAAATATGGACAATTCTGTAAATCCCGTTTATCCCGCCAGAAGTTTATACACCTTCGGGGTACGGGCAAGCCTGTAGAAAATTCATCCCTTTTTTATACATTTTTGCCGCCCCCTCAATTTTATGGGTCTAGAAGGGTTTATAAGGGGCTGTATGGGAATTGATTTTTTTCCTGTTCATATTATTATTATCTCACCAAAAGTAAAGGAGGCTTTTTAAAATGGAAAACAAAATATCAAACATGAAAAAACTCGACCATTTATGGTTGAGGGACGGCGTATGGCATTTTTCCGATCTGATCCGGGATTTTCGGAAAAGGATATTAAAGGAATATCCGGATGCCGAATGGACCCCTAAAGCAAAAGAACCCCAGAATACTGACACCATCGCACAAAACCTGATTTATCTTTTCCCCGGACATGTTCTTAAAATTTCAAAAGCCCTGAGTACGGTTTTGGCTGACGATGAAGCCCTGACTTTTTTGTCCCAAACCCGGGAGATTGTCATTCTCGATCTTGCCTGCGGCGCTGGGACCGCAAGTATCGGAGCTCTGGATTTTATCCTCCAGCTGTTGAAGGGCGAAATAATCGAACGCAAAATCCCGCTCAGAATTTCCGTGATACTTAACGATATCGAACCGAACTGCGTCAAAGCGGCTCAAAGACACTTTGGGATTTTGGGGGATCTATTACGTAATTATAAGGCGCTGATGGAAATGGGGACAATCGAAACCTGTTGCGCATCCATCTCGAACGTTCTTTCCTTTTTAAACACCCGATCAAATCTCAGGAAATTTCACTTCATGGTCATGGCACATCCCTTTGATCCGATCCTTTATCATGCGGAAAAAGCCCTGGAAATCGATCCACAATGTTCCGATCCGATTGTCCATGCCCGGCCCTGCGATCGCCCGGGAATTCTTGGGGATTTTTATATGAACCTGGGCGAGTCTGCAGATCCTTATTTTTCAAGGGCATTATTGGTTCAGGAAAACCGGTATTGTCCCCTTCTTCCCATCTGTGTTCCATCCTCGGATCTCAAAGTCATTCGAACCTACATGGAGCAGGAAGCCCTCAGGCCTGATTGCCCCACAGAAACCATGAAGGTTCCATTCGGGTATTGCGCGTTCAAATATGCCTTCAATAATCAGAACCTCACACGTTATCCTGTCCCCCAACCATTACCACACATGTCAGAGATGCAGAATTATTTTCAGGAAGATCCTTTGGTTGACTCGGAACTCGTTTCAATGCGGGAATTATAATTTGAAGACTTTGAGGGGTCAGACCTTTCTTGGGAGATGATCCCTGTTGGCAAGGTCTGACCCCGGGTTTTCTTTAAAATAAAATGGCGTCCACCTTCGTTACGCCCGGGGCGTAACTATGGTGTACAGGTCCATCTTTATTACGCAAGAGGTGTAACTACGGCGGGACAGGCGCCTGAGACGATTTGAACGTCCGACACCCAGATCCGGAAGCGTCGCACAAGTCCTTTTTTATCAATATTCTACATGCATCGCGAGTGCTCAGAAATGGACACTTGCGAGGCCTTTTTTTGTCCATTTTTCCCCTCCATTTCTTCCGATTTCCCATCACTCCCGGGAACGCGACGTGCATATTACGTGCAAGAAAATTTTAAAATGTTTATTTATTTTTGGGAACTCTTTTACATGAGTGATTATGTTTTTCAAAACAGTCAAAATCTTTTCTCCGAATACACCATTTCTCGCAACCCCCCTTTTTGAAAAATAGCGCCATTTTCGGGTCTTGACACGCTGCAATGCCTTATCCTAAACAATCGTTATTCAAAGTGAAAGGTGAGAGGAATGAAGAAGGTATTGTTTCCAATCTGTCTTGTCTGCCTCCTTGCCCTGTGGGCTGCTTATCTCATCCGCGGCAGCGAGACTCAACTCCGTCAACTCAGAGCTCAATACGAGGCGAGCATTGAACAACTCACAGAGGCTAATAAGCAGCAGGAAGAGAAGGACCTGGCAGAACACAAAAAGGAAATGGCGGACAACGATCTGACATCTGGAAATCGCGCCCATGAAGCGCATGAACAGGAATGGAAGAAACGTTCAGAGTACGATCCCGCCTTTGCACGAACGACGCGAGAGAAGACCATTCTCGAGATCTCCGCACTGGCAAAAGACAAGTCGTTGCCTGCGAAGGAACTCCTGCAGAAAGTCGCAGTCCTGGCTGCTCCGCAAAAGTCCACGGTGGAAGTTGCGCTCATGGAAAACGGTTTTCAAATCGCGGTCACTTTTGACATGAGCGTCATGACATCAGGAGAGGAAGGGTCGCGGACGAAACACTCGACCATTGACTCCCTGAAAAGAGAAGTGATAGAAATCATATCACGTGTGGCCAAAGACATGTACGATCATTGCGGACAGAAAGGAATCGAAACCATCTCCCTGGCATGCACCCATGGCGTCCAGCAGTCTCAATTTGGAATTCCGTCGATTAACAGCCCCACCATAACGACGACAATTTACAAGTGTGCTGTCTCTGGTAAAGACGCAAAGAAGATTCCAAACTGGCGGGGCATTCCGTTGCACAAGGTGGAAGGCATGCTCAAGGTCGAGTATGACGAGTTCCCCAACCTGAGTATAGTCGTGACGACAACCCCCGGTTTCGGATGGTAGGAGGAATATCATGACAAAGAAAAACAAGACTCTCATAATCGCAAGCGCATTCATTGCAATTGCCAGCTGGATATTCATCACCGTCCACTACACCAACAAAAAAGAGGAGTTGAAGAAACAACATACGGAGAAGGCCGGATCCTTGAGAACCCGGTGGAATGGAGAACGGCAAACCAGGAAACGCGAGTACCGCGCCGAGCTTGAGAATGCGTGGGGTGATGGAATACAGGCTGTTGTCAAAGATCCCAAGCTCAATATAAGCGAGATGTTGCGCAAATCCGCCATTTCTGCGTTTCCCGAGTCTGTGCGGGTCGAAGTGAAGACCGACAATTTTAACGAATTCGATGTCTTTATCCATGTCAAGGAATCCGTGGACAAGGACAAGGCAGCAGCAGCCATAAAAAGTTTGATTTCCAATTGTGGAAAGTATGTGAATTCCGCCTTGCTCGTTTATAACGAGGAAGTGGTAAAGACGATTGACCGGCGCGGTATCGATGCAATCGAGGATTGGGAATCCGCAGATTTGGTTTCCGTGGCAGGACAAATGTTCACGCCATAAAAGGACTTTGACTCACATTGGGCAAATCCGTCACTTGATTTCTTTCCGCATTTCATCCTCGATTTTTTTGAGGCTTTGGGAGATTTCCTTGTCAAGTGAGGATTCTTCATCGCTCAAGGCTTCTTTTTTCATGGTTTCAGCGATTTCCAAAACATGGGATTCATCCAGGTTTTCCGTTGAGAAGATGGAATCGCTCGTGGCTTCCATTGCAATGGAAAGGGTCTGATCAAGAGCCTCGGATTTTTCCATGGCTTTCTCGATATTCATCTGCATATTGGCGACTTGTTCCGGCGATGCGCCCCGGAGCATGGAGCCGGTCAAAGCATTGATGGATTCCAGGAAATCGCCTGTTGCTGTCACCTCGTTCCGCCTGAGACCCAGGGTTTCCATCTGGATCAAATAACGCTGCCAGCGAGCGACCTGATCCCTGAGACGGAGATAGGAAGAAGCCAGTTGTTTGAATTGTTTCTGATCTCCCAGTCGCAGGGCTTCCTTGCCCAGCTTCCAGTATTTATCCTGGTATTTTTTGCATTCGCCGATATACCTGTTGATCTTTGCGAGACCCCGGCGGAACTTGATCTCCGCCTCCATATCTCGCTGCTTCTTGGATTTGAATAAAGCCATGGATTTCTCCTTTCAAGTTAATGCATTAACTTGTCCTCCGTAGTCCCGCTTTTAGCGGGACGAAGGAGGAAGCGTTGATGAGTTTCGTTATAAATGGATATAAGATTTTAATGATATAAAGCATGAATAACATTTATCATGAGCCGCACAAAAATCAATGATATTTTGCAAGAAACAGATATTCAAAAGTTACTGTTAAAGTGTTCATGAGTTGAAGCGTTGAAGAGTTCATGTATTGACTCATCCTCCATCTTGACTCGCCATAGTACTGCTCTTAGCGGGATGCAGGGGGAAGTTACGTCAGCGGTGTAACAAAGGAGGAAGAGTTTCGTTCATTTTTTAAAATGTCGCGAGTTGGGGAGATTTATCCCCCCATACCCCCCTTCCCTCTTTCAAATTGAAAAGTGAAAAAGAGTTCAAGTGTAACTCCTAACGAGAGAGACGGCAAACCCGGAAACCCACAGAGTCGACCCGGAGAGAGGGATCAACCCCTTCGCGGTTCGCCGATTGAATGTACCCGGGACTGAGGTACCACGAGCCCCCACGTAAAACACGAAATTTCCCTGACTTCTCATTTAATGGATTACGTTTTGTCGCCTCCGGTTTAACATAAAATTTTTCATCATACCAATCCAAACACCACTCACTCACATTCCCGTGCATATCATAGAGTTTATTGCTATTTTGTTTAAAACGCTTTACCGGCGATGTAAAGACATAACCATCATCCCAATTAAATGTTCTAAAACCAGAGAGATATTTTCTTTTTTTTGAACTTAAAGCAACCGATGCTGATTCATCAAAACCATTACACCATCCTAACCCTTTATTGGGATCATCTCCCCAGAAATATGCTGTATTTGTACCAGAACGGCATGCATACTCCCACTGAGCCTCAGTGGGAAGGGTATAGATCCCTTTACCCTTTTGGGATAACCATTCACAAAACGCTTTTGAATCGTTCCATGATACACAAACAACTGGATAATTTTCTTCCTGACTAAATCCGGGATTCTTCCAATCTCCGCTTTTATCCCATTCATAATCTCCTTCTGCATTCAAGATACGTGCTCCCTGCCCGTTTGGTCCTGCACCGCTTTCCGCATCAGTATTATATTGTGTCTCTTCCACAAATTTTTGAAATTGACCTATTGTTACTTCTGTTTCACTCATCCAGAATCCATCTAACACCACCCGATGTACTGGACTATCATCATTCTCATTTTCTGGAGATCCCATATCGAAACTTCCCCCCTTGATCCAGATCATCTTTAATTTCATCCCGCCTCCCAGGTCCTCTTCATAATCTTGCGTAGGTATAGGCGTTGGGGTCGGTGTGGGCGTTGGCGTTGGTGGGCGCCAGTTTGTCCAATACTCTGAACGCTGTTTCGCAGCTGCAATTTTGGCGTCCCCTTTATCATATATATTCTCGTAATCCCGCAGAAACCGATCCCATAATCCCTTTTTCTCGCCTGCGGAAAGGTTGTTGTCCGATTCCTTCCTCTGCGCCTCAGAATAGGCGGCATCCGCAGCCTTCAGTTTTTCCTGCCGGGCGCGTTCCTCCTTAAGCGCTTTCTCCGCTTCTTTGGACGCTGCAGTGTTACTCCATTCCTTTATGAAACTTCCATACATGGCGATGCGGCGTTCTGAAGTTGCGTTACCTGCAAGGGTCTCCAGTTTTCCCAGAGCCTCCCATGCAGCTGTTTCGCCTTTGGGAGAAACTGTGGGAGAGGAATTTGGAGGCGGCGTAGGAGATGGAGTAGGAGTGGGAGTTGAAGGCGAAGGCGTGGGAGGCGTTTTTGTAGATTTGAGGGGCATGGGCGTACTTGTGGGTTTGGGCAATACGGGCGTCGGCTCGGATACAGGTGCAAGGACTTGTGAAACGGTTTTGTTTGGAAACTGCGGGGGTGGAACTGAATCCTTTTTCACGAGAAAGAAGATACCCATAAGCGCAAGAACCAAAACAGATGCAGCGATAATCCCAACAAGCCTTTTTGCGCTGCGCCTACCAATACCCTCAAGAATTGACCTAAGCTCATCAACACTCTGATAACGATTGCTCTGCTCTTTCTGGAGGCTTTTCCTTATAATCATATCCCATTTTCTTGATAGCGCCCCTTTTATCTCCGAAGGATAAGGAAAAGCGCCTGTGGGCAGGTCGCCCGTAAGGGTTTTATATATCAGCACCCCCAGGGCGTAAACGTCGCTTCGTTTATCCGCCTCCTCCCCGCGCTTCTGTTCGGGAGACATGAAGTCGTAAGTTCCTAAAAGCGCGCCGGTTGAGGTCTTTTTGTAAGCAGGAGTTGGGGTTTTGGTTTTGCCGCCGCTCAGGGTTGGCTTCTGCCCCGATTCCGCTGCTTCCGCTGTTGTCTTATCCCCGGAAAGGGTTCTGCTCGCGATGCTGATTGAGATGCTTTCATGGATTTTTGAGGAAAGGTATTCATTTCCCACGATCCGCGCCAGACCAAAATCGCTGATCTTGACCTCGCGTCCGTTCCGGATGAAGATGTTCCCTGGCTTGATGTCGCGGTGAATCACTCCGTCCTTTATCTGATCATCGCGGTAATGATGGGCATAAATCAAGCCATCGCAAACCTGGAGAAGGATGTCTTTGACATCCTCCTGGGAGAGTTCCTTTTTCTCTTTGATAATATCCTCAAGCGTGCGGGTTTCGCCATCCGCGTCGTGGATGTATTCCATGACGATGTAATAGGTATCCCCTTCGCGGCCCATATTATGAACCCTGACCACATTCGGGTGATCGAGCCGCGCCATGACGCCTGCTTCGATGTGGAACCGCTGGATGAACTGTTCGTCTTTTTTCAGTTCCTCTGGAAGGACCTTGATCGCGTAACGGTTTTTCAGGCGTTTATGTTCCGCAAGATAGACCACGCCCATTCCGCCGCGACCCAGCTCTCGGATCAGCTCATAATCGCCAAGGGTTTTACCTGTCATGATCATATCCTGTTAAGCGCGCTGACTGGGTATTGAACAGCATATCATTGAATGATAATCCATCCACTTGTTTACTGTTATCCTTATTCTTTGACGTTGATATGTTCGAGTTCCTCAACCAGTTTTTTCCGGCGCTTCTCGAACTCTTTTTCGCTGAGAGTCTCGGCATCTCTCTGTTGTTCGAGTTTCTTGATTTCCTTAAGAATATTTTCAATTCTTGATCCGGAGTCTGAAGAAACCTTTTCCGGGACTATATCAGTTTTCTCAAGAGAGATGGAAGCGGAGGGAACCTCCGACAGTGTGGCAAAAACATCGTCTTCGAGTTTCCACATGGCGCCGGTCAAGGGATCAACAACCAGCATGCCGCCTATGACAAAAACCAATGTGGTGATAGGAGTCACCAAGCCGATCAAATTCCCAAAGTACCAGGGTTCAATATCAGCGGAGATTGTTTGATTAGCTGGCTTATATCCCTCCTTCTCAAAATCGAAAAAGTAGGAGGCTGACTTGAAATAGCCCGCACCCGACTTGAGCGGTATGGAGCAGGGAGTTATGCCTGTATAGACCACTTTGCCATCATTGTCCTTAACTGTAACGGTTGCGCCTGTGGGATTGCTGTTAACAGATAGATCGAAATTCGCTTTGGTGACAATCGTCGCGCACCCGGAACACAGAAGCGCTCCCGCCACACATAAAAGAACAAATGTCAGTTTCATAAAAACCCTTTCAAATCATCCCGATATCTCCCCGAAAACCTAAATTATTGAGATTTTCTCTTTTTGATTCTTATCATCTTGTCAACAATATCCTTTCGGCGCGCCTCGAACTCCTCCTCGGTCAGGCTACCTTCGTCCCTTTGCTTTTCCAGTTCTTGTATCTGGGAAATCATATCATTCACGGTCAAAAGATGTCGGGGCTTTTCCGGTTTATCCGCTGAAGGAGAAATGGCAGAACTCTCTGAAAGACTTATAGATATATTATCGTCAAGTTTCCACATGGAACCACTCAGCGGATCAATAATGATCATGCCAAACAGACCCAACGGAATGCTTACCGCACCAAGAATGATATTTACAAAGTACCAGGGATTAATTTGGGCAGAGATTAATCTATCGTCTGGATTATAGCCCTCCTTCTCGAACTGGAATGAGTAGGATGCTGAACGGAAATATCCTGCACCGGTCTTGAGTTCTATAGAACAAGGTGTCGTGCCTTGATAAACATCATTCCCATATCTGTCAGTCACCGTAACGATTGCTCCCGTGGGATTGCAATTAATGGATATATCATCTTTTAATCCGCTGATAATGGTAGCACAACCGGCGCACATGAGGGCTCCTGCAACTAATAAAAATTTGACGATTTGTTTCATCAATCACCTCTCAAGGAAATATCCTCTATCTTTCACCAGAAATCTTTTCTATCTTCCTTTGTTCCTCTTTTCAAGTCAGATGGAGGATTAAAATAAACGTCACTCAATATATAGTTTGACCCCCATGCCTTATGTTCTGCATCCCATAAAAAAGAAGGTATTTATAATAAATACCAATAATATGATTTTCTTCCAGAAATTCATCACTACCCCTTCTCCGATTCATCAATTGTTAAACAGTTAAAGCGTTAATGGATAAATGGTCATGTGCTAAGAATAAATCCTGTTTTCTTCAACCCATCCACCTTCGCTAAAGCTTCCACCTACGTCAAGACTTTGATGGACAGGACGGTGGACAAGCCAACCCATTAACCTTTTTCCTAGTGGGGACGGATTGCCA
>Ga0315277_10008127_pt1 | contig 13539 bp, 11 predicted proteins | sample YL17G05_15_MG_FD_203695 | JGI IMG/M metagenome (GOLD analysis project Ga0315277, IMG submission 203695) | Sediment microbial communities from Yellowstone Lake, YNP, Wyoming, USA - YL17G05_15 | ecosystem: Environmental > Aquatic > Freshwater > Lake > Sediment | place: USA: Wyoming | collected...
CAACGAGGGTGGCGGCAAGGCCGACGCCCACGAGCGCCAGGGAGACCGGCTCGGGGCACGCGATAATCTGAAGGCCGTTGATCGGCCCCTGGCCGCTGAGGGGTGTACCGACGAGTGTGAAACTGCTTGCCGTCAACTCGCGGAACCGGACGTAGTTGCCCGCCGTGGCGTCATCATCTGACGTCCCGAACGCCTCCAGGAAGACGCCGTTCCACGCGGATGTGGCCTTGGCGTCACGGCCATAGATGGTGGCCGTTACGGTTCCGGCGGCGATGGCGTAGGCGGTCACCCAGTCGCCCTTGCTGTTTTCGCCGTCGAAGTACACGATGACGTCGTAGCCGTGGGTCGTGGACGGCGGTCCCAGGCCCGAGATCGTCACCGTCATGGAGGAGCCGGAGGGAGGGTAGATGTAGCCGCGCATCAGGTAGCGGTTCCCGTCGTCCGATGGAATAGTTGCATAAGAGTTATAGCCATCCGTAGAAGTGCTTGTATTTACCGAAAGGTTTGCCACCACCGTGCCGCTGTCGTTCTTGATGCTTGAAGACCCCCAGTAGCCGAGGTCGTTCCAGTTTGATTGCGGCTCAACACCGGCGGTTCGATCACCCACGGACGCCCCCGTTCCCGCTTGCGTCGGGCCCTTGAAGTTGATGCCGATCATGTCGGCGCGGGCAAGGGAGGGGCACCAAGAAGCCTGCACGAGCCAGAGGGCCAAAGCGAGATATCCCAGGGCAGCGCAGTGTCCGCGCCTGTCCAGACGTGTGGCACGGCGGAAGTCGGAAGTGCCACGCACCTTTCTTCGCCCTCCCCAAGCAGTAGAATATGACCGGTATTCGTGCGAAGTCAAGCAAGATAAAGGTATTAGTGCGTCCCGAGAGGCGTCGGCCGACAGGCGAAGTCGCCTAAGGTCTTGAGGCGGAAGAGGTTATCATTGTGTCTGGTCCGGATGCGCCTATTCTGGTCCGCCGCGATGTTGAATATTCTGACCTTTCTGACTTGACAGGCCCCGGGATCTGATTACACTATGGCTGCACTCCAATTGGAGTGTGCCTCCGGTCATGCAGGCCGGGGGAATTCCTTGGAGCCGCGGTTCGGCTTCAACCGAAAAGCGACTCGAGAGGCGACCTTAGCCGAGCGGAGAAACGCAATGACCCAAAAGCAGGCGCCTGGCCCGATCCCGCCCCACGGGGGTGTGCTGGTGAATCGGCTCTTGAAAGCGGGGGAGGCCGCCGAGGCCGCCAAACGGGCCAAGGGACTGCCGCAGGTCCAACTCGCGCGCCGCGAGCGGTGCGACCTGGAACTCCTGGCCGTCGGCGCCTTCAGTCCCCTGACGGGGTTCATGACCCGTCGAGAGTTCGATTCGGTCGTGGACGGGATGCGCCTGCTGACCGGCGAGCCCTGGGCCGTCCCCATTACGCTCAGTGCGACGTGCCGGGAGGCCGACGGCCTGAAGGAGGGCGGCGACGTTGCCCTCTACGATCCGGAATCCGATACGGTGCTGGCGATTCTGCACTTGGAAGAGAAGTATGACCACGACCGCGAGCGCGAAGCCAAAGAGGTTTACAAGACCGCCGACATCAAGCACCCCGGCGTGGCGCTGGTGATGGGGCAGGGGGAGGTCTGTCTGGGAGGCAAGGTGGATGTGATCAGCCTGCCCCCGCACGAGGACCTCAAGGCGTATCGCTGGACGCCGCGCCAGACGCGCGAGGAGTTCGACAAGCGCGGGTGGCGGCGTGTGGTGGCGTTTCAGACGCGCAACCCGTGCCATCGGGCCCACGAGTACCTGCAGAAGGCGGCGCTGGAGATCTGCGACGGCCTGCTGCTGCATCCGCTGGTCGGCGAAACGCAGAAAGGGGATATTCCGGCCGACGTCCGCATGCGCACGTACGAGGTGATGTTCGAGAACTATTACCCGAAGCAGCGTGTGGTGCTGACCGTGCTGCCCGCCTCGATGCGCTATGCGGGTCCGCGCGAGGCCATTCTGCACGCGATCATGCGGAAGAACTACGGGTGCACGCACTTCATCGTCGGCCGGGACCACGCGGGCGTGGGCGACTATTACGGCACGTACGACGCGCAGCGGATCTTCGACGAGTTCGATGCGCAGGCGATGGGCATCACGCCCCTGATGTTCGAGCACACGTTCTGGTGCAGGAAATGCGGCGAGATGGCCAGTTACAAGACGTGCCCCCATGGCGACGAGGCGCACCTGCTGCTGTCGGGGACGAAGGTCCGCGAGATGCTCTCGCGGGGCGAGGCGCCCCCGCCGGAGTTCACCCGGCCGGAGGTTGCCGCCATCCTCATCGACGCCGCCCGGCAGCAGGGCGGCAAGTGACAGGCGTTTCCCCGTCGCCCATCGGACGGTTTGGGCGCCGCGAGAGAGGGAGGTTCCAATGCGTCAGGGCTTTGTGCTGTGGTTCACGGGGCTTTCGGGCTCGGGCAAGTCCACGATTGCCGACCTCGTGGCGCCGGCGCTGCGGAAGCGCGGCGTGAAGATCGAAGTGCTCGACGGCGACGCCGTCCGCACGAACCTGTCGAAGGGTCTCGGCTTCTCGAAGGAGGATCGGGACATCAACATCCTTCGTGTAGGTTTTGTGGCCAACCTGATGTCGCGCAACGGCCTGGCGGCCTGCTGCGCGTGCATCAGCCCGTACAAGGCGATCCGCGACGCCGTCCGCAAGCAGGTTGAGGGCGACGGGGGGCGGTTCATCGAAATCTTTATGGACACTCCCATTGAAGAGTGCATGAAACGCGACATCAAGGGCCTGTATAAGAAGGCCCTGGCCGGCGAACTCAAGCAGTTCACCGGCGTAGACGATCCCTATGAAGCGCCCGAGAACCCGGAGGTCGTCCTGAAAACCGCCGAGGCGACGCCGCAGCAATCGGTCAAACAACTCCTGGCGTACCTCGAGCAAGAGGGGCTGATTCCGAAAGCCTGACCACCAGCGCCGTCGCGCCGGTGAAGCGCCGGCGCGGCCGCCGGCCACCGCTCGAAGGCGGGACCGAGGGTGGGTTGGGAAGCCTGGACGACACTCGACCAAGTGCCCCGGGATTGCACTCTATGGGGAGTGTTGTCTGGGCGGCACCGGGCATCATGTCGCTTTATAACCCCTTAGATTACAATCTGTTAAGTGAATCGCGGGTTTTATTCTTGACATGTGGCGGGTTTGGGTTATACTCCAATGACACTCCAATTGGAGTGTGGGAGAAAATGGGACTCGTCGGGTTGGACGATGACAGTGGATTGAAGAAGGAGGAGAAGGCCATGTACCGGACGCGAGGGCAGCCGAGTAGCGGTGAAACAGCACGGGGCAGCCAAAAGGATGCGAGCCGGCGGGGAGGCTTCCGGAAGGCAGTTTCCTGGCTCGGCGCGGTGCTGCTGGCGGCGGGCCTTGCCGTTCCGGCGGCAGCGGTGGCCCAGACGGAGATGCTGAACGTCTCCTACGACCCGACGCGGGAACTGTACAAGGACTTCAACGAGGTGTTCGCGAAGTACTGGAAACAGAAGACGGGCCAGGATGTTACCATCCGCCAGTCGCACGGCGGGGCGGGCAAGCAGGCCAGGGCGGTGATTGACGGCCTGGAGGCCGACGTCGTCACGCTCGCGCTCGCCTACGACATTGACGCCATCGCCGAGAAAGCGGGCCTGATGGCGAAGGACTGGCAGACCCGCCTGCCGAACAACAGTTGCCCTTACACCTCGACGATTGTATTCCTGGTGCGCAAGGGAAACCCGAAAAACATCAAGGACTGGGGCGACCTCGTGAAGCCGGGCATCTCGGTCATCACGCCGAACCCGAAGACCAGCGGCGGGGCGCGGTGGAATCTCCTCGCCGCCTGGGGCTATATCCTGAAGAAAGAACTGGGCGGGTTTGAGAAACTCAAGGACCCGGCGCAGGCGGCCGAGGTGGCCAAGGCGCAGGAGAAGGCGCGGGCGTTTGTGACGGAACTGTTTCGGCACGTGCCGGTGCTGGATTCGGGCGCGCGCGGTTCGACGATGACGTTCGTTCAGCGTGAGATGGGCGACGTGCTCCTGGCCTGGGAGAACGAGGCGTTCCTGGCGGTGAACGAACTTGGGCCCGACAAACTCCAGATTGTCGTCCCATCGATGAGCATCCTGGCCGAGCCGCCCGTTACCGTCGTGGACAAAGTGGTGGACAAGCGCGGTACCCGGGCCGTGGCCCAAGCCTACCTGGAATACCTCTACACCGAGGAGGGCCAGGAGATCGCGGCAAGGCACTACTATCGACCGCGCCTGGAGAAGGTCGCCGCCAAATACAAGAGCCAGTTCCCGCAGGTTGAACTCTTCACGATAGACGAGGTGTTCGGAGGCTGGCGGAAAGCCCAGAAGGAGTACTTCGATGACGGCGGGGTCTTCGACCAGGTTTACAAGCCTTGAGCCGCGGCCGGATCGCACGACCGGGATAAGACGACCATGAGGCTGCAACTGAAACAACGGAGCGTGTTGCCGGGCTTCGGCCTGACGATGGGCTACACGCTCCTTTACGTGAGCCTCATCGTGCTGGTGCCTCTGGCGACGCTGCTCGCAAGGTCGAGCACGATCAGTTGGGAGAAGTTCCGCGAGACGGTGACAGACCCGCGGGTGCTGGCATCGTTCCGGTTGACGGTGGGTGCGTCGCTGGGCGGGGCGGCGGTCAATGCGTTGTTCGGTTTCATCGTGGCGTGGGTTCTGGTGCGTTACACATTCCCCGGCAAGAAGATCGTGGACGCGCTGGTGGACCTGCCGTTCGCCTTGCCGACGGCGGTTTCGGGCATCGCGCTGACGTCGGTTTACGCGTCGAACGGCTGGATCGGGCGGCTTCTGGAGCCGCTCGGGATCAAGGTGGCCTACACGCCTCTCGGCGTGATGGTGGCGCTGGTGTTCATCGGGCTGCCGTTCGTCGTGCGGACGCTCCAGCCGGCGCTGGAGGACCTGGACCGGGAGGTGGAGGAAGCGGCGGTGAGCCTCGGGGCGGGCCGGTTCCGGACGTTTCGCCGGGTGATCTTGCCGACGGTGCTTCCGGCGCTTCTGACGGGAACGTCGCTGGCGTTCGCGCGGGCGCTCGGCGAGTACGGTTCGGTGATCTTCATTTCGGGCAACATGCCGATGAAGACCGAGATCGCGCCGCTCCTGATCATCACGAAACTGGAGCAGTACGACTATGCCGGGGCCACCGTGATTGCGGTTGTGATGCTGGTGGCATCATTCGTGCTGCTGTTGGGGATCAATCTGCTGCAATGGTGGAGCCGGCGCCGGGCCGGCGGCGCCTGATCGGAGGACCCGGGGCGATGGCAGGCGGCATAGCGACTCGCTTGGCGGCACGGGAACAGGTCCCGAGCGCCGCTGCAATCACCGAAAGCGCGATGGTGCGGTGGGCGCTGACCGGGACGGCCCTGGTCTTCCTGGGGCTGTTCCTCGTGGTTCCGCTGGTGGCCGTCTTCGCTCAGGCCTTCGCCAAGGGCGTCGGGGTCTTCTTCGCGGCGCATTGGGAACCGGACGCGTTGGCGGCCATTCGGCTGACGCTTCTCGTGGCCGTCATCGCCGTGCCGGTGAACACGCTGTTCGGCGTGGTGGCGTCGTGGGCGATTGCGAAGTTCAACTTTGTCGGCAAGAACGTCCTGCTGGCGATCATCGACCTGCCGTTTACGGTGTCGCCGGTGGTTTCGGGGTTGATCTTCGTCCTGATGTTCGGGCGACAGGGGTGGCTGGGGCCGTGGCTCGAGGCGCATGACCTGAAGGTCATCTTCGCCGTGCCGGGGATCGTCCTGGCGACGGTCTTCGTCACGTTTCCCTTCGTCGCGCGCGAACTGATTCCCCTGATGCAGGCCCAGGGGACGGAGGAAGAGGAGGCGGCCCGGGTGCTCGGGGCGAGCGGCTGGAAATTGTTCCGGCGCGTGACGCTTCCGAACATCCAGTGGGGCCTGCTGTACGGCGTCATTCTGTGCAACGCCCGCGCGATGGGCGAGTTCGGAGCCGTCTCCGTCGTCTCGGGCCACATTCGCGGGGCAACCAACACGATGCCCCTGCACGTGGAGGTGCTCTACAACGAGTACAACTTCAGCGCCGCGTTCAGCGTCGCCTCGCTGCTGACGATGCTGGCGGTCGTGACGCTGGTGCTAAAGAGCGTGGTGGAGTGGCAGAACAACCGGCAGAGGGCGTTGGCGGCGAAACCGGCCGCCGAGGAGTAATCCCGATGAGCATTGAAGTGCACAACATTTCGAAGACGTTCGGCGACTTCGTCGCCCTCGAAGACGTGAGCCTGCGGGTGGAGACGGGTGAACTGGTCGCCCTGCTGGGACCCTCCGGATCGGGCAAGACGACGCTCCTTCGGATCATTGCCGGCCTGGAGGAACCCGACGAGGGGAGCGGCCCGATCCGGTTCCAGGATGAGGACGTGGCCGGGCGTCCGGTCGGGGCCCGCCGGGTGGGCTTCGTTTTTCAGCACTACGCCCTGTTTCGCCACATGACGGTTTTCGAGAACGTGGCGTTCGGTCTGCGGGTGCGTCCGCGGATTTCGCGCCCCTCGAAGGCCGCCATCCGCCGGAAAGTCGAGTCCCTGCTGAAACTCATTCAACTGGAGAGCCTGGCCGGCCGGTACCCGAACCAGTTGTCGGGAGGCCAGCGGCAGCGCGTTGCGCTGGCGCGCGCGCTGGCGATCGAGCCGAAGGTCCTTCTTCTGGACGAGCCGTTCGGCGCCCTCGACGCCAAGGTCCGGCAGGAACTTCGACACTGGCTTCATCACCTTCACGACGAAATCCACGTGACGAGCGTTTTCGTGACCCACGACCAGGAAGAGGCGCTGGAACTGGCGGCCCGCGTCGTCGTGATGAACCAGGGCCGCATTGAACAGACCGGCACGCCGGACGAAGTGTTCCACAGCCCGAAGACGGCGTTCGTGATGAACTTTCTGGGTCACGTGAACCTGTTCCACGGGCGGGTGGAGGAGGGCAAGGTCCGATTCGCCACCGTCGCCTGCGACGCGCCGGACCACGCGCCCTCGTCCGCGGAGGCCGTCATGGTCTTCGTCCGCCCGCACGAACTCGACGTGGACACGAAGCGCAACGGACACCCCAGTTTCGGCGCGACCGTCCTGCGGGTGTCCTCGGCCGGGCCCAACGTTCGCCTGGAACTGGTCGCCGATTCCGGAGACCAGATCTACGCCGAAATCCCCCAGGAACGGTTCAGAGCCTTGAACATTACCCGCGGCAGCCGGGTCTTCGTCACGCCGCGGGAAATCCGCATTTTTGCCAAACCGGACGCCCCTTGAAAGCAGGGCGTCCGCAGGGCGCCCGGGTCCGAAATTTCTCGCGGACCGGGCGCAAAAGCGCTCTGAGGTGGACTTGACAGGCGAGAATCCCGAGCACCGGCGCCCGCGCGTGGCGGTCACCGCTGGGCCTGAGGCCGATGCTCGTGCGGTTCGTGAACATCCGGGACATGGCTGAAGGAGACGGCACGTGGCGACGAGACTCGCGTCTGTGGCGGCGGTGGCGGTTGTTGTTTTCATGTGGGCGGGCAGGGCCCTGGCCGAGGAACCGGCGGCCCCCGACCTCGAAGCGCAAGTCAAGGCGCTTCAGCAGACGGTGGCGGGGCTGCAAACGCAGATCGCCGACATCCAATCTCAAATGGAGCGGAACAAGGCGGTCGCCGACGTCCTCAAGGAAATGGGTCTCAACCCCGACCCGATGGACCTGAGGCTCTACTGGAAAGACGGCATCCGGATGGACTCGCGCGACGGGAGCATCAAGTTGAAGTTCGGGGGGCGGCTGCATTACGACTTCGCCTGGATGGGTGGCGGCGACGCCGAGGCACGCGTCGGCGAGATCGGCGACGGATTCCAGACGCGCCGCGCCTACCTCAGCATCTCCGGCGACCTCGGGAAGAACGTCGGTTTCATGTGGGAGTATGATTGGTCCACCGGCGCCGCCGTCGCCCAGGACGTGTACCTGGAACTGAAGCAGTTGCCCGTCGTCGGCACCCTCCGCCTCGGCCATTTCAAGGAGCCCTTTAGCCTGGAGTATGTGCTCAGCGACAACTATTTGACTTTCCTGGAGCGAGGGCTCCCCAATGTCCTGGTACCCGCTCGCAACGGGGGCGCCATGATCTACAACAACGCTCTCGATCAGCGCCTGACCTGGGCCGCCGGTATCTTCCGCGACACCAACCAGGCCGACGGCGCCCAGGGACAGGCGGACGGCCAGTACGCTTTCACGACTCGCATTACCGGCCTGCCGTGGTATGAGGACGACGGCAAGCGCCTCTTCCACCTGGGGACATCGTTCAGCGTTCGCCACACCGACGGCAACGTGCGCTATCGCGCCCGCCCGGAGGCCAACCTTGCCCCGTTCTTCCTGGACACCGGCAACTACTTCACCCGCGACATCTGCCTCTATGGAACCGAGGGCGCCCTGGTCCTCGGGCCCTTCCACGCCGAGACCGAGTACATCGCCGCCAACATGGCCGCCGACAACAACGTGGCTCGTGCGGGCAACCAGCCCGACCCGGACTACCACGGCTACTACATCCAGGCGGGCTACTTCCTGACGGGCGAGGTCCGGCCGTACAAGATGAGCACGGGCACGTTCGACCGCGTCAAACCGCTCAAGCCTTACACCCAGGGCGGCCCCGGCGCCTGGGAAGTCGCCGGCCGATTCTCCTACCTCACCCTGGACGACGACCGCATCGCGGGCGGCAAGTTGTGGGATTACACGTTCGGCATCAACTGGTATCTGCACAGCAACGTGCGCCTGATGTGGAACTACATCCGGGCGCTGGCGGATACCGGTCAGGGCCGCGGCGCCGACATTGACTCCGACATCTTTATGATGCGGGCCCAGGTGGACTTCTGAGCCGGCCTCAACGGGCGGGTCCGAACAGAGGATGCACGGGTTCAATCCGTCGGCGGCGTGTTTCGGCTCACCGCGCCGACCAGCCGCCGTAACCCATTTCCAGGGCCCAGCGGTACCAGTCGATGGTCTGGCGGAGTCCCTCCTCGAAGGAGACTTCCGGTTCGTATCCGAGGAGTCTTCGTGCGGCGGTGACGTCGGCCAGAGAACGTTTCACGTCGCCCGGCCGGGGCGCGTCGTAGATGGGCTCGAAGTCCGTGCCGAGGACGCGGTTGAAGGCGGCGGCCATGGTCCGCAGGTCGGTGGCGCGGCCGGTGCCGATGTTGACGACCTCGCCGTGGACCGCGGGGGCCTCGGCCGCCAGGAGATTGGCCTTGACGACGTCGCCGACGAACACGAAATCGCGCGATTGCCGACCGTCGCCGAAGATGACCGGCGGCCGGCCGCGAAGCATCGTTGAGGCGAACGCGGCAATGACGCCGGCATACGGATTCGACGGGTCTTGCCGCGGACCGAAGACGTTGAAGTACCGCAGGCTGATCGTCTCCAGGCCGAACGCGCGCCAGAACATGGCCGAATAGAGTTCGCCCGCGACCTTGTCCGCCGCGTAGGGGCTTGCCGGCTCGGGCGGCATCGTTTCGACCTTCGGCACGGCTTCGCTCGTCCCGTAGGCGGCGGCGCTGGCGGCATAGACGAACCGGCGGGCGCCCGCGTCCCTCGCGGCGGCCAGCAGGTTGAACGTCCCGAGGGCGTTGACGGCGAAACTCGTCCGGGGGTCCTCCAGGCTGCGGGGGACGCTGGCGAGGGAGGCCTCGTGGAAAACGATCTCCGCGCCCTTGCACGCGCGGCGACAGGCCTCCGGATCGCGCACGTCGCCCTCCACAAGATCGATGTCCCGCCGGATCTCCTCGAGGTTCTCGCGCAGACCGGATGAAAAGTCGTCGAGCACGCGGACGCCCTCGCCGCGAGCCACCAGGGCCCGTACCAGGTTCGATCCGATGAACCCGGCCCCTCCCGTCACGAGGTATAGGCCCGCCATCCGTGCCTCCTTCCCGGCGATTTACCGGCGGTAGTCTAGCAGGGGCAGGCCGGGCGTCCAAGCCGATTTATGTGGGGGTCAGCGGCCTCCTCTCGCTCCGCCGGCCCCGGCAAAACGCGGACTCCCGCGCGGGGACCCACTGCTTCGAAAGCAGCCGGAAAGCGGCGGGGGTGGCCAGGCCATTTGGCTTTACACCCTCCCGTGCATGTGCCGATAAACCTGGGAACGGTCCTCGGGCTTGACATTTGGCCCCTGGGGGGCCATAAGAGGCTTGGCGGATCTCCGATCACGTGCCTCTCCGGCAAGGAGAACCATTGAAGGTTCTGGTGAACCTGGTGCGGCTCTCGCGGCCGAGCCACTGGCTGAAGAACGGGTTTGTGTTCGCAGCCCTGGTGTTCGCGCGCAAGATGACAGACGCCGCGGCAGTCGTAAAGGTTATCGAGGCCTTCGCCGCCTTTTGCCTCGCTTCCAGTGCCATTTATGCGTTGAACGACGTCGTGGACCGTCGGGAGGACGCGCAGCACCCGTCGAAGCGAAACCGTCCGGTGGTGTCGGGGGCGGTCGGCGCGGGCTTGGCCGTCGGCTTGAGCGTCGTTCTGGCCGCGGCCGGGGTCGGGTTGGCCCTGGTCATCGGCCGGGCCTTTGCGGCAACGGTTGGCGCGTACCTCGTGCTGATGCTGGCGTACGTGGCGGGGCTGAAGCGAGTGGCGATCCTGGACGTGCTCGTGATCGCGTCGGGGTTCGTCCTGCGGGCCTATGCGGGTGGGGCGGCGATTCACGTGGAGGTCAGTTACTGGCTCCTCTTGTGCACCCTGACGCTGAGCCTGTTCCTGGGCTTCGCGAAGCGAGAGAGCGAACGCGTGGTCCTGGGCGAAACGGCGTCGGCGACCCGGCCGCTCGCGTGGGGCCTCTACACGGAACGCAGTCTGGCCCACATGATGACCGTCTCGGCGGGCCTGGCCATCGTGACGTACATGCTCTACACAGTGGACCAGCGGACGGTGACAGACGTCGTCGGCGACCGGCGATTGTTCGTGACGGTGCTGCCCGTCATGTATGCCGTATTCCGGTTTTATCACATGGCGATCACGGGCCGGGCGGGCGACCCGGTGGACATGGTGCGCCGGGACCCCGCGTTCGTCGTTGCCCTGGTCGTGTGGCTGGCCATGGTGGCCGGGCTTCTCTTTGCCGTCTAGGAAGGACGCACGTCGTGACGACTGGCTGCCCCTGTTCCGACGCGCTGCGCGGCGAGACGTTGCGCCTCGGCCCCGGCCGGCTCTGGCTGGCGGCGTTTGTCGCGGCCCTCGTTCTCTATGTGGCGACGCTGGCGCCGGACCTCTGCTGGCAGGATGCCGGCTATTTCCAGTATGAGGCGGCCCGCCTGAACTTCTGTCAGCCTGGGCGGGTCGTCGTGGTCCATCCCTGGTTTCTGATTGCGGCGCGGGTGCTGTGGTGGCCGACGCTGTGGAACTACGCGTATGCGGCGAACCTGTGCTCGGCCATCGGTACGGCGATCGCGGCAGCGAACGCGGTGCTTCTCATTTGGTTGATGACGCGGGCGGTCTGGCCGGTGGTGGTCGGGGGAATCTCGTTTGCGCTCGGCCACGCCGTTTGGAGCCACGCGACAAGCGCCGAAGTCTATGGTTGGGCGGCGGCCTTCCTTTCCGCCGAGTGCCTGTGTTTCTGGGCGTGGCAGACGCAGGGCAGGGCCCGCTGGCTCGTTCTGTTGTTTTTTCTGAATGGCGTGGCCATCAGCAACCATTTGATGGCCGCGATCAGCCTGGCGTTCTTCGGAGGATGGGCTCTTGTCGCGGCGATTCGGGGTCGGCTCTCGTGGCGGATTCTGCCGGTCTGTGCAGCCGCTTGGCTGCTGGGCGCTACGCCGTATTGGATGGTTGTCGGCCTGGAGTATGCCCGCACCCGCGACGTATGGGCTACGGTTCGATCCGCGACCGTGGGCACGTGGGGCAGCAAAGTGGCGAACCTGAGTAACCTGCCGCACTTGTTCAAGATGAGTTTCTTGTACATGGGGCTTAATTACCCGACACCGTTGGCCTTGGCAGGCATTGTCGGCGTTTTCGCGCTGGTCCGCCGCCGGCAAGCCTTCGCCTGGGCGATCTTGTTGCTCGGGGGGATTTACCTTTTTTGGGCGGCGCGCTACAACGTGGCGGACCAGTACACGTTCTTCATCCCATTCTATGTCTTTGGGAGCGTTTTCATCGGGGTGGGCGCCTCCTGGATCCTGGCGCGGTGCGGCCGGCGGTACCGGTGGTTGCTTCTGGCCCTGGCTGTTTTGCCGGTGGGGGTATATGCAGTCTTGCCGGAGGTGGCACGACGTTCGGGTCTTACCTTTTTTCAGCGGATGATTCCCTATCGCGATCCCTATACGCACTTTCTTCACCCGTGGAAGATAGGAGACTATGGGCCGCGACGATTTGCGGAAGAGGTCTTCCAGGCGCTTCCACCGGATGCCATCCTCTTGGCCGACTCGACCTCGAGCAGGCCGCTAAAGTGCCTTCGGGATATTGAAGGGCGGCGTCAGGACGTCCTCATTGCTGCCGACGATATGGTGGGCGACGCGGTGGCCATACGCTTGTGGGGGGCTGGAGAGAACCCGCTCTCAAGTCCGCTTACCTTCGGCCGGAGGGTCTTCGTAGTGACGCCGCATCGGGACTATGCGCCGAAGTGGATGCTGGAATGGCCATGGGTTGAACCGTTCGGTTTGATTTATGAAGTGAAGAGGGAGCCACCGGGCAAGGGGTCATGAGTCCATCGCAGCGTACCCTGAAGCGGATCTTGGATATTGTGGTGGCCGTGACGGCGCTGGCGGGCGGCTGGCCGTTTCTGGCCGCCCTGGCGATTTTGATCCGGATCGACAGCCCCGGGCCGGTGTTCTTCCGCCAGGAACGGGCCGGCCGCGGCATGAGGCCGTTCACGGTGTACAAGTTCCGCACGATGCGCGCCGACGCCGACCCGTACGACGTGAGCCCGATGAGGCGGGAGGATGCGCGTCTGACGCGGCTCGGGCGCTGGCTGCGCGAAATGACGCTGGACGAGTTGCCGCAACTCTGGAACGTCCTGAGGGGGGACATGAGCCTCGTGGGTCCGCGGCCGCTGTACATGAGCCAGGCGCGCCAGTTCAACGAGCGCGAGCGGCGGCGGCTGGAGGTCAGACCCGGCCTGACGGGATTGGCGCAAGTCCTGGGCCGCGGCGAGATTCCCCACGAGGAGAAACTCGAAATTGACGTTCAGTACGTGGAACGGTGGAGCCTGATGCTGGACCTGACGATTATCCTGCGTTCGGTGCGGCTGTTGCTGCCGAACGAGCGGGTGTACCAGAAATGGACCTGAGAGGGGCTGTGTAGTTGACACCGGGCGCCGGGCGGGTATGCTAGTACTACAACGCCACTTGACCATTTGCGCGGTGGGTTCGCCGCGGGGCTTGCCTCGCGCTGCGAACAGCCAGCGCCCCGCCCCGAAAGGGGTCCAACATGGACAGGGACAAGCAGGGCGGCGAACCCGCTGCGCAAAGTGGCGTTGTAGTACTAGTAGTCCGTCAACCTTGAACGTGTGGGTTCGGGTGCCATGCTTTCGCTTGCGAAAGCATGTTTCCGCCCCTCAAACGACCATGCTTTCGCAATCCCGGCGCGCCGGGACGA
>Ga0315277_10008128_pt1 | contig 13539 bp, 12 predicted proteins | sample YL17G05_15_MG_FD_203695 | JGI IMG/M metagenome (GOLD analysis project Ga0315277, IMG submission 203695) | Sediment microbial communities from Yellowstone Lake, YNP, Wyoming, USA - YL17G05_15 | ecosystem: Environmental > Aquatic > Freshwater > Lake > Sediment | place: USA: Wyoming | collected...
ATGGCATTAGCAGCTGTGTGCATTCTTATTATGCCGGCCTTTTCGATGCCAGATAATGGAATGGGACAAGATGGCAAACAGAAGACATGCGACTGCCAATGCGACTGCCTGAAGCTCAAAATTGGACAGGACGGCAAGCAGATGTGGCCGGGACAGGATGACAAGCAGATGTGGCAAGGAAAGGATGACACGCAGAAGACATGCGGCTGCCCGAACTCTATGATGGACCAAGATGGCAAACAGATGTGTCAGGGACACGACGGCGAGCACATTAAGTCTATGATGGGACCGGATGGCGATCAAATGGGCCATAAGCATATCAAGTCTATGATGGGAGATAGGGAAAGAGGCGACAATGGGGGCGTCAAGGTAGTCATAGTCAATGTGCATGTGTAAAAAAAAAGAATGATCAGGAAAATACCATGATCACTTTATTTTTAAAAGACGAAATTACATAGTGAAAGACTATCGGTGATATTGTGGTCTTTTGGGCAGTGCTCGCAGCTAACCATCTCTTGGGCACCCTTGTCACAAGTAGAGGTGTATCAAGTGATTCAATGCGAAGAACGAGTAGCAGGAATAGGACAAAATATTAAAGTCACAAGACTAGGAGACGAATGATATGAAAAAAAGCTATTGTTTAACGATATTGATGCTGCTAATAGGCAGCAGCATGATATTGACCGCATCCTCCCAAGAGCAAGTTGCTCAAACTGTCTATGTTCATGAAGGGGACCTTAACGGCACGCTGCTCTCGGGTGTCCAGGTTACCGGACAGGACGCAGCAGGTAACAGCTTTGAGGGGACTACAAACTCAAATGGAGTTGTGGTCATCAACGGACAACCAGGAGCCTGGCAGTTTACATTCACAAAAGAAAGTTATGACTCCCTTAACTTGAATTACGATGTCACTGATAGTGGCGAAGGCGCTGTTTATCTCCAGAAAGCCACTCCGTCCCAGGAGCAGGTTGTTCAGACGGTCTATGTTCATGAAGGGGACCTCAACGGCACGCTGCTCTCAGGTGTCCAGGTTACGGGACTGGACGCAGCAGGTAACAGCTTTGAGGGGACTACAAACTCAAATGGAGTTGTGGTCATCAACGGACAACCAGGAACATGGCAGTTTACATTCACAAAAGAAGGTTATGACTCCCTTAACTTGAATTACGATGTCACTGATAGTGGCGAAGGCGCTGTTTATCTCCAGAAAGCCACTCCGTCCCAGGAGCAGGTTGAGCCCTCCCAACTGTATCCACAACCTTCACCTCAACCGATTTCACAGCCATCGTCAGTGTATAGCAGCTAGAAGAATCAGCATCGATATATGCTTGAGGAGGTTCCAAAAAGCATTCTACCCTTTTGACAACAGAAAGGAGCTAGGAAATATCGGTTAATCCTAGCTCCTCCAATTTAATGCCGAAAGCCAGCTCCTCATCCTCCGCGACGCCAGCAGTACAGTCAGAGCTGCCAGGGCTGCGCCAGAGGCCGGCGTTGTTTTGGCCGGAGGCGAAGCCGAGGTCTGATTGGCTTTAAAGGCCTGGGTTTCCTTCTGGACCGCCTCCTGCGGAGGCTCTTTCGCCTGAGCAATCCCAATCCCACCCGATAAAACCTCGACGTGAGCAGTCATCTTTCCGGAGGGCGAGCCTTTGGCGGCAACATCCACTACAAAGGAGTAATTGCCCGGCGCTATATCCCCAGCCTTGATGATGCAGTTGTACTTAGTAACGCCTGCAGGCAAGACGTACTTGATCAACTTGGGGCAAGAGATATCGAGTCCCTTGCTCATGTTCTTAAATACCAGATCCACATAAGATCCCTGGCTGCCCAGGCCCTTCACGGCAACGGTGAAGTTGGCCTCGCTGTTGGGAGTCAAATTAATGGGCGAGATATCGATCACCTTGAACCAAAAGGAGCTACTGGCCTGGCCTGCCAGCAGCAAAAGGAGCAGAAGCGGCAGAATTGAGAAGACTGTTTTCATGAGCAGTAGGTTGTGTAAAAGATTATAAAGATGTTTCGGGATACGTCACCACAGGAGGTAGCCGAAGTACCTCGCTGCGTACAAAACGCCCACTCCTATCACCAGCAGCCCGAAGAATTTAGTGGTCCATTTCCCGACTGAGACGTATCGGTCTCCGATCCTCCCGCCCACAGCTCGGGAGAAGGTGGCGATGGGAATGATGGGCACTCCATGGCCGACACCGAAGATGAAGAGCATCATGCCGCCCGCCAGAGGCGTGACATTCTGGGAAGCCAGCCATATCAAAACCGGCAGCACCATAGATAGGGCGCAGGGCGCCCATCCCAGGGCAAAAAAGATGCCTAAAGTGAAGGCTCCGATGAAGGAGGAGTGTTTGAAGAGCCCAATGGAGGCTTCAATCGACCTTTGCATCAGACCTTGGCCCTTTTCCCGAACCTCTCCTTCCGGAGCCCGCCGGGTCCGAGAGGTTATGGGTTCTAATATCTCCTCCAGGGGCTTGAAGTTGCTGATCCCAAGGAGGATCATGATGCAGCCTGCTATGAGGTCGAAGAGCCGTGAGTCGCGGATGAATAGGCCCACCTGAGAGATAAAGAGGCCCAGAAAGAAGAAGACTACGGCCATGCCCAGGGTGAAGGCGATCCCCATCATAAAGCCCTCCTTGGAGGTAGAGGTGCTCTTGCGCAGGTACTCATCCTTCCTGCGCATGGTCAGGACATAGGAGAATACAGCAATCATCAGGGCGATGGAGCAGGGTGCGAGAGAGGTCAGGATTCCCAGCAAGAACATTCCCAGTACAGATACATCCTGTCGAGATACTTCGCCCTCCAGGCCCTTCCACTGCGAGCCATTCAGATCCTGCAGCTTTCTATTAAGAGTCTCTGCGCTCTGCACGCCGTCAATCTCACCCTCGCCCACACGGTAGACGTGGTAGACTGCGGCGATCCTGCCATCCTGGTCGATCAAGAGGATGGTGGGATTGGAGGACCCTCCTCTGACATTCCAGTAGTCCAGGTACTTGCTTCCAATGGAATAAGGCTCAAAATCCTCGATCCAGGGCCAGGTTATATTGACCTGCCACCAATCCTTGGCCAGGGATCTGCCGCCTTCAGAGTAGGGATTCTTCCTGAGGTTCATGGTGACGATCTGCACGCCAGGGGAAAGGGCCTTTAGCCTGGCCAGCTCTTCCACCTGGCCTCTCAGGGACTTCTCGCAATCCCGGCATAATGGGATTTCGATATTGGTTATGTGCAGGACCACCGGAGCCCCTCGAAAGTCGCTTAGGGAAAAGTTTCTTCCATCTGCGTCGGCGGCGCTGAAATCTGGGGCCATCGCCATTCCGTCAGCGCAAGCGGGAATGACGAAGAACGAAAGGGCAGCAAGGGCAAAAAACAGTAGAATAGCTGCGGATTGCCGCTTCTTTTTCTCACGCATCTCAGGCATTATGCTCTCACTCATCTCCAGGCGGCGATATTCTGCTGGTGGTAGTAGATGGAATCTTGCACGTAGGCTTTGATCTGGTCCTCGCTCAATAGGCCCTCCACGCTGTGCCAGGCTACATCCACCTTTCCGTCGGACCCTTTGATCAAAGTAATGAAGATGGTGGTAGGCACGTGTGGTATGCCGATTGGGCTATATACCGACAGGAGATCCGTTGCTTCTTTCAGGCCGCTGCCTTCACCCAATATGGCATCGTATTTCAGATCATTCTTGTAGCTGTCCAGGACCTTATTGATATTCGCTATCTGCGCCACGCAATCCTTGCAAACGCTGGTATAAACAAGCATGAACACCGGCTTTTCCTGCAGGGTATCAAGAACCAAAGCCGGATGCTTTACAAAAGAGCCTGCATTCGAATGCTGATCCGGAAAAGTTGTCCACCAGTCGTTCTCGCCGGATCCGAGAGCATGAACCGGCTTATAACTATTCCAGTCTTCAGAAAGGGCTAAACCAGCAATGGCTGAAAAGACCATTGCGACTAACACGAATAACGCTATAAAATCCCTGATCCTGCTGAGCATTATGGAAACTCCTGATGACTCTTCTACGCCATTAATCCTTGAATTCCGCCTGACCATTCCTACCAAGATCAGACTAGAGACCTCAGCTTGGCCAGAGTTCGATCCAGGCCCCCAGGAGGATCGCTCGTCTCTGGTTGTTTGCATCCTTAGAACCGCTTGTCTGGAATCAGGAGATGAGGCATTCATATTTATTGCTTTTGGGCCTATCGGAGAACAGGCAGAAGATGGTGGAAGAGCGTCACCGCCTGAGATTTCAGCCGGGGGCGGGGCCGGGTCTCTCTTCCACCTTTCGTGATCCGAAGAGTGGCTGGAGGGGCCAACGAAGACGGGAACGTGACCGCGGATCCGGCAATGCGAACATTCTCCGGCAAGGACCTCTTGGGCCTGGGCGCAGGCCTGACCGCCTGCACCGGCCTTGTGGCTCCCCGAAATGGCGAAGCCATGAAAGGCCAGCGACAGCCAAGTGGGTCCAGGCGGCAGTCTTTGTTCGGGCTCAGTGTGCGGCCTCCGAAGTGTAAAGCTTAGGCCGTCTTGAACGACTCGGAGCGCGGAGCGCCACCGACGGGCGATGGATGCCTTGCAGAGCTATGACGTGCGGCCGATCCCCCGGAGCAAGAGGGCGGCGGTGTAGGGGCTGCCTGGAACTCGCGGGCAAGGGACGGATCCTGGGTGCGGGCGCGTGGGGTGGCGGGAGTTCGAGGCACCAGCTTCCGAGCCGCTTAGGATTACGTAGACTTAAGAAATGGTCTAAAGTTACACCCTGCAAATAAAGGCCAAAACATGATGCCTTGATAGCCATGCCAAAGAATAGAACGACAGATGACATCTTTTATTTTCCTGGCCGAGGAAGTTCGGTAACGATTCCATTGGCCTCAGACGACAAAAGAGAGAACTTCCTCCTGGATCTGAGGCGCGGCAGGATTGATCTGCTCAAGGCAACTTACCAGAACACTGCAGGATTTTATGGGCTACTGTAATATAACTAGACCGCCAAATATACAGAAAGAGATCGAAGGATGGAAGAGATACAAGCCTTGATGGACCAGTACGTCACTTGGCTGCGGAGCAAGACAACGCTTCGGCAGGTAGACGACTGGATCGAGATAACTACGCCGTATCTCGACCGACACAACGATTATCTTCAGATCTATGCCAGGAGACAGAACGGGAGCTACATACTCACCGATGACGGCTACATTCTCAATGAGCTGGAGCTTTCCGGTTGCAAATTAGAAAGCCCGAAGAGATCTGCCCTTTTCCAAATGACCTTGAACGGATTCGGGGTGAAGCTGGTTGATGGCGCTCTGGAGGTGAAGGCGTCCAAGGACGACTTCCCTATGCGCAAGCACAACCTTGTTCAAGCCATGCTGGCAGTAAACGATCTTTTCTATTTGGCCTCGCCCATGGTATCGAGCCTCTTTCTGGAGGATGTCATTATCTGGCTGGATGAGAACGAGATCCGCTATACTCCCAATGTGAAATTCACGGGAAAGAGTGGCTACGACCACCTCTTCGACTTTGTGATCCCGAAGTCCAAGAAGCAGCCGGAAAGGATTCTGCAGGCCATAAACCGTCCTAGCCGCGATGAAGCTCAGGCGGCGGCATTCGCCTGGTTTGACACCAGAGAGGTGCGAGCTCCCGAATCCAGAGCTTACGCCATCTTGAACGACTCTGAGCGCGATGTGCCGCCGACGGTGATGGATGCACTGCAGAGCTACGACGTGCGATCGATTCCCTGGAGCAAGCGGGAGGCAGTGGTGGAGGAGCTGAACGATTGAGGCTCTGCTAGTTGGTGAGGTGGAGCCGGAAGCTTTGCTTTCGTGATCCGGAAATCGAGGAGCAGGAGGGAACATGCAGGTCCGAGTGCTGGTCGGATAGGGATGCTGCGGGAGGAATTGACGGACTCGTAATGAATTTATAATAAATCTGACTATTATCAAAAGAGGATTCATCATGTCTGTTGAGGTCTCCGTGGACGCCGCAAAGAAAAATCTTGAAGACATCCTGGCGAAGCTCTCTCCAGGAGAGACTGCTACCCTGATCGGCCCTGAAGGCAGGCCCATGGCAGTCCTCGTCCCGCTAAAATCATCAAAGGGGACTACACAAGAAATTGATTGGGATGCTGAATGGGAAGCCTTAGCTCTGAAGATCGACTCCGCCTGGAAGAGCGAGAAGAGCGCACTGGAGATCCTCACAGAGATGAGGAGATGAACCTAACCATAGACGCAAGCGTCTTTGTATCGGCTGCGAGGCCTTCAGAGAAGCTGTATCCCATGAGCTACAGATTTCTGCAAAAGGTCAAAGGATTGAAGGTATTCTGTCCCACCCTCATTCTCGCTGAGTGCGGAGCTGCCATTGCCAGGCCGACAGGAGACTCTGCTCTGTCCAAGAAGCTGGTTTCCCTGGTGGAGCATTTTCCAGGGATGAACCACGTTCCTCTGGATCAGCGCCTTGCTAGCCGGGCTGCAGAAATGGCCATAGAATATCGCCTGAGGGGTGCTGATGCGGTTTATGTGGCTGTGGCGGAAGTGTTCGATGCCGCCTTGATCTCCTGGGATGAAGAGATGCTGCAGCGCAGCCCAGAATTCGTGCCGACCATGAGCCCCGAAGAATGGCTGGAGGGGCCAACGAAGACGGGAACGTGACCGCGGATCTGGCAATGCGAACATTCTCCGGCAAGGACCTCTTGGATCCGGAGGCAGGCCTGACCGCCTGCACCGGCCTTGTGGCTCCCGAAATGGCGAAGCCATGAAAGGCCCTCGACGGCCAGGCGGGTCTAGGTGGCTGCCTTTGTCCGGGCTCGGGGCGTGGGCTCCCGAGTCCAGAGCCTACGCCGTCTTGAATGACTCGGAGCGCGGAGCGCAGCCGACAGTGAGGGATGCACTGCAGAGCTACAAAATGCGGCCGATCCCCTGGAGCAAGAGGGCGGCGGTTACGAATTGAAAATTTGCAATCAAATCCACCAGCAACTGCGCGATTTTATAATAATATATACTATAATTCTTTTATAGATAAACCATTTGCCAGCATCATGGTTTCATTATCCGACCAATAATTATTCAATTCAAGCTCGTATTCTTTCGATATAGTCTTAGCATTTGTGCATCCCACCTTTAATATAATCCTATAGATAGAAGGGGGAACTAGGTAATAGAGTATATTCGACCTAAAATATACATCGAAACAAAATATAGGCTCATAATCTCCAACATTTAAATCAGGGTTTGACTCACCTGGTATTTTACTCCTAAATTTAGGGTCGTGTATATGACCTAAGTTGCAATATTTATATGTATTTGGAGAAATATAATCTAAATAAATTCTCCTTTGACCTTTATCATCTAAAATGCTCCAAACCAAATTGTCTAATGGGAATGATTCGATTCTTTGCCAATTACTTCCCCTTTTCTCGAAAATATCGGCAAGTATAACCTCAACCTTTTCAGCGCTAGTTTTTCCTTTATTCCAAATTTTAAATCGATAATAATAAGTAATAAATGAGTAAATATTATATCCGCTAGGCCTAGCAATAGAGGTAGTCTTATGACAATCGGGTGGTTTAACTTCTATTGTGCAATCAAGCTTTGGGCTTTTCAAATAATCATGTATTCTATCTTGAAATACAGCAATTATCGCTAAGATTATAGTGCCAATAGGAGTAAACCACGCGGCGAGGTCCTTATTGGTGATCAATAGTTCTTTAAAAGAGCTCATATGAGTTGAAGCAGCCATATTAATACTTGAAAAATTTGAAAACCATTCAATAAATTTTTCATATAGCGCTAATCCACTTGTTAAATATAAAAATATATATTTTATTAAGGCTACAGTATTAATAATTGAAATGCCATAAAAACTTTCATAACCTAACATGAATCCCCCATAAATCTCATTTTCGTTGAATGATTATGAAAAGAACTGCATTAGATTCAAACAATTTTAATCACATACAGCCCCCGAAGCGCGAGCCCCCATTGGACCCGCGCTTCTGGAACTGCTCCTCCCTCCTGTGATGTAGTTGTCGATGGTTTTTATAATCGTGATCACGAGGCCATAACTGCACGGCTTCGCGTCCGGGCGCGCGCACTCTTGCACTCGTCCGACACCATGCTACTACTTCCCATGATATAAAGTTTCTTCTCGCTGCTCCTCGTGGCTCTGAAAGCACGGACACGACAGCCCGCTTTTCTTTCTCAGAAGACTCCGAGAGCAGGCAGTGCGCAGAATAAGCCAGGACTTCGCCGCCCTTTCTTTTGTAGCGGGAAGTCTGCGTGCTCCTCTCACCATGGTTGAGATTTGGTCTAAATCTATTTTAAGATGATAATCCTCATAGTCCATTAGATAATCAAGCTCAAAGGAGATAAGCCCTTGAATATCCTAAACCGATTAAAACGGACATTGGTGACAGTTCTTTTGCTCTCTTTGCTGGCGGGCAGCTTCTCGCTCTCCTGCCCTGCCCTCGGGGAGCTGAATAGGACTGCAGAAGAGCAGAGCATCGCCCAGATCCCTGAGGGAGCCGAACTCGCATCCGTCTTCTCGGATTTCGAGAACTACACAGAGAAGAGCATGGCCCAGTGGCATGTTCCAGGAATGGCCGTGGCCGTAGTTCGGGGGGATGAGGTCATCTACCTGCACTGCTTCGGAAACAAGACCCAGAACGGCACAGATCCGATAACGCCCAACACCATCTTTCAAATCGGCTCCACCACCAAAGCGTTTACCGTCGCCCTGGTGGCCATGATGGCCGACGAGGGCAAGCTTCAGTGGGAGGACAGGGTGGTAGATCACCTTCCGGAGTTTCAGCTCTATGATCCGTGGGTGACCAGGGAATTCATGGTCAAAGACCTCCTCATCCATGACAGCGGGCTGCCGCCTTTCGCCTGTGACGACATCACCACCTTAGGCTACGGCCGGGAGAAGGAGATGCTCTCCCTGAGATATGTGGAGCCCATCAGGAGCTTCCGTTCCGGCCACGACTACAACAACGCTATGCTGCTATGGGCAGGCCGCCTGGTGGAGTCCAAAACCGGCCAGACCTGGGAGAAGAGCCTTCATGACAGGATCTTCGTGCCCCTGGGCATGGAGAACTCCTCTTCGGATATGGAATCGTTCCTGAAGGCAAAGGACGCGGCAAGCCTGCACAGGCTCAAAGACAACAAGGTGCGAAATCTTGAGATCATAAACCTGCCCATGGACTGGCCGTACATGGATTGGATCTACGTCCTCGGCCCTGCGGGCGGCATCAACTCCAACATCATCGACATGTCCAAGTGGCTGCGCCTGCAGATGAGCAATGGCTCTCTCCATGATAAGCAGCTGATAAGCGAGCAGAACATGGGATACATGCACACGCCTCAGACTGTGGTCTACGGGGATGCCAAACTCTACAGCAGCCTGGGATGGCTCTGCGAGGAATATGAGCCCTATCCTCTGGTCTGGCACAATGGAGGAAGCTTCGGCCACCACTCCATGGTAGCCTTTATGCCTGACGCCAAGCTGGGAATAGTGGTCCTATCGAATTCAGCCGTGGGCGTTCCTGAGATTCTGAGCTACTGGTTCTTTGACCGCTACTTTGGCAAACCGGCGAAGGATTACAGCAATGAGTCCATGACAGAAGCCCTCAGGATGGAGGAACTTGCTGATGCTTTCAAGCCCAAGCGTCCTGATCCGCCCGACCCGGTCCTGCCTCTGGAGAGGTACGTGGGCAACTACAGCAGCGAGGTCTACGGTTACATCAACATCACTGCAGAAGAGAAAGAGAATCGTCTTTTGGCCACCATGGGGCCGCGCAGGCTGCAGAACTTCCTTTACCCCTGGAACAGAGACATGTTCTTTGCTCATATTCCTGAATTCATGAACAAGACTGGGTTTGCTGCTTTTAGACTGGACCCGAATGGAAATCCCGAGAGCATCGAAATGACACTCTTTATCGAGGGTGAGTACGGGAGGAGGGCCGAGTTCAAGCGATTGAATTGAGCAAGAGAGATATTTTGTCTCTTTTTTTCCAGTCCAAAGTCCAGGCCCCATTCGCCGGCCAAGCCGCATCCCTGCCGCCTCCCCTCACGAGCGAGCCTGCGGGCATGCGGGCGGGCGGATTTCAATTCCTCCTCTGCGAGACAAACGCCACCGCCTCCCAGGTCTTATTCAGCAGCTTTCCGTAATACCCGGCACGAACTCTGATGCGCTCCTCTCCGAATCCACCTCCATCCGCCAGCGTCTCTCACCATATTGTTGAGCTAAGGGTATTTTGAAAACAAGCTCTTTACATAAACCATAAATATGGAGATGATAATAATCAATAATTACGATAAGTAGGCGCGATATCACGAGAGAATCTACTCGAATTTAATGGTATACCGCGCTTCAATATAGGAGAATGATTATGCCAACCTCTTTACGAGTAGCAAGTTTCAATGTTGAAAATCTTTTCGGCCGTTCGAAGGTGCTGAATTTCAGGGACCAAAGTGTGGGCGACAAAATCTTGGAGAAGATTGATGAGTTTCGCCAATTGCTGAAAAAAACCACTTACACGGCCAATGATAAGACGCAGATTCTCAAGTTGTATAAGGAAGATCTTAAGCCATACATCGAAGTGAGGGAGGATCGTGGCAAGCTATTCGATAGAAAAAAATATACTGTGACTGGAGTGATAGCCAGGGGGGCTGATGATTGGGATGGAGCAATCGAGTTCAAGCGCGCCAAATTTTCGGAAATCACGAGAGAAAATACGGCAAAGGTAATCAAAGATGTCCGTGCTGATGTAGCGTGCATTGTGGAAGCAGAGAATCGGCCGACGCTCCAATCTTTCAACGCGGAACTGCTGAATCATCGATACAAGTACACGATGCTGATCGACGCCAATGATCCGCGTGGAATTGATGTCGGTCTTTACAGCAAATATCCGCTCGGTGGCATAAAGACACACATGTTCGACAAGGAAGAAGATAAAACCATCTTCAGCCGAGATTGTCTGGAAGTCGAAGTTTTACTGCCTGATGGCCAGAACCTGCACATGCTATGCAACCATTTCAAGAGTCGCGGATACGACTCTGAAGGCGATGCCTCCGAAAAACGAGAACGACAGGCAAAACGAGTTGCTCGGATCCTCGAAAAATACGATCTCGTCAATGACTGGGTCGTCGTCGCTGGAGACTTCAATGACAATCCAACCAGCGCTCCCTTGCAGCCGCTGCTGAGAGTTGATAATATGTATGATGTGCTGGAGCTGCAATACCCGGCCCATCCCATGAAACGCTGGACTTATCACTATAAGCAGTTCGAACAGATTGATTTCGTATTGGTCTCCAAACCGTTAAAGGATCGGTTCCGCAAGGCAGGCGTTGAGCGCCGCGGGATGTACAATCTCAAGGAGCTAACAACGTCATCCAATGGATCGGTCGATGTCGAGGAGGAATACAGCACTGTTAATCGCTGGACCAATGCTGCTTCCGACCATAGTGCCGTTTGGGGAGAATTTGCCCTCAAATAGGTGGGGGTGTAAATAACGCCAGGGGTTGGCGTGACCCAGGGCATTCAAGCCCCGTGGCCTGGCCGGAGAGCATCCTCCAGAGGGCAGGATCTCTGGCCTGGATGCCGATGCGATCTTTGGGCCGTGCTCAAGGTTGCTCCTCAGCCTCGATTCGCTCCAGCTCCTCCATCTCCGATCTCCTCAGATCCCGAAGGATGGACGAGAACTGGTCGATCAGCTCAATGCGCCTGATAACCTCAGTCTTGGAGGACATTTTAAGCCACCGCCTTCTCGAAAGCTTTGATCTCTTTGGCCGGGAAGAATCTCCGGGAGGTCTTCGTTCGACTCGGGCGCGGGCAGGCCGTGCCGCCTGTTGATGTACCTGATCAAGGCTCGCACCGCAGCTGCTTCCTGGATTGCAGGGCCGCCGGGCGCGAGCAGTGCTTTTTCTTCCATCATTCATCCCTCACAGGAACATTGGATATTTTCGATGGCGTTTGCGCGGATGCGTGCGGGCATGAGCCACCATGAGGATGCGGCAGCCGTCCGGGCCGGTTGCCTCCGGCGCGAGCCTTAGCACGCCCATGGCTTTTCGGTCTTTGCAGATTGACGAGCGTTGAGAGCGGCAGGCGGAAGCCTCAATCGATCTGACGCACATAGGCGAGTGCTTGCGCTTGTCCTGATCACGACCTCAAGGTGCTTGATCTGCCCGCTCAAGGGCGCGGTATGAACTGCGGCGGCCATGGTGCGAATCACCTAATCTAAATTGGTCACTGCAAGTATTTAAAGTTTCTTCAAAAAACTTGAATAACTATATAACTCTTAGATAACTTTAAATATTAACAACTCCTAAATATCACTGTGTACTCGTTGTAGTGCATGGAAGAAGTCAAGAGATACAAAGTGATCGCGAAGGTCTTCAGCAATGGCAAGGTAACGATTCCACAGGAGGTGCGTCAGTACCTTGAAATTGAAGATGGTGATTTCGTCGAGATGGTCGTATCAAAAATAGATATGTCCGTCCCAAAAGATGTTTAAACCATCTATCTTGCCCATCGCGGATGTAATATCAGCTAGGTAGAGATATCTATATACTATTTATACTATTTCCCGTGAATATGCAAAAATGATTTTAGGTCAGATGAGCCTGCACTCCCTTTCAAGTTAATATAGATATTAGAAGATTACCATTTTGATAAAATTTCATCCAATATTAGAGTTGCTCTATCCATTACGAATAATTCATATTTATCGGACCTCCAAGGAGCATCGCTACTAAAAGGTATAAGATTTGATTCAAAAACAGCTTTCGCTTTTTCATTTAAATCTCTAGCGCTTTTTGTCAAATAATTGCTGGGTGAAGTGGCTAATATTTGTTTATTTTGTGCTGAGGATAACATGCAAACGTTACAGACGCAATTTCTTTGAGCAGGTTCAACACCCAATCTTTTTAAGAATTCTTTTGGGAATATGTGGTGGAACTCTTTATTATTAAATGTACTTAGGGCTACTTCTGTGTCAATTGCTTCGCCATTTGTAATATTTTTGGGATTTTTTCTAGCTAGCATTACCACAAATGTCTTAGTAAATGCTCCTCTCTTTACGAATTGACGCCTCATTAGACTGTCAACAGTGATATAAAATGGCAATCGAAAAACATTGTTATCGCCATCGACCAATCTATCGATTTCCGCGATATCGTGCTCCAATACACCCTCTTCAGCTCCCCGATAATGTTCTGAAAAACCAGTTTGCCAGAAGTATCTTCTCAGAACAGTTAGATGATCACTAGTTGGGTTTCTTATTTTCGAAAAGAAATACGAAAGAACAACCATTTGATATTGATATGGCAGGAAAGCGTCTGAAGGGACCGCTAAATCTGTTGAAAGGAAATCTACGGTTCTTTCGACGGCTTCTTGTACTTTTTTCGTCAATTCAATGAGCTTCTCTGAAGATAGCTCTCTCAATTTAAACACATGTTCTTCTTTTGAGCCGATGTCTGCAATTGAAGACATAATTTTTAAAAATACTGTATTATCTATTTCTTCAAAATCCTTCAGTTTAGCTGATTCACG
>Ga0315277_10008129_pt1 | contig 13537 bp, 15 predicted proteins | sample YL17G05_15_MG_FD_203695 | JGI IMG/M metagenome (GOLD analysis project Ga0315277, IMG submission 203695) | Sediment microbial communities from Yellowstone Lake, YNP, Wyoming, USA - YL17G05_15 | ecosystem: Environmental > Aquatic > Freshwater > Lake > Sediment | place: USA: Wyoming | collected...
ACCCATGAGTCTGTAGCGGGGCTTCTCCTCTCGCCAGTACCTTGGTACGCTCATCTTAGACCCTCCTGAGGATGGTGACGGAGCAGGTGGAGCCTGCGCCCGCCATGTTCTGTGCCATCCCTATCTTCGCGTCGGGGATCTGGTTCGCCCCCGCCTTCCCGCGTAGCTGTATGACCGTCTCCGCGATCTGGTACAGCCCCGTCGCCCCTATGGGGTTGCCGCGGGCCTTGAGTCCGCCGAAGTTGTTCGTCGGTATCTCCCCCGTGCGTGCGGTGTATCCCCGCGCGACGAGTTTTGCGCCCTTCCCCTTCTCGGCGAAGCCGAGGTCCTCGAGGCTGAGGACGCCATCGATCGTCGTGTCATCTGTGACCTCGAGCACGTCTATGTCCTTCGGCTTGACCTTGGCGACCTCGTATGCCTTGGCTGCGGCCTTCTTGACTGCTTCGAGGGTGAGTGGGTGCTTCCGCGCGGCGAGGGACAGGTGGTCGGTGGCGACCGTCGAGGCCGCTACCTCGATGCCTGTGGTTATCTTGTCAGCTGGGCCGAGCAGCACGGCGGCTGCGCCGTCCGCGACTGCCGCGCACTCCATCATCCTGATGGGGTCGGCCTCCATCGGGCTCGTCATGACGCGTTCGATGCTGAGCTTGAATGGGTACTGGGCGTGGGCTACGCCTACGGCGTTGTCGTGGTTGCGCGCTGCGAACCAACCGATCTCCTCGGGCGTGGCGCCGTACTCGTGGCTGTAGAGCCTGTGGAGTATGGCTGAGAGCCCCGTCTTTGTGACGCCCGTGTAGGCGGTGTACTCCTGATCCTCAGCACCTGCCAGCGCCGTCGTGACGGCCTCTGGGAGGAGGTCGCTCATCTTCTCGACTCCACCAACGAGGACCCAGTCGCTGAGACCCGAGGCGACGGCCTTGACGCCCTCGTGGAAGGCGACTCCTCCGCTCGCCTGACCCGCCTCGATCCTGACTGCGGGGAGGCCCGGCCTGCCGATGGCCTCCGCCATCATGGCGCCCATGCTAAGCTGACCCTGAAGGTGGGCGCCCATCATGTTGGCGACGTAGAGGTGGTCGATATCGGTGTGTGCCGCGTCCTTAAGGGCGGCGAGGGCGGCCTCCGCGAAGAGTTCTTTGACGTTCCTCTCCCATGGCTCGCCGACCTTGGTGAAGCCTATTCCGGCTACTGCTACCTTTATCATGCTATTATCTGCCCCCTGTGGCGGAGGTAGGTCGCGTAGTCGACGTACCTCTTCCTCTCTATGTAGCTCTTGACCTTGGGTCCCCCGCGACGGTGCTTTATCGGCTCCCTGACCTTCCAGACGAAGGCGTCGCTGCCGGCGCCGCTGCCGTAGCTGACCATGAATATGCGGTCACCGGGCTCGGCGACGTCTAGCGTCGCGGCGAGTCCCAGTGGGCTGCTGCCCGCGTAGGTGTTGCCCACGACTGGGGAGACGAGGCCGGGGTTGATCTGGTCCATCGTGAAGCCGAGCATCTTGGCGACGTTTATGGGGAACTTGGCGTTGGGCTGGTGGAAGACGGCCCACTTGAAGTCGGTGGACTTGTACCCCGTCTCGGCGAGGAGCGCCTTCCCGGCGCCTGTGATGTGCTTGAAGTAGGCTGGCTCTCCCGTGAACCTGTTGCCGTGGCGGGGGTACATCTCCTTGGGCCTGCGCCAGAAGTCGGGCGTGTCCGTGACATAGCTGTAGGAGGCTTCCAGTTCGGCGATGCTCTCCTCAGCCGGGCCGAAGAGGAACGCGGCGCCTCCGCAGGCGGCGGTGTACTCCAGCGCGTCGGCGGGTTTGCCCTGAGCCGTGTCCGAGCCTATGCCCATGGCGTACTTCTGCATGCCGCTGCCGACCAGGCCGATGCAGGTCTGCATCGCCTCGGTGCCCGCCTTGCAGGCGAACTCGTAGTCGGCGGTGGAGACGCTTGGCGTTGCGCCGATGACCTCGGCCACGATTGTGCCCGATGGCTTGACGGCGTATGGCTTGGACTCGGTGCCCACGTAGACGGCCCCGATCTGCGCCGGGTTGACGTCGGATCGCTTGACTGCCTGCCGGGCGCACTCGACCGATATGGTGATCGTGTCTTCGTCGAGTGCCACGACGGTCTTCTCCTCGACGGGCTCCCCCGAGGTGCTCCACATTCGGTTTACCTCGGCGGCCTTGAGCCTGTACATCGGCACGTAGGCGCCGTAGCCGACGATGCCGACCCTGATGAGAGTCTTCATTCGTCCAACCTCTCCGGAAACTTGAGGATACGTTGAGTGGACCCTATTTAAGCGAATCGACACGGATCGATTGGGGCATCGACGAGAGACGAATGAGGGGCTACCTCTTGAGGTAGACGTCCCTGAGCGTCCCCAGGCTCTTGAACGTGGCCTTGACCGAGTAGGGGCGCTCGAACCGGCAGGCGAAGCCCTCCCAGGGGTCACCCACGACCTCGTAACCGTTGAGTTGGCCGACGCCTAGGAGCGCCGTGTTGGCGACGTGCCCTATCTCCTCGGGCTTGAACCCCATGAGCCCGCAGCAGAAGCTGTCCACGGCGACCACATCCCGACCCGCGACTATGACCCCCATCTTCCGGGGGTTCCCCACGACGGGGCCGTTCCCTTCCATGCATGTCACGCCGTCGATGACTGTCATGTCCGTCCTCATCGTCTTCGCCAGGTATGGGAGGACCTCATCCAGTTTCTTGTGTAGGCGGCTCTTCTTCGCCTCCTGGAAGCAGCCGTAGAGGTTCTTTATTCCGAGGGTGACGGTGGTGTGGGCGCAGGTCTTCATCTTTGCGAGGTTGATGACGTAGTCGGCTTCGAGCATGGTCTTGGGGATCATGATCTCGGTGCCTGCGACCTTGTGTGGGACCCCCTCGTCCGCGCTGAGGTTGAAGAACCTCACCCCCCACTCCTCCAGCTTGGTGTAGAGGCCGGACTCCTTCACCCTCTTGTCGGCGGTGTCCGCGATGTTGTCCGACTCAACCACGAGGGGCTCACACCCCTTCTCCCTGACCATCTTGACGGCCGCCTCGATTATGGCGAAGTCGGTTATGACCATGCCCTGCGGGTTCTTGGCGTTGCAGACGTTGGGCTTGATGACGACCCTCATCCCGGGCTTGACTTGGAGGCCCCCGGCGAGTTCCACCGCCCTCCTGACCGCCGCCTCCTCGTCGCCTCCGGCCTTAACGATCGCTACATTGGTCAAACGAGTCACCTACTTGGCGACGAGCCTGTCGCCCATCTCCCCCATGACCCTCAGTATCGCTATCTCGTCGTTTATGCTGATCCTCGGCTCCCCGCCGCCGTGGACGAGTTTGTCGAGGCGCCTGTACTGCTCAGGGAAGCTGGGGTGCTTGAACTGGATGAGGTCGAGGTACCACCCGACGCCCCTCTCGCTTGTCTTGGTCTTCCTGCCCTCAGCCTCCAGGGTGTAGCTGTAGGGGTTTATGGCGAAGTCGCTTGTGAGTCTGCCCTTCTCGCCCTCTATAGCGACGGCGAAGGTGGGGATCATTCGGGTCCAGCTCGCGGTGCAGTCGAGCTCCACGCCGTGCTCCGTCTCGACGGTGGCGTGGAGGTTGTCGCAGACCTCGTACTTCTTGCAGACGCCTGAAACGTCTACGACCATGATCGGCCTCCCAGCGACGACGCCGGCGACGCTGAGGATGTGGGGCATCACGTCCTCGACGATTCCCCTCGGGTTCTTGGTGCGGAAGTCGGTCTTGGAGCCATACATCCCGAGGTTGTTCTCGAAGTTTAGCTTGACCCTCCGGACGGCCCCTATCGCCCCCTGCTTCACCATCTCCTCCATCCTGTATAGGGCGGGGGTGTAGACGTAGTTGTGGGCCGGGAGCACCACGAGGCTACCCTTCGCCTGCTTGATCCTCTCGCAGCCCTCGACACTCTGGGCGAGGGGCTTCTCGCAGAGCACATGCTTCCCCGCCTCGATGGCCTCGAGGGTCATCTCCTCGTGGAAACGGGGCGGCGTGTTTATGGCGACGGCCTCCACCTCCGGCTTGGCGAGGAGTTCATGGTAGTCGCCGCAGGCGTGTTTCACACCCGTGGCGCCTTTGACTTCGGCGAGCTGCTCGTCGCCCTTGTCCGAGATGCTCACGAGCTCCACGACACCAGAGGCCTCTATGGCCTTGAGGTGGAACATAGTCGTGACCCTGCCGCAGCCGATTATTCCTAGGCGAAGCATACGCGAGAATAGACGGCTCCAACGTTAAATAGTTGCTACCCGCCCTCGGGGAAGTACTTCGCGAGGAACTCCTTGTAGCCGAAGTGGAGGGCGACGGGGGCGCAGACGAGGACCTCGAACCAGTACGTTGCGAGGCGCGTGAGGAGGCTGATGGCCGCTGCGGTCGAGAGGGGGACCCCGGCGAGGACGAAGGCCCCCGCCAGCCCCGCGTCGAGGAGCCCGATCCCGCTGGGGATGAAGAAGTTCATCTGCTGGAGGAACTCGACGACGGCGAAGGCGAAGACGACGGTGGCTACGTCGACGTGGACTCCCAGCGCCTCGGCGGAGAGGTAGGCGGTGATGGCGCCCGCGCTCCAGTGGAAGAGGAGCATCCCGAAGGCGAGGAGGTTGAGCCCCATCCGCGCCCTCAGGTCCCTCACCGCCTCCCCTATCTCGGCGATCACGGGGTGGAACCCCTCCTCCCCAGACTCCGGGTCGTGGAACCTGTCGAATACGTTCCTCCGAACCCAAGCCGGGCTCCTCTCGTAGACGTAGCCAAGCACCCTTGTGTTTAACATCAGGCTGAAGACGACGACGCTGATAACGGCGAAGAGGGTGAGGAACCAGCACACCTCGGGGTTTATCGGTATCTCCCGCCCGCTTGCGATGGTGGCGAAGGCCGTCCCGCCGATGATGAGGCCGAAGGCGATGTTGTAGTAGGATCTATGGACGAGGACGCTGCTAAGTCCCTTCCCCAGGTTGGAGCCGGAACTGTCCTTGACCAGGTAGGCGCGGACCATCTCCGTGATCAGGGGAAGAGGGGCTATCCACCCGATGAAGAGGCTCGTGAAGGTAAGCTGAGTCGCCCCCCAGAGGCTTACTTTGACCCTCATCGCCCTGAGGATGAGGTACCATGAGAAGGCGAAGAAGAGGAGGCCGATCTGATCCGCGAGGACCGCGAGGGCGTAGACTCCGACGTTGAACGCCCCGACCTGCGCGAAGGCGGCGAAGGGGTTCGCCCACGCGAGATAGGCGACGAAGAAGACGACCCCGATAAGCGTGAACGCGAGCGCCCTCTTATCCAACCCGGAGCCACTTCAGCTAAGATTGCCTCAACCCATAAATAATTATGCGCCCCCTCCCAGCCTGAATTGGGGCCCACCATAAGAGTCGCCGCCGCGGCTGACCTGGCAGCGATCCACAGGATCGAGGTGGGGAGTTACCCCGATCCTTGGCCGCGCTCCATCTTCTTCCTCATGCGTGGCAGGGAGCCCGAACTCTTCCTGGTTGCCGAGTCGGAGGGGGCGGTAGTCGGGTACGCCATCGGTGAGGTCGAGTGGAGGGGCGGCGCTAGGATCGGGCACATCATGAACGTCGCCGTCGCCGAGGAGTGGAGGCGGAGGGGGCTCGCAGGTAGGCTGCTCGACGAATTGGAGAACCGTTTCAGGGAGAGACACGCGAGCGCCGCCTACCTGGAGGTCCGCGCATCGAACACCCCCGCGCAGAGGCTTTACAGGAAACGCGGCTACGCCGAGGTGAGGTCCCTCCCCGGCTACTACCGGGACGAGGACGGCCTCGCCATGGAGAAGCCCCTCGGCTGAAACGTTACACTTCTATACCCGTAGCCGCCTCATCACTGAACAGGTGGAACCATGGGTGAGATACGAGTCGCCATCGCCGGCACCGGAAACCTCTGCTCAAGCCTAGTACAGGGAACACACTTCTACGCTAAGGCGAAGGAGCCCCTCGGGCTCCTCCACCCCGAGCTCGGCGGCTACAAACCGTCCGACATAAGGTTCGTCACCGCCTTCGACATAAGCGAGGCGAAGGTGGGCAAGGACCTATCCGAGGCCATATTCGCGAAGCCGAACCAAGCCCCGAGGGTCGCCGACGTACCCAAGCTCAAAGTGTCTGTAAAGATGGGCCCCGCCCCCGACCTCACGGAGGAGGGTGCACTAAGCAGCATCAAGAGGGCGTCAGCCGAGGCCGTCGACGTCGCCGCGGAGCTACGGAAGGCAAAGGCGGACATGCTCATCAACATGGTCTCGGGGGGCAGCGACAAGGCCTCCGCCCTCTACGCGAAGGCGGCCATCGACGCGGGCTGCGCCTACCTCAACACGACGCCGTCGAGCGTCGCGGGGGACGCCGCGCTCGTGAAGAAGTTCGCGGCGGCGAAGCTCCCCGTGGCGGGTGACGACCTACTCGACCAGGTCGGCGCCACGGCCCTCCACATCGGCATCCTCGAGTTTCTACACAGCCGCGGCGCCCACATAGACGAGAGCTACCAGCTCGACGTCGGCGGCGGCGCCGAGTCGATAAGCACGCTGGAGAAGACGAAGGACACGAAGAGGAGCATAAAGACGGCGGCCGTCATGGGGCACGTCCCCTACAAGTTCCCACTCGTCTCCGGCTCCACGGACTTCGTCGACTTCCTCGGCAACGGGCGTGACAGCTTCTTCTGGGTCAAGGGGCGCTACTTCGGCGGCGTCCCATTCACGATGGACCTGAAGCTGAGCAGCGAGGATGCCCCCAACGGCGGCTCCATACTCCTCGACGCTATACGGGGGATGAAGGTCGCCAAGGATGGTGGCGCCAAGGGACTCGTCGCCCCCGTCTGCGGCTACGCCTTCAAGAGGGCGGAGCGCACAAACCTAGCCACCGCATACAAGGCATTCAGGGACCTCACAGGGTAACCGCTATGCACATGATATTCATGGTGGGGACCGCCGGGAGCGGCAAATCGAGCCTTACCGCGGCCTTCACCCGCTGGCTGGAGATGCAGCGCGAGGACGTCATGGCCATAAACCTCGACCCCGGCGCCCCAAACCTCCCATACTCCGCCAACGTCGACATCCGCGACTACATAAAGGTCGAGGACGTCATGGAGGAGTACGGACTCGGCCCAAACGGCGGCCTCGTCGCCGCCACCGACATGATCAAAGACGTCGTAGACCAGGTCAGCCAGGACATCGAGGACTTCACCCCCGACATCTGCATAGTCGACACGCCGGGGCAGATGGAGCTCTTCGCCTTCCGCGACATAGGCGCCCAGGTGGCGGAGAAGCTCACCGACGCCGACAAGGGCCTCGTCTACCTCTTCGACGCCGGCTTCTGCAGGGACCCCCTCAACTACGTCATGAACATGTTCCTCGCATCCGCCATAAACATCCGGTTCCAGCTCCCCCAGTTCCAGGTCTTCAGCAAGATAGACCTCCTCAAGGAGAAGGAGCTAGAGGCTATGATGAGTTGGTCCGAGGACCCGGACGTCCTCAGGGAAGCGGTGGACGCCCGCCTCAGCGGCATGAACAAGGAGATGAGTCAGGACATGCTGGAGATCATTGAGAGGATGGGCGTCGAGTTCAGCCCCATCGCGGTCTCCTCGAAGACCTACGACGGGTTCCACGTCCTCTACTCGGAGCTGCAGCGCGTCTTCACGGGCGGCGAAAAGTTCACGCCGTGACCGGCTTCCTGAAGTGGAGCTGGTAGGCGAAGAAGCCGCCGAATTCCTCCGCTAGCTCCAACCCCGCCTCGGCAGCCCACCCCTTCTCAGTGCCCCTAAAAGGGTAATCGGGGTCGGGCAACAACTCGGTCAGGCAGACTAGGCCACCCGGCTTTAGTATCCTCTTGCACTCCTTGAGCACCTTGACGGGGTCCGGTATCTCCGCGAGGCAGGAGAGGGCGATCACCCTGTCAATCGAGTCGTCGGGGAAAGAGAAAGCGTGGGCGTTATCTATCCTGGCGTCGACGTTGCTCACACCTTCCCTCCTCGCCCTCTCCCTCAGCCTATCCACAACGTCCTTCTGTATATCGCAGGCGTAGACTACCCCATCCAGTGTAACCCTCCGGGCGAAGGCGAAGGTGTAGCTGCCCTTACCCGGGCCGATCTCCACGACTCGCATCCCCGGCAGGAGCCCCATCCGGTCTGCCGCGACCTCCGGGCTCTGGATGAAGCGCCGCCTGAGGGGGTTATCGATGAACTGAATCATGAAGGAGGGGATGGGGAAGTGGTACCAGTGCCGGATGATGCGGAAGACGACCTGAAGCAGGAATAGCCCCGATAGTAAGATGACCAGCAGCAAGAAGCCGATGATTGAGAGCGCCGCGGCGAGGTCCATCCCGGTTACATGATTTATCCGAGAATATTTGGCGGTTTCCACAGTGCTCGAAATAATTAATACTCCAAACCCGCCCTATTCTCTAAGGAGATAATCATGGTTCTATATTTAACACAGGATGAGGTCAAGCAGGTGCTTGACATGAAGAGCGCCTTCGAGGCCGTCGAGAATGGCTTCCGGGAGATGGGAAACAAGGCGATCGAGATGCCCCCCAGGGTCTACCTCCACTTCCCCAAGGGCGTCCTAATCGCGATGCCCGCCTATATGCCCAACCTGAACGCGGCGGGCACAAAGCTCGTCACCGTCCACCCGGGCAACAAGAAGGACCACAACCTCCCCGCGGTCCAGGCGAAGATAGTGATCAACAGCCCCGAGAACGGGAGCCCCCTCGCCATAATGGACGGCACATACATCACCGCCCTACGCACCGGCGCCGCCGGCGCAGTCGGCATAAAGTACCTCAGCCGCGAGGACGCTAAGGAGGTCGGCATCTGCGGCCTCGGCGTCCAGGGCAGGAGCCAGATAATGGGCCTCATGCTCGTCCGCCCCAACGTCAAGAAGGTCAAGATATACGACATCATCCCCGAGGCCATCGAGCCCTTCATCAAGGAGATGAAGGCGATGTACCCCAAGACCGAGTTCGTCCCCGTCAAGTCCGCCGAGGAGGCGACGAGGAACAGCGACATCATCATCACCTGCACCCCGAGCCCCAGCCCCTTCATAAAGGGCGAGTGGCTCAAGAAGGGCGCACACGTCTCCGCAATCGGAGCCGACACCGCAGCCAAGCGCGAGCTAGAAACCAGCGTCATAAAGACCGTGAACAAGCTCGTCGTGGACTACATGCCCCAGGCCTTCGTCGTCGGCGACTTCGCCAAGCCAAAGGAGGAGGGCGCCATCTCCGAGAAGAACATCTACGCCGAGATGGGCGAGATCGTCGCGGGCCACAAGAAGGGACGCACCAGCCCCGACGAGATAACCCTCTTCAAGGCCACAGGCCTCGCCATACAGGACGTCGGAACAGCCGCTAAGGTCTACGAGCTCGCGGCCAAGAAGAAGATCGGCAAGGACCTACCCAACTAGTCCCCTTTTTTAATGATACCGGAGTACTCCCGGTAGCTGTTCTCGCATGGGTTACCCGGGCAGTACTGGATCCTCGACTCCCCGATGTCGGCGCCCACTGCGATTATGGTTGAACTCGTCTGCACATGCTCCCGGTGGGGTAGTGGTAGCAGATGGAGCCTGGCCCCCTCTCCACCCCGTGGTCCGCCCCATCTCCTTGAGGGCCGCGACGAGGCCACCGACATCGCTCGGCTGCATCCCATCGAGGAGCCGTACGGCCCTTATCCTCCTCTTCTCAGCGTTCACCCACATCCCGTCGGCCCTATCCGTCCAGTCGACGCCGGGAAACGTGGTAAGGGTAGTGACGACGTGTCCGCCGGGATCCAGCCGCCGGACATCCGTCTCCCTGTCCCAGACCACGTGCCAGGCCGACTCGGAGTCCGCCACGAAGAAGTTCCCCCGCCGGTAATCCCAGCGCACATCCGGGTCCGTCAGGAAGCCCTTCGCCTCCTCTGCCGAGTCGCAACCGTCGAGGAGATCCATCGCCAGGAGCCCCCTGCTCCTCGCCGGCTTCTCGGCGAGTTCGGTTTCTTGGTTTGTGACCGCGACGAGGAGACCATCCTCGTTGAATCCTATCCAGGTCCCCTTGGACGCAACGTCGTAGGGGGTGTACACACGCACCCTACCCTCGAAGACCCTCGACGGCTCCTCAAGCGTACCCTTATTCAAGCACCTGTTGTGGAGGACCAACACGGGGTAGTCTACCAGGAACCCGTATAGTGCTATCAGGGTGCACACGTAGGCTCCGAATAGGATTCCCTGACCCCAGTATAAGTTTTCCAGGGAGGTGCAACTATTTAACCCGCCGGAACCGATTGATCACTCGAGGTTCTTTACTTGGCGAAAACTATCGATGAACTGTCCCAGATCGAGATATCTGAACTGATCGACAGGCGGGCAAGCGTCTTCACACCCGAGGACACCGCCAGCAAGGTCAAGGGTGAACTCGAGAAGACGGGCCGCTATGAGGCCATAGTCGTCGGCGGCGGTAAAGTGGGGATGGTGACAATACGGGACCTGCTCGCCCTCGACCTCCTCGAGCAGACCAAGTTGGAGGGGCTCTGGAAGAGCACGTGGCAGACCCCCGTGACCTCCGACAGTTGGGCGAGGGACGTCGCCACCGAGCTGCTCAGGATCAACGCGAGGGCCCTCCCGGTGGTCGAGAACATGAAACTGGTGGGTATCATCTCTCAGGTCGACCTAGTGGCCGCCATGGCGGACTGCCCCGAGTTGAAGAAGATCCCTGCTAAGGACCTCGCCAAGATGCCCCCCGTCACCCTCGGCGTCTACGCCAAGGTAGCCGAGGCTAGGAAGATCATGCTCGACAGGGGCTTCAGCCACGTCCCCATCATAAAGGATGGGAAGCTTGTAGGCATGGTCACGGCGCGGGATATCGTCCAGTACTTCGCGACGGGGATAGGCAGGATGAAGACCGGGGAGAGGCTGGGGGCGAAGGCGTCTAGGTACCCTGGGACGGTTGAGGGCATCATGGACAAGCACCCCTTAACAGTCGGGTCAGAAGCCACCGCCCTGGACGTCGCCAAGGGCCTCAGGGACCATCAAAAGAGCGCCGCCCTCATCGTCGACGAGGACGACGGAGTCCTAGGCATAATCACACCCAAGGAACTCCTCCAGCTGATAGCCGAACCAGAGAAAGAACCGGAGCTACCCATCTCCATAATCGGCCTCACGAACGAGGAGTTCCTCGAGAGGAGCCTCGCCGAGGAGAAGGTCAGACGCGTAGTGACCCTCGGCCTCAAGATACACCCCGACATCAACAACGTGCAGGTAGTGATCAAGAAGTCGGAGAAGGGGGGTGAGAAGGGGAGGTACGAGATGACCGCACGCGTCATCGCTCCCCGCGAGCAGTTCCAGGCCTCCAACGAGGGGTACGACCTCGTCAAGACCTTCGACGGCCTCGTGTCCGCCCTCGAGAAGGCGTTCAAGCAGGCGAAGCACGAGCCGACGAAGGTGTCGCGCAGGGGCCGTGGGCGCCTCTAAACTCTTAACCGCGCTCCTCCCCCCTTCTCATAGATCCCCGATGCCGCAGTGGACAATCGTCATCACCGAACCGATCAACGAGGCAGGCGTCAGGCTCCTGGAGGAAAGAGGCGTGAAGGTCGTGGCTCTCCCCACCGGGGCCAAGGAGGACGCCCTCCTACGCGTCGCCCCGGAGGCCGACGGCCTCATCACCCGTGGAGGCGTTAATGTGAACCGCGGGATGATGGAGGCGAGTCCGCGCCTTAGGGCCATCGGCGTGCACGGCATCGGTTGCGACCACGTCGACCTCGCCGCCGCCCGCGAACTGGGTAAGGTAGTCCTCAACACCCCCGACGCCCTCACCGTGACCGTCGCCGAGATGGCCGTCGCCCTAATGCTCTCGATGACCCGGAGGGTAGCCTCGGCGGACAAGGCCGTGAGGGCGGGGGGCTGGGCGAGGAAATACGGCGACCTCATCGGCGCCGAGCTCATGGGGAAGACGGTCGGCCTCGTCGGCATGGGGAGGATAGGCGCGGCCACGGCGAGGAGACTCAGGGCCTTCGACGTCAATCTGCTCTACTGGAGCCGGACGAGACACAAGGAGATTGAGGAGGAAATCGGCATCGAGTGGGCGGAGCTCCCTGCCCTGCTCGCGCGGAGCGACGTAATCAGCATACACCTCCCCGGCTCACCCGAGACCCACCACATAATTGGAGCTAAGGAACTCTCCCAGATGAGGCGGGGCGCCATGATAGTCAACACCGCGAGGGGCAGGGTGATAGACGAGGCCGCCCTCGTCGAGGCTCTAAGGAGCGGCCACATATCCTCCGCGGGCCTCGACGTCTTCGAACTGGAGCCCATCAAGCCCGACAATCCCCTCCTCGGCATGGATAACGTCGTCCTCACCCCCCACCTGGGCGCGAGCAGCCTGGAAGCCATGCGGAGGATGGCGACCCAGGTGGCCAAGGGCGTCCTCGACACCCTCGAGGGGAGAGAGCCCCCCAACAGGGTTACTTAAAACCAGTCGTGCGTCGCGACTGGGAACTTTCATCTGGAATCCCTGCTAGCTTGCTCTGAGAAACGGTTTTAAAGCGTAGGCTCTGTGGTATGGAGAGGTGTGAACATACATGCCCACAGTCACAGTCGATAAGAGCAAATGTGATGGAGAAGGCACGTGCGTGGACGTCTGCCCGATGAACGTCTACGACATGGTCGACAAGAAATCCGAGCCCACACGGGCATCGGACTGCATCGCCTGCATGGCGTGTGTAACCAGCTGCCCCACACAGGCCATAACCATCGAACCGTAAAAAGAGCCCGAGAACTAGGCTCCCCTTTTATCCTATAGTTTTTAGTACCTCCGGACCGCGATGGCCCGGACTATGTCCGCCGTGTTCTCACACCAGTCCGCGATGGTCTCCAACGCGTCGAGGAACTCGTTGAGGAGGATGAGGGAACCCGTCGTCCAGCCCTTGAACTTGAGGTTGGCCAGGTGCTTCCTCGCCTGACTATACAGCTCATCCGTGTCCTCTTCGAGGAGCTCGACCTTGTTCGCGAGGTTGATGGCCTCCTTCGGGTCCTTCGATATCTTCTTCAGGCACTCGTCGAGCACCTCAACGCAGTCGGCGTCTGCCTTGACCATGTTGAGCGCGGCTTCCCTCATCTCGGGGGGCGCCTTGTCGAGCTGGATGACGTTGAGTATGCGCCCCGCCTCCTTGCTCCAGTCGGCTATCCAGTCCACGGCGCGGACGAGTTCCATCAGGTCATCCCTCTCCTCGGGGAACATCTCACTCTTCGTGAGGGCGTCGACCATCTGCCTCCTGAGCTCGTCGGCCTCCATCTCCATCCTGCTGACACTCATGTAGTGAAACGTGCACTTTTTGCGGTCGCAATTGGCCGCGGCGTCCACCATGCTGTAGAGCTCCCTGACCGCGTTCTTAGTCAGGTCGAGGTGCTTTTCAGCCATGTCGAGGATATCTTCCCCCCGACTCGGGGCGAACCATCCGAAGAGTTTTCTAGACATTCTCCCGACTATCCCTCACCTTGTTAGTTTATGAAATCTTCCTCTAGACTCAGCCCCGGAGTATGTATAGTAGTATGATGGTCGCGGGGACGAGGTGAAAGATGATTGTGATGACGAGCGTTAGCCTCG
>Ga0315277_10008131_pt1 | contig 13536 bp, 11 predicted proteins | sample YL17G05_15_MG_FD_203695 | JGI IMG/M metagenome (GOLD analysis project Ga0315277, IMG submission 203695) | Sediment microbial communities from Yellowstone Lake, YNP, Wyoming, USA - YL17G05_15 | ecosystem: Environmental > Aquatic > Freshwater > Lake > Sediment | place: USA: Wyoming | collected...
CTACCAGAACGCTCAACAATATTCAACTAAATAATGTTACACACGATTCCCGAAATCTTTCGGAATGTCAGCGGTTTCTCGGTCAGGGATCCTTCGTTCACCGAGCTCTGAGGCTAGCAGCGGAGTTGCTGTTGGCGCTGTTGGCCCCGGACAGGCTCCTAGCTGCGGAGTGGGTCGTTTTGTCGTCTGCCTATGAAGCCGGAAGAGAACCGCACCTTGGCTGGCGCAGCAGGTGGGCCCTCGTTGGGGCCAACCGCGCTTCTAGGCGAGCCGAGTTCGACGCAGTAGTTTCCGAGTGGCTCGGGATGACCACGGCGGACATGGTGTCGGTCTTAGCGGATTGTGATCTGCCGCAAGGCGCAACGACGTCTGTCCTCAACAGCAAAGGTTTCTGGCGCGTGGACAAAGACAAGGATCCAGAGCTGCGGCACACGGTGTTGACGCTCGTTGCGTTCCACGATCTCGAGCAGAAGATCCGAGAATGCGACGGCGACCGCGACAAGGGCATCGAGACGTTCCTGAGTCAGAACGACGGCGAAGGCTGGATGTTGCCCGAGACCCTACGTCTCGCCGACTACGGCCTCGGCCACGACGACCGGGCGAAGGAGCACCAGCCCGTCGCCAGCCGCCTCGGTCCGCGCTTCTTCGACTGGCAGCTCACCGAGTTCGCCGAGGAGGCCTGGCGCGAATGCCACGTGCACGCTCGGAACCTGCTCGGCAGAGCCGGATACCGGCGCCTACTGGCTGCTGACGGGAATTCGACGGGCAATCAAGTCGACGCCATGCCGTCTGCCACGGCGCCAGGGACAGAAGCCAACCCAGGCGGCGGGCGTCTATTCGAGTAGAAGGATGCCGACGAGGATCATCGCCACCATCGGCAGCTGCGAACTTGGCCTCCCCCCGGGACTCTCGGGGGCCTTGACGTCCAAATTGCCAAGCTGCGAAGGGAACAGATGACCCGGCAAACGACGGCCGTGGTTCACGCACTGAATGTTGCCACGAAAGGGCCTCGGTCGAAGCAGTACTTGACGTAGAATCAACGGCGAAGCGTCAGTAGGCTGAAGATCACAATGACGAAGCGCCACCGCACGCCACTGCTCGAACGGTCCAGCCACGACGTTCTCGGCGGGGCACGCTCGTGGGCCGAAGTAGTAAGCGGCTTCCGCGACGTCCGCCTCGCTGATGATGAGTTCGTTCATGTCGTCGCGCTCGGCAGCACGGCCCCTGTCGCGGACGTGCTCAACGAGCAGGCAGCCACGGGTCTGAAGAAATTAACAGATCATGATTCCCTCGTTCTCTATGCGTATCGGCGGCGCTTCGGCCGTCGGCTTCAGCATGAGGTCTCAGGTGAGTTTCTCTCCGTCGAGTGCGACCAGGCACCTGTTGCTCTGTTTGTGTACGTCGGCCGCCAGAAGTTCGTGCGATTTGGTCTGGACATGCTGTTGGATCGAATGTACCCACGGGTTGCTCGACCGTTCTTGGCCCAACAAGAGCTGCACGGTCTTCTGCGGTCCCTGCAGCGGACTGTCCAGCCAGATGCCCTTCGCATCCAGGAATACACCGCGAAGGGTCGCCTACGGACGCCCGCCAGGCGGCGTTTCGAATCAGTGCGGGACTGGACTGACATAGATCCTGACGCAGCCTTTCGCGAGGCCGCCGAACGAAATGTGTGGTTTCGATCTGTTCGGTTTGAGGTCGTAGGAGGAAAAGAGCCAGGGCGGTGGACAGGAGCTTGTGGCCGACTGTCGAAGTACGGACACGTCACGATCAATGGCGCACTGGAACTTGTTGATCTGGCAATCATCCCCAGCCTTGTGAGGATCACGGCTGAGAGCCTTCGGCTCTTCTCGAATCGCGAGCGAGTGGGCACTCCAGCGCATGAACCGAAGCCGCTCGAGGTAGTCTATGAGGCGCCGCTCTTGCGCAGGCCGGAGGACCTGAAACGCCTGCGGGATGGCCTCACACGATTCCCACATGGATCGTGTACCGTCCTGCACGCCAACCCGTATTTCCATGCCGCGCTGGTCGACAACCGCGACTTCTCGGCAGTCGACATCTGGGTGCTTTCCGAGAGCAGTATCTTGATCGTGCCGCAGTTACATGCATCACCCGCGGCCTTGAAGAGACTGGTCAACCACATCTTCGAGAACTTCGGCGAGGGCAGGATCAGTGAACCGCAAGAAGCGTGAGCAGAAGCCGACTTTTGACTTGTCGCGCCTCAAGGAGGACGTCGACACATACACCGACGGGATCTACGCGCTGGTGACTCTGGTGCATCACGCGCGGTGGGACGACACCAAGAAGGCGCTGAGAAACGACGTCCGATTCGGCGTCGGCCGCCGGATGCGAACGTTGAACAAGCGGCCAGCGGCTGACGCCAACACGGAGGTCACGCCCGACTGCGTTATCCAAATCGGATCCGCCCAGGGGGTCGTCGCCGAGGTGAAGCCTGGCGTCGCCCGTGGAAAAGCGATTTGGGAGAAGAATCTCCGGCAGATCTGGAAGTACGACGACGCACTTGATGGTTGGTGGACGCCCGACGGGCGATTGGCCAGCCACGACATTGTCGCCTTGGTGCCCATTTCACGTGCTGTTGATTTCGCCGACTTGGTCAAGGCACGGATCGCAGACGGCGGAGTCTCGTTTGTCCGACCACTCACAGTGCTCGCTTTCTTCAAGAACACGGGAGCCGAGAAAGTGTTCGTGACCGTCAAGACGGAGTACGGTGGGTTGACCGACCCGGCTCTGAGCGAGCGGTTCCGTCGTGCGGTGCCCGTGGACTGGAAACACCTCATCACAAACTACCACGATCCGAAGTTCATAGATGCCGAGCCGCCGCTCGCCTACACGTTATGGGTGCTGTGGGACTACGTCTTCAGCCAGAAGGCGTCCGGACGGCAGCCCGATGCCGGACAGCGCTGGATCGGAGTCGACGTAGAGGTCCCGGCCTTGACCGCAGAGGTCCAAAAGTACTATGGCTTCTCGAGCGACGGACCGCGCAGCGTCGAGATTCCGCGGCAACAGTGGATTCGCCATGCGCTCGACGCCCTCGTCGTATTCGGCAAGGCGAAGAAGACCTCTGACCTTGGCTATCTGATCAAGTACTCGCGACACAAAGCGGGCGCAGATACACTCGCGCAGTTCGGCCGCAGATGCGTTCAACACGGTGATCGTCTATACAAGCTGGCCGCCAAGAAGCCTCTAATTGCGATTGCGGAATCCGCTCCCAGCGTCGCTGCGACGCAACTCGTGAAGCAGTAATCTCGTGCTCGCCCTCGTGATGCGACTTTCTAGGCCGGCAGATCTGCGTGGTCCATGCGACCGTCGCCGCGCTCCGGAACGCGCTCGGCCGTTGGCCCGGCGGACGCGGCGCCGCCGAGCGCAAACTCCGGGTCTTCGACGAGAGACTGCTCGATCTGGCGCTCCAACGGGTCAGCTCGTTCGCGTCTTGACGCATGGGTCCTCCGAATCCGGCGACGGCGCGACGTGGCGAGCCGGGGCTTGATCAGCATCCCGACTGGCCATCCCGACTTGACGTTCGGTACGGCTTCGGGTAGTCGGATGTCCCTCTCGTCGCCGGAACGTGAGGGGCGACGAACTGACCCGTCTGAATTCGCTTGCTCACAATCGCTGTAACTGGCAATATTTAGCCGGTTACAGAGTCCAAGTGCCATGAAACCTGAAGTCTTCCTGGCCGGTCACAGCGTGTTCTCACGAGAGGAATTCGCGGCACTTCTGCGGCGTCGGGGACGAACCGATGCCACCTTGGACTCCCACCTCACCCGCTGGCGCCGACAAGGCCGCATCGCTCGTGTGAAGCCGGGGGTCTTCCTCCGCCTCGACGCCGCAACAGACGTGCACGATCCGGGGCCCGACTTTTTGTCGCTCGCGTCGCGCATGGCTCCCGACGCCGTGCTTGCGTATCACACAGCACTCGAAGTGCACGGCGTCGCACAAAGCGTGTTCGAGCGCCTCACATTCCTCACGTGGACGAAGACCCGGCCCACGTCATTCCGGGGGCGACGCTTCATCCCAGTCCGGCCCCGAGCATCGCTGTTCGCCGCTGATGGTGGCAAGGCGTGGATCGAGAAGGCCGATCGGGGAGGGGTCGAGATTCGCGTCACAACCATCGAACGCACGGTGGCCGACGCCCTCGACCGACCGGATCTGGCCGGCGGCACCGAAGAGGTGTGGCGGTCCCTCCACGGCATACCTGCACTCGATCCAAAGGCCCTCGAACGATACGTGGTGCTGCTCGGGAGCCGAACACTTGCCGCGAAGGTTGGGTTCTTCCTCGAGTCGCGTCGTGATGAACTTGTCGTACCCCCTGCGTTCCTGGAACGGCTGCGAACTCGTATCCCGCGCGCTCCGGTCTTCATGGACCGCAGCCGCAAGGGTCGTCTCGTTGCGCGCTGGGCGTTGATCGTGCCGCCAGTCCTGCTCCGGGGCGGCGACGGGGCGCTCGCGTGACCACGGCCAGCGACGTCGCGCGCGTGGCGTCTGAAACAGGCTTCCGAGCCGACGTCGTTGAGAAGGTGTTGCGCCTCCACGGCATCCTGGGCCGTCTGGACCAACATGAGATCACGCAGGGCACGTGGCTCTTGAAGGGAGGAACGGCCCTGAACCTCCTCCATCTGGACGTCCCGCGCCTGTCGGTCGACATCGACGTCAATTACGTCGGCGCGGACGGTGTCGAGGGCATGCGACGCGCCCGGCCGGATTTCGAGCGCGCGCTCACCTCCTGCTGCGCGCGGGAGGGCTGCGATGTGCGCCGCGCACCGTCCGAGCATGCGGGCGGCAAATTCCGGCTGCGCTACCCGAGTGTCCTCGGCGGTTCTCAGAATCTCGAGGTGGACGTGAGCTACGTGGCGCGCGTTCCCATATGGGGTGGCATCCGATCCCGAATCCGGTTTCCCCCGGATTCCGATCTCGAGGTTCCCACACTCACCATCGAGGAGTTGGCCGCGGGCAAGTTCGCAGCCCTCGTGCAGCGTGCGGCGGCTCGCGATGCCTTCGACGCCGCGAACCTGCTCATCCTCATGCCCGATCTCATGCAGCGGCCGATGTTCCGAATCGCGTTCGTCTGCTTCGTTGCCGGGAGCCGGACTGACGCTCGACAACTTCAGCGTGCGGACGTTGTGCTCTCCGATCGGACGATCGAGCAGGAGCTGGACCCGCTGCTCCGGCGCGATCGACAGGGAATCCACCCGACATCGAACGGCCTGCGTGATTGGATCGCCCAGACGGTCGGGCCCGCCCTCGCACCCCTGCTCGCGTGGTCGACCCGGGAGCGTCGTTTTCTCGATCGTCTTCTCGACGACGGGGAGGTCATTGCGGAGGCGCTTCACGACGATTCGAACGTCCAGGAACGCATCCGACGCCAGCCGATGCTGAATTGGAAGGCTCAACACGTTCGCGAGCGTCGCAGGATCCTGTGATATGGCCCTGAATCCTATCGTTTTCACGGAGAAAGTCGTTCGCAGCTTCCTGCGCTATCAGCTGACGGCCTATCCGTTTGCCGATGAGCACCTGCTGACGCAGATGCGGAAGCTCTTGTCGCTGGACGAGACGCGCCAGTCGCCGCTGCTGAAAGGGCCGTACATCAGCCTCTCCCGGCCATTCAGGCGCGGCGCGGCTGTCGATGACCTGGTGCGGGCGGGTGTCTTCCACCCGCATATGCGCCAGCGGATCCCGGGAGACATCACGCACGTGTACGGGCACCAGGAGGAGACCATCCGCGCGATTCGGGATGGCCGGACGACGCTGGTCTCGACCGGAACTGGGTCGGGGAAGACGGAGTGCTTCCTGTATCCGATCATCAGCAAGTGCCTCGACCTGCGCGACGCGGACGCGGCTCCCGGCATCGGCGCGGTGATCGTGTACCCGATGAACGCACTGGCCGAGGACCAGCTGGGACGACTACGGTCGTTATTGGCAGGCACGGGGATCCCGTTTGGGATGTACGTCGGCAAGACGCCCGATCACGAGAGCGAAGTAGTTGGCATTCGAATGCCGGCTGGGTCGTCCCGCGCCGACTACGAAGCCAGGCTGGACCAGGTCCGCCGCGAGAAGCGCAGCGACTCGGTGTACCCCCCAGAGGAGGTCTGTTCGCGCGAGGTGATGCGCACTCCGGGGAAGCAACCCAGAATCCTGCTGACCAACGTCAAGCAGCTCGAACTGCTGCTGACCCGCCAGAAGGACGTGGAGCTCTTCCGCGACGCGCGACTCGACTTCCTGGTGTTCGATGAAGCGCACACGTTCACGGGCGCACAGGGCGCCGAGACAGCCTGCCTCATTCGCCGCCTCCACGCCTTCTGCGGAACCGCTGGAACAGAGCCTGTCTGCGTCGCGACATCGGCAACCATCGTCGACGGCCGGAACCCCGACGCATCGCGCGATTTCGCGACGCGGTTCTTCGGCGTGCCGCGCGATCGAGTGGCGACGGTGGGTGAAGCTTACGAGCGGGCCGTGTGGGCCGAGCCGCGGAACATCTCTCCGGTTCCCACGAAAGACGTTGCCGCGTTGCTGAACGAGTGCGTGGCGGCCGTCGAAGAGCCGCCCAGCGAGGGCACGCGCGTTCGCCAGGTCTACCGCGACCTCACCGGAAACGACCTTGGTCCCGGTGACTGGCCGACGGCTTTGCACGCGGCGCTCGCGCGCAGCGAAGTGGTGTTCCAGCTGAGCGAGGTTCTCGACAAGCCACGCCCTCTTGGCGAACTCCCCGCGCTCCTGCAGGGGCGTCTTGGCAGGCCGGCGAGCGAAGCCGAAATTCTGACGTGGCTGACATTGGGGGCGGCGGCCAGGTCGGATGGTGGGCCGCTTCTGCGCCCCGTTGTGCACGGGTTCATCCGCGGCATCAGCGGGGCCGTGATCAGCTTTGCAGACACGGGCTCGGAACCGCGACTCTGGCTTGCCGCCGAAGACGAAATCGCCGCCGGCGGTGGAGGAGGGAAGCGCGCACACTTCCCAGTGCTCACGTGCACCGCGTGCGGACAGCACTACTTCGTCGCGTTCTTGAAGGACTTCGAGTTCGCTGGGCGCAAGCCCGGCGGCGGAGATGCGGCCGGAGCCACGTCGTTCTGGGAGCCCCTCGAGGAAGCGCTCGGCGGGACGCGCGCCATCCTCGTCGACCGTATCGTCGGGGGAAGCGACGATGAGGATCTCGATGATGACGACCGCGTAGCCCGGGTGTCGGTGTGCCGGCGGTGTGGTGCCGTCCATCCCGAACAGGTGAACCGTTGCTTGCACTGTGGCGTGTCATCCGAGCCGCTCGAGCTGTATGCGGTTCGCCAGAAGAAGGACAATCCGGGCCTCCTGACGAGTTGTCTGTCCTGCGGGGCGAACGGCCGCCGCATCGGGACCACGTATCGCGAGCCCGCCCGTCCGGTGAGGGCCACGAACGTGGCGGATGTCCACGTCCTTGCCCAGGACATGGTGCACCACTCCGAGCGCCCCCGGCTTCTGGTGTTCTGCGATAACCGGCAGGACGCGGCGTTCCAGGCGGGCTGGATGAAGGACCATGCCCGGCGCTTCCGGCTTCGCGCGCTGATGGCGGATGGCATGAGCCAGGCTCCGGTGTCGATAGGCGACCTGGTGCTTCACCTCGACGAAGTGTTGGAACGCGACGAGGCGATGTCGCGAGCGCTCGTGCCGGAGGTCTGGCAGGTTGTCAGGCGCGAAGGGGGTGGAGGCCGCCACGAGCAGGAACGCCGGAAGTTCTTGCGGATCCAGGTTCTGAGAGAAGTCACCCTCTCGTCGCGTCAGTCCATCGGTCTCGAGCCGTGGGGCCGGATGAAGGTCGAGTACCTGGGGCTGGACCCCTCGTTGCCCTGGATCCAACAGAATGCCCGTGCGCTCGGCATGCCGCCGGAAGACCTTCGGGACGGCGTCGCCAGCTTGCTCGACTACTTGCGGCGCAAGCGCGCCCTGCACGATCCCGAGTACGAGATCTTCACAAAGTACTGGATGGAAGGGGACCAGGAACTGCAGCAGGGCTACCTCCCTCAGCTGGGCGCGCCGGTCGGCACGAAGCTGCGACGAGGTCCCAACGAGAAGGCTGAACTCGTCACGCAATGGCTCAGCGAGCGGGGCGACACCACGATTCGCCAGATGGCGCGGAAATGGGGTGTTGCGGCAGACGACGTGGTGGGGTTTGTCGAGGGACTGTTCGAAACGCTGACGTCCGCGGGATTCCTGAAACCGGTGCAGCTGAAAGGGTCCAGACGAAACCCACTTCCAGGAATCACCGGCGTTTACCAGGTTGACGCGGACAAGCTCCGCCTGCAGCAAAATCACGGTGTCTGGCGTTGCCGCAGTTGCCGGCGGCGCACAATCCGTCGCACTCCGAATCGCGCGTGTCCGTCCTGGCGTTGTGACGGTGAACTACAGTTCATCCGCGAAGACCCCGACAACTACGACCTGCAGGTGCTGGACCAGCGCTACACGATGCTGCGGCCGGAAGAGCACACGGCCATGGTTCCGCACGAAGAACGCGAGCGGTTGGAGAACCTCTTCAAGGGGACGTCCGACGCGGTGAACGCCTTCGTCTGCACGCCAACGCTGGAACTCGGGGTCGATATCGGCCAGCTCGACGCCGTGCTCATGCGCAACGTGCCGCCGCTGCCCGCCAACTACTGGCAGCGGGCTGGCCGCGCTGGCCGCCGCCATCGCATGGCGGTGGATCTCACGTATTGCCGTCCGATGTCGCACGATCGCGCGTACTTCGCAGATCCCATCAAGTTGCTGACCGGTCGGGTCGATCCGCCCGCGTTCAACCTGCGAAACGAGTTGATGGTGGCGAAGCACGTCCACGCGTGCGTGTTCACCTGGCTCCATCAGTTCGTTCGCGATGCCGCGCAGTCGGAGGAATCGCGCAGGCGGGCGGATCGTGCCCTGCGCACGTGCCTGCCGGATCGCGTGTCGGTCTACCTGTTCGAGGAAGGCCTGGTCCGAGAGCAGGCGTTCGATCTCGGCCCGCTGGCGGCGCTCATCGAGGAGCACACCGAAAGCCTTCTGGCCTATGTTGAACGGGTCTTCAGGCAGGGTTGGCCCGCAGCGGACGCGGATGTCACGACCGCAGTGGCTCTGCGGAGCCACGTGACGTCCTTCGTACCTGAGTTGCAGGCGGTGATTGGCAGGCTCTCTCGAAGGCTCCATTGGGCGCGCGCCGAGATCAAGCGGCTCAACAAGGTCCGGGAGCAGCGGGGCGACCTGGAGCAGGAGGACGAGGCTCTGTTCCGGCGGTGCGACGCCCTGGTCAAGCGTTTGAAAGGTACGGCGCGTCGAGCGCGTCGAGAGGCCGAAGGGTACGACGATGTGAATACGTACGGCGTACTGGCGGCGGAGGGCTTCTTGCCCGGGTACGGGCTCGAGACCGGTTCCGTGGTGGCCACGGCCGAGATTCCATTCTGGCGGCTGGGAGCTCTGGACTTCTCGTTGCCCAGACCGCCGAGCATCGCGTTGCGCGAGTACGTCCCTGGCAACCTCATCTACGCGAACGGCAATCGGTTTGTCGCGCGACGCTTCCACCGTGATGTCGACGAGCAACGGGTCGAGGCGCCCGTGTTCGAGGTGTCCACCGAGCGGCAGCCGGTGAAGGAGACCAACGTCGGCGCTCCGGTCGCGGCGGGCGGGGCCGTGATCCTTCCGACCATTGCCGTCTGCGACGTGGACCTCATCCACCAGTCGCACATCTCAGATGAGGAGGAGTTGCGGTTTCAGATGGCCGTGGCGATCTACGGCACCGAGCGGAACCAACACAACGGAGGAGGTGCGTACGCGTGGGGTCCCCAGGCCGTGCACCATCGTCACGGGGTTCGGCTGCGGTTGGTCAACGTCGGCGGGACGGGTGCGATCGGGCGGCTCGAGCGCTTTGGATACCCCGTCTGCACCGTGTGCGGCCAGAGCGTCTCGCCTCTGTCCTCCGACCGGCAGATTGAGCACTTCGAGCAGTCCCATCTGGAGCGATGCGGGCGAAAGCCCGAGGGGGTCGGTTTCTACGCTGACGTGGTTGCTGATGTGCTATCGCTGCCGGCTTGTCCTGATCACAAGACAGCCTACAGCGTTCTGGAGGCCCTGCGCTTCGGCGCGACGCGAGTCCTCGATATGCACATGGACGACCTCCAGATCCTCGTGATTGGCCACGTGGATCGGGAGGAGGTGGACGCGTTGCTGTGGGATCCCATGCCAGGCGGGTCGGGTCTGCTGGACCTGGTCTGCAAACGATTCGGCGAGATTGTCCAGGTAGCGCGCGACATTGTTGAGAAGTGCCCATCCGCGTGCGAGACGTCCTGCATTGACTGCCTCCAGACGTTCCGGAACGCGTTCTATCACAAAGCTCTGGACCGAAAAGTCGCTTCCGAGCGACTGCAGGCGTGGGGCGACACTCTGGCCGCGACCCATCCGATCCCGGCCGTGCAGCCAACGCAGGAACCCGCGGGTTCGAATCAGCCGGTCAATCAGGCCGAGCAGCGGCTTCGTCATCTGCTGAAGGCCGCCGGGTTTGCCGAAGGAGTCTGGGGGAAGCAGATTCACCTGGACCGCGTCATTGGGACGACTACGCCTGACGTGACGTACATTCCCGGAGACGGCGGCGAAGACGAGGCTGTCTACATCTACCTCGACGGGCTGAGCGGGCACCTGCATGGAAACCCGGCTACCGCCGAACGCGACAGGACAATCCGCACGTGGCTACGGAACCACGGTCACGAAGTCATCGAGATTGCAGTCAGCGATCTGGGTGACGCTGGTGCGATGACCAAGCACTTCCGCAAGTTGGCGGGATACTTGGGCGCGGGTGACCTGCGAGACGCGGTGAAGAGAGACACATCCTGGTTCGAGCGGGCTTCGAGCGCGGCCGAATCTGCCGGGCGCTTTGTCCTCGAGGTCGTGAGGCCGCGCCCGGAGGAGCGCTACGTCCGATGCGTGCCGCTTGTGCCGCTGCAGGCTGCGGCGGGCGGTTTCGGTGAACCGCAGTTCATCGAACAAGGCCAGTGGGACTGGGTCGAAATCGCCACCGCACACCGTCTGAAGCCCGGGATGTTTGTCGCTCAGGTTGTTGGCACATCGATGGAGCCGCAGATTCCCAACGGGGCGTACTGCCTGTTCCAAGGGCCCGTGGCAGGAAGTCGGCAGGGGAAGGTTGTGCTCGTGCAGCTTCTCGACGCCGCCGACCCGGAGACTGGCCAGCGCTACACCGTCAAGCGCTACGAAAGCGAAAAGGTAGCCTCGGACGGCGAGTCATGGCGGCATGTGAGGGTCACCCTGAAGCCCAATAACCCCTCCTTCGAGCCGATCGTCCTGACCAGCGACGATGAAGACAGCGTGAGGGTGGTTGCGGAAGTGGTGCAGGTGCTGGGCTGAGCCCGCGCCGAACCGCGTGGCTCGGTCGAGGGCCGCCACGTCGTCGAACACGTCATGGTTGGCCCGAATGTCGAGGAAGTTCGGGCACGAGAACGACCGATAGCGCCCTCCCTCGGTCCGGTCCCGGCTGTAGAGCCGCACGAGATCCCCGCTCGCGCCGTTGTTCAGCGGGCGGTAGATGATGGCATTGGCGATTGAGAAGACAGTCGTTGTCGCCCCGGTGCCAAGGGCGAGCGTCGCCACTGCCACCGCCGTGAAGCCCCAGGACTTCGTGAGGCTGCGGATGCTGTAGCGCAGGTCGCGAACCACGTTGTACATATCGTCTCCTGGGCGCACGGCTCCGTCGCCGCGTCGTGGATGCCGGCCCGGCGCGCGTCGCACCTGGATCCGATCGACGCGATCAGAGGGGAGTAGGGACGCCGAACCCCGGGCGCATCGACAGGCAGACATTCCCTCCCAGCTATCGCTTCCTGGTCTTCCGGGGCATCCTCGAGTACAACTCGTTCCGGCAGCAGCTGCTGACGGATGTCCTCGCGTTGTTCACCTACATTCCCGGGACGGTCATCCACGCGGGTTATGGGTCGCTCCACGAGAAGACCCGGTGGGACGGCGAGCGCTACGTGCCGGGCCACTCGCTCGCCGAGTCGGGGCGCGGCCTGTTCTTCAAGGCCTCCTACCTCTGGCGGCGGTGACGCGGCGCGGCGCCAGCCGCGCGCCAGGGATTGACTTCGTGACCAGATATGGTCATGATTGGCCCATGTCTGCCGTGAAGATTGCCGACCTGAAGGCACACCTCAGCGAGTACCTCCGGACCGTGCGGAGCGGCGGCAGCGTCACGGTCCTCGATCGCACGACCGCGATCGCGCGCATCGTCCCCGTCACACCGGGGCCGTCGCTGACCGTCCGGCCGCCACGACGTGCGACCCGGCCCGGCCGTGTGCGGTTGCCACCGCCGCTCGACATCGACCTGGATTCGCTCGAGCTTCTGCTCGACGAGCGCCGCGAACGATGATCGCCTACGTCGATTCGTCCGTGCTCCTGCGGCTCGTGCTCGGCCAGCCGCAGCGCCTCAGGGAATGGCGGACGATCGAGCGTGGTGTGGCGAGCGCGCTGGTCGAAGTGGAATGCCTCCGGACGCTCGATCGGCTGCGGCTGAGAGCCGCCGTGTCCGACCGGGAGCTCGCGATCCGGCGCGAGGCGCTCTTCCGGCTGCTCGACTCGCTCGACATGGTCGAGCTCGGGTCCTCCGTACTGTCGCGCGCCGCGCAGCCCATGCCCACCGAACTGGGGACGCTCGACGCCATCCATCTCGCAACGGCGCTCTTGTGGCGGGAGGCATCCGGGAGCCAGTTGGTCATGGCGACGCACGACAGCGCGCTGGCCATGGCGGCACGCGCCAGCGGTCTCGAGGTCATCGGCGTCGCCTCGGAGTGAGGACCGCGCTCGCGCGGTCCCGGATCGGGGCCTTCCCGTCCGGCCCCGGCGGTCACTCGTCTCTCAGCACATCGGCGGGTACCACGCGCGTGACGCGGTTCGACCCGCGGCTCACCGTCGAGGCCGAGGGGGTGCGCCTGACGCTTTCCAACGCGGAGGTGCGCACCGAGGGCGAATCGCTCCGCATCCGCCTGGCCCCTCGCCGGTGAAGGGATTCATGAACCTGCAGGCGACGTGGGATCTCGCTCAGGCCGCGAAACGGCGTGGTCGCGCCGCGTGAGGGCCGCCCCGGGTCCGCGGTCTCATCGGCCGGCGAACCTTCGTTGGCAACGCCATCCACTGCCTGTGCGTTCCGCGCGAGGCAGCAGTTCCTGGTCGTGCCCTCGTCTGGCGTCCCCGGCCGTCTGACAGATAAGTACTCCCTCACTGGGTGACATCGGCTCCACGTGGCGGCGAATATCCGCGGGGTGCGAAAGAGACGGTCAACGTCGGCATTCCGCCGGGGCCGTGCTGCTTCCGCCCCACACCTGTGACCGCCCGGCTCCCTGAGGTTCTTAATCACAGTGGACCTCGACAGGACCATCCGCGAACTGGCGCCACGCGTATTGCGCTACGCCGTCGCGCGCACCGGGGACCAGAGCACCGGCGAGGACGTCGCCCAGGAGAGCCTGGCGGCGCTGGTCCGGCACTGGCGTCGGGCAGGGCCGCCCGAGTCGGCGGAGGCGTTCGTCTTCTCGGTTG
>Ga0315277_10008132_pt1 | contig 13536 bp, 7 predicted proteins | sample YL17G05_15_MG_FD_203695 | JGI IMG/M metagenome (GOLD analysis project Ga0315277, IMG submission 203695) | Sediment microbial communities from Yellowstone Lake, YNP, Wyoming, USA - YL17G05_15 | ecosystem: Environmental > Aquatic > Freshwater > Lake > Sediment | place: USA: Wyoming | collected...
GCTCTTGAACTGGCGCCCCCTCAACCTCACAAAACGTCACCATCTTTACTTGCCTCCGCCCAACCACAGGGGTCACGATCTACCCAGCTTTCCCTCCTGGACGGTGCAAAGCGGCACGGCCACGATCACGAGCCCTCACTCCGAGAGTTCCACCGTGACGGGCGTGCCGGCGGGGAGCAGCGCGACCTTGCGCTGGACGATCGTCAACGGGACGTGCAGCACGCAAGACGAAGTGGTTTTGACCAATGACGAAGCGCCGACTCCGGCCAATGCGGGATCCAACGACAAATCCTGCAATTTGAGCTACACGTTGCAAGGTAACGACCCGAGCGTGGGGCAGGGCACGTGGACAAAGCAGGCCGGGCCGGGCACGGCCTCGTTTGGCAGTTCGCACGCTTACAACTCCACGGTCACGGTTTCCACACCGGGCACGTACACGTTCCGCTGGACGATTCACAATGGCGTCTGCAGCGACTCGTATGACGACGTAGATGTCACGTTCAACGCGGCACCAAGCGCCGGCAATAACAATGCCACCCCACAGCAGTCGGTCATGTATGGGACTCCGATCACAACGGTGACTATCACAGGCAACGACATTGATTCGGCCGGGAGTGATCTCGCAATTCACGCCGTTTCTGTTTCTTACAAGAAGGATGGAGGCCCTCCCGTATTAGGGCTGCCGGCCGGACTCACGGGACTGGCGTCTCCAGCAACGACCGATGCCTATAGTCGCACGTGGGATGTGTCAGGCACCATAGACTTGGGAACAGACCCGCTCACGGTAGGCATTTACGTCATCACCGTTGTCGTGAAAGACGAATGCGGCGCGACGGCATCCACAGCCTTCACCATCAACGTCACCCCTGCCTGTGTCGTTCCTCCGGGGCAGGCAGCCGGATTTTACATCGGCACGAAATTCGCCTGGACCAGCGGTGCGAACAGCAGTTCGGCGACCCTGACCTTGAGCGCCGGTTTGCGCGCCTGTGCGGGCGACATTAGGACTGCCAGAGTGACGTTTGCTGCGCGCAATTCCACGAGCAGCGGCTATACACCGATCCCTGGTGCGTCCAATTTGCGGGTCGGTCTGGTGGATCCAAGAAACCTGCTCGATGGCACCGCCACGGCGATCGTGCAATGGAACATCGGCTCGTTGGACAGTGATGCAATCGAGATCGCTGTCATCGTCACCGGCAATTACGCGCTCAATAATCCTGTGTATGACGCGTTGTGCGTTGTCGCCAAACCGCCGCCTACCAGTTCCATCCTCGGCGGTGGCAACATACTCAACGGTCCCGATTCCAAAGGATTTCTCAAAGGAATCCAAACTGACGTCACACAGTTCTACTTGAACGTGAAATACACCAAGAGCGGAAGCAACCCGCAGGGCCGGGTGACAGCAATCGTGCATAGCTACAACAAACCAGACGGCACCTCGGACTATCCGCAAGTGCATGTTTACGAGATCAAGAGTACGGCTATCTCGACGCTCGCCGCGAAGGCCGCCACCGGAAAGGCTTCGTTCGCCGCCAAATGCAACATTCTGGAGCGTAATCCAGACGGCTCGACGACCGGCGTCGATAGCGGCACCACGTTGCAGATCGAAATGACAGATGGCGCTCTCGGTGCTGGGACGAATCCAGCGGCAGGCGACACGATTAGCATCTACATCCTGAAGAAGAGCGGCGGTGTCTGGTTCGCCAACAAGCTTGACGCCATGCTGAAAGCGGTCGAAGTGCCAGTTGTGCTGGGCAGCGGCGATATCATCGTCAAGTAAGGCGTTCCACTCCTGAAGCAATTAACCGGACGTAGATCTTCACGGCCCGGCGGTGTGATGCCGCCGGGCCAATTCGGCGGTGTGGGATTTCGTGTCGCGGCCAAATGGGCTCGATGAACGAAAATGTGATTCGCGGCCAAGGGATGCGCGGGTGGGTGCTTGGCCCGCGCGTGGGCAACGTGCCTTGGGGCGGCTGAAGCCGAGTGAATCCAACTGAATCCGGTTCAGTCAAACCAAACTCAAGCCGGATCAAACCGGAGAGGATCGGTCGGGCGCCCGGCGGCAATTGCCTGCGGGCTTGCCCTACGATCGGTTCTGGGTAACAATGTGTCAGAGCCGGCAGTTGGCCGGCACGGAAGTCGTGGGTAGCTTCGACCTCCGACAATGGCCGCACATCGGGGCCGTGAAACGGCTACTCTTTGTGACGCCGGTTTTCCAACCGGTCCGACGCGCCAACTGGACAGTCGGCGTTGCGGCTGCCCGGTTCATGGAAAGGGACTGTTCTCCTAACGGTTCCCTCAGACGAAGTGTGCAGGCAGGGATCCTGGGCCGAGCGGTTTGGTGCTGTTCGTCTCGACGATGTGACCTTGTCACGGGATGGCAGTGAACTGCTGGCAATCGAGCCGGCAGCTTGAATTGAAATTTGGGACCGGTGCCGCGGCACCAGGAATAGGCTCCGCCCGCAATCAGTGCGTGGCGTGGGCTTGGAAAGATCAAACAATGGCAAAAGAATTAACGCCGGGTGCGTCTCCGGGCCAACCGCCGCCGCAGCTTGTGCCGCCCGGGATTGCGCCGGACACCTATACCGATCCGGCGACGCTGCCGCGGGATGTGCGGCGGAGAATCCTCCTGGCGCGGGACGCCATTGTGGCCACCAACCTGGCCGAGGCGTATCATCAACTGCAACTGATCGCGGATCCCCAGGCGGAGTCGAAAGACCCGTGGGCGAAGTTGGAGGGGCGGTAACCAAGGCACTCTGAGGAAAGAGCAAACGCCGGAGATGGTTCAACGAAATTGACGCATGGCACTGAAAGCGCCAATCGAACAACAGAAACGAGAAGTCAAAAAGTTGGGTGGGACCGAGTTCGGCTCAGCACAGCCGGCGTGGCAGGGTGATGCACCGGGGAACGGATGTGTTTCTCAGGAGGGTCTTCCCTTCGCGCCTTTCCACGTTCGCGGTCAATCCATGCCGCCGCTTTTAGGATGAACAGACCCGCGTGTTGCTCGAGCAGCGACTCGGCAAGGCCACCGCTTTGGCCGCCACCGCGCCCACGGCTCCCAGCCCCTGACGCCCCAGGGATGAGATTTGCGGTGGCTTTCCCAGAGATGAATCAAGACTATCGCCAGGCACGCGCCGCTGCCCTGCTCGTCAATGCGTGCCCACTTCATCTTCGTTGCTCCGGTCACCCGGCGCTTGTCGCTTTACGCCTTCGCGCTGGACCGTTGCATTCGAGACTCTATAATTGCTCCTATGAACATCACCGTCATGCTCCCGGCGTTAGTTCGCCGGTTTCTTAAGCGGCCGGCTCTCCAGCCATGGCATCGGGTGCCCGGGGCGCCGACCGGCCTCGCTGGCGCGCTGCTGGCGGCCCTGTTAGGCACGACCTCGGCGGGAGCCGCGGCGGAGGCGCCGCCCCAGGAGTCCTCGCCCACGCCGGCCGCCCCGCCACCCCGCATCGTGTTCGAGAAACTCGTCCACGACTTCGGCGAGATTAAACGAGGCGACGCGGCCAAATACAGTTTCATTTTCACGAACACGGGCGCCGAGACGCTGAAGGTCCTCGAAGTGCGGCCCGGTTGCGGTTGCACCACGGCGGGGAACTGGGAAAAAGAAGTCGCCGCGGGCAAGACCGGGAGCATCCCGCTCCAGTTCAATTCCTCCGGCTTCAGCGGGACGGTCTTCAAGAGCGCGACCGTGACCTTCGACGACCCGGTGCAATCTAATGTGGTTTTGCAGCTTACCGGCAAGGTCTGGATTCCCATTGATGTCACGCCAGCCTCGGTCGTCTTCCAGTACGAGGAAGACACCACAAACAGCGAGACGCGGACCGTGCGGATCGTCAGCAACCTCCCCGAACCAATCGAAATCACTCAGCCCGAGTGCACCAATCGCGCCTTCAAGCTGGAGCTCAAAACGGTAAAGCCCGGAAAGGAGTTTGCCTTGGAGGTGTCCACCGTCCCGCCCGTGGGGACGGGCACAGTGTCGGCGCCCATCACGCTTAAGACGTCTTCGGTGGAGATGCCGGTGGTCAGCGTGCAGGCCCTCGCCCTCGAGCACCAGCCGCTGATGATTTCGCCCATCCAGTTGCAACTCCCGGGGACGCCACCCGCCACGCCGTTGCAGCAGACCGTGACCGTCCATTACACGGGTGCCGGGACGTTGGTTCTCACCAACGCCAAGGTCAGCCTGCCCGGCGCGGAAGTGCAGATGCGGGAGGTTCAGCCGGGACGGTTCTTCCAATTCACCGTGACGTTTCCGGCCGGCGTCAAGCTGGGACCGGGACAGTATGCGGAATTGAGCATCAACTCCAGCTATGCCAAACGCCCGCGCATCAGCGTGCCGATCCTGCCCGCGCCAATCCCGATGGCCGCCCCGGTTGGGAATCCATCCGCCGGGACCTCCGCGTCGTACGGTGCCACGCCCATCCGGACTCGACCAGCGGCGCCCGCCCAATCCAAATGAATGGAATTGCCTGCGGCCCGGCGCCCGTCGCTTTCGTCGCGCCGACGGCAAACACTTTTGCCGCGCCGGTGCCCTCAAGTCCCTCCAAGCGCAGTTTTTCCAGTCGGGACGAACCCGGCAGCTCTTCTCCACGAACGGCTTGATGTCGTTGACGAAACCGCCCTCAACCACTCGGTGGACGACGTGCCAAACGGGGAGGATTTTGTGTGTCTGGCGCGATGCCAGGACGGCGAACGACAGCAGCGTCCAGAACATTCATTTGCACGGGCACCGTGGCGGAAGCTTTGCGCGCCGGCCAACGCACAGTTCAATTCGGGGGTTCTCACTTCGGGCAGCACCCGGCAAGAACACTTCTCGCCCAACGATTCATACTCTTGGATTTCGAGGTTGCGCCCGCGGCGCCAAAGGATGGTTGTATTCTCCAATTCTCCTTGCGAACCGTGGTCAGTCACCGTCAGCCTTTTCACGCCCCAAGTTGGCGGCATCGTGAAGTGAAGGGCCCGGTTGCCAGCGCAGCCAGGCGTCTACAGCCGTTCTAGAGCGCCGGCGCGACGGCCGGGCGGCGCCGCACCATGGGCTGGCAATTGTCACAATGGCATCAGGTTGAATGTCCATCCGCACCACAAACTGTTTCATGCTCGGTTCATACTATCAAAGGGTGAAGGCCGGCTCGCAGTCAAAAGGGATCCGGTGCGCCCGAATCCAATGCTGAAGTCCGCCGCGCCACCCACAAGACGTCGCGGTTGTTGGGAATCCGACCCGGGTTCAGCTTGGACCAGTCCGTGACCTTGGAGGCAAGACCGCCGATGCCGAGCGACGTTCGTTCCACCCACTTGTGGGTTTCCGCATGGCCGTCCACGAATGAAAATGCGCCCGCGTCGCCATGAAAGCCGGCCGGCAAATCCACCCACCCCTGGCTCGCGGTGTCGGCGGAGTTGTTGGGCATTCGCACGGCAAAACCACCGTCGTTGATGCTTGCAGGATGCTCATCCACGAAAACCCACAAATCCGCAGGAGAGGGTTGAACCACATCCGACTCCTTCGCATAAACGCGCCACTTGCCGCCGGGATTCGTCGGCGAGCCGCCCACAAGCGCGGAGTCGAGCCAGTAGCCGTAGGTTGGCGTCTTCCCGTCGGACCAGGTGCCGACCGCCTGGCTGGCCGAGACGCTGCGGATGCGCCGCACCGCGCCCACGCCGGGGCGGTTGACGGTGGTCCAGTCGCCGGGACACTGATAGATGCCAGGGTTTGTAGTGTAAGGTCCCAACACTGCCGTCTTGGGATTCAGAAGCGTGTCCGGGTCCCAGTTCGAGGCATTGGCGCCGTCGAAATCCAGCCATCCCCTTACCCAGCCGTCGCCACCGTAAGTATTGAGGAAAAAGACACCACCATTATCGTCCGCGTAAAGTTTGAACGCCAGCATGAGTTGTTTCATATTGCTCAGGCACTTGATCCCTTGCGCTTTGAGTTTGGTCCGGCTCAACGCGGGGAGCAGCATCGCGGCGAGAATGGCAATGATGGCGATGACGACTAGCAGCTCGATCAGTGTGAAGGCGCGTCCCTCGGTGCGCCTCGGGCGACACGGCGTGTCTCGCGGCAAATGCTGTTCTCGCATCCGAATCACAACTGGAAACAATCACCCGCAACCCGTTTCATCTTTGTGTCCCCCGATGGGCAATTCCGCGCCGGGTCCTGAGAAAACCGAAACAACCCAATTGGCCGAGAATCCCTCGCCCCGTGGAAGCCGTACTCCGCCTCCGTGTCTGCCGGAGGATTCCAGGCAGCGATGACAAAATCCTTGAAAGCGAAGTCTCAGCCGGCACGGGGCTGGCAGTTGACGCGGCGGCGCCCAGGGCGGCGGCAATCGCGCCGAGAACGAAGAATGACGGGAAGCTGCTTCTTGACGCTTCGCAAGCGACGGAGAAATGCTCTTGTGGCAGGCTCATGCTGGCGAGTTTACGTCGTCGTCTCCGGAAGTCCAAGCCAGTTGTCTGGGCCTCTTGGCGTCATCCGCGCTCCCGGGGTCACGCTCTTCCGGCCTCGCTGTAGTTCCGCCACTCGATGCCGCCGACTTTTTGGAGCGCGTAGCCAATCTCGCGCAGGTAGTCGCCATAGCAGACGACTGTGTGGAACCCTTCCATCTCGCGGGTCAGTTTGCGCCAGTCGCCCTGGATCGCAACGTCCATCTGCGAACGGCACATGTCGAAGGCCGGTGAATCCACGATCTGGCCGCGGAAGCCGAACCATTTCGTGCAGTGCAGGTTTGGGATGAGGCAGGTGATCACCTGTCCCTTGCGATACCGCACCTTCGTCGCCGCACCGTAATCCGATTCATAGTGCGTCATGAGCGTCGTCGGCTCGTAATCGCGCCCGTTCATTTTGCGAGGCGCGGCACAGTGCGCGAGGGTCACGACTCCGTGATGCGGGAAGTGCGAGTTGCACACGAACGACGGCTTGTTGGAAACCCAGCGCAGCAACACGCCCGGTAGCGTGTGCGACAGATCGGTGTGGCAGAACGCCGTGAAGCCCGCGTCGTTGAGGAGGGACAGCACCAAACACGGCGGCGTGTCGAGAATCGGGATCAGACCGACCATGCAGTGGGCGACGCCCACGTTGGTCGCACCCGTTTCCTGCATCAAATCCTGGAAGACCTTCAGGGCAACATAGGAGTTCACGACAAAGCGCCGTTCGGTGGCGAGCGTCACATTGCGCTGCGCCAGCAACTGCGCCGTCTGCCGCTCCGCTTCCTGCATCGCCGCCGCGTCGTTGCGGGCTTGCTGGAGGCGCTGGGCGATTTGCTCGTGCGTTACCGTAACGATTTCATAGCCCCACCGCTGCTGCGCGTGCGCGGGGCCAAGCTGCTGGGCCGGCGCGCTGTAGGCGGCCAGGCCGCCAATCGCCAGCACTTTCGTGCCCCGCGCGTTCTTGAGGCCGTAAAGCGCCCGCAAGCGCCAAAGCACGTCGCCGAACTCGTCCACCACCACGTCGTCGTAGTCGAGGTTCGGCTCCGCCTTTGTGTCACCGCTCTTCCGCAGCAACCGCCAGTGGGCGATTTCGTAGTAGAGATAGACCGGGCCGGATTTGTGGCGAACGAACAGAACGTTCGGTTTCTGGGTCGCGGCGAGCGCCTCAATCCATTGCTGCGAGCCGCTCGCGGCGCACACCAGAAAGGCATCGCACGCCGACGCGCAGGCCGCTTGCAGTTCGGTCGGATTGCTAATGGTGCGGAGCGGCAACAGCTCCAGCGGAAACTCGGCCTGCGCGGTCAATTGCATGAAGTCGCTCCTCAGCCGCTTCAGCTCTCGCTCGACATCCGCCGGACGTTGCAGGCCGCCGTACCCGCGCCAACTCGTTCGTTCTCGGCGCACCGCGAATTGATAAACCAGCACCGGCTGGACGTGCAGCGCAACGCTCCGCGGCAGGGGCGCGCCGGCCACGCGGCTGGCTGACGCCGCGGACGCCGGGAGATCGGCCAGCATACCCAAGCCGCCCAGCGCCACCGTGCCGCCGACGCAGCCGAGAAACCGCCGGCGCGTGAAATTGTCCAGCCGCAGCCCTGGAGCCGGGCGGTCGGCGGACCCTCTGATTGTGCTATGGTCGCAATTGTGATTCATGTTTTGCCTCCAATCTCTTGATTCAATTCTGCCCGGACATGGCGTCGCCACGGTAACGCCAGGTGCGCGAATGGCCAGCCCAAACTCGCGCGTGACGGGTCAGTCGTCCGGTCACGCGACCCTCCTGGCTGATGGCAAAGCGACTTGGCCACGGACGCGCAGACGGATGCTTGCATCGCGGATCCGTTGAGCGCGGCGAAGTATTCATGGGCCCTGAGTTGAGAGGGCGTTGACCGCGGCGCGGCACCCGATGATCCCGTTCACGCTATTCGCCGAAGGTTCAGCGGTCCGTTGAATCCGCCGCCGGCGACCACAGTCCGCGTCGCTCCAGCGTTTTCAGAAACGCCGCCGTGCGTCGCGGGAAATAGTCGTTGAGCAGGCGTTGGATTTCCCGCCGCCAATGCTCGTTGCGCGTGTAGCGTTCGTACGGGCCTTCCTTGTAGCGGTGGAAATCGCTGCGGTAGCTGCCCCAGCGGGCGGACTCGGCCACGATGGCTAGATCGAGCGCTTCGGCCAGTCTGCGGAAGCGGTCCGCAGCCCGCTGTGGCGTCAACGCTCCCCCGCCGAGACAGTGCATCCGAACTCGTTCAGCAAAGAGGGCGCGAAACGCCTCGCTCTCCTTCAGCTTCTGAAAAAGCCGGGGCGGACTTTGGTCATCGTCGAAATCCATCGTGTCGTCGCTGGTCTGCTCCAGCGTTCGTTCGCCGTCCCAGACAAAAAACTGGAACCGGCCCGGCGGATCGCGGCGTCGCGCCGCGTACCAGTTGGAAACCCGGTCCCAGTCGGCGTTGGCGCCGTAGTAATTCAGCATCATGTAGTCGGCAAAGTTGGTGACTTCGAGCAGGCGGGTGACTTCCTGCCAGGCGGCGGCGTTCGTCACTCCGGCGTTGGCCATCGCAAACAGGCGATCCCACGCGTTGGTATCGCCGCCGAGAACCTTGTTGGCCTTGCGCGAGTCATAATCGGACGGCTGGCCGCCTTGAAGCCCGGCCAGAAATGGCCCGCTGGGCCGTTCGGTCAGGTTGTAGAGTCCCCAGTAAAGTCCGTTGAGATACAGATGGACGAACCGGCCACGAGCGGCGGGTTGGCCCATCGCGGCGGCGGTTTCGCGCATCCACTGATCGCGGAGGTAATCGCCGCGGTGGCGCTCCGCGCTACTCCAATGAAGCCAAGTGTTGTTGCAACCGCCCCGCAGGATGAGCGTTTCAAAGCTCATCACGCCTTCCGCGCCAAACAACGGAAACTCCAGGCGTGCCGCGCCATACTGCTTCTTGAAGAGCAACCGGAAGGAATGTTTCGGGCACTCCTCGGGTCGCCGGTTCCAGCCGCCCTGGATGCGCAGTCCGCAGTTGATTTGAAATCCCGGCTGGCCGTCCGGGAAAATCATTTCCGCCGAAGCCGCCCGTTCCCAATCGCGACCGCGCTCCAGCGGATGCGCATAGAGGCCACGCTCGGGATCGAACAGGCTTTCCAGATCGGTCACGATGGAAAGGCTCGGCAGTGCGCGCAGTCCCTTGAACAGGTCGTTCCGATACTCCGAGCTTTCGGTGATTCGGCGATCCATCGGGTAGAAAGCGGCCACCGGCTGGCCGTTCGTGAAACCCCAGTACCTCGGAAATCCTGCGCCAGTCTGATGAGCCACAAGTTCGGGAAACACGAACGTGCGCGAGAGAACTTCGCTGGGCGCAAATCCGGGCCGGAACGCCGCGGCGCGCAACACCGTGGTCGTGCCGATGCGCAGCGGCCGGTGATAGAGAAATCCTCGTGCCTCGCTCGGGGCCGAACCGTTGGTGGTATAGAAAATCCGTGCACCGGGCGTGCGCGTGGCGAGGGCGAGGATGACGCTCGTGTCCACGACGGCGGAGGGCCTGCTGGCCTTCAAGTCGGCGACGAGGCCGAGGACTTCCCCGATGTTCGTCCTCCCCGGCGTTGGTTGGGCGAAGTACGTGTAAGCTCCGGTGGGCACTCCAGCGACACCGTCCCCAAGCCGAAGGCCTTCCCGAAGTCCGAAACTCACCGCGCCGCGCTGGCGCGGATACTTGGGCATGAACTCCTGTGCAATGGTCTGACCGTCCGGTTTCGCTAGCGCCAGGTATTCGCCGCGGTCGTTGAGTTTGAAGTTCGTGTGCAATGGCCGAGCGGGATCACGGCGGTTCTTGCCGGAGGCGAACACGACCAGGCGCTGTCCGGGCGGCAGGTGAACATTCGGAAAACGCCAGCGGGACAGTTTCCGGAAATCGTCCGTCAAACACCAGCCGGCGAGGGCCGCGGGTTCCGCGCCGAAGTTTGCGATCTCGATCCAGTCCACCCGATCGCCGTCTTCATCCGGAATGTCCGCCGGGCCGGCGGCGCCCAACTCGGTGATGTAAACTCGTAGGGAGGGCGTCGCCTCGTGGCGCTCGTGGGCCGCCACCACGAAGCAAGCGATAGCGCCGCTGGCGAGCGCGAGCACAAAAGCCCATTCGGGCAAAGTCGCTCGGGTCTGGCTGGAGTGCGACATGCGAGCGAGCCTCACCCCGCGCCCACCGCATTGAGGCCGAAGACGTACTTAGACATGCGCGTCATGCGGAACGGCAGTTGGTTGGCGACCGCGGCAGCCTCCTCGCTCGCCGCGTCGGAGTATTTGAGTTCCACAACGACTAACCCCGGCGCTTCGATTCTGGCCAGGAAATAGTTTGTGTGCCGCTGAAAGCGAAAGAATGCGAGATCGGAATCAATCGTCAGCCGCACCTGGCGGTCGGCCGAGCGGAGATACTGACGGCGATAATGATTCACGAGGGTTGGCTCGGCCTGGCGGGCCTCGTAGCGCAGAGTTTCCGGCAACGCGCTGCGGTCCAGCCAGCCACGCACGTCCGGGGCGGAAACGCTTTGCCGGAATTCAAACGGAGCGAGTCGGGCCGATTGCTTCGTCCCGACGTGGCCGTGCCTGGTTTTTCGTTCGAGGATTGCTTGCGGCACGTCCCCGAAGAGTTGGCCATACCACCGTGCGCGCAGTTTCGACCGGTGGCTGTGCCCATTCACGTTCTCGTGATAGTTCCACAGGCCGGGGGTATCGAGATAGAGGTTGTTGACCGTCCGCGGCGCGTATTCCGCGAAGAAGAGCGCGGGGTGGTGTCGGATGTGATGCTCGATCTCCGCGAGGGACGCGCCGGTGATGGCGAACTTGCGCTCGTAGCGGTGGTGGTCGGCGACGCCATTCATCCGCAAGTCTTCGGGAGAACGGACCTTTCCCCCAGAACCGCACATTGAACGCCCATCGGGACGATTAACAGATGTGGCGCAATTCTTGTAGCAATTGTTACACGATTTGTTCCACTCGCCTTGGACGGTTCAGGGAGCGGAGCTTTCCGCATTGCGTAGGGTTGGCTCATGGCCGGGCGAGTTCAAAGGCCGAGGTTGTTGTGCTCAAGGTAGCTGACGCGAACGCCCTGCCCCAATTTCCGAAGCTCTTGCGAGCATGCGTCCAAGCGGGCGACGCTGTCGAACTGCACCTGGAACGAGGCTTCGAGCACTTCGGGAGTCTGGTCAAAGCGTCTCAGCCCGGCGGCCGTGGCGTGAGTCTTGAGTGCCGCGAGAATTTGCGGCAGCCCGGCCTGCGTGGGCGCCGGGCAGGTGACGGTGAGATAAAGATTGGGCCGCTCCTCCCGCCGCCGCACCCAGTGGCGACCGACGAGAATCGCCAACATGACGAAGAACGCGACGCCGGTGATGACCGTTTGCTCCGCGCCAAAACCCAGTCCCACCGAGATGGCGAGGAACAAGTAACTGAGTTCCTCCGGCTCCTTGATGGCGGCGCGGAATCGAATGATCGAAAGCGCGCCGACCAGGCCAAGCGAGAGCGCCAGGGACGATTTCACGATGGTGATGATCAGCATCGTGGTCATGGTCACGAGGAGGAAGTTGCGGGCGAACTGCTCGCGATTCGAGAGCGTGGTGCCGAACTTCACATAGACGCGGCCCAGAATCCACGCCAGCAGCGCGGAGAGCAGGAGGTTTGCGAGAAACAGCGGCAGTGAAATCTGGAGGGACTGCGTGCTGAAAAGGTCGAGCAGTGTTTGCGCTTTGTTCATGCAGCGGAGCCCGCGTGGACGCCCGGTCCGTTTAACGACGACGCCGGGATGCGCCTCGCTTGGCGATTCGCATCCCGGCAGGGCCCGACTACTCTATAGTCAACGTGCAACCCGCGCAATAATTACTGACTCTTGACCCGGAAGAACAGCGGACTGGTGCTGGTGGCAATTGGCGCTGAGGGATTGGCCGTGCCCACGTCCGTCCAGCCGCCAGGGTTGGCCAGTGAGCTGTTCTTTTGCAGCATGAAGCCCGGGCCGTTGCTCCAAGAGACGATCACGTGGGTGGCGTCACTGTGCGCGATGCTCAAAACCGGAGGCACTGTGCCGGGCGGCGCCACCGGGTTTTGAAAGTCCACAAACACGAAGTTAAAGTCGGCATCCCGAAGGACCGCCGCCCCCACGCCGCCGTTGGCCGCGGGGTCAATAGCGCGCGACTCGATGATGAAGGCATTGCTTGGCGTGTTCGTGCCACCATGTTCGTAAGAGAGGAAGCTGGTGTCCACCACTGTGGGTTGACTCGCCAGATAGCCGGAGTTCTGCAGGAGCAGCACGCCGTCGCTGCCGGTCTTGCCGGTGATCGTGAGCGCGTAACGGCCGGCGGACAAGCGCGAAACTGTGAAACTGCCGGCGCTCTTCGCCACGGTGCCGTTGCCGCGAATCCGGCCACCGATCAGATTGTCGGCATTGTACGGAACGTAGAGGAATGAGAAACAGGCCATGGAACCCGAGACGTAGATGGTCGGATCGGATTTGCTTTCCTCAATGCCCCGGATCGCCACATCCCAGCCCGAACCGTCGGCCCGCGGCGCGTTGTTGGCATAGTTGCCGCGCAAGCTGCCGCCTTCATCGTTGGAAACCGTGAACAGCATGCCGTCGTTTTGCGAGTTGACGCCCGGCAGATTTACGATGGCCAGCCCGCCGTAACCGCCACCGATATCGAACCACGTGAGCAGGCTGTCCGGATTATTGTATTTGGACTGGCTGCTGAAAATGGGCATGCCAACCAAGGCGTTGCCGCTGTTCAAGCCCCAGCCGTCACCGCGTTTCCAGTGAGGCACATCGGAAGCCACGTCCGGGGCCTCAAAATAGCCGGCTCTCCAGCCTTGGTCATACGGAAACCAGGCGACGGAAATTGGAATCGCGCACCGCTGCAAGTTGCTGAGGTTGCTGGCAGGATCGGTGGGCGTGCCGGTGACGAGCTTGGTGGTCCGCGTGTAGAACTGCGCGCCGCGGAAATGACCGCCGATCATGTCGTAGCCCTGGCCGGTCGCCACACCATCAAGTTGAACGTACGTCGCCGCGTAAAAGAACGGCGAGGTGTCGTTCCACTGCTGGCCGTTCTTACGCACGGTAGTCATGACAAAGCCGTAGTTCGGAGAAGGAATCCAGGCT
>Ga0315277_10008133_pt1 | contig 13534 bp, 12 predicted proteins | sample YL17G05_15_MG_FD_203695 | JGI IMG/M metagenome (GOLD analysis project Ga0315277, IMG submission 203695) | Sediment microbial communities from Yellowstone Lake, YNP, Wyoming, USA - YL17G05_15 | ecosystem: Environmental > Aquatic > Freshwater > Lake > Sediment | place: USA: Wyoming | collected...
ATTACCAGTCGTTTGCCAGGGGGGAACTCGCCATCCGCAGCGAAGCCGGGTATCCCCCTTATGTCGAGCTGATTAATGTCATTCTGAGCGGCGCTGAAGAGAAAACACTTGACCTTTTCGCCGAAAAGACCGCCGCACATCTCGAAAAACTCGCCGAACCTTTCGCCGGCCGGGTGACTATCCTCGGGCCTGCACCCTGTCCCCTCGAAAAACTGCGCGGCAGGTACCGCAGGCATCTCATAGCCAAAAGCGCAAGTTCCGAGGTCCTCCAGGAAATCGGCTCACGCCTGAGCCGGGAGATAAAGCCGCCGGGCAAAGGCAAATGCCGTCTGACCCTTGACCGGGACCCCTCAAGTCTGATGTGAGAAGGAAATATGTTTTAAGGCCTGGAGACAAGAAATGAGGCTCGCTAGAATTGTCGCCGCAGTGTATTTTTTCATGGCCTTTTCCGCTGCTCTCTTACCGGCTCTTACCCGCGACTGTGCCCGGCGATTTGCCAAAGCCCTGGCCGAAGACAGCGCTGATTTAAGCGTTTTCGCGCTGGCCGATGAATTCCGGCTTTCCAGCCGTCTCGGCATAACTTACCAGGATGTCCGTCACAAGTTCCTTATCGGCTACGACCTTGATCCGGAAATTAAGAAGCTCATCCGGGAAAAGCCGGAGGAATTGGAAATCGAGATCGGAGCTCTTGATGACGGATATTCACTCCTCAGGCTGGTTGTCCCTGGGAAAAGCTACCAGGAATTCTACTATTTCCAGGGAAATTACCTGGTCTCCCCGATCTATTATTTCACCAGGCAGTGGCCGCGTCGCCAAAGCAAATACCTCTCTTTCATCGTCTCCGACAGCACCTCTTTCAACAGTTACGCCGCAGACTGCCTGGATCGTTTCGTGGAGTCGACCCTCACCTCGCTTGGCGCGGACGAAGAGGAAAAAAATAAACTGAGGAATGAAAAAATAATCTATGTTCTCGCCCGCAGTGAAGAAGAAATAAAAAAGATTATCGGCCACCAGGCGCGCGGTATGTTTGTCCTTGCTTATGACTACGTGGTGAGTACCTACACCTGCCACTACCACGAGCTGACTCACCTCCTGGCCAACTACACCCTCAAAAACCTGCCACTTGAAACTCATCCCTTTTTCCAGGAGGGACTTGCCGCTGCCTTGGGCGGCAGAGGAGGCATGGAGCCGGAAGTGATCATGGATCTGGGATATTTTCTTCTCCAGACCGGGATGGTGAGTGTCGGCGCGCTGCTTGACCGGGATGATTTCATAAAGGTGGATGCCAGCCTGTCTTATCCAGCAAGCGGATTGTACAACCTCTTCCTGCTCCAGAAGCTCGGCGCAAAAGAGTATTTACAGCTTTACCGCAAGTACTCCGCTTCTAAAGATTCCTCCTGTCCCGGCTCCGTAAATATGCAAGACCTTCCTCTCGATGATTTCTGGCAGGCATTTCTCGAAAGTTACCGGCAATTTGAAAAGGTGTATCCCGGTGAGTCGCCGCATGAAAGGCGGCTTATTTACGATGGCAAGAAGGGGAGAATTTTCGACGCCGGGGAAAGTTATTATTTCGAGCTGGGCGATACCCTGTTGTTTGCCGAGTCCTCATCGCCCCCAGGCTATGCCAGCCCCAGGTTCCAGGAGCTCAAGCCCCATGGCCGGTACTCCGGAGAAAAATACCTCATTGACGCAGGCCCTGAGGAAATCGGAATCTATAACCTGTTTACCAATAATCTGGCGGCAAACTTTGTCCGCTCCTTTTCCCTGACCGCTGATAAGATTCCTTACCTGCCCGGCCGGACCGGATTTTATGTCCGCAAGGAGGTTTTCGACCAGCCGCTGGAAAAAATGATCCTCAGGGAATAATAATTAAAACATGACCAATGACTGACTTTCAACGAGCGTGTTTTTCTACTCCCAGCCCGGGTTTATGCGGGAGGGTCATTCTGCATTTGTCGAATTTCATGCCGGTGAACGGGTCATTAGCCACGAGCGCTGCCCCGTCGAGGTCCGCATAATCGACCAGCGGGCTGAGATGGGCCGCGGCGGTGATACAGACGCTTGTTTCGAGCATACAGCCGAGCATCACCTCGAGCCCGTGCGCCTGTGCGCAGTGAATCATCTTCAGCGCATGCCTCACCCCTCCGCATTTGGCCAGCTTGATATTAATGGAATCGAAAAGCCCGACACAGCGGGGGACATCCTCCAGACGCTCGCAGGACTCATCGGCCATGAGCGGCAGGGGGCTCCTTTCATGAAGCCATCTCATTCCCTCCACATTTGCCGGGGGTAAAGGCTGCTCGATAAATTCCACCCCGAAATCTACGAGCTTTTCAATCATTTTCAGCGCCTTATGGGGCTCCCAGGCGCAGTTGGCATCCACCCGGATCACCGCCCGTGGAGCCTCCTCGCGCACGACTCGCAACGTATCGATATCCTGCGGGCCGCCGACCTTTATCTTGAGCAGGGGAAAATCGGCCACTTCCCTGGCTCTCTCCCGAACCACCTCGGGTGTGTTGATGCCGATAGTAAACGAGGACAGGGGGACCTTTTCCGGATCAAGCCCCAGAAGGCTGTAAAGCGGCTTGCCGCAGATCTTGCCCTGGAGATCGTACAGGGCCATGTCTACAGCCGCCTTGGCGGCGAAGTTTCTTTCCAGGGCGCCATCCATCTCCTTCATCAGGTTTTCGTGCATCCAGGGATCAGAGCACTTCTCCACCAGGGGAGCGAGGGTCTCGAGCGCGGCCAGGCTTATCTTCTGGTTCTCACCATAAATAATAAACGGTGCCGCCTCGCCCCAGCCAGTGATCCCTTCGTGTTCCAGCCTTACCAGGACATTATTGAAAATTTCGGTGGAAGCCTCTTCCCGGGCGATTTTAAAAGTGTGCCTGGCTCTCAGATCGATCGGCTCGAAACTGATCTTCATGGCTTTCTCCTCCTGCAATATTTGTCAAAAGACTGAGAAGTTCCGAAACGCACTAGAAACAGGTAATATCCTAGTGAAAAAGGAAAGCTCTTCGCGCGGCCTTTGTCAGCCGGGATAAATCACGCCCTTACAATATTTGCCAAAACGCTATTTTAAGAATAATCCGGGTCAGCCGGCCTTGAAAAGCCAATTCTATAGAAAAGGCATCTGATTTGAAAGAAAAATCTTCAGGCCCCTGAACAGCGTAAATGAAAAAAGCTGTCCTCGAGGCACAGCGGATTCCAGGATTGGAATGCGGCCAAAATTAGCAAATTTGGTTGACATAATTGCTTAACATTCGTATTTTATATCGCTTTTTACTAATATTGTTTTACTGTTCGGTGGGGTGAATAGTCTTGTATTTTTCCGCTTCCTGCTGTTTTTGGGGCGTCGACAAGCGGTAAGTCACGGGACTTTGGATCCCGCATTCGTAGGTTCGAATCCTACCGCCCCAGCCAGTTTTCCTGCCGGGCCGTTATTTGCGGCCCGGTTTGTTAAGCGAAGAGTTTGGTTAGCGAGATGTATTCAAGGACAGAATTCAAACTGATTACCGGTAGTGCCAACCGTCCTCTGGCTGAAGCAATAGCTTCGTTTCTGGACATCAGTCTGTGCGAGGTCGATGTACATCGGTTTTCCGATGGGGAAATATTTGTCAAAATTCTGGAAAACATCCGGGGCATGGATTGCTTTGTTGTTCAGCCCACCAATCCCCCTGCGGAAAACCTGTTGGAGCTTCTCCTCCTGGTCGATGCGCTGCGGCGCTCCTCGGCGGGACGGGTCACGGTGGTCATACCCTATTACGGTTACGGGCGCCAGGACCGCAAAGACCAGCCGCGGGTATGCATCGGAGCCAAACTGATGGCCAACCTGATCACTATGGCCGGCACGGATCGGGTGATGACCCTGGATTTGCATTCGCACCAGATTCAAGGCTTTTTCGATATCCCCAGCGACCATCTCTACTCGCTGCCCATTTTCCTCAGGTACTTCAGGTCGCTCAAGTTGAAGGATATGGTGGTGGTCTGTCCGGATATCGGAGGAGCAAAAATGGCCCGGGGCTATGCCGGCCGTCTCAACGCCCCCATGGCCTTTATCGAAAAACGCAGACCCAGGCCAAATGTGGCGGTAAGCCTCAACATTATCGGAGATGTGGCCGGCCGGGATGTGATCATTGTCGATGATATTATCGACACCGGAGGCACCCTGGTCACCGCATGCAATCTGATCGACGAGAAAAAGGCTAATTCGATCCATGTCGGCTGCACCCATGGAGTCCTTTCCGGCAGCGCTGCGGAAAAGCTGCAGAATTCACCTTTGACTGAGGTAGCAGTAACGGATACGATTCTCATCCCCGGAGAAAAGAAATTCTCTAAACTTAAAATCCTTTCCGTGGCCGAACTTTTAGGAAAGGCAATAAGTTATATACATAACGATGAATCGGTGAGCACGTTGTTCGAGGTTTGAACGACAAACATCAGGCCGATGACAGTCCAGGAGTGCTTAAATGACCGAGAAACATATGATTACCGCAGAAATCAGAAACCGTTTTGGCAAAGGCGAGATGCACCGCATGCGGGCGGAGGGCCGCATCCCGGCAGTCCTTTACGGGCCCAATGAGGAAACCATTGCCATTTCTCTCGACAACCAGGAAATAACTCATCTGTTGCAGAGGATTACGGTCGAGAACACCCTTATCGAGCTGAAACTGGCCGGCAAGGCCAAGAAAAGCTACCGGACCCTGATCAGGGAGGTTCAACACCACCCCTATAGACCCTTTCTTCAGCATGTGGATTTCTACTGTGTGCCCGAAGGCCGCAAGGTTCACCTGGAAGTGCCCATAGTGCTTCACGGCACTTCTGTAGGCGTGCGGATGCAGGGGGGCTTGATTCAGCATGTTCTGCGCGACCTGGAAATCATGGTCCTGCCCACCCAAATTCCCGAGCATATTGTGGTCGATATTTCCGAGCTCAAAATAGGCGACAGTATCCATGTCGAGCACCTCGCCAAGGGAGACTATGATGTGCTCACCGATCCTCACCAAACCGTGGTTACTGTGGTGCCGCCGGTGATAATCAAGGAGCCAGTAGAAGAAGTGGAGGCGGTGGAGGCGGTAGAGGAAGAACCTGCCGAACCTGAAGTGATCAGTCGCAAGAAGGAGATAGAAGAACAATAGAGAATCGAGCGGAATCCGGCCTTAAGGTTATAGTCGGCCTGGGCAATCCCGGGGGCGAATATGAAAACACCCGGCATAATGTCGGTTTCTGGTTCGTCGACTATCTGGCTGAGATCTTCGGGTTCCCCGACTTTTCTCAATCCGGTTCCTGTTTGACTGTCCAAGGCTCGCGGGAAGGGTTGGATTTTCTCCTTGTTAAACCTCTGCTTTACATGAACCGCAGCGGCCGGGCTGTTTCCGGCCTCTGGTGGTCGCGGCCTTTCCCGCTGGAAAACCTGCTGGTCTGTTATGATGATGCTGCTCTTCCGGTGGGCAAAATCCGCATCCGCCAAAGTGGTTCGGCAGGAGGACACAAGGGGATGGAATCCATCCTGGAAGCTCTGGGAACGGATTTGTGCCACAGGCTCCGTTTCGGGGTGGGCAGAGAAAATCTGCCTGATGATCTTACCGACTTTGTCCTGAGCCCCTTCGAACCGGAAGAAGAAGAGGCGGTGCTCGACCGCTTCCCCGATGCTCTAGCCGCGGTCAAGGTACTTTTCACCGAGGGTATTGATGAAGCCATGAACCGTTTCAATTATTGAGCGCCGGGACAGTAATCAATTTCTTTTTGTTCCGGGGGATATGGCGGATATTAAAATTTATTCTATCCCCTATTAACTATAGAACGCGGAATTATATCCCTGAACCGAAAATAAACCAACAACTATCAACTCAAGAGAAAGGGTACAAAGATGGATCAGACTCTTTTGCTGGGGCTGGTAATTATCATCAGTGTCTTGGGTTTATTGACAGCTTACATGCTGGCCGGCTGGGTGCTGAAAAAAGACGTCGGCAGCATGGCGATGCAGCAGATCTCCAATGCGATCAAGGAAGGCGCGGAGGCGTTTCTCCGGCGCCAGAATAAAACAATCGCTATGCTGGCCTTGCTCTTTGCTTTTATCCTTTTCCTCGGTTACGGTTTTATCCGCGGCCACAGAGGTTTCGATCCAGTAGGGAGCTCCCTCGAGCTGGCCTTCTGGATCACGCTTTCCTTCATTTTCGGAGCGGCCTGCTCGGTGTTTGCCGGCTATATGGGGATGTGGGTCTCGATCCGCAGCAACATCCGCACAGCTCATGCGGCCCTGTCGAGCCTCAATGATGCGCTGCGCATTGCTCTGCGTGGCGGCGCGGTCTCGGGTCTCCTTGTCGTGGCCATGAGCCTGCTCGGCGTGGGCGGTCTTTATGCCCTGGTCAATGCCACCAGCTCGATCCAGGATATAACCAAGATACCTCTGCTGATTGTCGGTTACGGTTTCGGTGCCTCTTTTGTAGCTCTCTTCGCCCAGCTCGGCGGCGGAATCTATACCAAAGCCGCTGATGTCGGAGCGGACCTGGTCGGCAAAGTCGAAGCCGGCATACCGGAGGATGATCCCCGAAATCCCGCAGTTATAGCTGACCTGGTGGGCGATAATGTCGGCGACTGCGCCGGCCGCGGCGCGGATCTTTTCGAGTCCACGGCTGCGGAAAATATCGGGGCCATGATCCTGGGAGCCACTCTGGCCGCCCATGCTGAAAAAACCGGCCTGGGGTTCTCTGTCGGCGTGGTCGGGGTGATGATGTTCCCCCTGGTCGCCCGTGCCTTTGGAATCATCGCTTCCGTCGTCGGCATACTGATGGTGAAAATGGACAGGGAAGAGAAGATGGACCCGATGGAGGCTTTGAACCGCGGTTATTACGTGGCCGTGGTCCTGGCTATGATCGCTTTCGGCGGCTGCACTTACTGGCTGCTCTCCAGCCCGCAGGCCCCGAGCGCCTGGTGGCACTTCTTCCTCTGCGGCATCATGGGTGTTCTGACCTCGGTGGCCTTTGTCTATATCACCCAGTATTACACCGAATATAAATACCGGCCGGTAAAACTGATCGCCGAAGCCTCCAAAACAGGCCCGGCGACCAACATCATCGCCGGCATCGGCGTGGGTTTCGAGTGTACTGCTCTCCCCGCCATTGTCATGGGCATCGCCCTGCTGTTTTCCTACTATATGGGCAAGTCCGCTTTCCCCTCCGAGAGCGGAGTCAACGGCGGCCTGTTCGGCACTGCTGTGGCCACGATGGGCATGCTGGCTACCGCCGCTTTTATCCTGGCCATGGACACTTTCGGTCCGATTACTGACAACGCCGGCGGCATTGTGGAAATGTCCCAGCAGCCGGAAAATGTGCGCAAGAAGACCGACCGCCTCGATGCCGTAGGCAACACGACCAAAGCCCTCACCAAGGGATATGCTGTCGGTTCAGCCGCATTAGCCGCTTTCCTGCTCTTTCAGGCCTACATGGATGAGGTGGTGCAGTATTCAGGAATCATGCAGACCAACCCTACTTTCGAGTTCACGGTCAACCTGGCCAAGCCGGTAGTTTTTGTCGGCGGGCTGCTTGGGGCCATGCTGGTATTTCTATTCTCCGCCTTCGCCATCCGCGCTGTGGGTCGGGCTGCCCAGGCGATAATCGAGGAAGTGCGGCGCCAATATGCGAAACTGCCCCGCGAGCATGACATCATCCAGTTCCCGCCGGATTTCAAGCCGGAATACGGCTCCTGCGTGGATATCGTGACCCGCTCCGCACTGCGCCAGATGGTAGTCCCCGGCCTCTTGGTTGTCCTGATGCCCGTGGCTGTGGGCCTGCTGTTCAAAGTCTTCAAGGAAAATCCGACTGATCTTATCTCCGCCGAGGCCGTCGCCGGCTTCCTGATGATCGGCACCATAGTCGGCATCCTCATGGCTTTGTTCCTGAATAACAGCGGCGGGGCCTGGGACAACGCCAAGAAATATATCGAGGCGGGAGCGCACGGCGGCAAGTATCTGACCATGCCGGATGGGAAGAAGTCCAAGAACCCTGTGCATGGAGCCGCTGTAGTCGGGGATACGGTCGGCGACCCCTGCAAAGATACAGCCGGGCCGTCACTCCATGTGCTGATTAAGCTCCTCTCGACCATCACGCTGGTCCTTGCGCCGCTGTTTATCTAACTGCTCGGCTTGCGAAAAAATATAGGGGCACGGCCTGCCGTGCCCCTGCCCAATATTAAGTAATCGAGCATTCGCAAAATCTCCGCCAGAATAACCTCATCTTTCTTTTGAGGGGACCGGGGAAGAATGAAATCCTTTTAACTTGCTATTTTATCGAAAATTAAATAAATTATATTTTTGCATTTTCAATTCACTCACCCCCTATTCCTGAGTCGGTCAGGGATCAAAAGTCCGAAGGGAGAAAGACCGATGAACAAATACGAAATTGTCTTCCTCGTCGATCCAACAATCGAAGATTCTGAAGTCGAGAACAAATTCACCAGCCTCGTCGAACTCATGAAAACCCAGGGTGCCCAGATTATCGATTCTATCGAGTGGGGCAAGCGCAAACTGGCTTACTCGATCAAAAAGAAAGAGACCGGCATCTACCGTATCTATCGCTTCGACGCCAAACCATCAGCGATCGACGAAATCGAGCGCCGGCTGCGCATCGACGAGCAGGTAATGCGCTTTATGATTGTGCTCTACGACCCGGAAGCCGGAGTTATGAAAAAAATCCCCGAGCCGAAAGAATAGTTCGGAGGATGGCTCGATTAACAATACGGCATTCGTTTATAAATCCGTCGGTTCGTTTCATTCCTTGAACAATATTTTCTGTGGAGCTGTTTTTATGAGGCCTAGACCGATCATGGGTACGGAAGGACGCAGGAAGAGCTGCTTTTTCTGCGATAACGGCATAACTAGTATCGACTATAAAGATGAGAAACAACTGGTGCGGTTTCTTTCCGAACGGGCTAAGATAGTCCCGCGACGAACCAGCGGAACCTGCTCCAAACACCAGAGACAGCTTTCGACAGCGATAAAAAGGGCCCGCTATCTGGCCCTAGTGCCCTATGTAGGCGAACTCGAAAGACGCTGGTAAGTCCGGGTAAAAACTGTCCCTCTATATCCAGTGTCTGGAGAAAGCGTGGGCAGTTATCGGAATGAAGGGCCGAGAGCTCCGGAATAAGGTACCGCACACGGAAAGAAATTAATAATAGCGGCAGGATTATCTGATGGAAAAATATGAATCATCCAACAAATGGCTGCCGCTGGCCATAGCCGCCGCCATTGCTCTGACCAACCCTTTCATGATTTTCGCAATAGGGTTTTCACTCGGTTTCCTTTTCCTGTGCTGCGATAAAAGGCCCCCTTTCCGTAAATCCGCCGCCTTTCTCCTTTTGCTCATGTCAGCTGCCGCTGCCTGGGCGGATCCGATTACTACCCTGTTCACCGTGGTAACCGCCCTGATCGGGATATATTCGCTCCGGAAGAACCTCTTTTCCACGGTTACTTCGAGTGCGCTGATCGGCTGCCTCTTAGCTACATCTGTCACTGTGCCTGTGATCTGGACTGTCGGCCGGGAGGAATGGCGGAAAATAGAGCAAAGTACCGTGACGATGCAGGAACGCTGGGAGAGGCTGATCTCGGGCGCCCAGACCAAGGAAAGCGAGAGAAATCAAGCCCTGCAGAAATGGAACCGCCTGACCGTTAAATTACTGCCCAGCCAGTTTATACTGATGACCATCGCCAGCTTTTTTCTCGCGGTTATCCTCTACAGGCGACACGGTCGTTCCGACCTGCCGCTCTCGCTGGGCTGCAGCCATTTCTACCAGTACCGTTTCGAGGATAACTGGGTCTGGATGGTAGTTCTTGGGCTTGTCCTGGCAATCATGTTCTCATCTTATGAGTGGGTGACCGGGGTAGCGGTCAATGTTCTGTTTGTGATGGGTACTCTGTATATTATCCGGGGACTGGCGGTAATGTTTTACTTTATCGCCGCTAAAAATGGAGGCTTGCTGCTCCGTTTCCTGGTTGTCGCACTGTGCGTAACACCCATGGTTCTCTTGCACCTTATATTCGGCCTTCTGGATACCTGGGTGGACTTCCGCAAAACCGTGCCTCTGGCGTGAGCAGCATATCCACGGTTAATTTCAATTCGACTGAGTGCAAATCTGAAAAAACCAATTTTTGCTTGTTTTGAGGAGGGAAAATGAAAATCATTCTGCGATCCGATATCGACCGGCTTGGAAAAATCGGGGAAGTAGTGAATGTTGCCCCGGGATTTGCCCGCAATTACCTTATCCCGAAAAAACTCGCCTATTCGGCTACTGCGGGAAACCTCAAGCGGATCGAGTTCGAAAAACGCAGGGCCGAGCAGATGTCTGCACGCGAGCTGGAAGAAACCAGGAAGCTGGCGGCGAAGATAAAAGACCTCTCGCTCACCTTCCAGGTGAAAGTAGGTGAGGAGGAAAAGCTTTACGGCTCGGTGACCGCTGCGGATATCTCGGAAGAAGCGGCCAAGCAGGGATTTGATATCGACCGCCGCAAGGTGGTGCTCGATGAGCCGATCAAACAGCTCGGAGTTTATACGGTAGGAGTCCGGCTGCACCCTGAGGTGACTGCCGAGATTAAAGTTTGGGTGGTAAAAGAATAAAAAAGCTTCCGGAGTTTCTACCTCCGGAAGCAGTCAAATAATCCGGGTTATAGTTCATTCCATTGGTACTATAAACACCAGGAAAACAATTTCCGCAAACTGTCTGATAAATATATTAGCTTTCCCCAGCCCTACCCTGGCGGGTAGGGCTTTTTTCAGGCGGGCTTTCCTCCCCCCTTTTCCTCGCGCTCTTCCTCCTCATCCTTGCGCATTAAATAATTAAACGCCCGTAACACCCTGCCCGATGACTTCTCTCCGCTAATCAGAGCATCTTTAAGCTGCTCCACTTTATCCTCAGGGCGTTTTTTCTTTTCCGACTTCTGATACTTGAAAACCATTTTTCTTGCCCGGGAAATAAACTGAAAATTTTTCTATCCTTTACTCGATATCCTCTCCATCCAGGCCGAGGTTATTCACTGGAAACGTTTTTGAGCGGCACTGGATAAATGTTAGGCTTCTTCCTCGCTATAGGTCTTACTGACTTCCCCCTCGGGAACCTGTACTTTGTCCACATCCTCGGCAAACTTCCGATTCAATTTGATCATCTGCTCGGCGATAACTTCTGTCTTTCGGCGACGTTCACCGTTTTCATCGGTCCACGTCCTCGTCCGCAGGCGGCCCTCAACGTATATCTGGTCTCCTTTGCGGATTATCTGGTTACAGATCTCCGCCAGCCTGTTCCAGGCGACAATATTATGCCATTCTGTCCGCTCGTTACGCACCCCATCGCGATTCACCCACATCGTATTCGTAGCCAGTGAAAAAGTGGAGATAGCGCTTCCGTTTTCCGTTTGCCGAAGGTCTGGATCGCGGCCGATATTTCCTATTAGAATCACTTTATTCAAATCTCGTTGAGCCATGAATCACTCCGGAAAAATTCTGTTGAACTGGAAAAAGTGATACTTTTTCTTTGATACATTTTCGACCGCTTATCCGGCCATCGCAAAAATCACGAACCAGGCTGCTACATGTACACTCCTTATGCTAATATCAATAAATAAATATAATTAGACATTTTTATATTACTCCGTATTTGTCCTGTTTGTCAAGGCTTTGATGATTTTTTATTGGTTTTTTACGTGCTTGATGATAGTTTTTAACACTTTCCCTGAAACCAGACCCTCTTTTTGCTTGAAATCGCCCTCTTTTAAGTGCTATATTTTGCACCAATCCGTACTGATATTGTATCCTTGATCGGCGTAGCTTTCTAGATTCGAGGCGATAAGTCATGGCGTTTATCGAACTTGTCGGCAGAGATAAAGAGCTGAAAGCGCTGCACGACCGCCTGAAGGTTTTTCTCGATCACGGCGAGAAAAGACAGGCCCTTTGGCTTCATGTGCTCGGCGAACATGGTATCGGCAAAACCCGCCTTCTCGATGAACTGCTTTATGCCGCGCGGAATATATGGAACCTCCATTGTTTGAAAGCCCACGATTCCTGTATCGGGCAGTTCCCTTTCGGTGCTGCTAGCTCAGCGCTGGCTTCCGATCTGAGCATCTCTTTCTGGGAAAGCGAATATGCCAAGAAAGAGAAGCTTGAATCAAGGCTTGCCGCCCTTGCCTCGCTAAAACTTCCCGCAGAGGTATTCCAGGCGGAAACCATACTTCCGGTGTTCGGGCAGCTTTTAGGAATTAATTACCAGGTCGAGTTTTCCACAGGCATTTCACGTCCCGGAAAAGGCAAGCTGCTGGTCTTCAATGCCTTCCGCCGTTACCTTCAAGCGGTGCGGGCTGGCGGAAGCAGTCTGGAGAGGCCCCGGATTACCGTGCTCTGGTTCGATGATCTCGAGCGCTGCGATAATCTCTCCCTCGAGCTTCTGGTACACTTAGTCCAGAAGAAAGAAAACCTCTGGCCACTCGTCTTGCTTTCTTCAAGCTGTAACTCTTTCAGCGGGAAGCTAGATTACCTGAGCGAATTCCAGGAATTTTCTCTCGGGCCGCTTTCCAAACTTTCCAAAAAGAAGATTGTCCATATTCTCGAAGCCGGAGCACCTTCCACGAGCCTCTCGCCCCAGCTCGAAAAAGCTCTGATCTACGGCTCTCCAGGTAACCCGCAGGTGCTTCTGGAAACCTTCCGCCTGCTTACCGAAAAAAGCGCCGACAAGGATGCCTGGGAAAGGAAAAAGGGCCTGGTTACAATGCTCGAGTCCAAGTCGCGCGCCCTGGAAGTGATCGACCTGCCGGGATGCTTGCGCGAACGGCTGCGGCGGCTTGACCAGCGCGGGAGGGCGGTGCTCCAGACAGTGGCTGTGCTCGGTGATTACTGTTCGTTCGAGCTCCTCTCCGGCTTACTTTCACGCACCGGCTATCAGCTCAGGAACCTGGAAGAGCTTCTCCAGGGCTTGATTGACGAGGGCTTTCTCGAGGACGGCAGGGGGGGAAATGCCGGAAAAACAATCCGTCTCAGCTGCCCCCTGGCCTACGATATCATACTCGATTCCGTACCTGCCGAAAGATTAACTTCGCTCAAACAGCATGGCGCAGAGCTGTTTCACGAGCGGATGGAGGAGGATGGACGGGACCTGGTCTTCGCCGCCGGAGATTTCCTGATCAACTCCTATTTTCTTAAAGAGGACTGGGCTGTCGATATTCTCTCCCGCTCGGGAGACCGTCTTTTCGCTCTCGAAGATTATCTCATGTCGGTTCAGGTTTACGAGGAAGCCGTGGCCAGGTTCGGACTCGAATGCGCCGAGGAAAACGAAAATCTTACTCCAGAGACCGCGGAAAGGCTGAGCATGCTGCTGGTCAAGACCGGCAGCGCCCTTCTGAACGCCGGCCGGATCAAGAAAGCTTTCGGATCGCTCACCGCTGCACTCCTCATCGCCCGCAGCCATAACCTGGTCAAGTCCAGAGTGGAAGCCTGCCTGCAGGTCGGCGAGATAATGTTGCTGCGCGGAGACTGGACCGGGGCCGAGCGTTTCTTCG
>Ga0315277_10008134_pt1 | contig 13534 bp, 28 predicted proteins | sample YL17G05_15_MG_FD_203695 | JGI IMG/M metagenome (GOLD analysis project Ga0315277, IMG submission 203695) | Sediment microbial communities from Yellowstone Lake, YNP, Wyoming, USA - YL17G05_15 | ecosystem: Environmental > Aquatic > Freshwater > Lake > Sediment | place: USA: Wyoming | collected...
TATGATAGAATTTGTGTGTGACAATCTTCAAAGTGATATTGATTTTGTTAAACAACCTTGTTATATACATGATTATCGCCCTAGGACAAAAGAATTAGTTTTTTCTTCTACTTACATAATTAAAACCGCAACAGTGCTCGGAATTAAAATTCGCCAACCCACCTGGTGGGTTGGCGACAGCGCCCCCCCAAGTACGATTCTTATACTACTTTTTACAGACATAGGTACTTTTAATTCATACATGTCTAGAGATACAAATTTAACTGCAACTGTAAAACTAATTAAATCTTATGAACAACTCTGAATCATCACCTGCGTCGATGTTCCGACCACGCCAAATTATTCCAGTTGATGAATTAAATCGTGGTGATCTGGTAGAGTTATGTTATAAAAATCATTTGTTTAAAAACAAATTTACTAAATTTATTTATGATATTGAACGTTTAAAACGAATTCGGCACACTTTCTATCACAGCGTCAGCGCGTTCCAGGTTGACGACTTTCTATCTTATGAAGTTGTGGTAGCAACAGTCTTAGAAATTGAACCGTTGATATCTAGTGTGACAAAAAATCATACAGATTACACTCCTGGGAGGCTACAGACTGTAGAGTTCGGTAACATATTATATGATAGTATTCTCTGGAAAGGTGATGGGAATCAGGTTCCAAAAGTAAATTTGCTTATTTCTTCTAAGAAAATATAATGTATGCCAAACACCACCCCCATTTCATCACATCATCAAATAGATGTTCTTCTTTCAAACTTAAATTGTGGTGATTTTATAGAATTTTTATATGAACCCAACCCAACTACATTGTTTTATAAATACATTTACGATATCAAAACTTATGCTGCAGCTAACGCTGCGATTGGTTCATTTGTTCAAATTCAAAATACAAATAATCTAAAAAGAACCCAGGCAACAATTTTAGGAATTAAAATACTAAACAATAAGAGTGGTGCTTATTATGAAGGTGGGGGCGGGGAACTGTTCACTGCAGAATTTGGCGTGTTTTACTTTAGTTCACTTATCACAAATGTAACCATGATAATTCCATATCCATATAAAAGTTTATTAAACATATGAATATAATTAGCGTTAGCGTAAAAGACTTAAGACCGGCTGATCTGATTAAATGTCGGATTGATTACAGAAACAGAAATGGTCCAAAGTATTTGTATTCATCATTGACAACATTGGCAACACTTAATATTAATCTTATTGAGTCTCTTGTAACGATTATCGTGATTGAAAAGATTAAAAACTATAATTGTGCGATATTGGATCGTGTGTATATGTCTATGTATAATTTATGTATTGTTCATACTATAGAAAAAGGACAATGTTTGATTGATAGTGATGATAGTTTTGAGGTTGTATGTCGCTATTGACAGTCACAGTCGATTTTGATCAATTATTAATTGGCGATTTCATACGTGTGCAGCACAACATAAATAAATTATCAAGTTTTTATAACGTTATTTATTATGGATTTGCTGAGTTAAATCCTGATGTTATAAAAACTAGCTTAGTTACAATTATCGGTATTGAAAATATTCCCATCAGTGACTATGTTCGTATTTTCACTATCGAATACGGGATTTTATTTTTATATCGTAGTTTTAATATCAATAAATTTGAGTTAATTTCTAGATTATAGTGATATTGGTGAAAAAGTTCATTTATATATGATATGATTAATACATGGACAACAACATCTCAGAAGTTGAATATTGCAAAGGCATTGGTCTTCAAAATCTTCCTGTTTGTAAAATGAAATCAATTGATGATCCACATGATCTTGCAATTTTTCTCATGTCATGGGGCCAAAATGTTGAAAAATTATCACTTGTTGAATGGGGCATGATCGCAAATGAATTCAAAAATTTGCACAATGATATTGATCAACTTCATGATAAGATTGAATTATTGCAAAAAAAACTGAAAAGTGTCATGGAGGGGGATCATGAGAATGCGAATCTAAGTCCCAAACCTGAGTTTCACGGATGGTAAAAAAACACTATAAGAAATACGAAGATTTGGTTCCTGGCGACATGATTATCGTTAATAGAATTGAATCTTTTATTTCTGATACGAACAATGTTATCGCCTATAGCGATCTTCGAATTCATGATATGTTTGATCGTTTAAAAGATAAGAAAAACAATTATGGTGATGTCTTAGTTAGACTAACAAAGATTAAAGATTTAAAATCAAGAGTTTCAAAAGAAGTTATTACAATTATTGAATCACCTAAATTGTTGTTAAACAACACATCAATATCTAATGCATATTATGTAAAAACTAATATGTTAGTATTATTGGGAACGTCTTCAACGTGCCTTGGAAACACATGGGCTTGGTCAGGGGATAAATTTGAAATCATATGTGAAAAAATTTGAGAACTTAGTTCCCGGTGATATGATTATAATCAACATCCTTGATGATAAGATTTGTTTTGCTTATAGCTGTAATTACATTAGAATAGCATGTCAAGAAATACTGATGGCCAGCATAGGCAGTGGGCCTGCGGCTCTTGACACAAGGGAAAAATCAGTTAAAAAATTTAGAACAAGGTTTTCACAAAAAATTATTACTATTATTCAGTCGCCTAGCTTCGGTAATTTCAATAATAACTATGACTGTTACCGTTACAACGGTGGTAGAATGATGTCACGGGTTTTATCTTCTTCTGGTTATCATTCAGTTCAGGCCCAGTACAACGACCACTTTGATGTTGTTTAAATCCCACTGTGATACATCAAATAATAATATAATAATTTTTTATTGTAACCCATAACATATTATATTTTATAATTCTGGAGACTCGAGATACACTTATGAAAACAATTGATGAAATTGATGAAATTGATATGACATGCCCGCAATGCGGAAGACCCGCAGATTATATTGAAAATGGTCGACCTTTACGGTGCATTGAATGTTTAAAGTTTGATGATGAAATTAATCAAGACGATGATTGGCGTGAATAAATTACTGTCATGCATCTGATGTTTATTATCATTGACTCGCTCGAGGGTTGAACATAATAGAGATTTTGTCGGAAATGTAAATGTGAAACGGGGAGTGGGGAGTGCGTGGGGAATGGTGGGGAGTGCGACAGAACGTGATGAAACGTGCTTTCATCGATGATGTCGCTATCCGAAAAGGAATATCATGGTTACAACGCTGCAAAAACCCATTGTTCTTAAAGAATTTCAACTTCGTGATCTTGTTACAGGTTTATATGACACCGGACGTATTGGATCTCGAGACAGAAAAATCGTCTGGGGAACTAAAGGAAAGCGCTGGAAACGTTTGTCAGATTTGTCTTCGCACCTATCGTGGATGAAAGGTGAAAGAACTTTTTTATGCACGTGGATTGTTGTTGAGTACGATGTCACCGAAGTTGCAGGATTTCCTGTAACAATTCTTATCAAAGATAAATCTAGAATTTAATTTCGTGTATAACGATTTTCAAAAAAGTCATGAGTTGCATTTGAAATAAAATCCTCGACCTCGTCAATACCGACGTGAAGTATACTACTCAATTTCTTAACCGCCAGGGCATTATTTGACAATAGTTTTTTTGTCTCAGGCATTTCTTTTTGGAAATATGCATAATTCAATGGGTTATCTTCACCGTCTGGATATAGCGAACTTGCATCGTCAATTTTTGGTTTTGTTTTGGGATCTTCTCTATCATCCAAGAGTTTATGCGTAACGTCTTTTCTCTTGTCTTTATAGTATTGCCAAACACCACCAGCTTGACTTGATACTTTATTTCTATCTGAAATTAATCCGCCTTCAATACCCATAACAATATCATATAACAAAGGTCCAAATCCTTTTTTGGCTGCGATTGCTTGAATTTCTGATGCGCCCCAACTCCCCTTAATTCGTGAATTAACACTTACCATCCCAACCATTGTTTCGTCAAGAAGAATTTCTAACATATGTGTTAAGTCTGGTCCATCGGGATCGTTTATGTATTTTTCATTTTGTAACATTTCGATTGTGGCCTTTGCATCATACAAAGCATATGTTACTCCGCCTTGAGGATCTTTCCACCTAAACAAAGCCAAGCCAGATTTTGTGGCATTTTTGGGAGAAAATGCTTTTTCAAAAATTAAATTTGTTTTTTTGTTTTTGAGCGTTTGTTTATTTTTAAACATGTTACTTTAAATCTTATTTATATTTATGTATCTGACATTATGAAAACTACAATTAAAAATCTTAAATCAATAATATCTGAAGTTCTCGCCTTCGCGGACCTTGATAATGACTTGGCCACGAATAAAAATAAAAAATACGTATATCATGATGGTGAATCACTTAAAATGATTAAAAAACCCGGGTATAATGATTTTGTCTCATCTCCCGTTGCACACTTAGTTAGTCCTGACATAACTGGAAAAAAATATAAGGAAATTACTGATGGGATGGTTATTACAGATCTGGGCGAACGAAAACAAAGTGAGGAACGGGATCATACAGATAACGGAATGATTTACACAGATCTTGAATATCGTTTGGTTGGGTTTCCTGATGAGCCGGGATTATCTGGCTGGTTATGCTGGATTGCCTATGATGAGAAACGTGATGAAGGGTTCAAGCCACTTTGATTTATTAGCGATCGTGATGCTCTATTATATGTTATTGTGAATTGTCAATAGTATATTATTAATATATGTACAAATATTTTACTATGGTTTTCATGCTCACATTTCTTTGTGTTTCATGTACGCCAGACATAAAATTAAATTTGTCAGGATGTATGGATACCGCAAACGATAAAGCTCAAGTATGTCTAGGCGCCGCCGTTGCTGGGAGTGATGAATGTGTTTCACTTGATTGTGAAAAGAGTGCAGTTGTAAAAAGTCAACAGTGTTTGTTGGATGCTCTTGTAGATATTCAAGTATGTGTTGTTGATGTTCAAAAAGAACTTGAAAATCTGTGAATTACATAGTAGATGACTACACAGATATTTATACAGGCAGAATTGTAACTAAAAATATGTTTTTGCCTGGCGCTCTTTGGAGATATGATGATTTATTATATCATCACTTAATGATGATTATATCATTTAAACTTGAAACAGAACCAAGGTATCATTATCATGCATTTAATATCGATGATCGATATGAAATCAATTGTATGTTGTGGGGCGGCGACAAAATTTCTAATAACATTTCTTATTCAATTGAAAATCAACGTTGGGTTAATCTTGATAGTTGTTGGTTTGTTAGAGCAGGCTGGGAGTTCGTTCAAAATACAGATGATAGTGAACAAACTTTAAAGTTTATATAGTATTATTGTTATGAACGTGTTTGAAACAATATTCACTTTTTTAGAATCAAAATTACCGCACACAACGATTAGCGTTGGAGGTAAACCGTACCTAACTCGATGTTATCTTTTTGGAAAAGATCGAACGTGGGGAAACATTTATTTACATCATTTTCATGCTAGCGATCAAGGATTAGAACTTCATAATCATCCATGGGAATGGGGTTATTCATTTGTTCTTTCCGGGGGTTATTTGGAAGAACGTATTAATGATCCTTGTCAAATTCAATATGTAAATAATAAAATTGTGTATTCACATGCAAAAAATTGTGAAGCCGAACGCGGGCGATGTGAACCACCAATTTGTTTTATGAAAATTGAACGTAGGTTAGTTAAACCAAGAAGTTTTAATATGATTCGTTCTACGAATTTTCATCGTGTTGACTTACTTGATGAAAAAGCCGGGGCGTGGACGTTGTTTTTCACCGGTCCTAGGGCGAAAAGTTGGGGTTTTATTGATAGAACAACATCAGAATTTCGTGACTGGACAACGAATCCAGATGCGATTCCGTGATATTGAATTGAACATTGTAATAATATATTGATACCATTTAATAATGAATGTAAATACGATTGATCATGATATGGTAGAAAATTTTTCTACGATTTCAAATCGTGTTAATTTACATTGTACTATTTTAGGAAATGCTAATAACGTTCCTATTATAATGTTAAAACAAAAAAAATCTAAAAACAATAAGCCAAAACTTTTGTTGGCATCTGGGTTTCATGGAAATGAACCAGGGGGTGTGTTGGCAGTTCAAAGAGCTATTCAAGTACTGCCAAAATCATTGTTTGATTCTGTTTCACTTACAATTCTTCCTCTTATTAACCCACATGGATTTAAAAATCTTAATCGACTAAATAAACAAAACAAAGATCCAAATCGAGGATTTTGTCATACGCGGATTATAAAAAACAAATCTTCAATTGAGGGCCAAATATTACTTGATAATTTTTCAATGTTATTGGATGCTGCCCAGGATGGCTTTATGTCATTACATGAAGATCCTGATCAAAAACGTTTTTATATTTATAGTTCTAGTATTAATAATAAAATCATGGGGTTTCGATCATTGGGATCAAAATGTTTTGGATTAGTTTCTAATGGAACAATATATGATGATCCAATTTCAGGTGGAATTATTTATCAACGATGTGACGGATCGTTTGAAGATAAATTAAATCATGAAGGTGTTAAGTTTACAGCTTGTGTTGAACTTCCTGGACATAGAGAAATTGAGGAACGAGTGATTTGTGGTTCAATTTTAATTAAATCATTTATGGAATCATCGTTGTAAAAATGAACCAAATTACAAGCGAAAGAGCAATGTTGGTTGGTTTGGCTACGGTTTCATTTGGAATCGCCGCAGTATTAAGAAAATTATCGGTTAATAAAATTCATCCATTTCAAGTTGAATCAATTTCAGCCGTTACTCATTTTTTGCTTGGAGTTGTTTGTTTTTGGTTGTCAACAAAATATACAACCGAAGTATGGAACACCAAAGGTGTGGCGTATTCTATTGTACAATGTTTTTTCAATATCATTGGCGCAATTGCATTTATGTTCGCTCTGCGCGGGGGAAATGACGTTGGGGCAATTACATCTCTAATTAGCATTTCACCAATAATAACACTCATGCTTTCAAGTTTATTTTTGGGTGAGCAACCTGAACTTAAGTCAATGATTGGTATATTTATCGTAGTCATTGGTGTAACAATTGCAGCTTGGAAATAATTTGTAATGAAAATTTCAATTAAAAAACTTAAATCAATTATCAAAGAAGAAGCAGTTGTTCCCGGTGCTTGGGCGGCAAATTCAGGCGAACCTTTAGACGATGATGACAAAAATAAACTCGGCACGCCCGGTGGTATGGGTAGTGTTCTTAGTCTTGATGAAACTGATAACGAAAACGAAGCGCCACTTCATCATAAACTTCAAAAATTACTTGATGATGAAGATATTAATGAATTCGTCACTTTACTTTATCAAAATGTAAAAACAAATAACAAATTTACAAAATATGAATTCGAGCAAGCACTACAAATGTATGCTGCGGCCGGGGTTGGTAAAATAAAAATGGCAAACGCAACGTTTTAATTTTGAATTATGAAAATTCGTATTTCACAACTTCGTAAATTAATTCGTGAAGCATTTGTTGTGGCGGCTAGCAAAGGAAATTCAGTAATGGATTTTTATGAGCCGCCCAAAGGTTTTTATGATTATGAAGTTCCTCGAGGAACTGATATTCATTCATTTTGGTATAAATCACCTGGAAGACCTATGGGACAAGATGGCGATCCATTTAGACCGGAAGACGCCTCTGAATATATTGGAATGAAAACCCCTTCTGGCGAAGATTCCAGCGAGGGTGGCGAAGGCGAAGAAAGTTCTTCTCTTGATTTAGACACAGTTGATATTGATGTTAACGTTGATGAAGACAAACCTAAATCATCACATGACATTGATCCAAAAGACAGAGAGCAAGACGCTGTTTCAAAAATATCGACAGAAAATAAATTATTATAAATTGACGCCTAGTTGTATAAGGTGTATTATAACATTTTATGAAAATTCTAAAACATCTTTCATCGGCTCTCACTGACGTATCATCAACAGGGATTTGGTCAACACTTAAATCTCCTAAAGTTCAAGCGGGATTACGTTTAGGTCTTGCATTAATTGCTGTTATCAATGCTTTGGACGACCTTACAAAGGCCCAATATGACGATAGTGCTGACGGTCATTAAATTATTTTTACTAAAAAGTGAAACAATACCAATTTACATGGTATAATTAGTATCAACCTACCGACTGGTAGCTCAAATGGTTTTAGAGCACTCGATTGATAATCGAGAGGTTATGAGTTCAAATCTCATCTAGTCGACCAGAACAAAGATACGATATGTTACTAAAAAACGCAAAAATTAAGAAACAGAATATTCAATGGCAAAATAATGCCCTTGATTATAATAAGGAAATCTAAATTGCGGGGCCGCTTACCCCGTAAACAACGGGATGGCGAAGAAGAAACAAATTCAAATCCATCTCATGTAAGAAGCATGAAATGTTGTATAGTATTGGTGTGTTAGACCCGTAGGGATCGGGGATCGGTTGTAGCCCGATTGTCTTAGACCATCTGAGTTCGTCTCTCAGGCACACCACCAAGAAATGAAAATTTCTTTGTTCGTTGAAAATTGAATTTATGTTGTAATTTATGCGCTGGTAGTTTAAATGCAAAACGTCTACCACTCAGGTAGAATATGGTGGTTCGTATCCATCTCGGCGCTCCATGTCTCAATAATATTTGAGATTTTTTGGCGTGTAGTATAACTGGAAATACACCTCACTGTTAATGAGGGTCATGTAGGTTCGAATCCTGCCGTGCCAGCCATGTGTTTGTAGCTAAATTGGAATAAAAGCAACTCGCTCTTAACGAGAAGATTATGAGTTCAAGTCTCATCAAACACACCAAAATTAGTAACCAATAAGTGTAAGGATAAATTGTGCTTTGTCACATATCCAATCACACCGAATAAGGTAAGGTGAAAATTTTATAAATTTATGTAAGTAACTTCTCGTAAAAGAGGGTTTGCCCGATATCCAAAATCGAATATGGCTTATAAGGTGAAAGCATAAAATGTTTGAGTTCGTGGCTAAACAGAAAAGCAGCTCCCTTTTAAGGAGACGATGTGCAGGTGCAAGTCCTGTCGAGCTCACCAAAATATAAGTAACACTAATTGTAGGCCGAATAAGGGGGTTTAGGCGTGACAAACATCCTCGGCACAAACAGCAACTACACAAATAGCCCTAACTGTGAAGTGAAAATATTTTTATTATTGTGGATTGGCGCAGAGGAAGCGTGCTAGGCTCATAACCTAGAAGTCGGTGGTTCGAATCCATCATCCGCAACCATGGGGTCGTAGCTCAATTAGGAGAGCGCCTGTCTTGCACACAGGAGGTAGTCGGGGCAGAACCGATCGACTCCACCACTTCCCGCGTGACGCGTTCGGATTATGCGGCTTGCTTGTCAAGCAAGTGAAATGGGTTCAACTCCCATACGTGGGGCTATTATTTATATGTGTGTCGTCTAGCGGCTAAGACATTGGTTTCCAAAACCAAAAAACGTGGGTTCGAGTCCTACCACATATGCCAATTTTTTTTACTTAACGAAATATATATGATTATGAAAATTAAAATTAGTTCTCTTAGAAAATTAATCAAAGAAGCAAGTGATGAAGTTACAGGAACAGGACAATCTTCAATAAACGTTGGTGATTGGTTTATTGTAGGAAGTGGGGATGCAATTTCGGGTGCAGCTGTGCCGTGGACAGCTAAGTTAATTAAAGTTACAAACATTGATGATGCTGGAATGGCTACAATCAATTGGCCTTTTATAAATCAAGGTAGAGTAACTTTACATCGTGCCTATTCAACTAGAACAACAGTTGCAAATCTTGAAGAAACATTAAACAATAATGACATAGAAAAACTTTCCGAAGACGATCCTAGATTTACAAAAATGTTAAATGATTTTCGTGATCAAAAAGATCAAGAACAAAAAGGTATGTCAAAATTAGCCAGTGAAGATCCAAATTTTACATACGGCACATAAAACATTTCGGGAAATTGCATAGCGGCTAATGCCCCTGTCTCTGAAGCAGGTATTCATGGGTTCGAGTCCCATTTTCTCGTCCGAGGGCGTCAAATATTAACAATAACAATTAACAACGTAAATTAATACTTTATAGGGGAATCATCTAACGGTTAAGATAACTGGCTTTGACCCAGTTTATAGGAGTTCAAATCTCTTTTCCTCTACCATTTACAATATTTGAATTATTTGATATTTGATATTCTATTATGAAAATTTATTATTTTGCATTACTAACGATTATTTTTATTATTTCTGGGTGTTATTATACATTTGGTGGCAATTTAACTCATGAAGCAACATATCAAAATATTGGATTTCAATCTAGAAATACATGCAAAATTCAAACTCACAAAAGGTCATTGGGACAATTTTGTGATCCAGAGCCAGCAGAGAGAAAAAATCTAAATTGAATTATTAATTTTTTATTTGTGTACAAGACACATAATAATGATTAGGTTGATTCAACGGTGGCATAAGCCACATATTATCAACGGTTATTTATTCAAGGTTACTAAAAAGTGGCAAAAAACAAAAAGTCGCAACGAACATCTCAGTCAGATTCTTACGAACACCCAAGCGATTATGAAAAACAATCGCAACATCGCCCCTGGCAGAAGCCTGCGGTGATAATTAAATCCCCTGTACCTTTCCCGGACGTTGTAAACATGGATGTGTTGGCAACAATGTTGGATGAAGATCTTTTTAAGCGTCTTCAAGATCTTGAAATAGATCACAACAAAGTGGTTGATCATGGATATGATTCAACACAGTGGGACAATGAAATTTCATTTGTCAGACGTGAAATGCAAATTAGGCGTATTCGACGGGACTCGCATGATCAATATATGAATGCAATCCGCGAACAAGATCGTATTTTTATTGCCGAAGAGTCTCGTTTGCCAATTGTTGATTTTGACAATTTTAAACAATCTGAGGATTTCAACAGGTATGAATAAACAAGAAAATGATTCGTTTGATTATGGTGATCAAACACAACGGGCGGTGGTGGCCAGCGGCATTGTGCATAATAACAAAACGCCTGATACACATAATACAATTTCCTTGTATTTGAACTCATTGTCAAAATTTCCCCAACTTAAACATCCTGAACTTGTTGAATTGTTTCAAATAATTGACAAAAAAGATGATGTTGTTTTAGCAGCAAAAACAAAAAAGAAAATTATTGAATGTAATTTACGACTTGTTGTTTCTATCGCCAAACATTATAAAGGACATAATTTACCAATTGAAGACTTAATTCAAGAGGGAAATATTGGTCTAATGAAGGCGGTTGAGCGATTTGATTGGAAGCGAGGATTTAGATTTTCAACATATGCTTCATGGTGGATCAAACAAGCAATTGGTCAACATGTTCTTAAGCGTAAAAGAATGATTAGATTGCCCGCCCACGCCGCCGGCGTTCAACGTAAAATCATGGCAGCCACTGCTGAGTATCGTGAACAAATGGGGTGTGAACCCTCGCAAGAAGAAATTATGATGCTCATCGATGCTAGTGAAACTGTTGTAAAAGCAACATTACAATCTGGCAGATCGATCGTTTCATTACAACAACCAATTTCATCAAGTGGCGAGGGCGATAAAATCGAAGATAAAATCGAAGATCATCGAACTTCATCAAATCCATTTGAGGTCATCGCCGAAAAAGAATTACTTGAAATTACGAAAACTGTTCTTGCGGGATTATCTTTAAAAGAGGCAGCAATTTTACGTCTACGTTTTGGTCTTGTTGAAGATGCTGAAAATGATGAACTCTATCCAATTACTTCCAGCGAATTACAAAACGTAATTAATGGAAAAGGAATTGAATAAATGGATTCTTCTTTGCACAGCGCACTTATTATTTTGTGTTATGCTGGGGGTATCGCACTTGTAATATTAGCAATAGGATTTAGTGCGATGTTGATTTCGCGCTCAGTAAAAGATATTAAAAGTGCGAATTCGGCAAAAGAAATTGAAAATAATTTAAATCAACGTTTAACTGAACTTCAGTCTCGTAAATTTTATCAATATCCACATCGAACAATGGCCCCGACACCGTCGACTGAAAAACCCTCAGAGCCAATTCAATTTTCTAAAAAACATAGAAATTTTTCAAGAAAGAAATAAATGTCATCACCAATTTATTGTTATGATCAACGGGGAACCTTTGATACACCGGTTTTTATTGTGTATGATAATACACATGTTGAGAAAATTTCATTGGCACTTTATGGAGAAATTCCAAAATGGATGTACGTTACAAACGTAAAAATGCACACCAATCCAGCATCTGATCCTTACAAAATTAAAAATAGAAAGAAACATTAATATAATGACACTTAAAAAGGGATTAAAGGTTAACCGCGGGTATTCAACTGTGATTGAAGACGATGGTGTTAATTATCGTGAAATTGCAGATACAATGTCAGAAATCGGATTTGTCATGAATCACTCATCAGCAAGAAATTATGTCTTGCGTGTCATGAGAAAATTTGCAATTGCAATTTGTGAACAAAGAAAAATTAAAACATCTGAAACGGCAATTAACGAAATTGCAAAGTCGCCTAGTTTTCAGCAAGGAATTGCTGATTTACTTCATATTGTAGAGGATCAAAGAAAATGAAAAAAGATGATTTTTACGTAATTGTATTTGCTGTGGGATTGGCTCTTGGGTCCTATTGGTTGGCTGGCGCAAATAATTTGGCTTTTACTAAATATTTTAGTCCAAGACTAGAGTCAGTTCGAAGGGAAGTTTTTGAACAATCAAAAGCATACAACCAAGGAATGATACAAGAGTTACAAAATATGCAATTTGCTTATTTTAGATCAGATAAAGAACAACGACGAGCACTTGGGGCAATTATTTTGCACCGAGTGGCAGATTTTGATGAAAATAAATTGCCTTATGATTTAAAAACATTTATTCAACATCTTCGTGAAGAAAAAACACAATGAAAAAGTCATTATTATCAACACTGATATTAGCATTTTTTAGTATTGGAATGAGTAGCTGTGAACAATCATCAGATATAATTCAACAGCAACAACAAGAAGCCATTTTAATGGAAAGTACGTCATCAATTGGAATGCCTTCAATAAAGAATTTTCGTGAGAGACGATTAATGAAAGATATCATTGAATTACGCGACCAAGACGGTCTTGTTACATATACGTATCTTGTGTCTGAAATGACTGGGAAAATTGGCCAATTAGTTTGTATATCCATAGGGTACGGTCTTCCAGTTGCAACACAATTTACTAATCCACAAAAATTCGCCCGTGATGGGTCAAATAGCTCAGGGGTGTTGCCTCAAGCAGATCCCAATGGATTATTTTCACCATCAAGCGCAGAAGGTACTTGGGTGATGTGTAAAGATCCTACCGGCGATACTGTTAAACCTGTATATATTGAACCAAGGGTTATTGTATCACCATTTCCTTTTCAACCAACACCTTAAATCGGTCTTAAAATTTATTTTATTCTCGTGAATAGTTATATTAGACACAAGAAATGATGTGATTATA
>Ga0315277_10008135_pt1 | contig 13534 bp, 9 predicted proteins | sample YL17G05_15_MG_FD_203695 | JGI IMG/M metagenome (GOLD analysis project Ga0315277, IMG submission 203695) | Sediment microbial communities from Yellowstone Lake, YNP, Wyoming, USA - YL17G05_15 | ecosystem: Environmental > Aquatic > Freshwater > Lake > Sediment | place: USA: Wyoming | collected...
ATTACTTCCTGGACGGCGTTCAGCGGACAACGCACATCGGATGGATTCCGTTCCGCCAATCTTCACCGCATCGGGTCGCCGTTCACTTCGCGCAATTTGGTTCGGTTGTTCTCAAAAGGACCAACGGAGATTTGAAGCCGCTTCACAAAGGCTTGAGTTGTCTGCTCGAACTGCCAGTTGATTTTCTGAAGTCCAAAGCGAATAAAGGCAACGTGTCCGAATTCCTCTCAAAGCCGTTGCACAAAGTCAGCCACGTTGATTGGGTTGACACTTCGTTCGACTACCGACGCCTGCCAGCGGAACAAACTACCGATGCGAAATGCACGGAGTTGAATGGCATACGATATCCACGTGTGTCGGACGACGAGTTGATGAAATGGTGCAGCGACCCCGCCAAACTCCGTTTGCACGCGCGCTGGTGGACAACGCTGTATCGCAATCGTTCCGAATACGAACTGGCGTCGCAGATAGCCGAGCAGATTGGCCCGGCAAAGAAAAACCAGATGGAGTTTTCGTTTTTGGTAAAAGACGGTGGCATTGCAAAAATCAGGCGGGGCTTGGAAAAAAGCACGCTCGGAGTCGTTAAGTCGCTCGATACGCGATATCTGAAGGAAACGGAGCAGGTCCGCGTCCTTGCGTTGAAGAAGGGACATCGTTCTCCAGCGTTTATTTTCGATTCTGGAGAACATCGAGAAAACCTCAATCCTTCCGATGAGACGGTGTCTCGGGATAAAAACCGGGTGACGTGGTATCTGCGCATACACGGCGGTGAGCGCACGCCTTTGGACTTCGGCATTATCAGAGTCGAGGTGCATCCCGGCCTTTTGCCATGCGGCGGGAAGGAAGATAACTGGTCGCAACATGACAGCCTTTTTGTGAACGCCATCAGCGCGGCCATTTATTCCGACCGACTGCCAATCAGCACGTCGGACATGCGTTGGGACAAATTGATCTACCCACTCAAGGTTTGTGAACGTTATTTGCAGTCGTTGTTGGTTCCGCATGAAACAATCAAATGGCTTGTCTAAAACCAAAATCTGAAGGGAAACCCGAATGAGCAAATTTCTTGGCAAAGTTGTGGCGACACTGAACGCGCCCACTGAAGTGGGCAGGTTCAGTTTCTGGGTGGCGGATGGCAAGAAGGATGAAGTGGAGGTTGGTTATATCGTCGTGGCAGAAGAAAGCGCGGCACAAAAAGTTTACGGGCTGGTCACAGAAATCAAATCCTACACGGACGTGGACGGCGTTTTGTCCGATTATTTCAGCCACGACTTTGGTAATCCGGACGCGAAAGCGCCAACATCACGGCAACAGGTTCTCGTGGCTACGACAGAAGTGATTGGTTCGTCGCCCCTGCGGATTCGGCCGGTCACCTCAGGCGTTGTGCGGTTGGCTACGGCCACGGAAGTTCAAGAGGCCTACGGGATGGATGAAATCGAAGATCCCATTCTCTGTGGCGTCATTCCAAATGGCAGAGATCCTCAAAACTTCGCTCCTGCTTTCATCAGTGAGAAATTTCTGATTGGTCCGGAAGGCGCGCACTTAAATATTTCAGGCGCGAGCGGACTGGCAACGAAGACTTCGGCTGCGCTTTTCATGCTTGCGAGCCTGTTGAGCGCCGGAAGAAAACGGACCGCCGTAATTGCCCTAAATGTAAAGAGCGAAGACCTAATGTATTTGGATCGCAATACTGACGAGAACTGCGTCGAACTCCTACGGAAGGGGCTAAAGGACAGGAAAGCACGCGAAATCCTCAGTATCGTCCACGACAACAATGTTAATCTTCATTTCGATCCAAAGGACATTCGCATCAGCTATTTTGCGCCTGGTCGCCGCGGTGACTTCGCAAAGCCGAATTCACTGCGACAGGACAAAGTCGTGAGCTTTTTCTGGTCGCTCAGTGAGCTTCGCAAAAAGGAGTCTCCCCTTCGACTTTCGGCGCTGTTCGATCCCACCGATATTGACGACAAAGCACTCGGCGTCCTCGGGACAATTGAGGACGTTTTACAAGACGATTGGAAAGACTCCGTCAGCAGTTTTGCAGAACTTGTGAAAGAAATTCCGGCAAACAGGGAGCGGAGAGGCCACCACAGTGCGACTGTTGCCAAAGTGCGGCGGCTGATTCAAACGGTAACGGGAGAAACGCTGCGTGGACTTTTTGCGTTCGACAAAGTTGATGGAAAGGACATCCCTGTTGAAACCATTCAGCCGGGAGATTTGTGGGTCGTGGACATTCAGGCTCTCAGCGACAAGGGAAAGAGAGTTGTCTTTTTCAACATCATCTCGCGCGTTGCAAACATGCTCGAACGGCAAAAAGTGCTCAAAGCCGCTGGCGAAAATGTCGAGGGATTGGATAACGTCGTGATTTTCGTCGACGAACTGAACAAGTTTGCGTCGAGCGAAGGCGGAATGTATGGCGGTCTGAAACAGCAAGTCGTCGAGATTGCCGCTCGAGGTCGAAGTATCGGCCTTGTGCTCTTCGGCGCTCAGCAGTTCGCGTCGGCCATTGACAAGGAAGTTTACGGGAATTGCTCGACTTACATTGTTGGGCGGACTGAGTTCATCGAGTTGGGAGACAGCAAGACGTATCGCTGGATTTCCAACGACCTGAAGTACTCGGTTTCAACACTCCCGAAAGGCAAACTTCTGTTGAAACATGCGCTGTTCAACCGGCCGGTTTTCATCGAATTCCCCCGGCCACTACACACCTACAGCCGCGAGGAATTGGAAACGATTGAAGAGGAATTGACCAAGCCAGAGCCGCCAAAAGTTCAGCCGGGCGAGCAATCTCGTTTCGACCAACTCAAGCGGTTGGCTGAAGGTCGCGCGGGTATCACCCCGCTGACCGTTTACAACGCGTTGCCAGTGATTAAAAAGAAGGGTGTGCCACAGCACATGTTTGTTTCGTGGTGGAAATCGTGGTTCTCGGGGCAGAAATATGGGCGCGGTCATCAAGTCGAGCGTGATGTTCTGGAACTCGTTGTCAAACACCTGGAAAGCTTGCCTCAGGAAGCATAGGAAGATCGCAAAAGAAAAGCCGGAGTCCTGTGTGGAACTGGTCGTTTATTTGAGAAGATCATGGATACGGGCCAACCAAATCAGCCGCCAGCGCCACCGGCAATTCCCGACGTCCCAAAACCGCGCCCGCCACGCTATCGGCTCTACATTGATGAGTCTGGCGATCACACCTACAACCAAATCGTCGAATTGCAGCATCGCTACCTCGCGTTGCTTGGCGTCTGGTTCATGCAGGGTGATGAATACAACGCTTTCGCGAATGACATGGAGCGGTTCAAGGAAAGTTTGTTCGGACAGCGGCCAGACAATCCGGTCGTGCTGCATCGTTCAGACATCATCAATCGCAAGGGAGCGTTTGGCATTCTGTGCGACGAGGAGAAACGGAATCGCTTCGACGCAGGTTTGCTGGAAGTCATCAGCCGGGCGCGGTTCAAGATGGTTTGCGTCATCCTCGACAAACAAACACATCAGAGCCAATACGCCTATCCGTTTCATCCCTACCACTATTGCCTGGCGACAATGCTGGAGCGTTACAGCGGTTGGTTGCTTTACAAGAGCGCGGTCGGCGATGTGATGGCCGAGTCACGCGGCGGCGAGGAAGATTTGCAACTGAAGCAAGCGTATCGGCGGGTGTACGAGAGTGGTTCAATTTACTTCGGTCACGACAAGCACCAGCGCGCCCTGACGAGCAAAGACATCAAGATTCAGCCGAAGCGCGCGAACATCGCGGGACTTCAACTGGCTGACATGCTGGCGTATCCGGTCAAACAGGCCAAGCTGGTGGAGAAGGGTTTGATTCCCGATCCAGGCGACGTGTTCGGAAAGAAAGTTTACGGCGCGGTGCGAGCGAAGTTTAATCGGAACGAGTTCCGGGGAATCGTGGAAGGTTACGGCGTGAAGTGGTTGTAAAATGAAAAAGACCTCTTTCGAGGTCCTTTCCACGCCAGCCCTTACGAGCTGTCCACCTGCGGTAACCCGCATTGGCTGTATGCTAACAAGCCGCTTGCTTGGTTGTCAACGGATTGTTGACGGCGATTGATTCACGCCGGTGGCGGGGTGGGCGGTGTCGGCGGAGTCGGTGGCGTTGGACTGCCGCCACCCGCGTCCACGATGACACGCGCGACTTTGTACGCGCGGTAGAAATCCAGGTTGCTGTCCATGTACCGTTCGGTCAGGCGGTCAAGCTGGCGGTCGAGGATGCGGTCGCCGGCGTCGAGCTTGTCCGGCAGCAAATCGGTCGCGCCTTTGGTGATGGCTTTGGCCTGGCGCGGTTGCCCGCCTCCGTCGGCAGAGAGCGAGCAGGAGTCGGTTTTCGGCGTTTTCCCGAAAGGAGTAGGTTGCGCCCCAAGTCTTGGAAGCAATCCAGGAATTGCATCGGAAGCCAGCGAGTGAAACAATCGCGCCCATGCGGTTCGGAACGCAAACCAGTAAGCTCGCCATGCACTCCGCCAAACTCACATTCGCCGTTTTCACTTCGCTCGTTGCCGCGCTGACGCTGAGCGCCGCGCTTTCCGCCAGTTCCGCCGACGCCACGTCGCCTTCCGCCAAGGAGCAGCGCCTCCGGTGGTGGCGCGAGGCGCGGTTCGGCATGTTCATTCATTGGGGGCCGGTGGCGCTCAAGGGCACGGAGATCAGTTGGTCGCGCGCCAATTCCAACACCAATTGCCCGAACAAGGGCGAAATCCCCGTCGAGGTCTATGACAACCTTTACCGGCAGTTCAACCCGACGAATTTCAACGCGCGCGAGTGGGTGCAACTCGCCCGGACCGCCGGCATGAAATACATGGTGCTCACGGCCAAGCACTGCGACGGCTTCTGTCTCTGGCCCACGAAGGTCTATGATTATCACATCGGCAACTCGCCCTTCCGGCGCGACGTGGTCGGCGAGCTGACGGCGGCAGCGCATCGGTCCGGGATGCGCATCGGCTGGTACTACTCGCCGATGGACTGGCGCGACCCGGATTGCCGCACGGCGCACAACGCGGATTACGTGCGGCGCATGCAGGGGCACCTGCGCGAATTGCTCGGCGATTACGGGCGCATTGACCTGCTCTGGTTCGATTGGGACGGCATGACAATTCCGTGGGATCAGGAGAACACGTATCGTCTCGTCCGCTCGCTCCAGCCGCGGCTCATCGTGAACAACCGGCTCGATTCCCTGCGCGGTGCGCACGCCGCCGACCGCTACATCGGCCCGAACGCCGATTACCTCACGCCGGAGCAGGTCGTCGGCAAGTACAACGACCTGCAGCCGTGGGAAACCTGCATGACGCTCGGCACGCAGTGGTCGTGGAAACCGAACGACAACATCAAGTCGGTCGCCGAGACGATTCAAATCCTGGTCAACTGCACTGGCGGCGACGGCAACCTGTTGCTCAATGTCGGCCCGATGCCGGATGGGCGGATCGAGCCGCGCCAGGTCGCGGTGCTCGAAGGCGTCGGCGCGTGGTTGAAGACGCATGGCGAGAGCATTTACGGAACGCGCGGCGGTCCGTGGAAACCGACGAAGAATTTCGCCAGCACGCGGCGAGGGAACACGGTTTATCTGCACGTTCTCCGCTGGCAAGGCGAGAGCGTGACACTGCCGAACCTTCCGGTGAAAGTGCGCTCGGCTTCGTTGCTCGCAGGCGGCAAGACGAGCGTGACGCAAACCGGCGACAAGCTTGTCATCTCCGTCCCCGAGCGGTATCACGAGGCCGTGGAAACCGTCGTGAAGCTGAAGCTGGACAGCTCGGCGATGAAGATTGCGGCGGTAACGGTGGGAAATTGAGGCATTGCCAAATCCAAAAAGACGAGGAGCCAAATGAAACCAAACTTTGCAGTAGCAATCACACTCGCAGCGGCGTTGTTGAGCGCATCGCCCTTGGCAGTCGCCGCGGCTGAATCCGCCGCGCCGCCCGCAAACGCCCAGCGCCTCCAGTGGTGGCGCGACGCCCGTTTCGGCATGTTCATTCACTGGGGACCGGTGTCGCTCAAGGGCACGGAGATTGGCTGGTCGCGCGGCGCACCGATTCCGATTGAGGAGTACGACAGCCTGTATCGCCGGTTCAACCCGACGAAATTCAACGCCCGCGAGTGGGCACGCATCGCCAAGGCCGCCGGCATGAAGTACATGGTGTTCACGACGAAACACCACGACGGCTTTTGCATGTTCGACACGAAGCAGACGGATTTCAACGTGATGAACTCGCCGTTCCATCGCGACGTGGTGAGGGAACTGTCCGCCGCCTGCAAGCGCGAGGGGTTGGAGTTCGGCACGTACCACTCGGTCTGCGACTGGCATCACCCGGATTTTCCGCTGACCAGCCCAGGGGGAAAGGTCCGGCGGGAGAACCCGAACTTGGATCGTTACGAGCAATACCTCCGCGCGGAGGTGAAAGAGCTAATCCAAAACTACGGCCCGCTGCTCATCATGTGGTTCGACGTGCCGCAGGAGTTCAATCGGGAGCGCGGGCTGGGGCTGGAGGCGTGGACGCGCTCCTTGCAACTGGACATCATCATCAACAACCGCAGCGGCGCGGTTGGCGATTACGAAACGCCCGAGCAACGTGTCGGCAAGTACCAGGACCAGCGTCCGTGGGAAACCTGCATGACGATCTGCCACCAGTGGGCCTGGAAGCCGAACGACCCGATGAAATCGCTCCAGCAATGTCTCCAGACGCTCGTGCTCTGCGCCGGTGGCGACGGCAACCTGCTTTTCAATGTCGGCCCGATGCCGGACGGGCGCATCGAGCCGCGGCAGGTCGCGCGGTTGAAGGAGATGGGCAAGTGGCTGGCGAAATACGGCGACACGATTTACCGAACGCGTGGCGGTCCGTGGAAGCCGACGATGAACCTCGCCAGCACGCGCCGCGGCAACAGCATCTTTCTCCACATCTTCAAATGGGATGGCAACAGCGTCACGCTACCCGGCATTCCGGCCAGGATTCAGCGCGCCAAAGTTCTCACCGGTGGCGAGGCGGAAGTTCAACCGCAAGGCGACAAACTCGTCGTGCATGTGCCGCCGGCGAAGCAGCGGGAAATTGATACGATCATTCAGCTCGACCTCGACCAATCGGCGATGGCCCTGCGGCCCGTCAGCTTTCCGTCGCTGCTCAAAGCCACGGCGTCAAACGTGTTTCAGCACATGGATGATTACGCGGCGGAGAGCGCGTTCGATGGCGATCCGGGCACGCGCTGGGCCACTGACGGCGGCACGAAACAGGCGTGGGTCGCGCTCGAATTGCCGCAACCGACGCGCATCGGTGCGGTGCGCATCAACGAGGCGCTGGCTCCGCGCGTGCAGAAGTTTGAGTTCCAGTACCGCGATGACGGAGATTGGAGAACACTCTTCGCCGGCTCGGAACTCGGCGCGAATTTCAAGCGCAGCTTCGACCCAGTGACCGCCCGCGCCGTGCGCCTGAACATCCTGGACGCGACGGAAGGCCCGACGATTTGGGAAATCAAGGTCAGCGAAAAATAGGGCGGACGGAAAGGGTCTTTGCCGATGAGTCAATTGGACTGGGGAATCATCGCAGTTTACCTGCTCGCCGTGGTTGGCCTCGGCGTGGCGGCGGGTTTCCTCCGGCGCAGAGGCGAGCGCGGCGGCGAGGGCGGGCACTACTTTCTTGCCGGTAATACGCTGGCGTGGCCTGTCATTGGGCTGGCGATGTTCGCGGCGAACATTTCCACCGTCCACCTCGTCAGCCTCGCCGAAACGGCTTACAAATTTGGGCTGGTCTTCGGCAACTTCGAGTGGATGGCAGGATTCACATTGATCCTGCTTTCGCTGTTCTTCGCGCCGCTTTACCTACGCTCGCGCGTCGCCACGCTGCCGGATTTCCTGGAGCGCCGTTTCAACCGACCGTGCCGCGATGTGCTGGCCGTCGTGTCGCTGTTCTCCGCCATTGTCATTCACATGGGCGTGGCGCTCTACACGGCGGCGTGGGTATTGCGCGGGATTCTCGGTCTGCCGGTTGGCGCGACGGTGCTGGGCATGGACTCGCTGATGTTTTTCATCGTGGTGCTCGGATTGCTCACCGGCATCTACACGATGGTCGGCGGCTTGCTGGCAGTAGTCTGGACCGAAAGCGTGCAAACGGTATTACTGCTGGTCGGCGCAGTGGTGATCACGGTCGTGGGCTACTTGAAGATTGGCGGCTGGACAGCGCTGGCGCAAACGCTCACGAGTCATCCGCATCCACTCGCGTCCGTCGCCGCAAGCAAAGTCACTTGGGACACGGCTAACTTCCTGCACATGGCCCGCTCGGCGAGCGATCCGAGCGGCCTGCCGTGGTATTCGGTGCTACTGGGATACCCAGTGCTGGGCACCTGGTATTGGTGCTGCGACCAGACGATCGTGCAACGCGTGCTTGCCGCGAAGGACGAAAAGAACGCCCGGCTCGGGCCGCTGTTTTGCGCGTTCATCAAAATCCTGCCGGTGTTCTTCTTTGTGCTGCCCGGCGTGATATGTGTCGCGCTCGTCCAGCAGAACGTGTTCGGTGGAGAAGCGCCGCAAGTCGCTGCGGACACCTACACGTTCATGATCACGCATCTGCTACCAATTGGGTTGAAGGGCCTCGTCGCGGCGGCGATGCTGGCGGCGGCGATGCAAACCTGTTCCGCCGCGCTCAACTCCACGGCCACGCTCGTCGCCTACGACTTGTTCAAGCGCCACAAGCCCGACATCAGCGACCACAAGCTCGTGACCATCGGGAAGGTCACGACCGTGGTCGGCACAATCCTCGCCATCGTGGCGTCGCCGTTGTTCGGGCATTACACGACGATCTTCGAAGGCATCAACAAGCTCATTTCCTACGTCGCGCCGCCGATCACAACGGTCTTCCTGCTCGGCGTGTTTTGGAAGCGCGCCTCCGGCAAGTCTGCGTTCATCACGCTCATTGCAGGCATGGTACTCGGGGCCGTGATGTTCGTCGTGGATTGGAATGGGATTTACAAAGGTGACTTCATGCTCATCGCGTTCCTGCTTCTGGTTGCCTGCGTCGCGATCATGGCCCTGACCACGTTCGCTTTCCCCGAGCCGTTGAAGGGCACAGCAAAGACGCTGGTCTGGGAGGACTGGCGCGAGCCGCTGCGCGGCGAGGCGGGCGGGCGCGGCTTGGGCAATTACCGGATGCTCACCGTGGTCGTGCTGGCGGTGTTCGCCACGCTGTATTTGATCTTCCGCTGAACCGAAAGGACACCAATGAAACTGCGCATTCCGCTATTGCTGGTTGGGTTGGTCGCCGGCTGCGCGACGCACAATGCTCCGCAACGTTACTCTTGGGTTACCGGCCTCAAGCCGGAGAAAGCCGAGTACTACCGCCAGCTTCACGCGAACCCCTGGCCCGCCGTAAACCGCATGATCAAGGAATGCCACATCCGGAATTTCTCCATCCACGAGCGCGAGATTGACGGCAAGCTTTACCTTTTCGCCTACCTGGAATACACCGGCAAGGACTTCGATGCCGACATGAAGAAGATGGCCGCCGACCCGGAAACGCAGCGTTGGTGGAAGGAAACCGACCCGTGCCAAAGCCCGCTGCCGGACGCCGCGGCCAAGGGCAAGATTTGGGCGGACACGAAAGAGGTTTACTACCTGCCGTAGCGAACTTGCCTTGCCCCAAGCTCGAAATTCACGGAGCAGCCGCGCGATGAGCATGTTCGACACAACTGGCCAGCCCGCCGAGGAGACAGGGCGAAAGCCCAACACGCTTCGCAAGCTGGAACGCATGAACAAGGCCTTGCGGCACGAAGAACCCGACCGTGTGCCGATCAGCGATTTCTTCTGGGGCAGCTTTACGAAGCGCTGGCAAAAGGAACTCGGTCTGCCAGACACCGCCAATCCTTACTACCACTACGACCTCGATTGGATCGTCACCGTGCCGAACATGGACCCGTGGATTCGACCGTTCGAGACGATTCGCGAGACGCCGGAGGAAGTCGTCGTCAAGACCGGCTTCGGCGCGATCATGCACAAGCATTTCGCGTATCCGATGCCCGAGATGCGAGCGTGGGAGACGGACACGTTCGAGAAACTGGAGCGCGTCGAGTTCGATAACCCGCGCGACCTGCGGCGCTTCTTCTCGCCGGGCGACAATCAGATCGCCGGCGTGGGCGACGGTTTCCAGCGCAACTCGCCCGCGTGGCTTGCGACTGTGAAATCACTCCGGCCCGATTTTCCGGTTTACGGCAGCATCATCGAAGTCAGCGAATGCCTGACCCGACTCATCGGCCAAACCAACGCGATGCTCTGGATGGGCGAATACCCGGAGCGCATGGGCCGAGTCATTGCACGCATCGGCGCGTTCTACCTGGAGATGGCGAAGGCCGAGATCGACGCGGGCGCTGGATTGCTCGACGGCTTCGTGATTTGGGGCGACGTGGCCTACAAGAAATGCACCTTCATGTCGCCAAGCTACTGGCGCGAGCATTTCAAGCCGTGGGTGGCGCAGATCGCGGAGCACGCACACGAGCACGGCCTGCCGGTGATCTATCACGGCTGCGGCAATGTGAAGGCCATCTTCCAGGATTTCGTGGACATGCAGATCGAAGCCTACAATCCGCTCGAAGCCAAGGCGGGCATGGACGTGGTGGAATTGCGCCGGCAATACGGCCACCGCATCGGCTTCTGCGGCAACTGCGACATCCAGGTGTGGGAAACCGGCGACCGCGACGCCATCCACCGCGAGGTGTTGCGCAAGCTCAACGCGGCGAAAGGCGGCGGGTTCATCTTCCAATCCGACCACTCGGTCAGCAGCAGCGTTTCGGGCCACACTTACGATCACATTGTCAAACTCGTACGTGAGCACGGGAAGTATCCAATTCAACTCGGCGCTTACGACGAACCCACCTGAGCCATGAACTCTGCCACGACACTCTTCACTTTGGTTTTTCTAGCGATCCTCTGCCGCCCGTGCGATGCCACTCTGAAGTATCCCGGCGTCGAGCCAGGTCCCGCCCACGCCTGGATTACGAACGGCAACCTCTGCGTCAGCAACCGGGTCCTTTCGGCTCAGTGGAGCTTCTCCGAACGCGGTCTTCGGGCAAACTCCTTCCGCGACGGGCAAACCGGTCGGTCACTTGCGCTGACGGGCGAGGTATTTCAAGTTGTGATGAAGGACAGCAGCCGCTTCCGAGCCTCGGAGCTTCGCCCTACCGGCGTGCCGGCAATCGCTGAACTGAACCCCCAACGATCGTCGTCGCGGCTGGCGGGGCGGATTCCGGGAAGGAAGATCGAAATCCCCATGACCTCCGGGGATGGCCGTTTGGGTGTGGTGTGGCGTGCCCTGATCCTTGACGGCGCGAATTACGTTCGACAGGAAATCGAACTCACCGCGCTCGAGGACGACCTTGACCTCAGCGAGACGGAATGGCTTGGGCAACCGATTCCGGATGCGACCACCGCCGGGACTGTGGACGGCTCACTGCTGGTTGCCGGTCCATTTTGTTTTGGCTGCGAGGACCCGATGGCTCTCAATCAAGTCAGTTCAAACGGGATCACAATTTGCCGCCTGGCGCGCGAGGCCACGCTGCGGAAGGGCGAAAGGCTTACGCAGAGTTTCGCCGTGATCGTGGCGCCTCCCAGCCAGATGCGCCGCGCTTTTCTCTGCTACCTCGAACGCGAGCGGGCGCATCCGTACCGTCCGTTCTTTCACTACAACTCCTGGTACGACATTGCTTGGGATCCATTCGCTCTGAATGAGACGAACTGCCTCGAAGCCATCCGGCTGTTCGGCGAGCGCTTCATCAAGCCGCACGGCGTCAGCATGGACGCGATGGTTTTCGACGACGGCTGGGATGATCCGAAAACGCTGTGGCAATTCCATCGCGGCTTTCCCAACGGCTTCACGCCCCTCGCCGAGCTGTGCAAGGCATACCACACGCGGCTCGGCGTGTGGCTTTCACCGTTCGGGGGCTACGGCGAGTCGAGGAACCAGCGGCTCAAGTTCGGATGCGAGCAGGGCTTCGAGACGAACGCCGTCGGGTTCTCGCTGGCCGGGCCGAAATACTACGCCGCGTTCAAGCAGTCGTGCGTGAACATGATTCGCCGCTACGGCGTGAATCATTTCAAGTTCGACGGTATCGCGACCGGCATGCGCGCGAGCGGCGGCGCTCAGTACGCGCTCGACACGGAGGCGATGCGCCGGCTCATGCTCGAGTTGCGGCAGGAAGACCCGAATCTCTACATCAACCTGACCACCGGCTCGTGGCCGTCGCCGTTCTGGTTGCGCTACGCCGACTCCGTGTGGCGACAGGGCGACGACATGGGCCACGCGGGCAAAGGCAGCAAGCAGCAACAATGGCTGACGTATCGCGACCAGGAAACTTTTCGGAACATCGTCCGCCGCGGTCCGCTTTACCCGCTCAACTCGCTGATGACCCAAGGCGTCGCTTACTCGCGGAACGGCCTGGCAGGCGAACCGACATTCAACTCTGCCGGCTTCCGGGACGACGTGCGCGCGTTTTTCGGCAGCGGCACCGGTTTGCAGGAACTTTACATCCAACCCGGGAAACTCACGACAGAGGATTGGCAGGTGCTGGCCGAGGCCGCGAAATGGTCGCGCGCCCACGCCGACGTGCTGGCGGACACGCACTGGATTGGCGGCGACCCTGGGAAGCTGGAGGTTTATGGCTTTGCCTCGTGGACGCCGCGCAAGGGAATCGTGATGCTGCGCAATCCGGACGACCAACCGCGCGAGTTTATGTTGGACGTAAAGGCCGCGTTTGAACTGCCGCCGCGCGCACCGTCGGGGTACTTGTTGCGTAGTCCGTGGGCCGACGAGGCAGCCAAACCCCTGCTCACGGTCGAAGCCGGAAAGCCGTTCCAAGTCAAGCTGCGGCCCTTTGAGGTTGTCATCTTCGAGGCTCAACCGACATCGTGAACACAAACATGCCCGCTCGAAGCCTGTGAACACCATGACCCACATCACGAAATCAAAGAACACGCTCACTCGTCGCGCCTTCCTCCGACGCGCCACTGCCGCCGCCAGCGCGGCGTTGGCGGCGCCGTTCATCGTGCCCGCACGCGTGCTGGGCGCCGACGGCGCAGTCGCACCCAGCAACCGCATCAACCTGGGCTTCATCGGCACAGGGCGACAGGTGTTCTACGCGAATCTGCCGTGGCATCTCGCGTCGGCAGAAACCCAGGTTGTCGCGGTGTGCGACGTGGATTCGTGGCGCATGGAAAAGGCCAGTGCAAAGATCGAGGAAGCTTACGCGGCCAAGTCACCCAGCGGCACTTGGAAGGGCTGCGCCATGCACCAGGATTTCCGCGAGCTTCTCGCCCGCAAGGACGTGGACGCCGTGATGATTTCCACGCCAGACCATTGGCACGCTTACATCGCGATCGAGGCGGCCAAGGCAGGCAAGGACATCGCGCTGGAGAAACCCATTTCGCTGTCCGTTGCTGAAGGACGGGCCATCGCGGAGGCGGTGAAGAAGCACGGACGGGTTTTCCGCACCGACACCGAGGTGCGTGCTGAAGAACGGTTCTTGAAACTCTGCCAGGTGGTTCGCAACGGGCGCATCGGCCAGG
>Ga0315277_10008136_pt1 | contig 13533 bp, 11 predicted proteins | sample YL17G05_15_MG_FD_203695 | JGI IMG/M metagenome (GOLD analysis project Ga0315277, IMG submission 203695) | Sediment microbial communities from Yellowstone Lake, YNP, Wyoming, USA - YL17G05_15 | ecosystem: Environmental > Aquatic > Freshwater > Lake > Sediment | place: USA: Wyoming | collected...
GTGAAAGACCTAGAGATGGAGTTTAAGAAGAAGAGTGGTGAGAAGATCACCGTTCTTCTCACCGCCCATGTCAAAAAGGATGAGAAGGGTGAGGTTATCGGATACGAAGGGCTCAATATCGACATCTCCGACCGGAAGAGGATGGAGGGAGAGTTGAGAGAGGCCAATGAATTCTTCATGAATTTGATCGAAAGTTCGGTGGACGGGATCATCGCCGCCGATATGAAGGGCAACATCATCATCTTTAATAAAGGGGCGGAGACATTGACAGGCTACACTGCGGAAGAGATGATCGGAAAGATCCACATCACCCAGATCTATCCTGAAGGGGTTGGCAAGGAGATCATGAGAAAACTCCGGAGCCCCGAATACGGGGGGACAGGAAAGTTCACCCCCACCCAGCTCAATGTTGTCAACAACCATGGGGAGGAGATTCCCATTCAACTTTCAGCCGCTCTCATCTACAATGGAACAGGCAAGGAGGCGGCCAGCGTAGGGATTTTTACCGATCTGAGACCCCGTCTGAAGATGGAGAAAGAGATCCAGGAGTTCCAGCAGGCCTTACTCCTATCCGAAAAACTGGCGGCCATGGGAAGGCTCACCTCCCAGATCGCCCATGAATTGAACAATCCCATCTACGGCATTATGAATACCCTGGATCTCCTTAAAACCGAAATCCCTCCGGAGAGCAAGCGACGGAGAATTCTGGAACTTTCCCTCTCCGAAACCCACAGGCTTGCCGAGATGCTTCGCAATATGCTCAGTTTCTCAAAGCCCGAAGAGGAAGTGCGGCGACCCGTCAACCTGAACGAATTGCTGGAGGGAATCCTTTTGATGGTTGATAAACAGATGCAGGAGGCCAATGTGAAGGTGAAGACCTACTTCGACGAGAAGATTCCGCAAGTGATGGCTTCGACGAACCAGTTGAGGCAGGTGATGCTCAACATGTTTAAGAATGCCAAAGAGGCCATGCCGAAGGGCGGGATGCTCACGGTGGGAACAGGAAGAGAAAAGAACAAGGCCGTGATCCATATCCGAGACACGGGGATGGGGATTCCGGAGGAGAGCAGAGACAAGATCTTTGAAGCCTTTTTTACGACCAAGCAGAAGGTCAAGGGTGTGGGACTTGGTCTTTCGGTCTGTTACGGAATTATCAAGAATCACGGCGGAGAGATCAAGGTCGAAAGCGAAGAGGGAAAAGGCACCTATTTCACCATCAGCCTCCCCATCTAAATAGGATAGGCAATGAATCACGGAGATTGGGTCAAAAAGGAATTCCAGAAATTAAGTCGCTCTCTGGGTTTTAGATATATCCCTGATAAGGAGATAGAGAACCGTCAAAACAGGGTCAGGGATGGAATGAGGAAACAGGAGATCGAGGTGCTCCTCGTTGTTCAGAAGATGGATTTCTATTATCTCTCAGGAACAACCCAGGATGGTTTTCTCTTCTTACCTTTGGAAGGGAAGCCTCTGCTCATGATCAAAAGGGAGTTGGAGCGGGCTAAGGTGGAATCGCCTTTGGAGAATGTGGTTTCATTGAAATCGATCCGTGATATTCCATCGCTCATTCGGAAGCATTGGAGAAAACTCCCTAAAAATCTGGGCCTGGAGTTCGATCTCCTTCCGGTGAGGGACTATTTCAAATTTCAAGAGCTTTTTCCAGGCACAAGATTTATGGATGGGTCCGTTGTTTTCCGGGAGGCTCGCAAGATAAAATCGCCTTTCGAAATCGATTTGATGAGGAAGGCAGGGGAGATTGGAAAGAAAGTTTATGAGGAAGCAACAAAAATCCTCAAAGGGGGAATGACGGAGATCGAGTTCGGAGGTCTTCTGGAGGCGATTGCAAAGAGATATGGCCATGAAGGGCTCCTCAGGGTGAGGTCGCTTAATTACGAAGCTTACACCTGGCATGTTCTGAGCGGCCCCAATGGGGGAATCGTGAGCCAGTCGGACTCTCCGATGGGTGGGCTCGGGCTCTCTCCTGCTTTTCCGGTTGGGGCAAGCATGAGAAAGATGAAGGCCCGTGAGCCCATCCTGGTTGACTTCGGGACCTGCTTTCACGGTTATCAGGCAGACGAAACCCGTATGTTTTCCATTGGAAAAATGAAAAAGAAATTTATCGATGCTTATAAAGCCTGCCGGGAGATACACGATGGTGTCCTGGAAGAAGTCCGCCCAGGAGCGGACTGTGAAACCATCTTTATGAAAACCCTTCGGCTCGCAAGAAAGTTGGGTTACGAAAGAAGTTTTTTGGGACCCCCAGGACTTCAGACCCGTTTCATTGGACATGGAATCGGTCTGGAACTGAATGAATTGCCTTTCATCGCCCAGGGCCATTCTTATCCCCTCGAAGAAGGGATGACCTTTGCTGTGGAGCCGAAAATCGTCTTTCCCAGAGAAGGCTCTGTGGGACTTGAAAATACGGTAGTGGTCACGAAGGACGGCTACGAGATCCTAACACCGGTTGAACAAGGAATATTTCAGGTCTAATAAATAGTAACAGCCTTTAATTTGACAATTAGGCCTCAGTAAACCGAATTCTCATTTAAACTCCACAAACTGGTTTTTGGGGGCTGAGCAGACCGGACAGGTTTCGGGGCAGACTCCGTCCGCCACATAACCGCACACCTGGCACACATAATAAATGGTCTCCCGTTCTCCGATCAGGTGGTTGATCGCCATTTTGTATAGCTTGGCGTGGCCATCTTCAACATCTCTGGCATTGGAGAAGATGATCGATGATGCAGTGTCCTCTTTCTCTTCCGCAAGCTCGACAAAGTTTTCATAAGCCACACCTGCAATGCTCGTTTCCGACTGGAAACTTTCTTTAAGATTGGTATCGGTGTCTTTAATCTCCCTGAGTATTCGGAGCGCCCTCTCACCATGAATCTCTTCGCTGAAAGCGATGACGCGGAAGAGCTTTGCTATCTGTGGAAGGTCTTCCTGGTCCGCCTTCTTGGCGAAGATTTTTAATCGTAGCGCCGCCTTTGCCTCTGCCTCATATACTGTGTGAAATGCATCCTTAAGTTTTTCGTCCATCTTTCCCTCCCGGTCCATTTGGAATAGACTATAGCACAAAAAGCCAGGATGTCGAATCCCGTAAATAAATGGGGGTATCGGGTTGAGTCCAGTGACCACAATATGTAATATCTTAGCATGGAGGGTTATCCTGGCACCCTGGCACAGTTCGAGGAACGGTTCACGAGTGAAGTCGCTTGCTTGGAGTATCTGACTTCGATGCATTGGCCGGGTGGCTTTGTATGCCAAAAGTGTGGAGCGAACCAAGCTTAGCGTACGAAGCGCTGGCTGTGGTATTGCCGGAACTGCGGCACCCAGACCTCGATAACGGGCGGGACAATTTTTGTTGGTACTCGCAAGCCGTTGCGGTTGTGGTTTCGCACGATGTAGCACATCACAACGTAAAAATACGGTGCCAACGCTCTTGGCCTTCGAAGAGCTGTTAAGTTGGGCTACTACGGGACGTCCTGGCAGTGGCTGCACAAGCTCCGAAGGGCTACGGTTAGACCAGGACGAGACCGACTTTCTGGACACATTCCAGTGGACGAAACCTACGTTGGTGAACGTAAAAGTGGCGAGCGAGGTCGAGGGGCAGAAGGAAAGGCTCCGGTAGTCATTGGAGTCGAGGATAAGGCGCCGGATGGAATTGGAAGGCGCAGTCAGACCCTCGCATCTTGCCTACTATCTGGACGAATTCACGTTCCGCTTCAACCGCCGCTCATCGCGCCAACGCGGCAACCTTTTCTATCGGCTCGTGCAACAAGCGCTAATGGTTGGCCCTGTGTCGGAGAGCGAACACAAGGCCGAAATGTCATCGGAAGACAACTTCTACGACCTGGAATTGTAACACCACAATATATAGGGGTACTGGAGCCAACCCGATACCCCACGATTATTAATTTTTCAGTCACACTTTGCAATCCCAACTGTCTAAATTGTAAAAGGCCAAAAAAGGAGGATTTCAGAAAGATGGAATCAGATATTGAAAAACTGGTAGAGATGGCGGTTATAGGAGAAAAGAAGGCTCTCGAAAATCTTGTCAAGTGTATTCAAGGTCGTGTATACAAGCTTGCACTACGGATGCTTGCACGCCCTGTGGACGCTGAAGACGCAGCCCAGGAAATTCTGATAAAGGTCATCACCCATCTAAGCAGTTTTCGTAAAGAGAGTTCGTTTATGACATGGGTATATCGTATCTCGGCCAACCACCTGCTGACTACACGCAAGCGGCGTGCTGAACTCTTGGAGATCAATTTCGAACAATGTCAGGAGCAGATTGATAAAGGGTTTGCAGATACATGGCATCCATCCGTGTCAGATGCCGAGCAGAAACTTATTGTAGAGGAGTTAAGACTAAACTGTCTTCAGGCATTGTTGCAGTGCCTGGATCGCGACCTTCGAATGGCATATGCTCTGGGCGAAATTTTTGAAGTTAAGAGTAATGAGGGCGCTTATATATTAGATGTTACACCTGAAGCGTTTCGTCAGCGCCTTTCGCGTGCCAGAAAACTTATTCGAAAATTTATGCAAAAAAATTGTGGTCTTATAAATTTAGAAAATCCCTGCCATTGCAAGCGGTTGGCCCCTTCTGCAGTTAAAACCGGATGGGTCAACCCTAAAAAATTATTATTTGCAAATCATAAACGTAAACATCAGACTGATGATTTTGATGAATCGTATCTTCATGAGTTGGATGAGCTTAACCGGGTCGCCACACTCTTTCGGAGCCATCCTGATTATGCCGTACCGGAAACGTTCATTGGAAACATAAAAGAGATGCTGGATTCAGGCAGATTTAAATTGCTTCAATAACATTAGTAAACAATCCGTATGAAATTATTTTATAGTTGAAATCACAATAAGCAGATTTGGGAGGAAACAGCAAAATGAACACAGAATTATTAGCACCCTGCGGTCTCTATTGTGGCGTTTGCGGTGTTTACATGGCAAGTCGCGACAATAATCAAAAATTAAAAGATAAATTGGCCAATGCTTATGGTGTTACCCCTGAACAAATCGTCTGCAAAGGCTGTTTGTCAAACGAAAAGTTTGTATACTGCCAAGCATGTGGCATTCGAGCGTGTGCCATGGGGAAAAAATATGAAGGCTGCCATCAATGTAACGAGTTTCCTTGTAAATTAATTAATGATTTCCCTATTCCTGTTGGTAAAAAAGTTATACTCCGCTCTATTCCTGATAGAAAAAAGTTGGGTTCTGAAAAGTGGGCGGAAGCAGAGGAAAATCGTTACAGATGCCCTCATTGTAGTGACCAACTCTTTCGCGGCGCCAAGCGCTGTGGGAGTTGTAAGGAGTTAGTCGAGGTAGATTAAAAAAGGGGTCAAAAAAGGCCATAACAAGACAAATCAGTCGACGCTGAAAAGCAGCGCGGCTGATTTGCAACATTAGGCGTGGAAATATCTGGAGTAAGACAAATGGCAAAATCAAAAAGAGAACTTCTGGAGGGAATTCACAAAACATTTCCAAGAGCTGAAGAATTGACTAAAGGAAACCTCTAATAATTCCCAATTTTTCACTCCCGTCCCGTATCAAGTACGGGATAAACTCCGGCGGGAGTCCAGTAATGTCAAAAACTTATGGATTCCGGCTTTCAGAGATGACATTTTTAGAGGTAGCCTAAAATATTGGACTTCCTTCCCTAAATCGTTATATTTGTAATTGATCATGCCCAGAGGGTACCCACGAATAAGGAAAATGGTTATTACGAACGAATTCCAAGAAAGATTAGATGAATTACCCGAATGATAACGAATTTCACGAATAAGACCCATTCGTGCCATTCGCTGTCATTTGTGCTGTTCGTTTCTATTTTCTAAATAATAAAGAGGATGCGGAAATGGATCCATTAAAAATAACCATAGGAGAACTTCTGGAAGAGGTGGCTTCGAGATTTCCGGAGAATGAAGCCCTGGTTGATATCTCAAAGAATGTCCGGTTGACTTACAAGGAATTTTTAAATCGAGTCAATCAACTCGCCAAGGGTTTTTTAAAACTCGGTTTGAAGAAAGGAGACCACCTGGCCCTCTGGGCCCCCAATCGCTGGGAATGGATCGTCACACAGTTTGCGGCAACAAAGATCGGGGTGGTCTTAATCAGCGTCGATACCAATTACCAGCTCCAGCAACTTGAATATCTCCTCAAGCAATCGGATTCAAGAGCTCTCGTCATGACCGAAGGGTTGAAGGGATCTGAGTATGTAGAGATCATCCGTCAGCTCCTTCCGGAGATTGGAGGTGCTTCCCAGGGACCATTGAACTCTTCAGCGCTACCCGAGCTGAAACACCTCATCCTCATATCAGATCGAAGATTGGACGGCATGCGTACCTGGAGGGAGATCCTTGAGATGGGCAGGGAGGTTCCTGATAAGGTTTTGGCCGAACAACGGCGATCCTGTCATGACGAGGATGTCATCACCCTCCTCTATACCTCAGGGACAACCGGAGCCCCCAAAGGAGTGATGTCCATGCATTTTGGAATTATCAATACATCCCTTGCCAGTGCGGAGATCCAGAAACTGACCGAGAAAGACAGGCTCTGTCTCTCCGTGCCTCTTTCCCATATGTTTGGATGCGTTTGTGTTACCCTTGCGGCTATCATCAAAGGAGCAACACTCATCCTGCCTTCCGAAACCTTCGAGCCGGGAAAGATTCTCGAAGCCATTGAAAAGGAGCATTGTACAGCCATTTACGGTTCTCCGACAGCCTTCATCTCCCTTATGGAGCACCCGAAATATGCCCCGTCCAATATCCGCTCCCTTCGAACCGGAATCATGGGAGGCGCTCAGTGCCCTCTGGAGGTAATGAAAAGGGTGGTCGGAGAAATGGGGGTGAGGGAGATCATTCTCGGTTATGGACTGACGGAGTCTTCTTCCTGGATTACAGAAACGAAACCTGATGATCCGTTGGAATTGCGCGTCTCGACCGTGGGGAGACCCCTTCCCAATGTGGAGGTGAAAATTATGGATCCCAAGACCGGGGAGGAGGTTCCAACGGGAATCGCAGGGGAACTCTGCGCGCGGGGATTGAATATGAAAGGTTATTATAAAATGGTCGCAGCCACAGAGAAAGCCATTGATCGGGAGGGCTGGCTTCATTCCGGAGATCTGGCCACAATGGATGAGAGAGGTTATGTGAGAATAACCGGAAGATTGAAAGAGGTCATCCAAAAAGGAGCAGAGACGATTTATCCTTCGGAGATCGAAGAAGTCTTGTTTGCCTTTCCGGGAATATCGAATGCCCAGGTGTTTGGAGTTCCTGATAAAGCGTTAGGGGAAGAGATTGCTGTCTGGATTAAGCTGGAGGAGGGAGCTTCGACCTCTGAAGAGGAGATTCTAAAATATGCCAGAGAAAAACTTCCGGATTCCCATCAGCCCCGATACATCAAATTTGTCAAAGAGTATCCAATGACCCCCCTGGGAAAAGCCCAGAAGTTCAAGATGAGGGAGATAGCTGTCAAAGAATATGGACTATGAAACGGGATCCGGGTTCGATATTGCAACATCTGGGTAGAGATAACGAAGATTAAAGTAGTGATTGTGTATTAGCAAAATAGAAAACAACGTCCCCTCCTATTACCATGTCCCGGGGTTGACCAGTGGACCTTTGGAGCGTGGCCAACGATCCTTTATTTGCTGCATCCTGCCAGAGCGCATGGAGAAGTTAAGGCCCACCGCCGTAAGCCAGTTCGCTCGTGGCGCACGGAACATCCTGCCGAAGATGGAACGAGGCGCACAACAGAATTTCTTGGCCCAAAGAAAACCCTCCTCAAGTTCTTCCGGCGTCATGTGAGCGGGTTTAAACAGGACATGCGAGCCGTCGTAGAGTCGCCAGTCCATGGCTTCCGGCAGGAGTCTGCCTTCCACATCAAGCCTGGCTCTGAGCCGGGTCGCAGGATAAGGGGTGAGGATACCGAACACGGGCACCTGAACGCCATGCTTTTGGACGAAATCGACAGTTCTGCGGAAGACATCTTTACGGTCTTCATCGTGGCCGAAGATGAAAGCGCCTTCGACGATGATTCCGTAATCATGAAAAATCTTAATATACTCTTGCATCCTGTCGGCACGAACCCACGACTTGTTGGAGCGATCCAGGTTGTTTTGTGAGAGGGACTCGAAACCGATAAAGAGCTCGATGCATCCGGATTTCGCCGCCAACTCCATCAGTTTACGGTCGCGAGTCATCGTTACGGATGCAAAACTTCCCCATTTTATCTTAAGAGGTATCAGCGCCTCAAATAATTCCTTGGCGTAATCGGCCCGGCCGGAGATGTTGTCATCGACAAAAAAGACCGTTCTCGAGCGGGCCTCTTCAAACGAGGCCTGGAGGTCGGCAATCACTTCCTTCACCGGCCTTAATCTGTATTGGTGTCCGAAGAATGGCGTGACCGAGCAGAACTCGCAGTCACGAGGGCAGCCGCGCGTTGCCTGCACGGAGTGAAGAAAATAGCGATGCCTGGGATGAAGGAGGTCGAACCGTGGCCGCGGCACATCGGCAAGGTCTGGAAGATTTTCATTCTTATAAGCACCACGCATCCTGCCATCCTTGAAATCTGACAAGACACGGTCAAGAACATTCTCGGCTTCACCCACGACCACGGCATCAGCGTGTTTCAAAGCCTCTGCCGGCATGGCGGATGGGTGCATGCCACCCATCAGAACGGGTATTCCTCTGGCGCGGAAATGATCGGCCAGGCCGTAAGCATGGTAAGCGTCAAGAGTGAGTGTTGATATGCCCACCAGGTCAGCGTTGGCCTCCAGATCAACAACCTCCATGCTTTCGTCCATAACCGCCACCTCCCAACCCTTGGGGAATAGTGTGGCTAATGTGATCAGGCCAAGTACCGGGAAGGGGATCGGCGGCTGTTCCGCCACGAGGAGTGATTTATCGGTTGCATGGATGAGAAGCGCTTTAGGCATATTCACTGGGATGATCCGGCCGTCCTAGCATCAAGAGGCTGTTCCAGGTTAGGAGCAGGCCAAATCTTTTCGGAACATATCAAGCGAGTGCACCTATGAAATCCCAGATTCATCGGTAGGTAGAAGAAAGGCCGCACCCTGGGTTTGGTCATAATCCTGCGCCATATTCCCTGCCATGAATAGACGCGACTCCATACCGATCGCATACCCGAATGAAGCTGCCTTGGAGTCATATTCTTCGGGATAAAGGTGACTGTGCCTTCGTCATAATTGCACCAGTTGTGACTGAACATGCGGTTTTGGGTTTTCATTTGATTAAAAAGCAGGGTGTCAGGCTTGGGGGTCAGAATCAATGTAAAGGCTGTCTCCAGGCGGTTTTCCATCACAAAGTTAACGATCTGATCAAAGACCTCCGGGGTGTCTTCGTCAAAACCTACAATAAAGGTGCCCATCACTCCGATCTTGCGCTCATGAAGACGCTTAATACATTCAGCATATTCAGCGGTTTTATTTGGAAACTTATGCATATGATCGATATTTGCTTGTGAAAGTGATTCAAAGCCGATGTTTACGCCTAAACAGCCTGAATCGGCCAAAAGATCAACCAGTTTATCATCCCGCATGAGGTTGAAACTTGCATGGCCGAACCACCGGAGGTCGCATTCCTTGAAAACCTTCAATACAGCACGGGCATGACCAAGATCTGAGATAAAATTGGAGTCCATCACATAAAGAAGCCGTCTCTCCACAAAATAGGGGATATCAGGGTGCCAGTGTCGAGCTAACCACTTCTTCCATCGCGTCTGTGGCGGCCTTGGTCCGAATAAAGCCATCAATTCCCGTTGAATGGCTTCGGGCGGGCGAACCCGGGATCTTGTGCCAAAAAAATTCTGCACACCACAAAAAACGCAACCCACGGAACAGCCCCGTGTGGTCTCAATGATTTGACCCGAATAGTAAAATTTTTTATTGAACAAGTCGCGCCTCATAGGAGGAAGCTCGGCAAGGTTTACCTCCTGGCCGACATACTTTCTCTTAAGCGATCCTTTGACAAAATCATCGAGTATCTCCCTCCACACTGCTTCGGCCTCTCCCACAATGACAGAATCGGCATGCATTAATGCTTCATCAGGAAGTGCGGTCACATGCATACCACCTAATATGACTTTCGTCCCATCCGAGCGCAGACGGTCAGCAATAACATAGGCGTTTGGCATGTGATGGGTCAGGCCAACGATGAGCGCCAAGTCCCCCTTTTTCCCATAGGGAACGGGTTCGTTGGCCTCGTCGACAAGCTGAATATGAAATTGATCCGGGGTCAGGGCAGAGATCATTGCAAGACCGATGGCGGGATATCCTAAAAGTGGCAATCTTATTCCAAAAGCCTTATTGCGGACTTTTGAACCTGTAGCAGCCGCTATCAGTAAGATGGTGGGCCTTCTTGAGCCTTCACCTCTGACTGAACTATCGGAACCACCCCGGTTCAATCCTCCTTGGACATTATTGTAGATCGTTATCACTTTGATCGCTTTCTATAGGAGATTCCAGGTCATCTTCAAAGAAGTAATTCTTTATGTTGGGTTTAAGTATGGATTGTCAAGAACAAGATAAACCCAAAATTTTCACTGGAACAATTTGCAAAGATCCACCCCTATAAAGACCCAGCCACAAAAGAACGCTATATTGATTCCCTGCGCAAAGCCGGCCTGAAATGAATCGTATTTCGGTTGCCTGACCTAAAAGCTTCAATTCAGTTTTAGTCTTTTGATAACCCTTTCCAATTCTTTTCGATTGATTACCCGCATGATGGTGATCGTATGGCTCTCGACTCGATAGAGGATTCTAAAGTCTCCGGATCGAAGTCTATACAATGGCCGTTTAAATCCTTTTAGCTTCTTGATACTGCTTCCGGATGGGAAAGGGTTAGAGGAAAGATTCTTTATATCTGGAAGGATTTTTTTTCGCAGGTTATTCGGTATCGAATTCAGATCATCGACTGCTGATTGGGTTATTTGAATGCCGAATTTTTCCACACTTATTTCTCTTCGCTCGCCAAATACTCATCCAAAGAAACAATCCTTCCTGCCTTCATATCCTCTTCAGCCTTTGCAATTTTCTTTCTAATGGAAGGACTATTCTCTATAATAAAATCTTCAAGGTCATCTCCGGAAAGGGGTAGAAGAGAAGCTGCGGGCTTTCCCCTGTAAGTGATAATTAAAGGATTCCCTTTCATGACCTCCCTTAAAAGCTCGTTCGTCTTATTTTTTAATTCAACCGTATTGGCAACCTTCATCATCCCTACCTCCTAAAAGGCTATTATAATAGCCTTTTAGTTTTATGTCAAATTCTACACCACCCCAAATTGATTCAACGATACCACCCAAACCCTACTTTAAGGACAGGGACAATGGAGCACTCAAGGTCAATCATCAACAAGCTCAGCTCCCGCGAGACAAGAAAGTAGAAGTTTTATCTAAATTATTAAGTAAAATCAATTAATTATAATAAAATCGTCTCTAATTAAAAAAAATGCTTGACAAACTATAAAATCTATATTAATGGTAAATACAATAAATTCTGTAAAAGGAGTAAATTATGGAAATTCTAACAGTATCGCAGGCAGGTAAGTGTTGTAAGGTTTCTCCTAAGACAATCATCAACTGGATTGAGGCAGGCCATCTGAAGGCATATAAGACTGTTGGAGGGCATCGAAGAATTAAGAAGGAAGACCTGGATCAATTCCTCAGAGATAAAGGGATGCCTTTGCCGGAGGAACCCAAAGGAGAGGAGAGGAAAAAAATCCTTGTGGTGGATGACGATAAGATTATTGTTGAGACAATTGTCCAGTCCCTTGAGGAGGATGAGTATGGCTATGAGATGATTTCGGCCTCGGATGGTTTTGAAGCAGGCCTTCAGGTCAGCCACTTCAAGCCGGATCTCCTGATCCTCGATATTATGATGCCTGATATCAATGGGTATGAGGTCTGTCAGAAGGTCAAGTCGAACCCTGAATCAAAAGATACCAAAATCATCGTACTTTCAGCCTATCTCAATGATGAAGCTTTCAAACAGATGAAGGATTATGGAGCAGACGCGTGTTTTTCAAAACCCCTTCCGCTGGAGCAGTTGAAATATGAGGTGGCCAAATTACTGGGACTGAAGAAGTGATTCGTTTAACAATCTCCCATATCCGTTTTATAATTAGAAGGAGAGTCCTATGAAGTTAGAAGAGAGTTTAAAGAGTAAAAAATTTATCGTGACCTCTGAGATTCAACCCCCTATCGGGACAGGGATTCAAGACCTTGTTCGCAATATTGACAAGATTCGGGGGAGGATTGATGCCCTGACCGTTCCGGAGCTGAAGATTGAGGGGTTGGTGACGGATACGATGGGCACCTGTCGCGCATTAAAGGATCAGAAATTTGACCCGATCCTTCAGACCACCTGCCGGGAAAAGACCCGGATCGATATCCAGGATCATCTAATCAAAGCCTCGGAGGCGGGAATCGAGAACATCCTCGCATTCACGGAAGATTACCGTATCACCGGAGATAGCCTTCAGGAGATCATGTTCTTTCATGTCGATTCAGGAAAGCTTTTTTCGGTGATGGAGAGTCTTTGGGAAGGCCACGATATCTCGGGAAAGGAGCTTCCCTCAAAATCCAGGTTCTGTGTCGGTTCGGGGATCGATGCGAGCTGGGGGAAAAAGGTTCCTGATTTGGAACTAAAGGAGATGGAGGAACTTGCGGGTTTGGGAACGCAATATTTCCTTACCACGCCCATCTTCGATATCGATTCTTTTAATCAATTTATGAACCGGGTGGGACCGATTCGAATTCCGGTGATTGCTGAAATCATCCTTGTCAGATCCGCAGAGATGGGACTATTTTTGAATAAACATGTGAAACCGGGAATGGTGCCGAACCATATTATTGAGAAATTGGCAAAATCTCCAGACAAGGAGAAAGCCAGCATTGAGATCGTAAGAGATCTGGTGAAAGGGCTGAAAGATCTCTGCCAGGGAGTCCATTTCATTCCCATTGGAGCAGAGGACCGGATATCAAAATACCTTGATGCCTTAAAGCTTTAATTCCATTCCCATCTAATGCAAAAAGACCCCCTCACACCCCTCCCCCCCTTGGGGAGAGGGCAAGGGTGAGGGGAGATGTTTGTCTGAGAAAGGATTTTGTTAGTATGAGTCCCAGTGAAAATCAGAAGATCGGTGCTGCGTTAGTCGTGGGGGGAGGGATCGCCGGGGTTCAAGCCGCTCTTGATTTAGCCAATTCAGGAATCAAAGTCTACCTCTTAGAACGCTCCCCTGCGATTGGTGGAAAGATGGCTCAACTTGATAAAACCTTCCCCACCAATGATTGCGCCATGTGTATCGTCTCTCCAAAGTTAGTCGAGGCAGGAAGGCATCTCAATATTGAAATCATCACCAATTCAGAACTCGTCTCTTTGGAAGGGGAGGCCGGGCATTTCAAAGCGAAGGTTCGAAAACATCCGCGCTATGTGGATATGAGCAAATGTACGAGCTGCAATGACTGCACAGAGGTCTGCCCCATCCTCTTGCCCAATGA
>Ga0315277_10008138_pt1 | contig 13531 bp, 7 predicted proteins | sample YL17G05_15_MG_FD_203695 | JGI IMG/M metagenome (GOLD analysis project Ga0315277, IMG submission 203695) | Sediment microbial communities from Yellowstone Lake, YNP, Wyoming, USA - YL17G05_15 | ecosystem: Environmental > Aquatic > Freshwater > Lake > Sediment | place: USA: Wyoming | collected...
CCCAGCCGTGCTGATGCGCCAGATCGAGCTGTGGAAGCCGGTCATTGCGGCTGTCAACGGCTTCTGCCTCGCTGGCGGGCTGGAGCTGGCGCTGGCCTGCGACATCCGCATCGCCTCCGAGAACGCCACCTTCGCGCTGACCGAGGTGACGCGGGGGATCATACCGGGCAACGGGGGCACGCAGATTCTGCCGCGGACGGTGCCACTGGGCCGGGCGCTACAAATGCTCTTCACGGGCGAACGGATCGACGCGCAGGAGGCCTACCGCATCGGTCTAGTCAACCAGGTGGTGCCCGCATCGGAGCTGATGGCGGCGGCGGAGGAGCTGGCGCAGCGCATCAACGAGAGCGCGCCGATATCAGTGCGGCTGGTCAAGGAGGTGGCCCTCAAGGGACTGGACCTGCCGCTAATGGATGGGCTGCGGATGGAATCGATGTTCTCGATGTTCGTCCACACGACGGAGGATGCCAGGGAGGGGCCCCTCGCCTTCGCTCAGAAGCGGAAGGCGGTGTACAAGGGACGATAGGGCAGCGGGCGCTTGTCGAGGCGCAGACGATTCGATATAATTAGGGACGCGCTGCAGCCCCGGACTGAGCGCCGAGTTGCGGAATGAATCCTGACGAGCGGAAGTAGCTCAGCGGTAGAGCACCTCCTTGCCAAGGAGGGGGTCGCGGGTTCGAATCCCGTCTTCCGCTCCAAAGCCGAAGTGGCGGAACAGGTAGACGCGACAGTCTCAAAAACTGTTGAGGGGCGACCCTCGTGCCGGTTCGATCCCGGCCTTCGGCACCATCCAACGTCGATCGCGCAAGGCGGGAAGGCGACGGCCCCGCCTTGATTATCGTGTTGGGGTTCCTGGTCAGAACGCCGGACTGCGTGCGACGACGCTGCCGAGTGGTGTAATGGTAGCACCAGGGACTTTGGATCCCTTAGTCCAGGTTCGAGCCCTGGCTCGGCAGCCACAAGCACGGGGAAGGGTCCGGCATCATCTCGGTGGTAATGCTCCCCGATAGCTCAATCGGTAGAGCGGGCGGCTGTTAACCGCTAGGTTGCAGGTTCGAGTCCTGCTCGGGGAGCCATTCTACAAAAGTCTCCGCCGAATCTCTCTCGCCGGTCCAGGACGAACAGGGGCGCGTAGAGAGGCTTCGGCATAATAGATATCAGCTCGCGGCCCTCCACCACTATCCGCGCGAAGACCTCCCGGACAAACTCGCGCTTTTGACCGCGAGGGCTCTGGGCCCACAGCCGGCCCACATCTCGCAGATAGTTCACCGCCCTCTCCACGTCCAGCGCCTCCTGTGGCCTCTCCACTTCCGCCAGGTGTCGCTTGAGGGGAGACGTCTCCCGCCGGTAGCGGTTCTCGTCGATCTCGCCGAGGACGAACAGCCGGCGCCAGCGCTCCATCTCCCGTCGCAGCCTTTCCGCCTCTCCATCATCGGCGACACGGCCCCGTTGGCGTCGCCTCAACTCGGCCACCACCTCCCCGAGGTACTCCGGTGGCAGCCTCATCCCGCCCACGTACGCCGCGACCTGGTCCTCGAGAAGCTCGGCCCGCACCATGGGCTGTCGGCAGGCGTCCCGGCCCCTCCGCTGCGCCGTGGAGCAGCGTACGTAGCGATATCGCCACCGCCTGTCGACTGTGACGGCGCAGCCTAGCATCGGGGCTCCGCAGGCGTGGCAGACGGCCACTCCAGTAAGCGGATAGGGCTCCCGACCGAAGGGCCGCTCTGGAACGTGCGTCTGCCGGTTGCGCAGCGCCTCCTGCACCTCGGCGAAAAGGGCTGCATCTACGATAGCCGAGTGCTTGCCCCTCGCCACGATGCCGCCACCCTGGCGCCGGTGAAAAGCTACCTGGCCGGTGTAGGCGATATTGTTGAGGATCTTGCGCAGGCTCAGCCGGTCCAGGTGATTGCCCTCGGTGCTGCGGAGGCCTACTTCGTCAGCCCAGTGAGCCATGTCCCGCAGGGAATAGGCCCCCGTCGCGTAGCGGACGAAGGCCTCGCGCACCAGCAGCGCCACTGCCTCCTCAAAGACGACGACGCCAGACTCGTCCCGCTTGTAGCCCAGGGGCAGCGGGCCCACCAACTCCCCCTGGCGCGCCTTCTCCGCGATCCCCGCCTTGATGCGCTCTGTTATCACCTCGCGCTCGAACTCCGCCACAGCCCCAAGAAAGCTGCGCACCATGCGGCCAGCCGCCGTGCCGGTGTCGATCGCCTCCTGGATGGAGACGATGCCCACATTCAGGCTCTCCAGGGTGTCGCAAATATCCAGGAGGTCGCGCAGGTTGCGGCCCAGGCGGTCCAGCTTCCAGAAGACAATGCGCTGGAAGCGGCCGGCCTGGGCGTCCTCCAGGAGACGCGCAAGGGCTTCGCGGCCGCGCATACTCTTCCCGCTGCGGCCGGCGTCGGCATAGACCTCGACCAGCTCCCAGCCCTGGGCCTGACAGTAGGCACGCGCAGCCTGCTCCTGGGCAGCCAGGCCGTAGCCCTCGCGGGCCTGCTCCTCAGTGGACACTCGGACGTAGCCGGCGGCGGTGGTCACAACTCCAACTCCTCGACCTTCTCCGCCGATTGTACCCGGTCGACGGGTCGCCTGTCAGCATCCTTGGCCAAGGCGTAGTCCACCATATCGGCAAGAACCTTCACCAGTCGAGGGCTGACCAAGACAGGTCCCTGATTGCCCTTGTCCTTCCCGTTGCTAGAGAGCGAGCCTGCAATCCACCGCCCGTCCATCTCCTTGACCGCCCCGATCTCCTTCTCCTGTCTGCCTAACCACGTTCCCCTGTCATCCAGACGTAGCCCTTATTCGAGCCACGTCTCCTTATCCTCATCGTCGTAGTAGCCACCATGGTAGTCGTCATCGTCTTCACCCACATCCACCTGATGGCTTTCCTCTGTGCTGTCGTCCTCAAAGAAGCCTGTGAGGTGAACATGCTCGTTCTCGGTGTCGCGCCACTGTGTGAGCACGCGAGCGGGGTGCAAGTCGTCGAGGGTGGCAAAGAAGCAGATGTTCTGGGAGAGAGCCTTGCTAGCAATGTGGCGCAGATTCTCCATCCGCCTGTGCCCGCTGGTCACGATAAGCAGGTGGAAGTTCCGCATATCTAGGTCGCCCCTCGCTGTCTCCCGGCGGAGGTCCTGGTATGCCCTGAGCTTTCTCTCCACACGAGCGTTCGTCTCGGTGCCCATATCGACCTCAACGAAGAAGGCGACGAAGGTATTGTCCGGCCAGTCCAGACACAGGTACCCGTCGGGCCGGATGGGTATCATGCGAGTGGTCTCGCGGTCGTATCCACGCATCTCCCATCTCCGCAGCTCCGCCTCCCCCGCCCAGCGACGGATCCGGAACTGAGTACCGCGGAGCGCGGCTGTGAGGGATGCCCACAATCGAGCGGTGGCCAACGTGTGCTCCATGAAGAACGCCGTCGTTCGGTTGTGCCGCGGCTGCCACTCGACCTTCTCCCGATCGATGCCCAGGTGCGAAGCCACGGCGTCGGCGCCACGCGGGCCAAGGGCGTAGACCGCGGGGCTCCGGCCGGACCCGGGCAGCACCGGCAGGATGAGCCGCTGAACGTAGCCGGCTTCGTACAGGACCTGGAGACGGCGAGCTGCCAAACTGGAGCGTTGGTCGAAGTCGCCGTCGTCACGAGAGAAGAAGGCCCACTCAACAAGCTGTCTTGTGAGGAAGCGATGACGATAGACAGCAGTCAGGATATCGAGATCACGAGAGGTTATCCTCCAACCTCGATTACGATTGGTGTTACTCTCAATCCTCTGTGCTTTGAGGCTTGATATCTCTTGCATGTATCCCTATTTCAGCAAGCTGTGTTTCTCTCTCATCACGTCAAGCTGATTCAACAAACAGAATGATCTGTGTAAAGAAGAATAAAACAGTCGGGGCACTCCAATTTGGCTCCTGGCGAGACCGAACGCGTCCCTGTCCCCGCTTCTCCAGATTCGGAAGCGCACCGCTGGAGCGAGTTGGAGTGGAATTGGACCAGGCCCGAAACCGTGCCCATTGACGTCCATGCCTTTGTCCACGCCTAGCAGCGTCAGTCCAGGGAGGCTGGACTCGGTTCGACACCTGCATTCACGCTCTCGCCCCTTGCTCCCCGATTCCGATACAGCGCTCAGCTTCGTCAAGAGTGCCTCCACTCTAGGGGCGCCACCCCGATTCCCGGGTTAAGCGACTCGAATCTGCTTGGATGGCCTGCGTGGCGTGCCGGACAGCTTTCCACGACCTGACTGCGAAACAAGTGTAGCGCCGGGCAGTCCAGTACCAGTCCAAAGATTCCCTCCAAACAGTCCAAGCCAAGAAGGGCGAAGTCCAAGATCAGTCAAATTCCAGTCCAATTTTGGTCCAAGGGGGGTCCAAGGGACGGCTGCGACGCGGGGAGGCGTCTTAGAGGACGGCGATGGCCGGGGCTGCGGCTAGTCTCCCAGCAGCCAGAGGAAGAGGACGCCGAAACGGTCCCTGTTCTCGGAGCCGTTTTGGCACCGTGTTCTCAGCCCTGTCCTCTTGTCAATCACAGTTCACAAAACCCCTGGGGTTTTGTGAAGTCCGGTTGATAAAGTACCAGGGCTTCAGGTCGGGGCTATCCCACTTTGGGCGCAGCGGGCAAAGTAGTGGCCACGGCGGTATGACACCGGAAGGGGATAGTGTCAGGCGGTCACGGGCCACAGAGGGGTCGTCACTGAATCGGCCAGTTGGGAATGGCGGCGTCGATTTCGGCCATCAGGCGGATGGTCTCGTTGATGGCGACAACCACTTTTTCGTAGTGCTCGATGTCCTCGTTCGAGAGCGTGCGGCCGCGGCGGTCCTTCAGCCACTTCTGGCAGGGCTGGTCGCCGCCGACCCAAAACTCCCACACCTCGCGGGGGACGCCCTCGAAGTGCTGCCCGCGGACACCTGCCTTCTGGTCGCCTTTGTTGATGTAGACGCGGCCCGCCTCGACGGGCTTGCCGTCCTCCGGGCCCGGCTCGCTCGGCGCAACGTTCGCATCGCCGAAGTTGGGGGTTCGAGTCTCCCTATCTCCTTCAGTCTTTCATGGCCCCGTAGCTCAGGTGAATAGAGTAACGGTTCCCAAACCGCGCGTCGCAGGTTCGAGTCCTGCCGGGGGTACCACACCATTCGTTTTATAACTTTTCCCAGAGCCATCCCGAGGCGCTCTCGGCCAATCTCGACCCCAATGGGCTGCTCTGCTAACTCACACCGGTTCAGCGTGCTTCCCCATTCTCGCTTCAGGAGCACATCGCTTCACTTTTCCGCGGATGAACCCTAAGCAGTAGTCTCGGCCGACCCGATGAAGGCTCAGATTGTCGCCCACTGGCGAGAAGTGGGCAGGGGAACGCCGAGAGGGAAGCTGCCGGGTTGCTCGGTTGCCAGCCGTGGAGCTCGTGAGAGGCGGGTATCGCCATGGACGGCCAGCGGCAGAGGGACGATAGATGGAGTTCGATTTCCTCTGGGGGCACCAAACCGTCCGATTTCGAAATCTTCTGGCCTCCGCATCCACGTCGCCATCGGTCGGGCCGGAGAGATTCAAGATGGCGACCCTGGCGGTACCAGGTTCAGCTAAGGGAGACCACATCGTTCGTTCTATAACCCCGCCGACAGTCATCCGCTCGCACCGCCGGCCGATGCACCTCTTGGCTCGCCGCTTTATCGCTCAACTCCCGCTGGGCGGATGCCTAAATTCATGATCCCCGAGGTGGGCAAGAACGAACCCGGACAGGGCAGAGGAGATCCTCGTCAAGGTTGGGGACGAGGCGGTCAGCCTGAGGGAGGCAGTCAAGAAGTTCTAGTAGCAGCTGGTTCTACGCAGACAAGCCGCTCCGCCTGAGTGGCTTGTCGCGCTTTTATGGTCACCAAGCGAGAATTAGGCGACAGGAAGCGGGCGCCGTAGTCGTAGAGGCCGAACGCGTCCCCTCTTCCTGCTGGCCGGTGAAGCGCTTGTCGGTTAGCGTGGTGCTCCCCGAGCGCAAGCAGACCGCGGGCTGCGTCGTATCTGTGTTCCGAGCGCCGCCCTATGGGCGATAGCTTCAGACAGAATCATCTAGCCTTTCTCGCCCGAACGTACGCTGCGCCAGCGCCTATGACCCCCACCGCGATCACCAAAGCGACAACCATAGAAACATAGTCGCAGGCGGACGGGCCGGAACTCCCACCGCGCGCACTATCGGGCAGTTCGGCGGTGCCACCGACAGGGTGAGGGACGCCGGTCGCCGTGGGTGTGGGCGTTCGAGTAGGTGTGGGAGTGGCTGTGGCCGTGGGGCATGGTTCGCCTATTCGGATCTCTGCGTTCGAGATAGGGCCGTCAAAGATGAAGTCCTCGTTGGTGTCACCAATAGGATTGCCGGCCGGGTCGCTCAGCTTGACCTTCTCGAGGGTGAGCGGGGAAGTGCCGTCGGCGATGGCGAGGAAGGTGATCCGCGCGAGCACCCCCGATCCGGTCCTAGGGTGCCCCGACGTACTCTCGCTGGCGGCCGGCCTAAACTTGCCGTCGAAGTCGGGAATGTGATCCTGTTGGCCCTCGCCCGTTGCGGTCCAATCCCATATCTCAGTTGCGCTTCCCATAAAGAGGGCCGCAATGTAGTACCCAGTGACGTTGAGGCGTGTCGGATCATAACCCAGGTCCCCCTGGAACCCGTCCAGGGCTGGCGAAGAGATGTCCTTCAGCCAGAAGTCAACGGTGAACGTAGCACCGTTAGTGACGGAGCGACACGACTCGATAGAACCGAGGGTGGTGGCTGTATTGCCCGTCGGGTCGGCGTCGATGCCGACTGTAACCGCAGCGCTGCCGTGACTGACCGAGGCCCACAAAGGCGACCCTGTCTGCACCAGAAGCCAGCAGACGGACAAGGCCGCGAGCCAGGGCGCTGATCGCAGAAGCAACCGCCCACCCGCCGTTATCGGACGACGCATCCCTCCTCCACCTTTCCGCAAGTTGGAGGCAGCACTTGCCAGCGGCGCGACATTAGTGAGTGGTGACCTTCCTTATCCCTTTCGATCTTTGGTCCTTTCTACGGGCACGAAAGGCCGAAGAACCGCTTAAAGATGCTAACGTCGGCGATGTTCACATTGTTACTGGCGTTGAAGTCGACCCGGGCGTTGTAGGCCGCCCCCCCAGACGAGCTGCCGAAGGATGCCTTTAGGGGCGGGACATCGAAAATGTCCACCTCAGTACTACCGTTCACATCTGGCGGCCACGCTGCTGCCCCGCAGGCCAGATTCGGATCAGTGCCTATGAACGTCTCCGTCGGGTCGAAGAAACCGTCAGCGTCGCTGTCCGTCCGACAACTGTTGGGCGGAATGGAGATGCCTGTGAAGGTGACAGATGTGCTGCTGCTAGCTGAGTTGCAGACCGTTATGGCGCTGCCAGCCTGCTGCGCCGTGACTGTCGTGCCGGTGGGGAGTGACCCGCGCAGGAACGAGCCGATCTGCATCGTCACGGGCCCGCTCACGGTCTGGACCGTGGCGCTGCCACAGGTCACGATCGCCTCGTTGCCGGCGCTAAGCGATAGGTTCGGCAGGCCGCAAACGCTCACGGTCGCCGGGCCGCCCGACCCAGAGGGCTTGATGCGAACGCCGGCGGGGGCTGCCTCATCGCGCACGCGGACCGCAAGACCAGCGCGGCTGGCGATGGTTCCAAAGCTGGTGCCGTCAGTAAAGGCGTCGCTGAAGGTGAAGCTCTGGCCATCTATGCCGTCGTCGATGCCGTCGTTGTCGTCATCGGGGTCACAGGCGTCACCGCCGAAGGTGTCATTGGGTCCGGGCTGTACGCCCGCCTGGCCGTCGCTGTCGTTGTCAGCCTGGTTGGTGTTGACCGTCTTGGGACAGTTGTCGCTGGCGTCGAGGACGGCGTCGTTCTCGTCGTCGGCGTCGCAGGCATCACCAATGGCATCGCTGTCGAGATCGGCCTGTCCCGGGTCGGAGATATTGGGGCATGTGTCGACGTAGTCGGTGAAGCCGTCGCTGTCGCGGTCATCGGTTGGGGAGGGGCAGGAACCGCCCACTTCCAGGAACGCGTCCGGCGTCTGATCGGCTACGTAGAAGTTGAGCCCACTGTCCACCCACGCCGAGTCCAAAGGCCCGTTGATGAGGTGCAGCCGCGTCAAGCCGCTGGCGACGGCGTTCACGGTGTAACGCATAAGGACGCCGTCATTAGGCACGATGACCGCCGTTCCCGTATAGGCATGGAACAGGCGGCTGCTGCTGTCCGGCGGCCCCCCGTATTCCTGGCCCGACGCGCCCAGCACCGAGGCGCTGGCGCTGCGGCTGGCGAACGACACAACGCTGTTGTCATACGCCAAGCGCAGTTGGAACCCTTCGACGTTGGCACTACGGAGGAGCAGATCGATGGCGCTGCCGGACGTCACGTTTCCCCGACACAATTGCGTCTTACGTGCAAAGGTATCGGTATCAATGGTCATCACCACCGGGTCGCAGGCGTCACCCAGGGTGTCAGAGTCCCGATCCTCTTGCCCTGAGTTCGAGGCGCTGGGGCAGTTGTCGTCGTCGGCCGTGAAGGCGACGCCGTCGTCGCCCAAGTCGAGCACGTCATCGCTGTCGCTGTCGGTAGCGTCGTCGGGACACGGCGCGCCGACGCTGAGGAAGGCGTCCTGAGTCTCGTCGGGCAGATGGAGGACATAAACGCTGTCCGAGTAGTTTGTGTCCACCTCGCCGACCGGCAGGTGCAGCCGCGTCAGCCCCGCTGCCTCAGCGTGGATGGTGTAGCGGGTCAGGATACCGCTGCCGCTCGTCGCCGTGCCCACGAAACCGTCCAGATAGGAGTTGCTGTTGTCGGGCAAGGGATCGCCGACATCGGTGCCGGAGGTACCCAAAATGGAGTCGCTTCTGTCCCTGCTCTGGATGGAAGCAATGTTGTTGTCGTACAGAAGCCGTAGCCCGAACCCCTCGATGCCGGGGTACTCAGGTACATCTTGGATCACAAGATCGACCTCAACGTCTGCATCAACGTCCACATCACCCACACAGCTCTGGATGCCAGACGTCTCCGGGTCGGCGTCAATGGCCATGAGGACGCCGTCCTGGGCGCGGACACTGTGGCCTCCATGAGAAGAGAGGACCAATCCTGGCACGAGCAGGGAGGCTCCCAGGACCGCCGTCAGCAAAACGAACCTCAGACGTGAGGTTCTTGGACGCTTGGTATTGGTGTCTACTCGACGTGTCATCATTGCGCACCCCCGCTCGTCAGGTTAGAGTACCTTGAACCCAGGCCCCCGCTCGGCGGTTTGGGCGGGGGCCTGGGCCGACCTATAGCTACTTTCCGTTGGAGCGCCTACCGGCTGATTGCGTATGTTGTCAGATCCTCATCATCCTCTCTTTACGGCGCGCCGGGCTGGATCGGGTCCACGCCAGCGCACGTCTGGAAGAAGAACCGCTTCATGACCGCCAGGTCGACGATGTTGACGTAGCCATCGGCGCTGAGGTCGTCGCGAGGCGTGTAGGCCGGGTTGCCGACGGCGGTGGAGAAGTGGGCCTTGATCTCCGCGACATCGAAGATGTCCACCGTCCAGTCGCCGTTGAAGTCCGGCCCCCAGGCGTCCAGCCCGCAGTCGCGCCGCCAGTCAGTGCCCATGTAGTCTTCGGCGGCGTCCGTGAAGGCGGGCACGCCACCAACCGTGACGCCCCTCGAGTCACCGTCCATGTCCACGTCGCAGATGTCCCCGATGCCGTCGCCATCAACGTCGGACTGGTCGGGGTTGTTGATGCCGGGGCAGTTGTCCACGTCTTCGGGCACGCCGTCCCAGTCTCTGTCACCGGGAACCACGGCGTGGTTGGTGTTCACGCACTGGGACAGCACGTTCGACATCGCTGTCACCAGCGCATCGGTCACCACCGGAGGCAACGGCAAGAACCCGTCGTCGCTCGTGTTGATCTTGTTCCAGGGAGCGGCAATGTCCACGCTCCCATCGATCACGGACACTCCGAGGAGCGTGCCGTCGTCGGCGTTGGTGATCGTTCCGAAGGGGGCGGCGATGTCGACTTGCCCGTCAATTATGGTGACTCCGGCCAGGGTGCCGTCGTCAGCGCTGGTGATGCTCCCGAACGGGGCGGCGATGTCGACTTTGCCGTCTATGACCTCGACCGCGACGCCCACGCTGTCGTTGATTAGCTGATTGGCCTTCGCCCGCACGGCGCCAACCGTGCTCGCGGTGGTCAGCGACAGGGTCGCCAGGTCATCTTCGATGGATTTGCTGCTACACGCCGGCTCGGTTATGTCGGAGATCTTGGCCGTGGTCGAGCCGCCATTGAGCCAAATGGCGTTGTACTCCAAGGCCAAGGCGTGAGCGAACAGGTTGGTGAGCTTTGCGCGGGTCAAGCCGGTGTCTAGCGGGGTACAACCGGTGTTCCCGACCACCACAGAGCAGGCCGCCCCTTGCGCGTCGGGGTTGCCGACACCGTCCATGATCGTGTCCGACTCGCCGATCGTGGTGATGCACTTGCCGCGATCCGTTCCACCAAGGCATACCCCTCCGGCGGGACGTGGCGGGCTGTCCAAGACGCCACCGCCATCTTTGTCCAGCTCGTCGTGGCCATTGGAGCCCTTCCAGAACCCCTGGCTGTGAGCGGTCCACGCCGTCACCACCTTGCGGGTGTTGGTGATGGTGCAGACCTTGACGTCGCCCGGCACCAGGGTCACGCTGCCGCCCTCGCAGCCGTCGCCGCCGATGACGGTATCGTAGTCTGCCAGGCTCGTGCTATTACCCGCCGTCTCACTAACGGTGTAGGTGTTGGGGGCGAAGACCAGGGCCCCTGTCGTGCCGCCATCGCCGACGTCGGAGGCGTACTTGGTGCCGCCGATCCAGAGGTTGAACTTGCCGGGGTCATCGGAGGGACTGAGAACCTTCTTGACCTTCAATGTTGGCTTGCGGCTGTTGGTGATGGTGCAGGTCTTGTTCTCGCCCGCGGCCACGGTGACGTTGCCGCCGGTGCCGCAGTCGCCGTCGATGACCACAGTGTAGTTGGACAGGCTGGTCCCGTCGCACGCTGACTCACTGACCGTGTGCAGCCCGATGCTCACCTGTATGGCGCCGGAGCTTACACCGCCCACGCAGTCGGTCACGGGATTACCGTCGATGTTCAACGTGAACTTCCCGCCGTCAGTGCTGGGATCCAAGGTCTTGACCACGGTCAGTGTCGGCACCTTGGTGTTGGTGATGGTGCACGTCAGGTCGTCCCCCGCAGCGAGGGTGATGCTGCCCGTGCCGTCGCCGTTGTCTTCGCAGCTACCGCCGATGGACGGGGTGAGGTAGTCTCCCAGGTTGGTGGGGAGCACCGCCGTTTCGCCCACGGTGTGGTCACCAATGTCAACCACGACTGCCTCGGTGCAGCCACCGTCGCCGACGTTGGTCGCCTTTTCGATGTCATCGATCAGTAGATTGAACTTGCCGGGGTCAGTACCGGGTACCAACTCCTTACATACCGTCAGTTTCGGCTTGCGGAGGTTGGTGATGGTGCAGGTCTTGATGTCCCCCGCTTTCAGGTCGATGCTGCCGTCGTCGGGGTCGCAGTCCCCGCCGATGGCGGTCTCGTAGTCGGCCAGGTCCGTGCCGTTACCCTCCATCTCGCCCGCGGTGTGGGTGTCGATGGTCATCTTCTTTGGCCCGGTGGTGCCACCGGCGCCGACATTCTCCGCCTCCGTGCTGTCATCGATCTGTAGATTGAACAGGCCGGGGTCACTAGCGGGTACCAGGTCCTTGTTCACCGTCAGTCTCGGACAGTCGAGGATCCGGGTGAGGGCCGCTGCCGGCTCCTCCGTGGAGGCGGTAGCTCCGGTCACGTCGGTGTGGCTGGCGTTGGCGACGTTGGTGATGACCGTCTCGCACTCGTCGTTCCGCACCTTGTATTGGACCGTGGCAGTGCCGGACTGGCCGGGCGCCAGGGTATACCCGGCCCCGCCTGCTATCCAGTCGAGTGCTGGGGCAGCACAGTTCTGCGCGCTCGCAAAGCCTGGGATCTTGAAGGTGCAGGAGTCGCCGTCACCGGGCGCCTGGGGCGGCGTGTCGGTGATGGTCACGTTGTAGGCGTTGGAGCCCAGCGAGGCGCCGCTGAAGCTGGCGCGGGTGAAGTGGTTGCGCCCGCTGCTGGTGAGCTGCTCGTTGAACATGTCGAAGTGGGCAACGTTGCGGATGCCCACGCCGCTCGTCAGCAACGCCGCCTGTGTCGGCGTGATGTCAACGGTAAGGGTGTAGTTGTAGACCTGCTCCGCCCCGAAGCAGGATATGCCGCCGGGCTGGCCGCAGGGCAGGGATGTGTTCGGCGCCAGCGCCGTCACCAGCGTGCCGTAGCGCCCCTGGGTGTCTGGCGAGCACTTGTCGATGGCCGACGTGCTGCCGCCGCCCGGCAGATTGTCGCCGTCCAGGTCGGGGATATTCCCTGAGGAGTCGAACCCGGGAATGCGGTTGTTGGGCGGGTGCGGAGGGTTGTCGCTCCCCGAATTGCTGGGGCAGTAGGCGTCCACGTTCCGCTTCCCGTCCAACTGGTTGCCGGATATGGTTGTCTCCAGGCCGCAACCCGCCCCGACACAATCAGTGTCGTTCAGGACGTTCCAGTTGTTGCCGGCACCCTCCTGGTGCGTCTCCACCCAGTCGACGACGTTTAGCACACACGTCGCGCGGGGGTCATTCGGGTTGCACGGGTTGTTAGTAGCAAGCCCGGAACCGGCGCCGCTGCGGTTCTCCAGCTTGTAGGTGCCGGTGACCCGCAGCGTGTCCATGGTCCCATCCACTGGGTTGATGTCCAGGAGGCACGACCCCTGGGCGTTGTTGGTCTCGGTGACCGTGTAGGTGATAGTGTCGCCCGGGGCGGCCCCCACGTCCGGCGGAACAGCTTTATCACTCACCTTCACGAGCGTCGTCTGGGCCGTGCAGGGCTGCACGGTCTTCTCCTGGGTCATGGAGTTGTACTTGCCTGCCCCAGGGCCCGCTGACGCAAGATCGCCTCTGGCAACAACTAAGAGGAAGGCAGCCACCGCCGTCAATGTCAGAATCGCCAAGGTCCGTCTTGTGAACTGCATTGTCATGTCCCTCCTTCTTGAGTTCATTAAGTCAGGCCCATCCTTCTAATTCGAACGACTCCGGGCATTCATGCACTAATCGCCCAGATTCGCGAGATCCCGCACACGTCTCGGGCGTTGGCCCGCTCGCGAAGTGCCGCGGCAACGGGGCAGAGCGGAACCAAGTACGACAAACGGGTACCAGCCAACAACGGCCCGGCTGGCAACAATATGCAGCAAAGTAGCCTCGCGCGGCGGGGATTCTGTGCGCGGCTACACAAGAGTTAACTTATTCGTTAAGGCGGGAGCTACGGCATGACGCCGACGGATCAGAACTCCGCCCGCATATTCTCATGCTGAATACGCGCCGCCACCATGCCGTAGCCCAACCGCGGTAGGAGGCACGCGGCATCCCTGCCACGCCACTTCCCCTGGGCACGCTATTCCGCTCTCTCCCAACGGAAGCGCTAGACCCACCGCGAGTGTGAAGGATCGCTGCCGAGGATGTCAAGAGCTTCC
>Ga0315277_10008139_pt1 | contig 13531 bp, 8 predicted proteins | sample YL17G05_15_MG_FD_203695 | JGI IMG/M metagenome (GOLD analysis project Ga0315277, IMG submission 203695) | Sediment microbial communities from Yellowstone Lake, YNP, Wyoming, USA - YL17G05_15 | ecosystem: Environmental > Aquatic > Freshwater > Lake > Sediment | place: USA: Wyoming | collected...
CGCCAGGGCTTTTTGCTGCTCCACGGAGTGAAATGTGGGCCCCCATTCCGGGTGTGTCACGAGCACTCTTACACCACCCAGTGCGCAGGCTCGGTCGGTCAACGCGAAGGTCTCGGCCTGGCTCAGGTGCCCGGTGCCGAGGATGCACCCGCTGCCGGCGAGGATTTGAAGGATCTCTTCGGCCACCCTCAGCAGTCTTCCGTGTTCGTCGACGACCGAGATACCGCCAGGCAGCCCCTCGTAGCGGCGGTGATTGCGGGCCGAGCGTGTTGGCATCCAGACCTGTTTGGCGCCCATCTTTACTGCCAGTCGCACCGCCGCGGGGTTGAGGCCGCCCACGGTTTCGTTGAGCACCAGCCCGCCGAAGACGCGGACCTCGGGGACCCATTGCGAGACCAGCCACGCCCGCTCGACGGTGGAGTTTTGATGGGACTTGATCAGGATGGCGCTCATGCCGGCGCGGGCGGCTTCGCGAGCCAGTTCGATATCGTTGAACCGCCGGACGTCTACGTCCGGAGCGCTGTGAACATGGAGGTCCACAGCGCCTTCCAAGAAGTCAGGCAGCTTGGTCATGCGACTGGCGCCTCGTCCCCAGCCGGCTGACGGCTGGCGACACAGCCCGCGACCGCAGAGAGCGCCGCGGCCACTGAAAACGCCAGCATGGGGATCAGGAAGCTGGCGGTGTGTTGCGTGATCCTGCCCACGGCCCACATCGCCAGGGCGCCCGCCAGCGAACCGCAGCCGCTCAGCAGGCCCAGGGCGGTGGAGACGTGAGAATGCGAAACATCCTGGACCATGGTGAGGTACATCGCGATCCAGACCCCCAATCCGATATTGACAGCGACCAGGACGACGATCGCCTCTGCCAGCCGGGGTAGCAGGGGCACGGCCGCGCAGGCCGCGAGCGGCACGGTGGCCAACAGGAACACGGTGCGGCGCGCCGCCAGGAGCGCATGGCCGCGACGGGTAAGCGCCAGAACGCCCGTGCCGCAGAGCAAGTTCCCCAGACCGAGCCCGAGATAAATAGCCGTCAGGATCCAGCCCAGTTGCCAGCCAGGAGAGAGGCCGCGCTGCTGCGCGAAGTAGGTGGGAAGCCAGTTCACGCTGAAGTACAAACAGGGGTTTACCAGAACGGCTACAGCCAGCACCGGGAGGAAGCGCGGGCTCTTCACGATCTGGACGAGCACGCGCCAGAGGCTTTCCCCGCGCCCGCCGCCCTCCTTGGGAGCGTCCTGCCACACCGGCTCCAGTTGGGGGCTTCGCGTCCACAGCATCCAGGCAACAAACCAAAGGGCTCCCACGAAACCTAACAGGACGAAAGCCCAGCGCCAACCCAGCGTCGAGGTGATGGTGAGAATCAGAGCCGGGGCGATCAGGGCGCCGACGCTGGTGCCGCTGGTGAAGATTCCGTTACCCAGCGCCCGTTCGCGCGGTTCGAGCGCGCGCGCCACGATGCGAGTCGCGCCCGGCCAGTTGGCCGCTTCGGTGACTCCCAACAACAGCCGGAAGACGATGAGAGCCTTGAATCCCGCCGCCAGCCCAGTCATTGCCGAAACCGCGGACCACAGCACTACCGCCAGGCCGAAAGCCCAGCGCAGGTGAAAGCGGTCCAGCAGAGGTCCGCAGGCCATTTGTGAGAAGGTGTAGGCGTAGTAGAAGACCGCGAACAGCCACCCCAGGGCCTCGTTGCCCAGGTGCATCTCCTTTTGCAGGACCGGCGCCACAATGCTGATGGTTTGCCGGTCGAGGTAGTTCAGGGTCGTGGCCAGGAACAGTAGCAGGCAGAGCTTCCATTTCAGCGCCACTCAACCCTCCACCCGCAGGACTTCCTCCACCTGCCCTCCGCGAATCCCGTACATGCGTTCGTGAAGGTTGACGGTGGCGTCGGAGTAGTGTACCCACATCTCGAGCCGGTCGCCCACCTCTACCGGAGCCGACGGCTCTTGCAGGTCAATGATGCCGTGCTCGGCGGTCAGTCTGCGGGTAGCGAGCCCGCGGAGATCCTTGACGGTCGGGATGCCCCGCTCACAACTCAGGGCCTTCAGCCCGGCATCGATCACGATGCGTTCGCGTCCGGTCTTGCTGAGCACGGTGGTGAGCACGGTGAGCGCGGGATCGAAATCGGTGCAGCAATTCCGGTAGTCGGTGTCCATGAGCAGGTACGAGCCCGCCTGGATCTCCGTCACCCCGGGATGGCGACCGGAGATCGAATAAGTGCCCGTCCCGCCGACACTCACGATTTGGACGGGAACGCCTTCACGTTCCAACCCAGCCTTGGTTTCCATCAGCAGGCGCATGGCGGCGGCGCAAGCTGCTTCTTTCTCCGGACCGGGTGGTTTGCGCAACACGTGGCCCTCGTAGCCCATCAGGCCGCGGAATCGCAGGCCTTTCTCGACCACCGCCCTGGCGAGGCGCGCGGCGGCCTCTCCGGGCGGCACCCCGCAGCGGTGCAGCCCGACATCGACATCCACCAGCACGCTGACCTGCGTGTGGCGGTCGCGGGCGGCGCGGGCCAAGTCGTCGGCGACCTTTTCGTTGTCCACGCAAACCATAACTTCCGCCCGACGGGCCAGGTCAACCAAGCGGCGGATCTTGGCCGCATCGACGACTTCGTTCGCCAGCAGGACGCTGCGCACCCCGTGGTGCACCAGACACTCGGCTTCACGGAGGGTGGCGCAGGTGATACCGATGGCGCCGGCATCCAGTTGCCGCGCGGCCAGGTCCGGGCACTTGTGGTTCTTGAAATGCGGACGAAGCTTCGCCGGAACGTCCCGGAAGAAGGCGGCCATGCGCTCCAGGTTGGCCTCCATGCGGTCCAAATCCAACAGGAGGGCCGGGGTCTCGATGTCCTCTTTGGTCACCGCACGCCGCCCGTGCGCTTCAGGTAGAGCGCGGCCGGACCCGGGAAGGGAGTGCGGAAGAGGCGGCGCCCTCCGCCTTCCACGGTCTCGCCCGGCAACATCCTGTCGGCGTTGACGTTGAACCACTCGACCGCCAAGGAGCCTTTGGCGTCGCTCAGGTTCACGGTGAAATAGCCATGGCCGCCGGGCTGGAAGACCAGGTACTCGGAGCCGGGATTGGCCAGGCAATAGCGCGTGGACGCCAGTTCATCGTGCGGCGACATTTCCGCGAGGTTGATTTTCTCGGCGAACCGCCGCGCCTGGCCCATGGCCAGGCGGGCGGAATCCTGCCACGTCGGCGAGGGGGTCAGTTCCTCCATGAACAGGACATTGAGCCCGCGGGTAAAGCTCTTCCAGACCCAGATGTTATCGCCGCAGACGTGGCCGCAGAGATGGTCCGTGTCACTGACGACCACCTTGCCGCTGAGATTAGCGGGCGGGTTCTCCAGGTAGGTTTCGGGGGCATCGCCGTTGTTGGGTGAAATCCAGTCGGCCGGGCTGTTGAACAGTTCGCGATTCGTTCCGCCCCGGGTTGTGAAAGTCATTCCCACCGGGTGCTGCTTGGGCTTGCCGGCCTGGTATTTGTGCACATAATCGATCATGTGATACTGCCAAGCGATGGAATTGGGGACGGCCTCGTTGCAGACCTCGTAGAGCACGTTGTCCAGGTCGTTGACGGTGTCGACGACCTTCCGAACGTAAGCTTCCTGTAAAGCCAGCACGCGTTTTCCCATGGGACCGGCCTGGAGAGTGTAGTACTCCAGCCCGCGCCCGCCATGGTTGGCGTCGGCATCGATCTGGTTGACGTTGTTGCTCGGGTTGTAGGGATGATAGGTCCAGGCATCCACAACCCGCATTGCCCAGCCTTCAAAGAGCATAACTGAGACGTACATGCCGCGCGCTCCGGCCGCCTGGATGCGCTGCCGCATGCGGTCGAAATACTCGGGATCGAAGCGGGTCAGGTCAAACTTGGGTTTCTCGTCGTTGGCTACTCCGGGACCGGTGCGCAGCCAGGGGTGCGGGCGTGCGTGCTTGACTCCCAGCGGCTTGTCGTCATACCACTTAGGCACTTCCCACCGCCAGAGGCGGAAGAAGTTGTGGTGGTGGGCCTCGAGGAAGTCCAGGTACGACCTGTAATCCAGGGCAGGCGGAGGATCTCCGGCGGTGGAGCGGTGCCCGGTGTCCTGGAAGTTGTTCCAGTTGTGCGTTCCTGTAAGATAGACGGCCCTTCCCGAGCCGTCCGTGAAGTACCTGGGGTTGGATTGCAGAATGCGCAGCGGGCCACCTTGCGCGCAGACTGCCAATCCGCACAGAAGCAGGGAAACTCCGATCGATCGAGACATAGGTACCCTCAGAACTCTAAGCCCAGAGCAGTGTGCCACCGAAGCCCTCCATACCGGGGAAATATCAGCGCGGCAAGTGCTCGCTGGCCCAGCGGATCGTGATGAGCCAGGAGGAACGCGACAGCCTGCACTTCAAATATCCGGCCGCTAGACCACATACCTGAAGCCATGAGGCAGGTCGACCCGCCGGGTATTGGTTCTCTCCCGACGGTCCCCAGCAAGCACTGGCCGTGAATGCGCCTTGCAGCTGAAGGCGAAACAACGCTAATGTTTAACCCGTTCTGTGACTGTCCCATCGCGATACGGTCGGTAGCGTTCCCGTTGGGCGATAAACTCCAGAACCAAACGGTGATAGGGGTTGAATTCCGGGTCGGGAATGCCGTGGGAAGGTACCGACGGCGTCCCATACCCGGTCTGAAACATGTCGTGATGATAGGTGAAGTAGCCCCCAACCTGCATGACCTGGTAGATTTGCAGAATCTGGTCGTAAGGATAGGTGACCTCGCCCTGGGGTGGCCCACCGAAGCTCGTCGTTCCGTTCCGGGCTGGCTCGTCGTCCACCACCGGCTTTTTGTACCGAGCGATCAGGTAGGCGATCTCGCGCGGCACGATTTCCCAGTGCCGCCCGTGTCGTTGCCGCGAAGTGTGCGGCGTCAGAAAATCGAGCGCCTCGTTTTCCTCGCTACTGCCGAGCACGGAGGCGCCACCCGGCGCATTGGTAACCAGCCGCTTGGGATCGATTGCTTTGATCACCTTTACCAAATCGACCGTCCGGAAGGTCATCTCCGAATAGATTTGGAAGGTGACGTTGCGGTACGGTAGCAGTTCCGGTGTCAGAAGCGTGACCGCCCGCTCCACCGATTTGGCCCGCTCCGCGTCGGTCGCTCCCAGCCTGCCCTCCCTAAACGGGATGTGGTGCAAAATCTCCAGTTGGATCACCATGCCGAGAGCGTCCGCATCGGCCAGGATCTCCTTCACGCGCGCGAGGTGCGCCTCCCGCAGCCGCCCGTCCGGGTAGAAGAGATTGCATTCGGCGCAGGTATCAGCGTAACCGTGGCTCGTCCCGTCCCACTGCCCATAGATGCGCAGAACAGTGATGCCATATCGTTGGAACTTCGCCATCCACTCCCGACGCACACGCGAGCTCTTATTGAAGGTGGGGTTGTAGATGGCGTTCATGAAGCTCATGCCTGTGTAGGGAAAGGGCTCACCATTAAGCAGGAAAGAGCTGCCCGAAATAGTGATTTCGTGCTTCCCCTGCGCCGCCAAGGGCGCTGTGCTGCTCAGGGCGAAAACAACAACTGGAACCATGAAAATCCGCATTTCGAAACTCCTTAATCGAGAAGTACCGAACAGAATGTTGGCCTCCGTGCAGCCCAACCGTCAACGGAGAGCCGACCGTCGGGATGTGCATGGGTAGCGTACGTTCCTTCAGGCGTACACCTGAGAGAGGGCACGTCACGAACCCAAACACTCTCTGAGGTGGCGCTTCAGCCATTGATCTCACCGGTCTGTTTTACGGGTCACACAGCGCCACGCGCAACATACAGCCTGTGACCTGTCTACTTCAGGGGAATCTTCATTCTCCCAAAGGCTGCGGCTGGCCGGGCAGAACATTACAAGGACCCTCTAGCCGTTAAGACACTCAAAACTGAAGCTGAATCGAAAGCTGAAGGGTTCGCGGCGCGCGCGTAACCGTCACCTGCCCAAATTGCGCGTTCACCTGTTTGCCGCTGGGGTCAAACCGGGCGGTGCCATCCACCGACTGGAATTGCGTGTGGTTGAAGGCATTGAACATGTCGCATTGGAACTGCAGGCGGCGGACCTCGCTCTTGAGCGGAAAATTCTTCACCAGGCTCAGATCCCAATTGTTGACTCCGGGACCACGGTAAGGATAAACGGGCGCAAACCCGGCGTCTCCCCTCGGCGGCCGGCCGAATGCGCCGGTGTTGAACCAGCGGCTGAAGCCGCGCTCGCTTTTCCCCAGTTTCACCGGCCCGGTGATGACTGTCCGCACTCCGTCTCCGCCGCCGGTGATATCGGCGCCATCCGTCGTAGCGAGGCCAACGCCTTGCGGCAGTCCGCTCGAAAAGTTGGTCACGCCGGAGAGCTCCCAGTCATCGAACACATGACGGATCACCGGGTTGGGCGCCAGGCGGCTGGCCTTCGGCAACGTCCAAACATAATTGACCACGAACATGTTCGTTTGGTCGAAGAAGGTTGGCCCATAAACCCAGACACGTCTGGACACATACCGTGGCAGCGTGGCGCCATCAGAACTACCGTAGCTCATGTTTTTCGACCACGTGTAGGCGAGGCCGAACAAAAACGCGCGGCTGAACCGGCGATTGAGGCCCACCTGCAAGCCATTGTAATTGGCGCTCCCGGAGTTCTCGAAATAAGACAGCGAGCTATACCCCAAAAAGGGGCGCAGGAATGTGTCCGGCAACGCCCTGGAAGGCGCCGACGGATCGGCGCTCTGCGGCAGGAACCGAATTCCGTAAGGAAGGGTATTCAAGTCCTGCCCCTGGATTAGGTGCCGGCTCTGCTTGCCGACGTAAGTAACGTCCAGGACCATCTGCATGGGGAGGCTCTGCTGAACACCGAAACTGTAATGGTACGTGCTCGGCACTTTCGGATCCCGCTCGAAGGAGCTCTCACTACCAGGGAAGACGTATCCGGTGGATTGCCGCAGAAGGTCCATGCTGCTGTAGAAGATTTGAGGCGAGAGGACGATTGGCTGAGCGTACGCCGGATACACGGCGTACCTATCGTAGCCGCCGGAGGATTGTTTGGTGACGCCAAAGCCACCCCGGAAGGCCGTCTTCCCGTTTCCAAACACGTCGTAGGCAAAGCCGAACCGCGGCGCTACCTGCACTCCTCGCTGCGAGATGAAGCCACTTTCATAGCCCGCGTCTGTGGAATACACAACGCCAGAAAACGGGTCCCCCACACCCGGTACGAAAGCGCCGATGAGCGGGCTGGGAACGAGCTGGCCGGTTAACGGATTCTGACCTACCCTTGCTCCGCTCGCGTTCACCGCCGGCCGGAAGAGCGGCGATATCCTGCGGGCGTCGTAGCGCTGCGGGTCGAACATCACTGCCCGCCCTATCTGGAAATGCCACGGTGTGCTGCGCATAAACCGCAAGCCAAAGGTCAACGTCAGCCGGGAAGTGGCCTTCCAGACGTCCTGGGCGAACCATTCCACCACGGAATTGATGGCTCGGTAATTGGACCTGGCGTTCGATTCGGTGTAGGACAGGAAATATCCCAATATGGCATTGGAAAAGGCCCAATTGGTGTCCAGCGGATTGTTGACATCGCGCCCGAAATCGAACCTCCCGTTCCAAGCGGACGACTGGCGACCATCCGTCGCCCAGTTTCGTTCGAGGTTGAAGCCGAATTTGAGCGTGTGGCGGTCCCAAACGCTGCTGAAATTATCCGTGAATTGGAACCGCTCATAGGAACGCTTGATCGGCAGCCGGCCGTCTATCGTACGGCTGGGGGCCGCTGGCACGCCACCGTAGGTCGCCTGCGGTATCAGGTTAAAAGGATTCGCCTCAGGATAGAGTTGTCCGAGAGTGAAGCCCAGCTTGGAGCGGTCCACCGGGTCGAAGTACCCCGGCCGGTCTGACACTCCGTTCTGTTTGTCTCCGCTGACACCAAGGATGAGTTCATTGACCAGCTTAGGGGAAAAGATATGGGTCCACTTCACCGCGGCGCTGGCTGACGTATAATGGTGTTCCGCCTCCAGAATCGGCGGTCCGTCGAAAGCGCGCAACTGGTTGAAACCATTGAGCGTCACCCACATCCGCCGCGGCGTAACAGTAACCACGTCATTGTTGGTCGGACGGTAATCCAAAACCAGAAGTTGCAGCCGTTTGGGCATTCGTATCAATTCCTGGAACTCGAAATTGTAAGCACCTTTGGTGATATTGGGATCTAGAGCGTTGGGCAACGGATTCAGCCCCAGCAGCACCCGTCCGTTGGGGTTTATGCGACTAGCCGGCACCACGTTGCCAGGGAACGGCGCACTGATCAGTGGATCCCGGATTGCGATGAGCCTCCCGCCCTGGTCCAGGGTTTGCGAGAAGTTGCCTTCGCGCTCCAATTGAGTCGGGACAGTATACTGCCTTCTGGCGGCCGGCGTTCTGATTCGCCAATCCTCATGCGAATAAAAGAAGAACAGCTTGCTCTTGTCCCGGTTGAACCGTCCTGGAACAAAAATCGGCCCGCCGACACCCCCGCCGATTGTATTGAACCGATGGATGGGCTTCGGCAAGCCATTCCGGTTGTTGAAGAAATCATTGGCGTTGAACTGTTCGTGACGCTTGTAACCATAGACTCTGCCGTGAAAGTCTTTCGTGCCGGACTTGCTCACAATCTGGATGGTCGAGCCCATGTTACTGCCATATTCGGCGGTATAGTTGTCGCTCACCATTTTGACCTCGGCAATCGCAGCCATGCTGACAGGCGATGCGAATAACCCCGGCCAGCTTTGGCTGCTGCCGTTCTGCCCGTCCACGGTAGCGCTGTTCCAATCCAGGCGTGCGCCCGAGGCGGTCGGCGTAAAGCTTCCGACGTTTCCTCCGAGCGATTCCGACGAGCTAAATGAATCTCCGGCTCCGCTCTCGCCCCCTTGGCCCATGGGAATCGTGTTGACCCCGGGCAGGACGCGCAGCACGTTCATCACGTCACGCCCGCGGGCGGCCAACGCGTCCATCTGCGTGTGGCTGATCAGCCCGGTGGTGTCAGCACTCTCCACGCTGACGACCTCACCCTGTTGTGTGACAGTTACAGATTCCACCGTCATTCCCAGAGCCATCTTCAGGTTGCCCAGGGACAATCGCTGGCTGGCAGTCAGAGTGATACCAACAAGCCGGAATTCCTTAAAACCTTGCACTCCGATGGTGAGGGTGTAAGCTCCCGGCTGAACCGCTGCAAAGAGGAAGTCCCCGCTCCCCGAGGTGATGGCCTTTCGAAGCTCTCCCGTGCGCTCACTGACAAGAGAGACCTCTACATTTGGCATGACGGCCTCGGAAGCATCCACCACCGTGCCGCTGATTGTCCCGGTAACGGTCTGGGCCAGCATGTAGTTGCAGGACAAGCACATCAGAATGAAGGCCCCCAGACGCGCCCGCTCTCGATTCATTGTTGGAAACATCGGTCTCAACTCCCGATTTAGTTCCATGACAGTAAAGGCCCTCCAGGCGGTAGTCTACCACGCTAGCTGCTTTGATTCAAGAAAATTTTGGACTCCCGGGTTTTCAGTGGGGTGATCCCCTTTCCCTCGAAGCCGATGCCCGCCCAGCCGCCCTCGCCATCAAGGGTTCGCTTCGCCGCGGAAACAGCGCGCTCCCTTGACTGCTCCGGTTAGCTGGGGAAAGCGCATCTTATACGAGGGAAAGGGGATATAGGTTGGTTCTCCCGCCACTGCCAGCGTGCAGGGCTCCCTTGGCGCCGCTCGGTTGGGCTGTCATCCTCGGGACTTCCCGCTCCCGCGGTGCCTTCCGAGGGGCGGCGGCAGGCGACAAAGGGCCTGGGCCACGCGCAACGGAGAAACGGCCGGGACGGTCTGGCCGCCCCAGCGGCCCAGGGAGGGAAGGGCTCAGCCCGGCTTCGGGCGGCGCTGCTCAGAGTAAGGGGGAACGGAGGTCGGTTCCTCTCCCAAGAAGGTAATGGCTGTTAAGGCATTCCACGGCAATGACTTATGAGTTTGTCAGCCACACGCACGTGCACGGCCTACCGAAGTGGCCGGGATGGGCTGGTGTCCGGGCTGCCGAAAACCATGGCATGCCCGATTTCCATGGACTCCAGACAGCCGGAGTCGGTGGGGCCCGGGTGTGGGGTGCCGGAAGTCAGCTCCCACTGCCGCCCGGCTGAGCGCCTCTTGCCGGAGATCCCGACTCCCACACGTGACGGTGGAGACCCTCACGAAACCCAGGCTGGTTCGCAAGTCCAAACATCTAAAGGGCCTCAGCGACTACCACACTTCTTGGAAAGCAGCCAAAAAAATCGACCCCGAGGCAAGAATCTCTTCGCGGTGGGGAAGGGGCCTTCCCTCGGCCGACGCGCTGGTCCGGACGGGGCCCTCGCAACCGCCCACCCTGAGCCCCCCGGCCCTTCCTCCTAGACGGCTGGCGGTCAGGGTCTCGGAGGGGCTATTTTAGTGTCTGAATCGTCAGGATTTGCAGAAAAGTTCTTGACACCTCCGCTGGCGCCGATGTATAGTCTACTGTCATGAAAGTACTGTTTGCTGCTTTCGTGGGTGTGGTGCTGACCCTGCTGGCAGCGGCACAGCCCAAACACGAGATTACGATTTCCGGCACTTCCTTTCTGATGGATGGCCAGCCGTTTCCTTACACCGGGATCAACTTCTTCAACGCCATCTACAATCCTGCGTTCAACCGAAGCACCGAAGAACGCCGCAAGTGGATGCAAAAGTTCCGCCGATATGGCATCAACGTCTTTCGAATCTGGGGACAATGGGACACTCAGCGCGGCTTCATCGATACCTGCCAGGAATGTACCCTGTATTTCCCCGATGGACGGCTGCGGCAGAACAACGTGGAGCGGCTGAAAGACATCCTGCGGGATGCCGATCAGGAGGAGATGGTGCTGGCCCTCACGCTATTCTCACAGGAAAGCTGGCACGAGAATAAGCGCCTGGGCCGGGACGAGGCGGACCGGGCCGTTTCCGCTTTGACCCGGGAACTGATGCCCTACCGCAATCTCACATTTCAGATTTGGAGTGAGTTCGACGAACGGACGCTCGATCACCTGAAGACCATCAAGACGGTGGATCCCAAGCGCCTGGCTACGAGCGCACCAGCACGCCCGCTGGAAGCGCTAACCGGGGAATTCGCGGCTCTGGACTACCTCACTCCTCACACTTCCCGCCAGCGCGCAGGGAGTCACTGGGAAATCGCTCCCTTGGAAATTGGCTACCTGCTCGCGCGCTATCGCAAGCCGGTTGTGGATGATTCCCCGGCGCGCAATGGAACGCCCAAATTTGGCGGTCCGGCGGAACAGACCTACCCGTTTGACCAGATCATCCAGATCTACAAGATCTGGCAATTGGGAGGCTATGTCCACTACCACCACGACATGTTTCAGACGGGGTATGGCACGCCGCCGGTGCCCCCGAGCGGAATCCCGGACCCTGAATTCAGCCCTTACCACCGGCTGGTCTTGGAGTTCATGGCCCAGCGGGACCGTTACCGGCCCCCGGCCCGCTAATCCGTAGGAGCGGCTCTTGAGTCCTGCGCCACCAACGAAGGCTCGGCTCCCGGCCTCAGCAGCCAGCCTCGCTGAACAAGCCTACTACACCATTCGCGATCTGATCCTGCGAGGCAAGCTGCCGCTAGGCGCGGCCCTGTCTCGTCGCCGCCTGGCGGCCGAGCTGGGCATGAGCATGCTCCCGATTTCGGAGGCCGTACAGCGGCTGGAGAGCGAGGGGCTGCTGGAGAGCAAGCCGCAGGTAGGGACCCGCGTACGCATTCCCACGGAGCAGGACGTGCGCGGTCGCTTTGTCATCCGAGAAGCACTCGAAGGCCAGGCCGCGCGGTTGTTTGCCGAACGGGCCGGCCTGCAGCAGCGGCAGGAGCTGAGGCTGATGGCCGAACACATGGACACGCTGTTCAGCCGCCTGGGTGCGGGCGACGAAGACGCGGAGTTCGCCTTCGCGGCCCACAGCTACCACTTCCAATTGCACTTGCAGATTGCGGAGTATTCCGGCTGTGCGGCGTTGCAGGAGATGATTCAGAAGAACAACGTGCTGGTATTCAACTGGCTCTTCGACGTGGCGGTCCACCAGCTCGCGCGCTCGCCGCGGTTTCACCACGAATTGGCGGAATCCCTCGCGGGGATGGATGCCGACGCTGCCGAAGCAGCCATGCGGGCGCACGTGCGCTACGGCGTGGAAGAGACGGTCCAGGCCATCCAGCTATTGCGGCCCCTCCCAGAAAGAAAGTGGCGTCTGGGTCGCACCGTTGCCAGCGTGGCATCTGAATCAATCCGGTAATGCTATCGGTCGCCAAGACTCTAGCCGCATCTCCCTTTTCACCTGTGCCTATCGGAAATCCCATCCGAGCGAGGCGCGACTGAGCACGGGTGGTGGGGAGCCGAGGGACTGCCGGGAATCCGGTGGATTCGGACGGGAGTGGTCGGGGATCAAGGCGCAGCCGGCCCTCGATGCACTATCCCGGAGTAAGAGAGAGGCACTGCTCCAGGCATCCTGGTTCACAGGGGCAACCGCGCGCTGGTGCTTCGTCACCGGAGAGGGGGCCCTGGAAAAACCGGACGTCCACCGGTGCGGCCGTGCCGCCCGAGCTCCTGTCGCGCCCCACTGCGCCCTGCAGCGTCACCATCGAAGGCCTGAACGCAGAAGTGCTCTTTTTCGGACTGGCGCCTGCGGGTGCCAAATCCGGGCTCGGCCGACTACCCGATGGCTGTCACGTGAGCCGCGCCGTGGGCGAGAGCTACTTGATCCGCTCGTCGCGCTCGACTTTGCCGTCGCGGAGGTGGATGACGCGGTGGGCGTGCATGGCGATGTCGTGCTCGTGGGTCACCAGCACGATGGTGTTGCCTTGCTGGTAGAGGCGCTCGAAGACCCCCATGATCTCGTTGCCGGTGGCGGTGTCCAGGTTGCCGGTGGGCTCGTCAGCCAGCAGAATCGAGGGATTGTTGACCAGGGCCCGGGCAATGGCCACCCTCTGGCGCTGGCCGCCCGACAGCTCGTTGGGCTTGTGGTGCATGCGGTCGAGCAGGTCCACCTGGCGCAAGGCCTGCTTGGCGCGCTCGATGCGGGCCTCCGAGGACATCCCGGCATAGATCAGGGGCAGCTCGACGTTGTGCAAGCCGGTGGCCCGGGGCAGCAGGTTGAAGGTCTGGAAGACGAAGCCGATCTCCTTGTTGCGGATGCGCGCCAGCTCGTCGTCGTTCATGTCGCTCACCAGCCGGCCGTTGATGTAGTACAGGCCGGCGGTGGGCGTGTCCAGGCACCCGATCAGGTTCATCAGCGTGGACTTGCCGGAGCCGGACGGCCCCATGATGGCGACGTATTCGCCGCGCTTGATCTCGACGTCCACGCCCGAAACGGCATGGATCTCCTGGTCGCCCATCAGGTAGGTCTTCCAGAGATCGTAGGTGCGAATGACGATACCGTCGCGCTTCAACTGCTCGCCGCGCTCGATCTTCTCTGCTCTGTCTGCAACTGCTGCATTTGCCATGGTTACTCTCGATTAATCGGTCTTGACCGCTGCCGGCTTGTTATCCACCTTGACCCGG
>Ga0315277_10008140_pt1 | contig 13530 bp, 10 predicted proteins | sample YL17G05_15_MG_FD_203695 | JGI IMG/M metagenome (GOLD analysis project Ga0315277, IMG submission 203695) | Sediment microbial communities from Yellowstone Lake, YNP, Wyoming, USA - YL17G05_15 | ecosystem: Environmental > Aquatic > Freshwater > Lake > Sediment | place: USA: Wyoming | collected...
CACTGTCGTTCTCGCCGGACGGCAAGACGCTGGCCGGGGCGTGCTACGACGTCGTCGCCCGGCTGTGGGACGTGTCATCCGGCAAGGAGCTCAGGACTCTCCGGGTCGGCGGGCCGGTCAGGGCGACCCAGCTCGGCGCGCACTACAGCCAGACGACTTCGGTCGCCTTCTCACCCGACGGCAACATGCTGGTTTCGGGGGGCGTCGATGGCGTCGTTCGCCTGTGGAACGCGGCGACGGGCCAGGAGATGTTCCAGGACGTGGGACATTCGGGGAGCGTCACGGCGATGGCGTTCGCCCGCGACGGCAGGACCGTCGTGACCGGCGGGCAGGACCGGGCGGTCCGCGTGTGGGAGGCCGCAACCGGCAAGCAGGTCATGGCCATGACCAGGCACGAGGCAGGGGTCGCGGCCCTTGCCTGCACCGAGGATGGGAAAACCGTGGCTTCCGCCGGGTCGGACGGCGCCTTGCGCCTCTGGAACGGCTTGACGGGTCAGGAAATCCTCTCGGTGGAGAAGCGCAGCTCGGTAACGCGATGCCTGCGATTCCAGGAGGACCCGCCCGGTCGGGCGGGACCGCCGTCGCGCGGCACGCTCCCGGCGGATGCGAACGCCCGCTCCGGCCCGAAGCTCCTGTGGGCGAGCTACGACGGCGAGACCGGCATGCTGGACCCCGACACCGGCAAGGAGCAGAGGAGAAGGAGAGACCAGGTCATCCCGACGGGGATGCTGTCCGCCGCTTTCTCCAATGACGGCAGGATGCTCGTCACCGGGGAGTACAACGGGCTCTGCCTGTGGTCGATTGCCTCCGGGGACCGGCCGATCGGCATTCCAGCCGGGCAGCAGTGCAGGGGCGTGGGCTTCTCGCCCCATGACGATCTTGTGGCCTGGGCGACCGGGGACGTGTTCGGCCTGGTGGAGGTCGATTCCGGGCGGGAGGTCCTGCGGATGTCCACGTCCCGCAAGCGATGGAACCTGGGCGGTGACATCGCGTTCTTTCCCCACGGGCGGGCCGTCGCCGTCGGAGGCGACGAAGGCGAGATCGACCTGTACGACGTGGTCCAGGGCAGGCAACTGGGAAAGCTCCAGGGCCACGGGGCCGCCATTCACTGCCTGGAGTTCTCCGGCGACGGCAGGTTGCTGGCCTCCTCCAGCGCCGACACCACCGCGCTGGTCTGGGACGTGAGGAAGTACCTGGACAGGAAGCTCCCTGCGACCGCGACGAGCCCCTCTGGGGAGGCCATCGAGGGGCTGTGGACCGACCTCGCCGGCGACGCGGGCAAGGCGTATCAGGCTTCCTGGCGGCTGGTGTCGGCGGACCTCGCCCCGCAGGCGGTTGCGTTCTTCAAGGAACGCCTCAAGCCGATCTCGGCCGCGCCCTCGGACCGGGTCAAGCGCCTGATCGCGGACCTGAACAGCCCCAGGTATGCCGTGCGGACCAAGGCGTACGATGAACTCAGCCGGTTCGGGAGCCTGGCCGAGCCGGCACTTCGCGAGGCGGCCAAGACAGCCGAGACGGAGGAAGCCCGCACGAGGCTGGCCAAGCTGCTTGAGGCCATGCGAGAGACGTTGCTGTCGTCGCCGGAGCTGCTGCGGCAGGCGCGGGCGATCCGCATCCTGGAGCGGATCGGCAGCGATGGCGCCAAGGCCCTGATCCAGGAGCTTTCCCGCGGGGCGCCTTCGGCGCGGACCACCCGTCAGGCGAGGGCCGCCCTGGAACGCATGGCCTTGCGGGACAAGAGCAAGTAAGGACGCTCACCGTGCCATTTCCGCGTTCGACCAGGACGGGCCTCTGCCCGGTGATCGCGTCGCTGGTCTGTCTTCTGGCTTCGCGCGTCGCGGGCGCTCCTGTTGCGGACGGCAATGTGCCCGATGCGCTGCCCCGCCATGCGATCGCGAGGCTGGGCAACCTGAACTTCCAGCACGGTGCGAAAATCCGCGCGGTCGCATGGTCCCCCAACGGCAGGCTGATCGCCTCCGCCGGCGCCGAGTCCGCACGCTCGACCCAGCAGGCGAAAGCGGCCCTCGGGCGTTTGGCGGCCCGCGCCCAAACCGCAAACTGATTCAGCAGGGATGCATGGGATGCAGGGGATAGGAATTCCGGAAGAGAGAATACCGAGTAACGAAGACTGAATAAGGAATGTCGAGGCGCCCCTTCGGAGTTCAGCGTTCGATATTCTCTGCCGTTCATCCCCTTCATCCCCCGTATGCCTGCTATCTCTCCGGCCAGGCGGCGCGGCCGATGAGCTTGACGAACCGCACGTCGCACAGTTCTCGGCGGGTGGTTTTCCGGCCGTTCCTCTGCACGACCCACAGGGTCTGCACCTCGGGCCCGCCGACGGGCAGGACGATCCGCCCGCCGTCGGCAAGCTGGTCGATCCACGGCTGGGGGACCTCGGGCGCGGCCGCCCCGCAGATGATGCCGTCGAAGGGCGCCTCCTCCGGCCAGCCGACGCTCCCGTCGCGCGTGCAGATCGTCACGTTGTTGACGTTCAGGGCGCCCAGCGCGGCCATCGCGCGCTCGGTCAGCTCCTCTATCCGCTCCAACGCATAGACGTGCCTGACCAGCCGGGCGAGGATCGCCGTCTGGTATCCGCTGCCGGCCCCGATGTCCAACACACGGTGGTGCGCCTGGGGGTCCAGTTCCTGCACCATCAGCGCCACGACGTAGGGCTGCGAGATCGTCTGCCCGAAGCCGATCGGCACGGGGTAGTCACCGTAGGCCTCGCCGGCTCGCTCCGGAGGCATGAAATGCTCGCGGGGCACTTCCGCGAACGCCCGCAGCACCCCTTCGTGGCGGATGCCGCGAGAGCGTAGCTGCTCCTCCACCATCTCCCGACGAGCTGCGGCCGGCATTTCCTTCTGGTCGGTCACCACTGTACATTATAAGCGGACGGGACAGGTTCGCCCGTCTTTCCTGTCCGGCTTTGAGACATCGAAGCCGCTGATCCAACGCCACCAGTGGGAGTAGCCCGAGATGGCCAAGCGACGGCTGATGACGCTGCTGACGGACTTCGGCACGCGCGACCCGTACGTGGCCGCGATGAAGGGCGTCGTACTCCAAGGCTGTCCCGCCGCGGAGTTCGTGGACATCTCCCACGACGTGCCCCCTCATGACGTGCTGGCCGCGGCGTTGATCCTGGGACATTCGGCCCCGTTCTTCCCGCCCGACACGCTGCACGTCGTGGTGGTGGACCCGGAGGTGGGGACCAGGCGGTGGATTCTGGCGGGGCGGTTCGGCGGGCAGACGTTCCTGTTCCCCGACAACGGGGTCATCAGCGTCGTCTCCGCGAAGATGCCCCTGGAGGCCCTCGCCATCGTTCGGAGCACGCAGCACCTGCCTGGCCTTCGGCCGTCGGCGACCTTCCACGGGAGGGACATCTTCGCGCCCGTAGCGGCAATGATCCTGAACGGCCTGGACATTCACCGCCTCGGCCCGCCGCCCGACACGTACAAGCTGCTGGACATCCCCGTCCCGTCCAGGCATGGCGAGGGGGTCACCGGGCAGGTGATCTACGTGGACCGGTTCGGGAACCTCATCAGCAACATCCCGGAACGGATCGTGCGGGAGCGGTTCGACCCGGACCTCGTGCGCGTGACCTGCGCGGGGCGCGACGTCGGCGCCCTGCACGTCTCCTACGGGTTCGTGCCCAAGGGCGCGCCGCTGGCGCTGCTCAACTCGATGGGCCTGGTCGAGGTGGCCGTCAACCAGGGCCGGGCCTGCGAGACGTTCAACGCGGGCGTCGGGGCCGAAGTGACCATCTCGGCCCGGCAAGGGCCAAGGGGGTCCTGATGGGACGCCGACCCCCCCGGCAGCGTCTGGTTGAGCTGGACAAGGCCTGCGTCTGGCACCCGTTCACGCCGATGAAGCAGTACCTCGCGGGCGAGCCGACGATCATCGAGGCGGCCGAGGGGTTCGAGCTCATCGACACCAAGGGCCGCCGCTACATCGACGCTTCCGGCAGCCTGTGGTGCAGCGTCCACGGGCATCGGGTCCCGCGGATCGACGCGGCGATTCGCGCTCAACTGAAGAAGGTCGCCCACTCGACGCTGCTTGGCCTTGCGTCGTCGCCGAGCATCGAGCTGGCCGAGCGGCTGATCCGCGTCGCCCCGGCGGGGCTGAAGAAGGTCTTCTACAGCGACAGCGGCGCGGCGGCGGTCGAGGTCGCGCTGAAGATGGCGTTCCAGCACTTCCGGAACGTCGGTCGGCCGCGGCGCACGCGGTTCATCGCCCTTCGCGAGGGCTATCACGGCGACACGATCGGCTCGGTCAGCGTCGGCGGGATCGACCTCTTCCAGAGGACCTTCCGGCCGCTGCTGTTCGAGACGACGTTCTTCGACTCGCCCAACCCGTACTACCATCCCGCTGGCCCGGACGCGGGGCGGGCGGTGCTGCGCCGGATCGACGCGACCCTCGCTGCGGCGGACGAGCAGTACTGCGCCGTCATCGTCGAGCCGCTCGTCCAGGCCGCCGCGGGGATGCTCACCCACCCCGGGGGCTTCCTCCGCGGCCTGCGGGAAGTGACGCGGAAACACGGGCTGCTCCTGATTGCCGACGAGGTCGCAACCGGCTTCTGCCGCACGGGCAGGCTCTTCGCCTGCGAGCACGAAGGCGTCACGCCGGACCTCATGTGCCTGGGCAAGGGGCTTTCCGGGGGATATCTCCCGGTGTCGGCGACGCTCACCAGCCAGGAGATCTTCGATTCCTTCTGCGGTGAGGCGGATGGGTCGGGATACGCCGGGCGGACGTTCTTCCACGGGCATACGTTCGCCGGGAACGCCCTGGGGTGCGCCGCCGCGGCCGCGAGCTTCGACCTGATCTTCTCCAACCGTCTCCTGGATAAGTTGCCCGCGAGGATTGAGAAGGTGCGCTTGCGGCTCGGCGAGTTGTCCGACCATCCCCACGTCGGGGACATCCGGCAGTGCGGCATGATGGTCGGCATCGACCTGGTGGCCGACCGGGAGCGGAAGCGTCCATTCGGCCCGGACCTGCGCGTGGGCTCGGCAGTGTGCGAGCGTGCCCGCAGACATGGCATTCTCATTCGCCCGCTGGGCGACGTGGTGGTCCTCATGCCGGCGCCGGGAATGGACTCACCGACGCTCGACAGGCTGCTGGATGGAGTGATTGCGGCGATTCATGAGAACTTCCGGAAAAGGCCCGTTTGACTTCGACGTCTCCAGGCGCCCCGCGCTCCCGCAGGCGAGCGGCCTGTTCGTCACCGGCACGGACACCGAGGTGGGCAAGACGCTCATCGCAGGCGCGATCGCCAGGCGCCTGCGGCGCTCCGGCCGGCGGATCGAGGTCTTCAAGCCCGCCGCCACCGGATGCCGGCGCACGCGCGAAGGCCTGGTGAGCAGTGACGCGGAATTCCTGGCCGCCTGTGCGGACTCGCGGATGACGCTCGCGGACATCACGCCGCTGCGTTTCAAGGCGGCCCTCGCGCCAAACGCCGCCGCGGAGCGGGAGCGCCGGTCCGTGGATCTGGAGGCGATCTTCGAAGCCTATTCGCGAGTGGTTGCGGCGGCGGACGTCGTGATCGTCGAGGGCGTCGGCGGGCTGCTGTGCCCCATCAGCAACGACTTCTGGGTCGTCCACTTCGCCAGGATGGTGAACCTGCCCGTGGTCATCGTCGCCAGGGCCGGACTGGGCACGATCAACCACACCCTCCTTACGCTCCACGCCGCCCGCTCGGCCGGCCTGAATGTGGCCGGTGTGATCATCAATCGCTATTGGATCGACCCGGAGATTCGGGAACAAATTGCTCAATCCGGATGCGAAGGTGGGACTCGCCCCGACAAACAACGTCGGGACTCGTCCCAGCCTACGGGGCCGGAGGACTCACGGTACGTCAAGGGGGATGAGGACCTGGCCATGTACACCAACCCCGCGCAGATAGCCGAGCGCGGGCGCGTCGAGGTGCTCGCCATCGTGCCGGAGGAGCAAGGCAACTCCGTGGAGAACCTGACGATTGGGAAGGACACGCAGTTCGCCATCGACCAGGTCGATTGGGAACGGATCATCGGGATTGAGGATTGAGGATTGCAGATTGCGGATTGCGGATTGCAGATTGATGGAGCATGGGTCGGCCGGTTGTCCTCGATCTGCAATCCTCAATCTCCAATCTGCAATAGGCCGTAGCGTTCCGGCAGGAGGCGGTCGTCCTCCTGGGGGACCAGGTAAAGCCGGGTCGTCTTGTCACCGTCGCGGGCCTCGGCGCGGACCTGGAAGTTCCACAAGCCCGCGGCCTTGGGGTCGCCTCCGACCTGGGAGATCGGGATGACCGCCTCGACGGTGCATTCGGTCTCCGTCTTCCTCACGGCGACGAGGAACCCCTGCTTGCCCTCCGCGGGTGAAGGTTTGACCGGGACCGTCGCCGCCGGGCCGTAGCGCTGGATCAGCCTGCCTGACTGCCCGCCCTGCGTGTCGAAGGAAAGCAGCAGTTGCGTCCAGGTGTCGCGGTCGGCGTCGATGGCGAGGTCAATCTTCCACGACCGCTGTGGGGCGAAGCCCCCCCGGCCCTCGGGTCCGGCAAGCGGCAGGCGAAACGCAAGGACCACGTTGAACGGGGTCCGGATCGCCTGGACCGAGGCGCCCTTCGTCTCAGGCGGCTGATTCCCATCGCGCCCGACCAGCGGCGTCGGCGGCACCTTCTGCCAGCACTGCTCGGTCAGAAGCCCGTCGATCTTCCCCGCCTCGTTCACCGTCCAAGCCGTCAGCTTTTCGGGGACGTACTTTGCATCCCGCGCCGGGGCCAACAGGGAAAGCTCCAGGTCCGCCCGGTTCCGCCAGGCCGGGTGGTAAGGTTCGGCGGCAAGCTTCTTGAGGACTTCGATGGCATCGGCCTTTCGCCCGCTTGCCAGGAGCACCTTCGCCAGGAGCATCAGCCCGTCGTCCGTCGTGCTCCAGGGTCCCATGTCGGCGTAGCGCTTGGCGGCGAGGGCCAGGTCCAGGCCCTTTTCCAGCCTGCTGGGTTCCTGCGAGGCAAGCTGCGCCCGCCACTCGGCCGAGATCATGGAGGCCAGCGTTACCACGCTGATCCGCTCGAACATGGGGTGGCGGCGGCCGAACTGGAGGAACGCGTCGCGCGCCTCGGCGGCCTGGGCGAGGCGGCCCTCCTCCAGCAGCCTTGTCCAGGCGAGGATCAGGCGGTCGGCGGGAAGGGGATCGTCGCTCGCCTTCCGCGCGGCGTCCAGAAGCTGCGGCAGGACGGTGGCGATTCGCCCGGCTGCGGCTGCGCGAAGGGTCGCCGCGGCGGACAGGCTGCGACGTTCATCGTCCACGGGTTCGGCCCCCAGGCGGGCGCCGGTCAGCCCGGACGTGAACAGCGGGCGGAAGGAACTCTCCGTCCTGCACTTGTACGCGCTGTAGCGGCCGGGACGGTCCGGCAGGTCGAACCACGGCAGGCGCCAGATCGCCTCCAGGGCTATCATCTCCAGCGACGTGGATTCGCCCGCGGGGAACGCCGCTGTGTCGATGAGCGTGGTCAACTCCTTGCGGTCCAGGCTGTCGGGTGGCTCCCACGGCAGACGCCACTGCTCGTTGGTCTGTAGGCCCACGAAGACGCGCTGGACCTTCCAGGGCTTCAGTCCGGCCTGGGCGAGTTCCTTGAGGGCGTCCTCGCGGGCGGCCAGTTCCGCGGCGGCCTGTGCGAGTCGGGCCACCAGACGGCATTCCGCGCGCGGTCCGGCGGTTCCCGCGGCGTCCGGGCCCACGGCCAGCACCGCGGGACGGTACAGGCGAATCGCGGCAGCCAGTTGACGCAGCATCTCCTCCTCGGCAGGGGAGTCCAGGTGCGCCGACCAGGCGCCCAGCACGTCCTTCTCCGTAAGCGATTGGGCATGGGGCAGGACGGCCTGGGATGTGAAGTCCCCAAGGGCGAGCACGGCGCCGGCCCCCGCGCGGATTGCGGCAGCGCGGAGCGGCTGGTCGGGCGGGGCGCCGCCCTCGTCGGCCGGCACGGTCGCGAACACGACGGCCACGCTGCACCCCGCCAGCGAGTGCGCGGCGATCGCGGGGTAGAGGCTCTTGTCGGCGGCGGAAAGCACGAATAGAACGTCGGTCTGCTCCGTCCCGCGGACGAGCTTCCATCTCTTCCCGCCGTCCTGGGACCGCCAGATTCGCCCGCCGTCCCCCGCGGCCAGCAGCGTGTCCTTGTCCAGGCACTCCAGCGCGTGGATCGCCCCAGCCTCCGGGGCAGGCAGCAGGTTCCAGCTCTGCCCGCCATCGGCGGTATGGGGGATCACGCCCAGCAGCCCGCCCGCGATCCAGGCCTGCCCGTCGGGCCCGAAGGCGATCGCCTCGAAGTCCGCGCACCGGGCCGTGCCGCGAGGCAGGGGCGCGGACATCGGCGTCCAGGGCCTCCCCGTCGGCCTGCTCCGCAGGATGATGCCGTTCTCGCCGACCGCCCAGCACTGCTCCTCGTCCGCAAAGCGGGCCGCCCGGAGGTCCAGCCGCCCGGACAGCTCCTGCGGGTGGATTCGCGGCTCGCCCAGGTTCCGCAGGCTGACGACACGCAACTGCCGCCCGACGACGTACCCGTAGCGGAACGTGCGGAAGTCGGAACCCAGAAGGTAGCCGGTGCTGCTCAGTTCGACCGGCTTCCAGGCTTTCCCTCCCGATGTCGTCTGGACGAGTCCCCCAGGGATTATCGACCGGGCCTCGCCGAAGACGGCCCCCAGGTCGCCCGAGAATACGCCGCCGTAGAGCCACCCTGCGGGGCCGGGGGGGACGGGACTGAGCGTCCTGCCACCGTCTTCAGTGCGGAGGATGACGCCGACGCCGGCCCCGCCGGGATGTCCGCTGACGGCCCGGCCGCCGAAGAAGTACACCGCTCGCCCGTCAGCCCAGGCGGCCTGGAAGCTTGCCGAGCCCCTGCCTGCGGCGGGAGCGGTTGTCCCGGGCGCAGAGGCCGGCTCACCCTTACGGGCGGCGTCCGTGCCGGTGCCGACTGCGCCCGACGAGTCGCCCCGGCACACATGCCAGGTCGTGCCATTGTCCTCGCTGCGGAGGATCAGCTCGTCGTCGCCGACGGCCCAGATCGTCCGGGAAGGCCCATTGGGATCGCCCTGGGCGCACAGCCCGCGCAGGGCCCGCCCGCCCGCTTGCGCGGAGGCATCCGGCAGGCAGCACAACAAGAGGGAGGAGGCGATGATCGCGCGCCGCATCCTGACATGATAACAGTCGGCGCGGCCAGACAGGAGCGCCTTGTCGGGCAAGACGCACGGGCTGTTGACCGCGAGGCTCAGGAGCCGGCAGGTTTCGAGGAGGTGGCCGTCGCCGTCGAAGGCATCGAGGAGGGCGCCCGTTCCCGCCCGTAGTACTCCCGGATGACCTGCATCGCGGGCTTGCCGCAGGGGATATAGTCGGTGCCCTTCTTCTCGTCGATGACCTGGGCGGGGCTGTTGCGCCACTCCCACACGAGGAATCCGGCCACCGCCTTCTCACCGAACCAGGTCTGGAAGAACGCGTCGAAGCAGTTCTTCTGCGCCTGGGGGTCCGGCTTGTCGGAGGAGCGGTAGTAGTCCCAGGGATACTGAGCGCAGGTTTCCTGGTTCGGCCAGCCGACCTCGGTGAAAAGGATGGGGCGGTTGATCTTCGCCTGCCATTCGAGGATTTCCTTCTTGATCGGCTTCCAGGCCTCCATCAGGACGTCCATCGTCGGCTTCTTCCCGCCGGTCAGGTCGTAGTAGGTGGTCATCCCGATAATGTCCAGGTCGTCCCACCATGCAATGGGCTTGTAGTGGTCCCAGTTGGAGGAATAGCTCAGTCTGCCCTTGTCGTGCTTGAAGGCCTTCCGGACCTGCTTTATCAGCCCCCGCCAGCGGTCCTCCTGGGTCTCGGTGGAGACCAGTTCCGAGCCGACCATGAGGATTTCCACCTTTCCCTGCTCGCAGAGGTTGGCGTAGTGGAGGACGTAATTGGTGTAGTCCTCCCACCAGTCGTCCCAGTTGCCGGGGTTGATCTTTCCCCGCCACTCCCCCTCGCGCGGACTCTCCAGAAGGACGATGGGCATCAGGACCGTGCGGAGGCCCCGTTTGCGGGCGTGGTCAAAGAGCCTAATAAGCTTCTGGTCGCTGGGCGCCTTGCGGGCCTCGATGAAGATGCTGGCCGAGCCCGCGTTCTCCTGGTAGGCGGCCACGACGAAGCAGACGGTGTTGGCGCCGGTCTGGGCTATCTCGTCAATGTACTCCTCGTAGGGGTGGTTGGGGTCGCTGTAGTAGAGTTGGATCGAGATGCCGCGGAACTCCCCGGCGGCCGAGGGCCTCTGAGGCGGCCCGCCGATCGCGTTCTCCTTGACGCCGGCCCCGCCTCGCAGGTAGCGGAAGCCCATCGCCGCTCCCACGATCAGGGCGAAGATCGCCAGTACCAGCAGTCTGTCCCTTCCCATGATCTTCCGTGCCTCGCCCAGGTGTCCGGGCCCGTTCCGGTCATTCCCCTGAAAATACATTGCGTTTGAGGAGTTCGCCATACACTTTCCATTCGTCGCCGGGGAGCCGCGATGGTTCCATCGCTCGCCTTGACCCGCGCAAAGGCCGGGGTATAATACCGCCGCGGCACCCGTTTTTCCGCAGGCAATTTGGCCGTTTCCGGGCAGGAGTGTAACAATGGCGGACAAGAACGCGAGCAAATTCGGCGAGGAACCCATCTCGTTGGAGCCGGACAAGGCAAGAGAGGCCAAGCCCTCTTCCGTCCCTGCCGGCCGGCAGAAGGCGGATGAAGATGAGCCGGTCGGCCTCGTCGAGGGCGGCGAGGACAGGCCCAGCGCCGTTCGCTCCCTGGGCGCCGGCGCGGCGAAGGTCAGCACCCGCAAGGAGAAGTTCAGGCGTTCCCTCAATCTCAGCGGGAAGGGCGCCACGCGGTGCCGCATCTTCTACTCCAAGATCGCCGTCGCCCCGCTGGAGCACCTGGAGACCCAGATAAACGATTGGCTGGACGGCGAGGACGTCGATGTCAAGCAGGTCGGGCACATCATCGGCAACATGGTGGGCAAGACCATCGAGCCGAGCCTGATCGTGATGGTCTGGTACTGACCTTGCGGCAAAGCGCAATCCGTAGGCTGGGACGATTCTCGATGTCGTTTATCGGGACGAGTCCCACCTTCACCGTACTTGACCATACATGCCCACGCCGACGGAGGCGCGGGCGTGCTATCTGCCGGCCTCCCGGGTTGCCGCCGCCTGCTGCTTGCTCTCGACTGCCGGCTTCTCCGCGTTCTGCGGGGGTTCCACGGGCAGCGTCAGCGTGAACTCCGCCCCGTGACCGGGGGAGCTCTTGAGCGTCAGGCGCCCGCCCAGCAGGTTGGTCAGCTCCTTGGAGATGGCCAGTCCCAGCCCGGTGCCGGAGGACTCCCTCGTGAGCGTGCGGTCCACCTGGTAGAACTTCTCGAAGATGCGCTGCTGCTCGGCCTCGGCGATGCCCGGGCCGGTGTCGCTGACCGAGACGGAGACTTCCTCCACCGCGCCGGCGTGGGTGGCGCCCTCCCGGCGGCTTGCCAGCGTGACGCGCCCGCCGACAGGGGTGAACTTGATCGCGTTGGACAGAAGGTTGTAGAGGATCTGCTGGAGCTTCCCCCCGTCGGTGACGATGATCGGCAGGTCCGCCGCCAACTCGCCTTGCAGGTCGAGCTGCTTGTTGTCGGCCAGGGGCTTCATCAGCGCCAGCAGCGTCTGGCAGGTGTCGGTGACGGAGACCTTGTCGAAGCGTGCGACGGCCCTTCCGGCCTCGATCTTGGCCAGGTCCAGCAGGTCGTTGATCATGGCCAGGAGGTTCTTGGCGGCGATGCTGACGTTCTGCCCGTAGCGCCGGACGCGATCGTCGGCTGACTCGCACAGCAGGTCCGCGAAACCGATGATGCTGTTGAGCGGGGTGCGCAGCTCGTGGGAGACGTTGGCGAGGAACTCGCTCTTGACCTGGTTGGCCTGGTGGAGCGTGACGTTGACCTCGGCCAGTTCGTTGAGCTTCAGGTCCAGCGCCCTGTTGGCCGACCGCAGCTTCTCGCGCTCGTCGGCGATGGCGGAGAGCATCTCGTTGAAGCTGTCCCCAAGGCGCTGGAGTTCGTCGGCGCTGCGGATGTTGCTCCGGACGGTCAGGTCTCCCTCCGCCACCTTGTCCGCCATGTCGCGCAGTCTCCCCACCGGCCGGAGGATCACCCGCTGCATGATCACCGCGAAGACGATGACGGCCACCAGCGCCGCCAGCACCCCCCCGATCACCAGCGCGCCGCGCGTCCACCAGACCAGCGGGCCCGAGGCGGCCGTTCCGGGCATCCCCACGTCGATCATCGCCACCAGCTCGTCCACCTGCGTGGGGAGCTGCTTGGCCGGGTCCGCCTGCTTATGGCAGTTGGCGCAGGTCGTCTCGATCCGCACCGCGCGGAAGCACCGGTACAAGACCGCTCCGCGCTCGTCCTCGACCTTGATGACGGTCTGGTCCTGCCGGGGGTTCCGCTGGAACGCCTTCAACGCCTGGTCGGCGGGCGGGTCCAGGGAGCCTGCGTCGCGCTTGAGTTGCAGGAACAGCGGGCCTCTGCGCCCCTGGCTCTGCGCCTCCCCGACGTACAGCCCGACCAGTTCGCTCTTCCCGCGGGCCTTCTCCTTCTGGCTCTCGTCGGAATGATACCTGACCCATTCGTTCAGGCGCAGGCGAGCCAGCTCCGCGGCGGGGCGCTGGAGGCTCTGCTCGGCAAGAAGCTCCGTGAAGTACCACGGTACGGCAAGCGCCGCGGCGATGATCCCCAGCACGGCCGTCCCGAAGAGCAGCCGCAGCTTTGTCGCCAGCGTGATTCTTACGAAGGTCTTGGCCATACCGGCGCCATTCTACCGTCCGCCGGGCACTGGAACATAGGACGCCGGGAGCAGGCGGCGGCACGCGGCCGGATTCTCGACGCCCGGGCCCGTCACGCGCCCGTCGCGGCCATTGGGCGCCTTGGTTTGGCGCTCGCCGCTTCCTGACTACCGCCGGCGAAGATAGATCTCGCGGATGTCGCGGAGGGTGTATCCGGAGTCGTTCGCCTGGCGGATCAGCTTGATGCGCTTCACCAGCGCCCGGTCGAACATCCTCCCGCGGCGCCCGGGGCCTCGGATCGGCGCGACCAGACCGAGCATGATGTAATACTCCACGGTCTGTCTGCTGACGCCCGCGGCGTGAGCGGCCTCGGAGAGCCGCATCAGCCGGACTTCGGCGGACCTTTTTCGCGCGATGGACATGTATGCAAGATTTATCGCCACGGCCGATGGAAAAACTTTAGCCCCCGCCGTCCGAGGGGTAGAATCCCGGCGATGGAATCGCTGCGCACGACCTTCTTCGAGGACCCGCTCTACGTCTATGTCGCGCTGGGCTTTCTGGAGCTGGTCCTGGCGGCGGTCTGGTGGGAGCGGAGGAGTCGCCGGTGGCGATTGTCTCTGCTGGCGCCGCCGCTGCTGGCGGCGATCGTCTTCGCCGTTGAGGCGGCCGTGGTGACGGACCGCGAGCTTATCGTCGCCGCCGCTCGCCAGATCGCCCGCGACGTGGAGCATGGCAGGACCGACGCGG
>Ga0315277_10008141_pt1 | contig 13529 bp, 9 predicted proteins | sample YL17G05_15_MG_FD_203695 | JGI IMG/M metagenome (GOLD analysis project Ga0315277, IMG submission 203695) | Sediment microbial communities from Yellowstone Lake, YNP, Wyoming, USA - YL17G05_15 | ecosystem: Environmental > Aquatic > Freshwater > Lake > Sediment | place: USA: Wyoming | collected...
ATCCGCGCCCCCCTCGAGTCGAACGACACCTGGGCGGCGGTGGAGGCGTACCGGGCGCTGGGGGCGGAGATAGAGGCGGCGGGCCCCTCGGCCCATTCGGCAGGCTCAGGGCAGGCTGCGCTCAGGGTGAACGTGAGAACGCCCGCCCTACAGTAGGGACGCGAAAGGAAGAGTGTCCAGTGCCGTTGGTGAAGGAAGCGAAGCAGGCGGTGATCGCCGGGAATAAGACGGCGGAGAATGATACGGGGTCGCCTGAGGTGCAGGTGGCGCTGCTGACGGCTCGCATCGAGCAGCTCCAGGGGCATTTCAAGGTGCATAAGAAGGATCATCACTCCCGGCGAGGGATGCTGATGATGATCGGCCGCAGGCAGCGGCTGCTGGATTATCTGAGCCGGACGAGTGTCGCCCGTTACCGGGTGCTGGTGCAGAAGCTGGGGCTGAGAGATAAGACCCGGTCGGCGGGGAAGAGACAAGAGCAGCACTAAAGCAGGGAAGATGGGGCTCCATGGGAGCCCTTTCTGTTTGTATAACCACGTAGGGTGACGCGAGGGAGAAGGCCTCGAGTAAGCCGTGGAGACCGGACCCGCTCCCCGGGAACTTTCCTGAACCAATGTGTGCCGAAGGCGTGGGCGGTCGGCAGACATAGGTGCAGGGGTGTTCTTGAGGGGACGGGTCGGGGTCGCGCTGAGTAGTCGAGCAGCGGCTGGGTCGGGGTCCACTCCACTTGCGTTGCCCGGATAGGCAGGAGAGCCTTGGCAATCGCAAGTTGTGAACTCGACGGGAGAACGATCTCCCTCGAGACGGGTACGTTGGCAAAGCAGGCGGATGGTTCGGTCTGCGTCCGGTTGGGGGACACGATTGTGTTGGTCACCGCCACCATGGCGGCGCCTCGGGAGGGGATTGACTTCTTTCCTCTGCTGGTGGACCTCGAGGAGAAGATGTACGCGGCTGGCAAGATCCCCGGAGTGCGGTACATCCGGCGAGAGGGGCGTCCGAGCGAGAACGCGATTCTCACCGCGCGACGGATTGATCGGGCGATGCGGCCGCTGTTTCCGAAGGGGTTCCGGAACGACGTGCAGGTGATTGCGACGGTTTTGTCGGCGGATCCGGACAATGCGCCGGACCTGCCGGCGATGGTGGGGGCATCGGCGGCGCTGTCGGTTTCCTCGATTCCATTCCTTGGCCCCGTGGGAGCGGTGCGAGTGGCGCGGGTTGGGGAGAAGTTTGTGATCAACCCGACCTATGGGGAGCGGGATGAGAGCGCGCTGGACATGACGGTGGCGGTGTGCCCGACCGGGGTGGTGATGCTGGAGGGGATGGCGGATGAGCTTTCCGAGGAAGTGGTGATGGAGGCGATCAAGTTCGCCATGCCGTACGCGCAGACGGTGCTGGAGATGCAGGTGAAGCTGGCCGGGGAGGTGGCGAAGGAGAAGGTGAAGTATGCGGCGGTGGCGGTGAGCGAGGAGATGCGGGCGGCGGTGGGGCGGTTTGGGGAGCGGATTCGCGCGGCGCTGCAGGACCCGGACAAGAAGGCGCGGGAGAACGCCACCCAGGAGGTGGTGGTGGCGCTGAGCGCGGAGCTGGCGGAGAAGTTCCCGGAGCGGGCGCCGGAGATCAAGATGGCGCTGGACGAGCAGGTGTACAAAGAGCTGCGGGACATGATTCTGAAGACGGGGGTGAGGCCGGATGGGCGGAAGGCGGAGGATATCCGGGAGGTGACGTGCGAGGTGGGGCTGCTGCCGCGGACGCACGGGTCGGCGCTGTTCGTGCGGGGGCAGACGCAGGTGATGTCGGCGGTGACGCTTGGGGGGGTGGGAGACGAGCAGTTGATTGACGACATAGGGGTGGTGGAGTCGAAGAGGTACATGCACCACTACAACTTCCCGCCGTTCAGCGTGGGGGAAGTGAAGCCGCTGCGAGGGGCGAGCCGGCGGGACATCGGGCACGGGTCGCTGGGGGAGCGGGCGCTGCTGCCGATGCTGCCGGAGGAGGAGGTGTTTCCGTATACGATCCGGGTGGTGTCGGAGGTTTTGGAGAGCAACGGATCGAGCTCGATGGCGAGCGTGTGCGGGAGCAGTCTGTCGCTGATGGATGCGGGGGTGCCGATACGGGGTGCGGTGGCGGGGATCTCCATCGGGATGGTGAGCGATGGGCCGCGGTATCAGCTGCTGACAGACATCCAGGGGGTGGAGGATTTCAGCGGGGAGATGGACTTCAAGGTGGCAGGGACGCGGCAGGGGATCACGGCGATGCAGATGGACGTGAAGCTGGCTGGGTTGACGGTGGAGCAGATGAGCGGGGCGTTTGCGCAGGCGCGGCGGGCGCGGGAGTTCCTGTTGGATCGGATGAATGAGTGCATCTCGGCGCCGCGGCCGGAGCTGGCGCCGCATGCGCCGCGGGTGTACACGGTGGTGATAGACCCGGAGAAGATCGGGGACGTGATCGGGCCGGGGGGAAGGATGATCAAGAAGATCGAGGCGGACTTCGGGGTGAAGGTGGACATCGAGCAGGACGGGCGGGTGTTCGTGGCGGCGACGGATCAGGAGTCGGGGGAGAAGGCGGTGAAGCTGATCCGGGACATCACCCGGGAGTTGACAGTTGGGGAGGTGTACCAGGGGAAGGTGGTGCGGGTGGTTCCGTTCGGGGCGTTCATCGAGCTGATGCCGGGGCGGGACGGGCTGCTGCACATTTCGCAGATGGCGCCGCACCGGGTGGAGAGGGTGGAGGACGTGATGAACCTTGGGGATGTGGTGGAGGTGAAGATCATCGAGATCGATCCTCAAGGGAAGGTGCGGTTGGCGAGGAAGGATGCGGTTGGCGCGGAGGCGGAGGTGCCGAGGAGAAGTGGAGGGGGCGGAAGGGACCGAGACCGGGGTGGCCGCGGCCGCGGGGGCGGGGGCGGACGCCGGTAGCAGGGCTTGCTAACGCTGGTGAGAAGGCGCCCGAGTCGCGGTGCGACTCGGGCGCTTGTTGTTGGGGGCCGAGCAATCTCTCCGCCCGGAGCGCAGCAGGGAGAGGGCGAACACGGCGATCCACAAGACGAGCGATAGCAGGCTCAGCAGCCTACCGATGACTAGGCCGGCAGGCTGATAGAGGAACTCGACGGTGTGCTGCCCGGAGGGAAGGGCCGCGCCCATGAGGACGGTGTCCACAGTGAGGAGGGGAGCGGGCGCGCCGTCGAGGCGGAGGCGCCAGCCGTTGTCGCAGCGCTCGTTGAGCACGAGCAGGCAGTCGCGGCGGGCCTGGGCGCGGACGATGACGCGCTCCGGACGCGGTTCTTCGAAGGCGAGCTTGACGTCAGCCGGCCCGGCGCCGAGCGGGAGAGGGAACGGCCCCTGCACTACCGCGGTGTGGCGCAGTGCGCCCGCGCGGTTCAGCCCGGCGGTGTGGGAGAACGCCTCCTGAGGTGATGAGACAGAGACTACGTGGCTAACGGCGAAGACGCGGGGGAAGGCGGCGGGGTTGCGGTAGATGAGGAAGGCGCCGGCCCGGCGTGCGGGCAGGCCTGGCAGAGCCATCTCAGGGGGCAGGACAAGGTAGCGCACGCCGAGGAGTGAGAGCAACGCCAGGTCGCCGGTGCGGATGCCATCGCGGGCAGCGGAGAGAAACGACGCTTGCGCAGGGTCGGTGAAGCGTTGGTAGGCGTCAATGACGCGAAGGCGGTATGACTGCGGGACGTTCAGGGGGAGGAGCAGGCGCGCCTCCAGCCAGCCGTCGGGGTTACGGAACCAGCCCCCTGGTGGAACCCAGCCGGCATCAATGGTGATGGGCTGGACGACGGTGGCACGCCACCAGGTCCGGTCGGAGCCAAGGGCCTCGACGACCGGGTTGGGTGTGGCGAAGAACGTCGGGTGGGCGAGGGAGATGAGGGTGCGATCGAACCAGAGTAGGTCAGAGACGGAGAGAACCGCCAGCAGCACAGCAAGGGCGGCGGCGCGGCGAGGAGGTGAGAGCCAACGCATGCGTGACAGCGTCTGCCACCCGAAACCGACGAGGAGAGCGGCGGCGAAGGTGAAGACCATGAGGTAGCGAGTCGGGGCGCGGAAGTAGGAGAAGCCGGGAAGGAGGCGCAGGAGATAATAGAGCGGGTTATGGTGGGCGAGGGCCAGCACCAGCCCAAGCAGGGCGAGCGCCAGCAGGGGCCAGTTGGAGCGGCGAGTGGCGCCGATCAAGGCGAGGGCGAGGGGAAGGAGGCCGATGTAGAGGACGTATCCCCAGAAGTAGTCTTCGCCTCGATAGCTGTCAAAGGCAACAGAGCCTTGCCAGTTGGGGGCGATCAGGCCGAGCAAGTGTTTCGGCAGCAGTGGAAATGAGGTGATGAAGGCGAGGTCGCCGGGCTGGCCCTGGGGCGCTTCCCTGAAGAGCTGGAGGGTGAGAAGGAGCTGCACTGCGGCGAGGCCTGCTCCCAGGAGGAAGGTGAGCGAGGATAGGCCCGCAGCCCGCCACAATCGCGTGGACAAAGGCTTGCGCCTATCTCCTACGCCGCGCCATGCGATCCAGAAGATCATGACCAGGGAGGTGAAGAACAGGCCCTGGGGGTGCCCACAGAGAGCGCTCATGGCCCAGGCGAGCGGGACCAGGAGGTAGTTGCGGAGGCGTGGGGAGCGGCAAGCGCGGTCGGTCAGGAAGATCACCATGGGCAGCCAGGCGGTCACGCTGAGGAGGCTGAGGTGCTGGATGCGAGCAAAGACGAAGCCGCTGCAGGAGAAGGCAAAGGCGGATAGCCAGGCGCTGAATCGAGACAAGCCGAGCTGGCGAGCCAGGAGGTACATGGAGGCGGCGGCGAGCCAGAGGTGGAGGATGACGAACCAGTTGACGGCGGCCGGGCCGGGCAGGAGCCAGGAGACAAGCAGAGAGATGGGGTAGAAGACGGCGGTCTGTCCTTCGGCGGCAATGGGATAGCCGGCGAGGAGGTAGGGAGACCAGAGCGGTAGGCGTCCGGCGGTCAGGGCAGCGTGGAGTTCGGACTTGGCCGGCTCGAAGAAGTAGGCAATGTCGCTATGGACGAGGAAGCGTTGCAGCAGCGCGGCTCGCCAGAGGACGACCAGGGGGAGGGCGAGCAAGGAGGCGATGGCAAGCAGGTCCCGCCGCCCGGCAGGGGGCCCCGCGTGCTCGGCGGTGGAGGCGCGGCGAGGCGGGCGTGGTGATGATGTGTGCTTGCGCATCCGAGGCACCCTGGCAGGGATGTGCTGGTGACTCTACAAGGGTTTGTGTGTGGTGTCAATGCGGCGGGTGGTCAGTGGTCAGCTGGCCAAGAGATGGTCTCACCGCATCCGCCTTCGCCAAGGCTGTGGCGGACAAGAAGGCGCAAGGGACGCAGAGAGAGTCAGTTCTGCCCGCCCGCCAGAGGTCGGGCGGGCACAGATGGAGGCGGAGGGGCAGGCGAGACGCCTGCGCTCCCAGGGGGGCGTGGTTTGCGCCACGAGGGAGGCAAACGGCCGCAGGTTGGGAACCTGCGCCACCCTGCCAAGGCTTCGCAGCGCAAGGGCTTCGGAGGGCAAGTGCCCGCCCTACAAGGGCGGGCCTGCCCTACCCAGGGGAGGTGATATGGGAGAGAGCAGATACGAGGGTGGGCCGCGGTATGAGCGGAGGGTGTTGGGGAACGGAATCCGCGTGCTGACGGAGCGGTTGGAGCATGTGGACTCGGTGTCGTTGGGGATCTGGCTGGTGGGGGGATCGAGGGAGGAGCCGGCCGGGCTGGAGGGGGTGACGCACTTGCTGGAGCACATGTTCTTCAAGGGGACGGAGAGGCGGACGGCGGGGGAGATGGCGCGGGTGGTGGATGAGATTGGGGGGAATGTGAACGGGTACACGGAGCGGGAGTCCCTGTGCCTGCTGGCGCGGACGGTGGGGGAGCACACGGAGACGGCGGTGGAACTGCTGTTCGACATGCTGCTGCACTCGGTGTGTGGGGAGGAGGAGGTGGAGAGGGAGAAGGAGGTGGTGCTGCAGGAGCTGCGGCATGTGGAGGACACGCCGGAGGATTGGGTGCACGATCTGCTGCTGCAGGCGGCGTGGGGGGAGCATCCGCTGGGCCGGCCGCTGCTGGGTCGGCCGGAGAGCATCGGGAGGCTGAACTCGGAGGCGCTTCGGGAGTACTGCGGGAGGAGGTGCTGTGGTGATCGGATCGTGGTGAGCGCAGCGGGGAGGGTGGAGCATGAGGCGATTGTGGAGCTGGTGGCTCGCCACGCCGGCGGGCAGCCGCGGGAAGGGGAGAGGCCGGCGGACGAGCCCTCCACCCGGCCGGCGGGCAGGCCGCCAAGCTTCCGGCCGGGGAGGGAGCTGGTGTCCAGGCCGACAGGGCAGGTGCATTTCTGCCTGGCGACGCCGGGGTGTGGGCGGAGGGATGAGGAGAGGCATGCGTTCTCGGTGTTCGATACCATCCTGGGAGGGGGCGCCAGCTCTCGGCTGTTCCAGGAGATCCGGGAGAAGCGGGGGCTGGTGTACCACATCGGGTCGTACCTGGAGGCGTACGATGGGGCGGGGCTGCTGACAGTTGAAGCGGGGACGGGGCCGGAGAACTTCGAGCTGGTGATGGAGCTGATCGAGCGGGAGATGGAGAGGCTGAGGCAGGAGGGGCCGACGCCGGAAGAGATGGAGAGGGCGAAGACGCAGCTCAAGGTGGGCCTGGCGCTGGCGGCGGAGAGCACGAGCTTCCGGATGCAGCACCTGGGGCTGTCGGAGATCATCTGGGGGAGGGTGTGGTCGTTCCAGGAGGTGGTGGAGAGGGTGGAGAGGGTGACTGCGGAAGAGGTGCACGCCTTGGCGCAGAGGTGCTTCTCCGAGGATCGCCAGACCCTGGTGGCGATAGGACCGTTTGACGAGGGAAGAGGAAAGAGATGAAACGGATCCGGGTGTTGGTGGCTGGGGCGGCTGGGCGGATGGGGAGGGAAGTGGTGCGGGCGGTGTGCGGGGAGGAGGATATGGAGTTGGTGGGGGCGGTGGATGTGACACATGTGGGGAAGGATGCGCGGGCGGTGGCGGGGGTGGAGGCAGAAGCGAAAGACGGGGTCCCTTCGGCTCCGCTCAGGGCAGGCCTTCGCTCCGCTCAGGATGACAAGACAGCGGGTGCCCGTGTGCTCATCACCAGTTCGCTGGATGATGGCATCGCGAAGTGCTCTCCAGAGGTGATGGTGGACTTCACCGTTCCCAGCGTGGTGAAAGCCAACGTGGCCACCTGTCTGAAGGCGAAGGTGGCGTGTGTGGTGGGGGCCACCGGCCTCACGCCGGCCGATCTGGAGGAGATTGCGGCGCTGTGCAAGGAGCACAGCACGCCGGCTTTGGTGGCGCCGAACTTCGCCATCGGGGCGGTGCTGATGATGCAATTTGCGGCGCAGGCGGCGCGGCATTTCGATGCCGCGGAGATCATCGAGCTGCACCATCCCGAGAAGGTGGACGCGCCCTCGGGGACGGCGCTGCGAACGGCGCGGTTGATGGCGAACGCGGAGGGGAGCAAGCTGGCGGGAGCGTCGCAGGACAGCCGGCCGGCGCGGGGACGGGGAGAAGGAGCGATCCGGGTGCACAGCGTGCGGCTGCCCGGGCTGGTGGCTCACCAGGAGGTGATCTTCGGAGGGCTGGGGCAGACGCTGACGATCAGACATGATTCGACGAGCCGGGAGTCGTTCATGCCCGGGGTGCTGCTGGCGATCAGGAAGGTGAGGTCGCTGAGCGGATTGGTGGTGGGGTTGGAGGGGGTGATGTGAGGTCGGAGGGAGGGGGCCGGATCTGAGATTTGAGATTTCAGAGGGGAGGGGGAGGCGGATTTGGGCGGCGGGGTTGAGAGACACCGCCCTGCAGTTGGCAGGCTGGCCCTCGACCCGTTCGGCAGGCTCAGGGCAAGCTGCGCTCGGGCTGAAGGAGCCTGCCCCATGATGGCACGCTGGAAGCGTGCCCCACGGACGGCGGGCAAGCCCTCCAAGAGGCCCTCCACACGACCGGCGGGCAAGCAAGCGCGAGGTGCGCGCAATCCCCACGGTGAACTCCTGAGGGACGGCTATTGCCTGGAGGTGATGATGGGACATCTGAACTGGGGAATCCTGGGAACCGGCCGGATTGCCGGGAAGTTTGCGCGCGGGTTGAACTCGACGGAGAAAGCGACGCTGCTGGCGGTGGGGTCGCGGAAGGCGGGGAAGGCGGAGGGGTTTGCGAAGGAGCACCATGTGGCGAGGGCCTACGGGTCCTATGAGGAGATGCTGGCGGACCCGGAGGTGGAGGCGGTTTACATCTCGCTTCCGAACCACCTGCACGGGGAGTGGAGCATCAAGTGTGCGGAGGCGGGGAAGCATATCCTGTGTGAGAAGCCGGCGATGGTGAACGCGGGAGAGCTGGAGCGCGTGCTGGGGGTGATCAAGAAGAAGGACGTGTTCTGGATGGAGGCGTTCATGTACCGCTGCCACCCGCAGTGGGGGAAGGTGAAGGAGATCATCGCCTCCGGCGCCATCGGACAGGTGCGGGTGCTGGAGAGCGCTTTCTCGTTCAACATGGGGCCGGCGTACCAGGACTTCCGGCTGCACAACGAGCTGGCCGGGGGTGGGCTGATGGATGTGGGGGTGTACTGCGTCTCTTTCTCTCGCCTGATCGCGGGGGAGGAGCCGAGTGAGTGCCGGGCGGTAGCCCACCTTGGCGGGGTGAGCCGAGTGGATGAGTACATGGCGGGGCTGCTCAAGTTCCCATCGGGGATGGTGGCCTCGTTCATGTCCGGGGTGGAGTGCGATCTGCCCAGCCGCGGGGCGATCTATGGGAGCGAGGGGAGCATCACGTTGAGCGCGCCGTGGAGCTTGGGGGCGGCGGACACGGAGGTCATCGTCTCCGCCAAGAGCAAGACGGAAACCATTCCGGTGAAGACCGGGGGGGACATCTACGCGCTGGAGGCGCTGCACGTGGCCGAGCACGTGGAGGCGCGGCAGGGGCCGGCGATGAGCTGGGCGGACAGCCTGGGGCAGGCGCGGGCGGTGGACGCGCTGCGGGCCAGCATGGGGCTTGCTTGGGCCTTCGAGAAGGGATAGGTTGTAGATGAAGACGATTCACATACCCAATCTGAAGCGCGACGCGTGCGTGCTGGGGCTGGGGTCGGTGTCGTTCTCGACGGCGAACTACGGGAAGGCGGCGGAGGTGGCGGACGCCTATGTGGGGCTGGGGGGGAGCTTCATAGACACGGGAGAGGTGTACGGGGGCGGGGACTGCGAGCGGTCGTTGGGCAAATGGCTAGCGGAGCGGGGGAACCGCGCCCAGCTCATGGTCATGGACAAGGGGTGCCATTACCCGCCGCACCCGTTCACACCCGCGGAGGTACACGATTCGATCAGCCGGTGCCTCGATAAGCTGGGAACCGATTACCTGGACGTGTGGGCGTTTCACCGGGACAACCCGGAGGCGCCGGTGGGACCGATGGTGGAGGCGCTGAACGAGGAGGTGGAGAGGGGGCGGATCCTCGCCTTCGGGGGGTCGAACTGGACGGCGGCGCGGGTGGCGGAGGCGAACCGGTATGCGGAGGTGCACGGACTGGTGGGGTTCGCCCTCTCCAGCCCGCAGGTGTGCCTGGCGACGGCGCGCGAGCCCTACTGGGCGGGATGCCTGGCGGCGACGGAGGAGGAGGTGGCGTACTATGCCAAGGTAGGCCTGCCGATAGTCGCCTGGTCGTCCCAGGGGCAAGGGTTCTTCCGGGAGGAGTCGGGGCCGGAGAACACCGCGGACGCGGACCAGGTGCGCGCCTACCATACGGCGGAGAACTTCGAGAAGCTGCGCCGGGCGCGGGAGCTGGCGAAGGAGAAGGGGGTGAGCGCGGTGCAGATCGCGCTCGCCTACGTGCTGAACGTGGAGGCGCCGATCATCGCGCTGGTGGGCCCGCGGACGGTGGGGGAGGTGGAGTCGTGCTTCGCGGGAGCGGAGATCAGGCTGACGCGGGGGGAGAGGGACTGGCTGGGGCTGAAGATGGGGACTAGGGACTAGGGACTAGGGACTAGGGAGTAGGGACTGGGGACTAGGGATACCTCTCATGGGACGGACTCGGCGATGCAGCGCATGGCGGTGAGGTTGATCTCGGCGGCGAGGTCGGTCTGGAGGACGGTGGCGTGGACATCGGGGAGCTGGCCGATGTTCTCGTACCAGATGGTGTAGACGGGGGACTGGCCGGGGTCTTCGGCGCCGGGCTGGCCGGGATAGGATTCGAGGGCGAGCTGGCGGGGGGAGGGGTCGTCCAGGTAGCGGATGAGGTAGCGGTTCTTCAGGTTGGCGGCGATCTGCTGGCCGAGCCGGATGAGCACCTCGGGGTTGGGCCCGGACCCGCCCAGGATGGGAGCGCCGGCCATCATGTGGGCGTCGAGGTAGCAGAGGCGGTTTGGCTCATCCCGGAGGCGCCGCTCGATCTGAGCCTCCGGCTCGGAGCCGCGGGCGGGGCCCTTGTAGTCGAAGATCCAGGGTTCGTTGACCTCGTCGGTCCAGCCGCGGAAGCGGTCCCAGTTGCGGTAGAGGTTGCGGTTTAGGTCAACACCGTTGGCGTTGTGGCGGCAGCCATTGCGGTAGCCGAAGGGGTTGAGGAGGGGGATGGCGACCACGCAGAAGCGCTCCAGGTCCAGCACGCTACCCCTGAGCAGCTCCTCGATGGTGGCGAGGGTGCCGTAGACATTCTCCCATTCCATGCCGTGCTTGACGGAGACGAGCTGGAAGCGCGGGCCCTCCTCATTGCCGAAGCGGAGGGAGAGGATGGGGGTTCCCTCGGAGGAGGGGCCTTCGTCGCGGACCTCCACCCTGGCGGCGAGGCCGGGGCGGGTGGCGAAGGAGCGAATGAGGTCGAGGAGCTCCTCGGGCGAGAGCTTGCGGTTCTGGTAGCGTCCGTGGTGGACGGTGCCGCCGAAGAGGTTGCCGGCAGGGAGGTACTTGGCGAAGGTGCCGCGGTCGAGGATCCAGGGATCGCCCTGGGTGTGGACGAGGCTGAGGGGGCTGAAGAGATCGTAGGCGAGGATAATGCCGCCGCCGGGGAAGCGCTCCTCAATCCACATGGCGCCGCCGGTGAGGGCGGAGCGGGCGAGCACGCGACGGCCGGAGGCGGGGTCGTCGTCGCAGATCACTTCGCGGTAGGCGTAGTGGCCGACCGGGGGCTCGTCTATGTCGGAGCTGTTGCGATACCAGTAGACTTCGTCGCCGACGGCGAAGCCGCGGGTGATGGGGTCGGACTCGGCGACGACCCTGAGCTTGTGGCGCGTGGAGGCAGCGTTGCGAAACCTGAACTCGAGGTTTGAGCCGCGAGCATACTCGAAGAGATGGCTTACCACGCGCGCTCCGGTGAGGCGGGCGTGGTCGCGGATGACCTGGTAGTCGAGCAGGGGAGCGTCCTCGGCCCTCCGGATGAGCGTCCACAGGCGGCGGTAGGGGGCGAGCAGGGCTGGGGTGACGGGGCCCTTGTGGAGGTCGTGCTCGTCCACGAGGTCGGGGTAGAGGAGGCGCAGGTCCCGGGTGGAGTAGTAGTCGGGCGAATCGCTGACCACCAGGATGCGGGAGTCGGAGGGGCCCGCGGGCTGCGGAGTTGGGGTGGGAGAGGTCATGGGAGGGTTGTCTCCTTTCGGGCTGGGGGGGCGTTCGGGGGCGCCCGCGGCAAGCAGTGAGCGGAGGCCGCCGAGGGAGGCGGCGAAGGCGACGGCGCGGCGGAGGAAGTCCCTGCGGGTCATGGTCGGAGGCGCCTTACCCGCCTTCGCCAACGCTTCGGCGGGCAAGCAGGCGGACCGCTTTCCCAGTGTTCTGGGAGCGCTGGATGCCGTCGAGGACGCGGGCGACGTGAAGGCATTCCTCGCCGGAGGCGAGCATCTTCAGGCGCGGGTTGAGGCAGGCGTCCACGAAGTGCCAGTAGGCGCGGACCCGCTTGCGCGGGGGCTTCATGGGGACGTCCACGGGCTTCCCCCTTCGGTCGTCGAGGTGTAGGGTCATCTTGAGGTCGGACTCCCAGTCTCGGCAAGAGGCGCCGCCCTTGGTGCCGAAGATCTCGAACCCCTGATGGCCAGGCTGGTGGCCTTCCCAGCTCGCCTCCATGAACACGACCTGGCCGGTGGCGAACCTGACCAGAGCGGTGACGAGATCGTCCACGTTGTCCTTCGATCCCACTGTGCCCAGGCGGTAGGGGATGAGCTCGCCGAAGGTGGCCCCCAACACCCACGTCGGCCTGGGGGCGCCCATGTGCCACCAGACCAGATCGAAGGCGTGGACGCCAAGATCAACGGTAGGCCCTCCACCGGCCTTTCGCTTGCTCACGAACCAGGAGCTGCTGCTTCCGGGGGTGCCGTGGCGGCGGGTGTAGTGGGACTTGGAGTAGTAGATGTCGCCAAGGTCGCGGCGCAGGATGCGCTCGTGCAGGTGCTGCTGCATGGGGTGGAAGCGGTAGCTCATGTTGAACATGAGGCGCTTCTTGGCGCGGCGGGCGGCAGCAACCATGGCCTCCGCGTCGGCGAGGCGGGTGGCCATGGGCTTTTCGCAGAGCACGTGCTTTCCGGCTTTGAGGGCGGCGATGGTCATGCGAGCGTGGAGGTAGTTGGGGGTGGCGACGGAGAGGAGATCAAGCTCCTCCATCTCCACCAGCTTGCGCCAGTCGCGGAAGACGTACCTGGCGCCATGCCTCTGGGCGATCTGCTTGGCAAGGTCGAGGTTGGCGTCGCAGACGGCGAGCAGCTCACAGCGGGGATGGGTGGCATAGCCGGCGGCGTGGCCGCGGCCCATGCCGAGGCCGATGACGCCGGCCTTGAGTTTGCGCTGGCGCGCGGTCATGGCAACCTCCAGAAAGGGATGGGCCGAGGAGGCTTCGCCGCGGGCTTCGGTGAGTCCTGCGGAGAAGGAACGGGCGGGGGGCGGGTGAACTGGATGGGAAACCATGAGGTCACCCTCTCCCGAGACCAGCGGCGGGCGAGCCGTTCACACCGCCGGGGGGCGAGACAGCAGGCCGGCAGGCCCCATCACCGTGCGGGCGGTGGTGGTGGGGGCGGCGAGCGTGGCGCTGCTGGCGGCGATCAACCCGTACCTTGCTTTTGTCACTCGCACCTGGACGGTGGGGTCCGGGTCATTGCTGGGCAGCCCGGTGGTGGTGTTGTTCGTGCTGATCGTGGTCAACGGGTTGCTGCTCAAGTACTGGCCCGGGCGCGCCTTCAGCCGCCAGGAGATGCTGGTCGTCTACGGGATGCTGATCGTGTCCATCGGGCTGGCGATGCAAGGGGGGATGCCGTACATCGTGTCGGGGACCACCTACCCCTTCTACATGGCCACTCCCTCCAACCGTTGGGAGCAGACGGTGTGGCCGCACATTCCCACCTGGCTGCGGCTGGCCGACGTAGGGGCGGTGAGCACGTTCTGGGAGGGGCTGCCGGAGAAGCAGGCGGTGCCGTGGGCGCAGTGGGTGACGCCGCTGTTGGCATGGGGCGTGTTCACGGTGGCGCTGATGGCGGCGATGTTCTGTCTGGGATCGCTGCTGAGCAAGGACTGGATCGAGCGCCAGCGGCTGTCGTTTCCTCTGGTGGAGGTGCCGCTGGCGATGACCGGGGAGGTGGAGAAGC